>Ga0116166_1000068_pt1 | contig 90033 bp, 85 predicted proteins | sample AD_JPNMR2_MetaG_FD_89884 | JGI IMG/M metagenome (GOLD analysis project Ga0116166, IMG submission 89884) | Active sludge microbial communities of municipal wastewater-treating anaerobic digesters from Japan - AD_JPNMR2_MetaG | ecosystem: Engineered > Bioreactor > Anaerobic > Digestate | place...
GAAATACCAGAAGAAAGTAATGACCCAAGTGTTGGGCCTATTAATGAATCTCAAGGCGGAGGCGATTATAAGAGTGGGCTTTTACAAAGCCTGGTTGACGAGGGCAAAGAGGCAGTCATCACGATTAAAATGGAAGAAGTCATATTTTGGGGGGTTTTCCATTGATAAAAAGCTACAACCTGCTACTATGAAATTATGGAAACGTATCTTCACAGAATAAAGACCGCTCTTTTTGGAACTCTTGTCGCTTGCTTTTTGTCTTTTGCACTTGTCCCGCAATTTTTCAGACTCTATGCCAAAGAAGGCCGTGCTTGTTGCCTACAATCGAACTGTGATTTTGGCTACACTTGCGTAAATATTCCAGATCCATGCCCAAAGGATTTTAAATACGGCTTCTGCACGAAATCTATAACTCAATGCTCTCCGGGAAAGCTCAATTGTCCGCCCGGGCAGTATTGTGTGGATTATATTTGCATCACGCTCGGTCCCGGCACGCCGACGCCGGGCGGGGGCGGCGACGGGGCCGAGTTATGAGATAACAACTGCGATGAAGGGAGATCTCGCGGGATTGAAATCCCCGCTCAATACCTGCAAGTCCTTCGGACTGACCGCGCAGAGTCGGGTTTATCCGACTTTCGTGAACTGAGGCGGGGGATTCATCCCCCTGCCGCCTTCGCGGGATCTTCCTCTGTGATTCTTCGTGACCTGCCGTATTAAAACAGCAGACCTCAATGAATCGGGAGAGCCAGGGACGCCGACCCTGGCTCTCGGAAAAAGGAGGAGAAGAGAAATCACCTTACGACGTTATATTATCACTCCCGCGTGGAATGTACTTGACGGCAAACCTACGTTTCCCCTACGATTGTTCGACATCTTGCAGATTTGTCAACTTTTTCGCCCGTTTTGGGAGGCTGTCCCCCGCGCCGAGCGCCCAAGCGGCAAAAAAAACGGCCTTCCGAAAATTCAGGAGGCCGTTCTCGTTTACTTCTTCACCTGGAACACGTCAAAATCCCGCGCTACCGAGACGTTGGGAAAAACGGACTGCGCCTCGGCCAGCACGTCCTTCTCGCGATAGCGCCGCGAGATGTGCGTCAGGATCAGTTTCTTGACCCCTGCTTTGACGGCCAGTTCCGCGGCCATGCGCGCCGTCATGTGCGAGAACTGCTTCGCCATGTCGGCCTCCTCGTCGAGATAAGTGGACTCGATGACCAGCGCGTCCGCGCCGCGCGCGGCTTCGAGCAGGTCGTCCGTCCGGCCGGTATCGCCCACCACGACGAGTTTCACGCCGCGTTCGAGCGGACCCAGCGCCTCGTCCGGCGTGACGCGTCTCCCGTCCGCGAGGGTGATCGTCTCGCCCGCCACCAGTCGGCTGCGCTCGGGCCCGAACGGGACGCCCAGCGCGTCCGCTTTCTCGGAAAGGAACGGACGCCGCGCCTTCGTCTCGAACGCGTAACCGAGACAGTCGGGGCCGCGATGCGTGACCGGGAACGCCGTGACGGTGAAGTCCTCCGCCTCGAAGAACAGGCCGGGTTTGATCTCCAGCAGGCGCAGCGGCATGGGCGGCTGGTTGCCGCGCAGGACGACGCCGTAGAGCAGGTCGTGGACGCGGTCGAGCGTCTGCCGCCCGCCGTAGATCTCCAGCTCGTCAATCGCCTCCCAGCGCAAAAAAGTGGACAGCAGTCCGCCGAGGCCGAGGATGTGGTCGAGGTGACCGTGCGTGAGCAGGATGCGCGTGAGACGTTTGAAGCCGATGCCCGATTGCAGGATCTGACGCTGAGTCCCCTCGCCGCAGTCCACAAGGAAGCGATACTCGTTGTGACTGACGATCTGCGCCGAGAGTCCGCGCCGCGCCGATGGGGCCGAAGCCGATGTGCCGAGGAAAAGAATTTCGAACAAGATGAGTCCTTGGGGAGGGCCGCTGACCTCACAGATCTTCACAGAACCAAATCTGTGCAATCTGTGAAAATCTGTGGCGAAGATTTTAAACGCGCGTCAATTGTACCTTAAGAAAAACAGACCATTTGTGCTATAATTTTTCCGCGTGTAGATAGACAAGCACGAAAACTGCTCACCGCTAACTGCTCACTGATAACTGATAACTGATCACCGATCACTGATAACTGATCCCCATGCCCATCACCCGCGGTAAACCCTCCCGTTCGCGTCCCAAGACCGTCCTGCCCGGCAAGAGCCGGGCCGGCGCGCGCAAACCCGCCTCCAAAAGGCAGGAACCGCCGCGCTACGCCGGTCCCTCCTGGTGGGATTCCCTCTCCGCCGAGCGCAAACTCGACGTGCTGGGCGTCATCCTCTCCCTCCTCGGCGGCCTCATCCTCCTCAGCCTGTTCACCGCCAACCGGAGCGACATCATCGGCGGCATCCTCCGCGTCCTCGCGCAGGGCCTCGGCTGGGGCGTCTACATCCTCCCCGTCGCGCTGCTGCTCTTCGGCCTGTGGCTCGTCCTGCGCCGCATCGAAAAACTCCCGCCGCTCACCCTCGAACGCGCCGTCGGCAGCGTCCTTCTCTTCCTCTTCCTCCTCGCTTTCTTCCACGCATTCTTTCCCATCGAACTTTCCGAAGCGGCCGCGTCCATGGGGCGGGGCGGCGGCTACCTCGGCAGTTTCTTCCAGCGCGCCTTGTGGAAACTCCTCGGCGCGGGCGGCGCGGCCGTCGCGCTGCTGGCCTGGTTCATCATCGCCGTGACGATGACCTTCGACCTCTCTGTGCGCGATATCGCGGGATTCTTCGCCCCGGTCTTCTCGCGCCTGCGGACGCTGGTCACGCGTCGCGCGGACCTCGGGCCGGGCGCGGCCAAACCCGGCGACGCCGCGGCGAACGGCTTCACCCCGTTCGTCCCGCCCGCGCAACCCGCCGCGGCCCCGCTCAAACCCGTCGTCGCCGCGCCGAAGACGACGGTCACGCGCCCCGGCGAGGCGGTCATCCAATGGCAACTTCCCGCCGTCAAAGACATCCTCGACGAGGGCGCCGCGCCCGCCATCAACGAAGATTTCATCCAGAAGCGCGCCCGTCTCATCGAGGAGACGCTGGCTTCGTTCGGCGCGCCCGCGCAGGTGGTGGCGATCAGCCGCGGCCCGACGATCACCCAGTTTGGCGTGGAGCCGCTCTTCGTCGAGACGCGTAACGGCCGGACGCGCGTCCGCGTCAGCAAGATCGCCTCCCTCGCCGACGACCTCGCCCTCGCGCTGGCCGCGCCGCGCATCCGCATCCAGGCCCCGGTGCCGGGACATAGTTACGTCGGCATCGAAGTCCCCAACGAAGAGATGACCCTCGTCGCCCTGCGCGACATCCTTGAAAGCGAGATGTTCCAGCGCAACCGCACCTCCCTGCGCTTCGCCCTCGGCCGCGACGTGGCCGGGCATCCCACCGTCGCAGATCTAACTTCCATGCCGCACCTGCTCATCGCCGGCACGACCGGCTCCGGCAAGTCGGTGTGCGTCAACTCCATCCTGATAAGTTTCCTGCTCCACAATACGCCCGACGACCTGCGCCTGATCCTGGTGGACCCGAAGCGCGTGGAATTGACCGGCTACAACGGCATCCCGCACCTGCTCGCGCCCGTCGTCGTAGAAATGGAACGCGTCATCGGCGCGCTGCAATGGATGACGCGCGAGATGGACAAACGCTATCACGAGTTCGCCCGCATCGGGGCGCGTAACATCGCCGATTACAACGCCCGCGCCGCCGCGCAGGGACAGAAAAAACTTCCCTTCCTCGTCGTCGTCATTGACGAACTGGCCGACCTGATGATGATCGCCCCCGACGAGACCGAACGCACCATCACGCGCCTCGCGCAGCTGGCGCGCGCCACCGGCATCCATTTGATTTTGGCGACCCAGCGTCCCTCGGTGGACGTGGTGACGGGACTCATCAAAGCCAACTTCCCGGCGCGCATCGCCTTCGCCGTCGCTTCCGGCGTGGACAGCCGCGTCATCCTCGACCAGCCCGGCGCGGAACGCCTGCTCGGGCGCGGCGACATGCTCTACCAGCCTCCCGACGCGCCCGCGCCGGCGCGCTTGCAGGGCGTCTTCGTCTCGGACCACGAGATCCAGTCGCTGGTCGAGTTTTGGCGCGCCCAGGTGGGAGCGAGTCCCTATGCCGCGCCCGGCGGAGGTCCCGCGGTGGACGCGCCCGCCCTGGATGGAGTCCCGCTCAAGCAGACGTTGATGTTCGAGGACATGTCGCCCGTCTCCAATGACGATCCGCTGTTGAACGACGCGATCTCCATCATCCGCAAGGAGGGCAAGGCCTCGGTCTCGATGTTGCAGCGCAAACTGCGGATCGGATACACGCGCGCCTCGCGCCTGATGGACACGCTCGAGGAGCGGGGGATCGTCGCGCCGCCCGAAGGCATGTCGCAGGTGCGCCGCGTCCTCGACGCGGAAGAGACGAAGGAAACGAAAGACACGAAAACCTACAAAGCCGAGGAGCCGCTGGACAAACCATGATTGATTTCACGCGCCAGGCGCGCAAGACCGCCTTCGTCCTTTTCATCGCGCAAAGTTTCGCCTCCGCAGGATTCATCGCGGCCGCGGCCATCAATCCCATCCTCGGCGAGAAACTGGCCTCCGACCGTTCGCTGGCGACCGTCCCGACTGCGGCTTACCTGTTGAGCGGCGCGTTCTCGGCCTCGGCCTGGGGCTATCTGATGGACCGTTTTGGCCGCCGCAACGCCCTCGTGTCGGGATTGCTCCTCGGCATCCTCGGCAACGTGCTGGTACTGTTCGCCATCGAGACCGCATCGTTCCTGCTGATGCTCCTCGGTTTAACGCTGATGGGCGCGACCAACTCGGCCATGCAGTTGTCGCGTTTCGCGGCCGCCGAAGTGACCGTCCCCGAGCATCGCGGGCGCGCCATTTCGCTGGTGGTGTTCGGCGGCGTCATCGGGACGATCCTGGCGCGTCTCTCCGCCGCGCCGATGGGAACTTTCGTCGTCACCCTCGGCATGGACGAACTTTCGGGCGCGTATTTCGCCACGTTGATCCTGTTCGCGCTGGCAGCCATTCTCATCTTCGCCGCGCTGCGTCCCGACCCGCGCGACGTGGGCCGCGAACTCGCGAAGCGCTACCCCTCCTCCGCGCCCGAGGGACAGTTGCGTCCGCTCGCGGAAATTTTCCGCCAGCCCGCGGCGCTCACGGCAGCCGTCGCGATGACGCTGGGGCAGGTGGTGATGATCGCGGTCATGGTGATCACGTCCCTGCACATGGAAGACCATCACCACGCGCGCAGCAGCATCTACTCCGTCATCTCGGCGCACACATTTGGGATGTACGCCCCGTCCATTTTCTCGGGCTGGCTGTTGGACAAAATCGGCCGTCCCAAAATGATCGTCATCGGCGCCGCGACTCTTTTGCTGGCTTGCATCGCCGCGCCGCTTTCGCCGAACGTCCTCCCGCTCGGCGTCGCGCTCTTCCTCCTCGGCGTCGGCTGGAATTTTTGCTTCGTGGGCGGCTCCACCCTGCTCTCGGACCAGCTTTCCCCGCTCGAACGTTCGCGCACACAGGGGATGAACGACTTCTTCGTCGGGCTGGCTTCCGCGGTCATCAGCCTCACCAGCGGCTTCCTTTTCGACGCGACCAGTTACACGGTCATCGCGATCGTGGCGGGCGCGCTCTCATTAATCCCGCTGGCGATGACGTTGAGATGGATGCGAGACGGCGTCCAGGCGGACGCGATTCTTTAAACGATAAAGCCTCCCGTTATTCGGGAGGCTTTTCATATCGGTCGGATCTTTGCGCCGCGCCGGTTATTGCCTGATCATCGTCAGCAGCATTTTGAACTGCTTCACAGCGCGCAGCGCGTGGGGGATATTCGCGGGCATGACGATGGCGTCGCCCGCGGACAGGGCGTGGGGAACGCCGTCGAGACGCACCTCCGCCTCCCCGTCCAGGATGTGGACGAGGGCGTCGTAGGGCGCGGTGTGTTCGCTCAGTTCCTGGTCTGCGTCGAAGGCGAAGAGCGTCACGTTGCCGGCGTCCGCTTTGACGATCTGGCGGCTGACGACCGAGCCTTCCTGGTACGCGGCCAGGTCGGCGAGTTTAAGGACTTGGGATTTTTGGGCTGTAGCCATGGTTGATTTTCCTTTTGGAAGAAATCTATTTTTTTGTAGTTAGCGTACTTCGATCGAATAACTTGCCAGGTTGCGCGTGAAGCGCGTGACGCCGGCGACGATGAGCGTGGCCGAGTCGCCGGGCTGGAGTTCCAGCGGGATTTCCACGGTCTGGTCGGCGGCTGTCTCGACGGGCTGGACCGTGATCTTTCCGTTCCGCTCCACGACCAGGGCGAGACGGAAGGTCTGCCGCAGGACGTTTTCGACGCGGGCGAATCCTTCGCTCACCCAGCCGCCGTCGCCCGACTCGAAGTCTTCGGAGTAGCCGATGGCGTCAATCGTCACGTCGTCGAGCAGGAGTCCCTCGCCGTTGAGCGCCGCGTCGGTGATGTACTCGAAGCGGATCTGGATCTTCTTTCCCGCGTAGGCGGACAGGTCCACTTCCTCCTGAATCCAGTCGTTGGATTTGCCGGTGTAGCCCCAGCCGTAGGCGTTGCCCTGCGGATTCTTGTCTGTGCCGGAGGGCGTCTTGAGGATCGTCCAGCTTTGGCCGTTTTCGGAGACTTCGAGGTTGAGGTAGTCCCAGTTCTCCTCGATATCGAACCAGGTCCAATAAGAGAGCGTGACCGGGCCGCTGACGCCGGTAAGGTCGAACTCGCGGGTGAGGGTCATGTCCGACTCGTCGCCGCGATTCGACCAGAAGTGGGCTTTGCCCGAATGCGGGCTCACAGGCAGGAGCGGGACAGCAGTGGAACCTTCGAAGCGGAGGGTGTGCGCGCCGGCGCAGGCGACCTTGATATAGTCCACGCCGTATTGGTGGACGGTACGTTTGAAGGGCGCGGCGGGGCAGGCGGAAACGACGTCGGTCGGTCGCGTTTTCGGCGCGTCGGGATAGTTGTAGTAGTAGAAGCGCCCGTCGCCCACGGTCTTGTCCATCACGTACATCGCGGTCGCCCAATCGAGGTACACGTCGTCCGCGTTGACAAGGTCGCCCGTCAGCGGGTCGGCGATGTTGAGGGACGCGAGGGTATCGTCCACGCTGGGCAGGTCGTTTTCAGGGTTGGCGGTGAGGGCTTTGGTGGCGTCTTCGCCAAAGCGGTCCAGGAAATAAGTCAGGTAGAGGAAACTAAGTCCGTAATGCGCGCCGAAATCGGGCGAGTTGGCGTCGGCCCAGTCGTTCAATTGCAGGTCCGGGCTTTGCGCGTAGATTCGGTCCGCGAAGCCGACATCGTAGCCGTTGATGAACGCGCCGACCTCGGCGAAGCCTTCGTTGATCCAGGATACGTCGTTGCGGTCGGAGGCGAACTGGATCATGTGGACGAATTCGTGCGCCAGCGCGGAATAGGTGTACTCATCGGCCAGGTTCTGCGAAGCGCCCAGCACGTACATCTCGTGACCGTTGGAGAATTCGCGCACGGCGGGGTTATAAGAATCGGCCGAGGAGAAATATCCCGCCACTGTGTGGCCGATGTTGTCGGCGTATACCACGTAAATGTGCGGGTCGCCGTCCACGCCGGGCGTCCATTCGCTGCCGAAGAACTCTCGGTCTTTGGGATAGATCTTCTCTTCAAAAGTATCCATCAGGCGTTTCAGGTCGTCCATGTTCACGTCGCGTGGACGCTCCGCCCAAAAATAGGTGTGGGGCGTGATGTAGAGCAGCTCCGCTTCGATCTGGAAATTCTCGTCGGTGTTGGAATTGGAGATCCAGAACTTCTGCTTGTCGCCGACTTTCGGCGGGACGGCGGGCGGGTCGAGCGTCTCCGGCACGTTGCAGATTCCCTTGAGACGGCAGGCGAGTTCGTAGGGATCGCTCTCAGGGATGACGGCCGTTTCCAGCGTCGCGCGCGTCGCGTTCGAGATGCTTTCCGCGGGCGGGCGCGCCAGCGTCGGCTCCACGCTCGGAATGTCGTTATCGGGCAATTCGAATGTCGGTAAAACGGGGATCGTGGTCTTGATCCTATCATAGGCGACCACGCCGGCCGCGCCCAGGATCAGGACGCAGGCGCAGCAGACCGCGAGGATCACGCCGACACCGATCAAGACGGCCCTGCTTCCGTTCGAATTTCTAGAGGGGGTTTCTGTCATGGGTTCTCCAAAAAATAAAGTCGCCCCGACGAGGGCGCGGATGTAAAAGTAGAGCGAGATGATTCTCGCTCTACTTGATTGGTTACGCGGCGACCGCCTCTTTCTTCTTGCGTTTCGGCGCGACGGCCTCGCCTGCCGTGAACGTCAGCGCGTTCTTCGCCTTGTCCACGTCTACCAGCACGGATGCGCCGCTGGAGAATTCGCCGCCCAGCAGTTTCATCGAAAGCGGACTCTCGACGTGCTTTTGCAGGGCGCGGCGCAGCGGACGCGCCCCAAACGCGGGATCGTAGCCCTCCTTCGCCAGCCAGACGCGGGCCGCCTCGGTGAGATGCACGGCGATGTTGTGTTCGCCCAGGCGTTCCTGGATCTCCTTCAATTGCAAGTCCACGATCTGTTCCATTTCCTCGAGCGAGAGCGGCGAGAACATGATGATCTCGTCAATACGGTTGAGGAATTCAGGGCGGAACGCGCCCTTGAGCGCCTTCTCGATCTTGTCTTTGGCCTCGCGGTCTTCGTCGGTCTCGGTCTTGCCCACGAAGCCGAGCGTCCCGCCCTTGCGGACGTACTCCGTGCCGAGGTTCGAGGTCATAATGATGACCGTGTTGCGGAAGTCTACCACGTTGCCCTGGCCGTCGGTCATGCGCCCGTCGTCCAGGATTTGCAGCAACGCGTTCCAGACTTCGGGATGCGCCTTCTCGATCTCGTCGAAGAGCAGCACGCGGTACGGGCGGCGGCGGACGGCCTCCGTCAATTGTCCGCCCTCCTCGTAGCCGATGTATCCGGGCGGCGCGCCGAACAGCCGCGAGACGGTGTGCTGTTCGCGATATTCCGACATGTCAATGCGGACGAGCGAATCCTCGTCGTCGAACATGAACCCAGCCAGGGCCTTCGCCAGTTCGGTCTTCCCGACGCCGGACGGGCCGATGAAGATGAACGAGCCGATCGGCCGGGACGGGTCTTTCAGCCCCGAGCGGGCGCGGCGGATGGCGTCGGAGATGGCGTGGATGGCGTCGTTCTGTCCGATGATGCGCTCGTGCAGGCGCTCTTCCATCTGCAGAAGTTTCTGCGACTCGGTCTCCAGCATCTGCGTGACGGGGATTCCCGTCCACTGATGGACGACGGCGGCGATGTCGTCCACGTCCACCACCTCGTCGAGTTTGTGTTCCGATTCCCATTGGTCGCGCTGCTTGTTGAATTCCTCTTCGATGCGCAGCCGCTCAGACTTCTTCTGCGCGGCCTGTTCGTAGTCGCGCGAGATGCCGGCCTGTTCCTCCTCCGCGTGCAGGCGGTCTATCTCGTTCTTCATCGCCTTCAAGTCGGGCGGAAGCGAATAGAGCGCCACGCGCAGTTTGGCGGCGGCCTCGTCCATCAGGTCAATGGCTTTGTCGGGCAGGTGACGGTCGGTGACGTAGCGGTCCGCGAGACGGGCGGCGGCTTCGAGGGCCTCGTCCGAGAAGTGGACTTTGTGATGCGCCTCGTAGCGGTCGCGCAGTCCTTGCAGCATCTTGATGGTGTCGTCCACGCTCGGCTCTTCCACGTAAATGGGAGCGAAGCGGCGCTCGAGCGCGGCGTCTTTCTCGATGTGCTTGTGATACTCGTCGAGCGTCGTCGCGCCGATGCACTGCAACTCGCCGCGGGCGAGGGCGGGTTTGAGCATATTGGACGCGTCCATCGCGCCCTGGGCCGCGCCCGCGCCGACGACGGTGTGCAGTTCGTCGATCATCATGATGATCTCGCCGCGCGCCCGCTGGACTTCCTCGATCACGGCTTTGAGCCGTTCCTCGAATTCGCCGCGAAAGCGCGAACCGGCGATCATCGCGCCGAGGTCGAGGGCCACCACGCGTTTGCCCGAAAGGATCTCCGGCACGTCGTTGCTGGCGATCTTCCGGGCGAGACCTTCCACGATGGCGGTCTTGCCGACGCCCGCTTCGCCGATCAGCACCGGGTTGTTCTTCGTGCGCCGCGAAAGGATCTGGATGAGGCGCAGGATTTCGGTGTCGCGCCCGATGACGGGATCAAGTTTGCCCTCGCGGGCCAGTTGGGTCAGGTCGCGCGAGTACTTGTCGAGGGCGCGGTAGCGCGTCTCGGCCTGCGGGTCGGTGACGCGCTGTCCGCCGCGCAGACTCTGGATCGCCTCGTAGACACGGTCGCGGGTCAGTCCCGCCGATTCGAGGATGCGCGCCGCGGGGGTGTTGCGCTCCGTCAAAATGGCGAGGAAGATATGCTCGGTGGAGATGTACTCGTCCTTGAGACGGTTGGCTTCCTCGTTGGCGAGGTCAATGATCCGCTTGACGCGCGGGGTGATGAAGATCTGTCCCGCGCCGCCGCCGAAGATGTTGGCCTTGGGACTGGCGCGCAGGGTGGCGTCCAGCCGCTCGACCAGCGCCTCGGGGTTGACGTTCAGTTTTTCGAGAATTTGGGGAATTGCCCCGCCGGGCTGTTCGATCAGCGCCAGCAGGATGTGTTCGGTGTCGATCTGGTTGTGACCGTAGCGCTGGATGATCTCAGCCGCGCGTTGAGCGGCCTCCTGCGCTCGTTCGGTAAATCGGTCAAATCGCATCATAGTGGGGTCCTCCGTGTGGCGCAAATTGGCAATTTGCGCTGCCACATGGCGACATTATAACAAACCCCCCTTCAAGGGGTTATTTGAAAGACATAAAAAGAACGTTAGAGAGCGCTTTGAAATTCCGTTTTGGATACGGATGGCGCGGATTTCACGGGAAGACCCAGGAAAAAATCCGCGCGCACTGTGAAATCCGTGTTCAACAAGCATGAAAACCCGATTAGACTCCTTCGGAAATAATTTTGGCTCTTCCGTTTTTAACGGGAAATTTCCTTTTAACACGAAGGGTCACGACTCACAGGGCGCTTCGCGGAGTCTACAAAGGAAAATCCTGTGAGATAGGCGCGGCTTCACCCTTTGTGCGCCTTTGTGTTTGGTTTTTTTCTGTTAATTGCAGGAGAGCCATAATTTTCCTGCCGCCTGACGCCTGCCGCCTGACACTTGGAACTTGAAACCTGATAAAATACGTCCAACCGTAAATCCTATGAATGAACCCGCCCTCATCTTCGACGCCCAACGCGGCGACCTCGATTCCTTCAACACCCTCGTCCTCCACTACCAGGACATGGTCTTCAACGCGGCCCTCCGCATCCTCGGCGACGAAGACGCGGCCGCGGACGCTTCGCAGGAAGCCTTTATCTCCGCCTTCCGCTCGGTCAATTCCTATCGCGGCGGGTCGTTCAAGGCCTGGCTGCTGCGCATCGTGACGAACGCCTGCTACGACGAACTCCGCCGCCAGAAACGCCGGCCGACCACGCCCCTCGAACCCGAAACCGAAGACGGCGAAGAGATGGATTCCCCGCGCTGGCTGGCCGACCCCAACCTGGGTCCCGAACAGCAAATGGATGCCGACGAACTGGAACACGCCATCCAACACTGCCTCGACGCCCTCCCCACCGAATTCCGCGCCGTCGTCGTCATGGCCGACGTCGAAGGCCTCGATTACGCCGAAGTCGCCGCGGCCGTCCGCGCGCCGCTCGGCACCGTCAAGAGCCGCATCGCCCGCGCCCGCCTGCGCCTGCGCGACTGCCTGCAATCCTTCGCGGAACTTTTGCCCGCCGCGTTCCGTCTCAATACTAACGAGGCAAGCGCATGAACCCACGCGATATCGAACAACTCTCCGAATTTCTCGACGGACGGCTGAAGCCGTCCGCTTCCGCGCGTCTCGAATCCCGCCTCGCATCCGAACCTGAGCTGGTCTCCGCGCTGGACGGGATGCGCGAATCCCGCGCGCTGCTCCGCCGCATGCCCAAACGCCGCGCTCCGCGCAACTTCACGTTGACTCCCAAAATGGTGGGACTCAAACCGCCCCTGCCGCGCGCCTATCCCATCCTGCGGTTCGCCACCGTTGCCGCGGCGTTCCTGTTCGCGGTCTCCTTCATCCGCATCGGGTCGGGCGCCCTCGGCGCGGCCCAGCCTGCCGCCGAGCCGGCGGCCTTCAGCGCGGAAGCGCTCACAGACGAGGCTCCGCTCCTGGCCGCGGCGCCCGCGCCCGGGGAGGAACTTGCCACTCCCGCGCCGGACGCCGCGTCCGCCGAGGCCAGCCGCTCGGTCGAGCAGCCGCCCGCGGCTAAATCCGCAGGCGAGCCGGCCCCCGCCCCGCCCCTTCTCACCAACTTGCAGATCGCGTTCGCGGCCATTGCCCTCGTCGGCGCGGTGGCCATGCTTCTGTTCCGCCGGCTGGCCGCGCGCAAATGGCTGGAAAAATAAGCGCCCGGCTTCGGAAACCGCCAGACTTCCGAAGCCTTTTGAATCCCAATGGCTCTCACCCAGGTCAACTTCTGCCCGCAATGCGGGAATCCGCTCGTCACTGAACAGCGCTTCGGCAAGCCCCATCGCGTCTGCGCTTCGTGCGGATGGATCTACTTCGCCGACCCGAAAGTGGCCGCGGCTGTGCTGGTCGAACAGGAGGGACGCGTCCTCCTCGTCCGCCGCGTGAACGAACCCTTCCGTGGCTTGTGGACCCTGCCCGCGGGCTTCGTGGACGCGGAGGAAGACCCCGCGCGGGCGGCCGCGCGGGAATGTCTGGAGGAGACCGGCCTCGTCATCCGTGTGACGCGGACGCTGGAGGTGGTCGCGGGCCGCGAGCATCCGCGCGGCGCCGACTTCGTCATCGTCTACGCCGCGGAAGTCGAGTCGGGCGTCCTCCACGCCGCGGACGACGCGGACAAGGCCGGGTGGTTTGAAATGTCCGACCTGCCGCCGCTGGCTTTCCTGGCGACGAAAAGGATTCTCAAACAGGAGTGACGCCAAGGCGCCGCGCGCGATTCATTTTCACGGCAGTTTAGGTCTCTTTAGAAACGATTTTCAGAACCCCGTTTTTTTAAGGAAGCGGGGTTTTCTTATGCTACAATATTTTTGATGACCCTCGTCAATATCCGCCCCTCGCCAATCGCCGGGACCTGGTACGAAGGCGACCCGGTCCGACTCGCCCGCGCGGTGGACGCGTACCTCGACGCGGCTCACGTCCCCGCGCTGGATGGGGAGACGGTCGCCGTCATCGCGCCGCACGCCGGGCATCGTTACAGCGGACCGGTCGCGGGCTACGCCTTCGCCGCGCTGCGCGGCCGGACCTTCGAGCGGGTGGCTGTCGTCTCGCCTTTTCACAACTTCGACGTTCATCCGCTCCTCGTCGCCGCGCACTCCGCGTATTCCACCCCGCTGGGCGAAATCGCGGTGGACAAAGAGTCCCTGCTCGAATTGGACGTGGTCTTGAAATCCGAACTGGGATTCGGCCTCTCGCCCATCGCCCGCGACCGCGAACACTCCCTCGAAATCGAACTGCCCTTTCTCCAGCGCGTGTTGACCGGCGGCTTCAGCCTCATCCCGGTGATGATCCGCGGCCAGGAACCCGCCGTCGCCCGCGGGCTGGGACTCGCGCTCGCGCAGGTACTTAAAGACAAAAACGCCCTGCTCGTCGCCAGCACGGACCTGTCCCATTTTTACGACCAGCAGACGGCGAACCGTCTCGACGCGGAAATGCTCAAGCGCTTTGAATCCTTCCAGCCCGAGAAAATCTTCGAGGCGGAACGCACGGGCAAGGGCTTCGCCTGCGGACATGCCGCCGTCGCGGCCGTACTGCACGCGGCCCGCGAACTCGGCGCGGACCGGGTGCAGGTTCTCCATTACGCCACCTCCGGCGATGTGACCGGGGATTTTAGCCAGGTGGTCGGTTACGGCGCGGCGGTGGTTTTAAAACCTGCGACCCAACCTCCCCAGTTATAATCGACCCATGTTTGCGCGTCTCGCCGTCAACCTGCCCGCCGTGAGCGGGATGTTCGATTACGCCGTCTCCGATGAACTCGCGGGCCAGGTCGGGGTCGGATGCCTGGTCACCGCGCCGTTTGGAAATCAGACCGTCCAGGGCGTGGTCATGGAGTTGCCCGACGCGCCCTCCGTCGCGGAGACGCGCCCGCTCGAATCCCTGCTCGATCCCGTCCCCGTGTTGACTACCCCGCAGATCGAACTTGCCAAGTGGATGTCCGAACGCTACCTGCAACCGCTCGCCGCCGTCGTTGGAATGATGCTGCCAGCGGGACTGAGCCAGCAGGCGGACGTGCTTTACCAACTTGTGGATGGAAGACCGGAGACGGAAGACCGTCCCCCGTCCCCCGTCCACGATCAGGTCGCGGACCGTCTCATCAAACTGCTCCACGAGCGCGGCCCCCTGCGCGGGCGTCAGATTGACCGTCACCTCACGAAAGTGGACTGGCGCAAGTCGGCCGACTGGCTGGTCAAACGCGGCGTCCTGCGCAGGCAATCCATCCTGCCGCCGCCGCGCGTCCGCCCGAAGTTCGTCCGCGTGGCGCAGTTGGCGGTCACGCCCGCCGAGGCGGAGGCGGCCATGCCCAGCCTCGGCGCGAAGCAGACGCTGGCGCGTCGTCAGGCCGCGCTGCGCTTTCTCGTCCGCGCGGTGGACGCGGTGAACGTCTCGTGGGTCTACGCCGAGAGCGGATGCAATCTTGCCGATCTCGAAAACCTCGAAGAGCGCGGGTTGATCCGCCTGTTCGAGTCGGAGATTTTTCGTGATCCGTTGGAGAGAGTGGAAAAGAGAACAGAGAACAGAGGACTGGAGAGCAGCGAAGTGACTCTGACGCAGGAGCAGGAAGCCGCGCTGGAAGAAATTACCGCCGCATTGACTGCTCTCCGCTCTCCGCTCTCTAACAACTTTCTTCTCCACGGCGTCACCGGTTCCGGCAAGACCGAAATCTACATCCGCGCCGCGCAGGAAACCATCAAGCGCGAAAAACAGGTCATCGTCCTCGTGCCGGAGATCGCGCTGACCCCGCAGATCGTCCGCCGGTTTCTGGCGCGCTTCCCCGGGCAGGTGGGACTGGTCCACTCGAAACTTTCGGAGGGCGAGCGTTACGACACGTGGCGGCGCGCCCGCGAGGGCAAACTTAAGATCGTCATCGGGCCGCGTTCGGCGTTGTTCGCGCCGCTTCCGAACATCGGTCTCATCGTCGCGGACGAGTGTCACGACGCCTCGTACTATCAATCCGAGCCGCCGTTCTATCATGCTGTGACCAGCGCGCAGGAATACGCGCGTCTGTGCGGCGCGGTCTTCGTGATGGGATCGGCCACGCCGACAATCGAGCAGCGGTTTAATTCGACCCCCCTCCGTCCCCCCTCATTTCCAGAGAAAATGGGGGGGATATCCCGCATCCTCTCCCTCCCGCAGCGCGTCGCCGATTCGCAACTGCCTCCCGTCTCCATCGTGGACATGCGCGCGGAATTGAAGTCGGGCAACCGCGGCATCTTCAGCCGCGCCCTGTCCGAAGCCCTGGCGGAGACTCTCTCGCGCGGCGAGCAGGCCATCCTGTTCCTCAACCGCCGCGGCACGGCCACTTACGTTTTTTGTCGGGATTGCGGGACGACGCTGAAGTGTCCCAATTGCGACACGCCGCTCACCTATCACGCCGACCTGCGCGACACCCGTCACCCGTCACCCGACACTCTCCTGTGTCACCGTTGCGGTTACATGCGCAACATGCCGAAGAAGTGCGCCGTCTGCGGGAGCGCGCAGATCCGCCAATACGGACTCGGCAGCGAAAAAGTGGAGACCGACGTGCAAGCCATGTTCCCGCAGGCGCGGACCCTCCGCTGGGATTGGGAGACGACGCGCCAAAAGGACGCGCACGAGATCATCCTGACGCACTTCGCGAATCACCAGGCCGACATTTTGATCGGGACTCAAATGCTGGCAAAGGGACTCGACCTTCCGCTGGTGACTCTCGTCGGCATCGTCCTCGCAGACGTGGGACTCAGCCTCCCCGACCCATTCGCCTCCGAACGTACCTTCCAATTGTTGACCCAGGTGGCGGGCCGCGCGGGACGTTCGGCGCGTGGCGGGCAGGCGATCCTGCAAACGTTCGCGCCCGATCATTACGTGATCCAGTCCGCGGCGCGGCACGACGTGGACGGCTTCCAAAAACTCGAAGCGGAGTATCGCCGTCAGTTGGGCTACCCGCCGTTCGGTCGCGTGACGCGGCTGGAGTTCCGTCATCGGGACGGGGCGAAGGCGGAGTCCGAAGCGAAGCGAGTCTTGCAAATCGTCGAGGAGAAAATCAAATCGGAACGCCGCACGCAAACCGTCGCCTCGGCTGTCCCGTGTTTCTTCGCGAAGATGGACGGGTGGTATCGCTGGCAGGTCCTCCTGCGCGGGCCTGATCCCGTCTCGTTGCTGCGCGGCCTGCGTCTCGATGACTGGCGGATCGAAACGGAGCCAATTAGTTTGTTATAATAGTGTAACTTAAGTCACAAAGGAGTCGCCGATGGAATCATTCTCTCGTGGTTGGAATTTTCTGAAGCAGGCCTGGAGCATGGCCTTCAAGGACAAAGACCTGCTGAAGCCGTCCGTCTACGCGCTGGTGGCGGGCGGACTGATCTCGGTAATTGGCATTGTCCCGATCATCATCGTGGCGATGCTCATGGGGAATTCGAACGCGGGCAACGCGGTCATGTTCGTGCTGGGCGCCATTTTGATCTTCATCCAGTTCATCGTCAGTTATATTTTCTCCGCGATGACCGTCTACCTGATCTTTCAATACCTGACCGAGGGCGACGGCCGCATGGATTCGGCCTGGGCCATCGTGCGCCGCGACTTCTTCGACATCGCCACGCTGGCCGCGGCTTCGACGGCGGTGAACCTGATCAAGAACGCGGCCAACCGGAATCGAAAAGGCGGCATCGGCGCGTCGGTGATACGCGCCGGCGCAGGCCTGATGGAGACCCTGTGGACGGAGGCCGCCTTACTGGTGTTGCCCGCCATGGTGATAGACGACCTGAATCTCAAGAAAGGACTCGAGCGCGTCTGGGACATCACCAAGAACAACCTCCTGCTCATCGGCATCAGCACGGTGGGCGTCAAGTGGGCGACCGGGTTGATCGGTTTTGTGCTGGGGATGGTCGGCGCGGCAATCGGGTTCGCCATCGGCGGCGGGGCCGCGTATCTTTCGGGCGGCGCGGCCGCCGTCAGCGCGGTCGGAATCGCCGTCGGCGTGCTCGTCTTCTTCCTGTTCGTCGTGGTCGCCAGCGTCATCAGCTCCTACACGTCCACTGCGTATCACACCTGCCTGTATATCTGGGCGCGTGAAGTCGAGCGGGCGCGCGAGAAGGGCGCGGAAGGACGGGTAACCGCTCCCGCGCCGCTGGCCGCAGTGTTGAATTAACCCATGTTCCCCAATTCCCGCCGCGAACTCATCAGCTGGGAGGATGTGGATCGTCTCATTGACCATCTCATCCCGCAGTTCCGCCGCGAATTCACCGCGATGGTGATGATCACGCGCGGCGGCATCGTCCCCGGCGGGCTGCTCGCGCAGGCCATGGACATCACGCATGTGTTGACGGCGGCGGTCAATTTCCCCGCGCAGATTGTCAGCGAGCAGGCCAAATTGATGGCCTGGCCGGAGTTCCTGCAATTCCCCGCAGACGACCTGCTGCGCGGCCGCCCGATCCTGATCGTGGATGACGTTTGGGGTTCGGGGCGGACGATGGCCGCGGTGAAGAACCGCGTCTCGGCCGCGGGCGGATTCCCCGAAACGTGCGTCCTGCACTTCAACCCGTATCGGAATCTCTTCGGCGGGGCGCGTCCCGATTATTACGCCGCCGTCACCGACGCGTTCATCATCTATCCCTGGGAGATCCAGCGCGGCGGCGACGAAGTATTGCTGGGCGGATAATCCATGCGCATCCTTCACTCTTACAAAGCACAGCGGCTGAGCGCGCTGCGGGCAAACGAATATTTCGACACCATGCCCGACTCTTTGCTGGAACAGATCGCCGGGCACATGCAACTGCGCGAGTATGAGCGCGCGGAAGTGATTCTCTGGGAGGGCGATCCGTGCGACGGATTGCATGTGCTGGTGACGGGAAGCGCCAAGATCTATCGCGTCTCCCCGCAGGGACGGCAGTACATCGTCCGCATCCTCCAGGAGGAGGATACTTTCGCCGAAGTGCCGACCTTCGACGGCGGGGTCAATCCCGCCAACGTGGAAGCGCTGGAGACCTGCTCGGTCTGGGTCATCGACCGCGGCGTCCTGCGCGGGCTCATCCTTTCGTATCCGCTGTTCGCGCAGAAAGCGCTGGAAAATTTCGGCAGGATGGTGCGCGGTATGGTGCGGCAGGTGAGCGAGATGGCCTTCTATCAGGTGACGCACCGCCTGGCGCGGCTTATCAGCGAATTGACGACGGACGACGTGACGGGGATTTCGTACCTGACGCAGGAGCAGATGGCCGCCCGCCTCGGCACTGTCCGCGAGGTGGTGGCGCGGTCGCTTCGGGAGTTGGAGCGGAGCGGCGCCATCCAGGTGGAGAATCGCCGCATCCGCATCGTAGACCAAAAAGCGTTCAGCCAGTGGATGAATTAAAAAAATCAGGCTTCGGTTGGAAGCCTGATTTTTTTGGGGAGGGCGGGATGAACTATGGGGTCGGCGTGGGGAGGTAGTAGGTCCCCGTCGCGAGCAAAGCCGGGTCGTTCGCGGCCTGGGAAGCCAGCATCTGGGCTTGACGCGCCAGGTTGGTGGCGTCGGCCAGGTTTTTGAGCGTGTATTCGGGGTTGTGGAATCCCATCGAGTTTTCGGCTGAGACGAAGTCCCACATGAACTGCGCCTTGCGGTGCAGGGCGCGCGCCTGGTCGAGCAGGGCGGCGTCCACGTTGGGATTGGCGGCCGCGGCCTTGATGGCGTTGATGGCGTCCACGAGGGCGTCTTCCGTGGCAAGTTTGGTCGCGGCCACCTGCTGCTGGATCTCCGCCACGCGCGTTGTGACGTAGTTGACGTCCGTGTGGCATTGTCCGCAGGACGCTTCCGGGTTGATGAGCGGACTGTGGATGTCGTGGCTGGAGTATTTTGCCGCGCCGTCGCGGACGTAAGGCATGTGGCAGTCCGCGCAGGCTACTCCGGCGTTATAGTGGGTGGAACCGGCGGTGAAGGTTTCGTAATCGGGATGCTGCGCCTTGAGCATGGGCGTGCCAGTTCCGGGATACGTCCAATCTTTGAAGCCTTCCTCTTCGTAATATTCCACGATCTGGTCGAGACGGGTCCCCTTGCCCCAGGGGAAGACGAGCAGTTTTTCGGGGCCTTCGAAGTAATACTCCACGTGGCAGTTCGCGCAGACCAGCGAGCGCATTTCCTGGCGGCTGTAAGCGGTCCAATCCTTGCCCTGGGCTTTCAACGCGTTTTCCAGCGAAGGGTTGGTGACGATGAGACGCATCGTCCCCTCCTCGTGGCAGTTGGCGCACCCGATGGCGTTGTTGAGGCGCGGCGTCATATCGTCGAAGAACATCGCGTCGTAACCCTCCATACCGAGTTCCTTCCACAGGCTGGGATTGTCGGAGGATTTGCAGGAATAGCAGGTGGCGTGGGTGGTCTTGGTCTCGTCTTCACGGCTGAGGACGAGACGCTTGGTCTCGCGCACGTCGGTGAGGGCGTTCTCGTGGCCGCGGTCGTCGTTGTATTCGATGCTGAAAGGATACCCCGCGAAAAGGATCTTCTGGCGCGGGTCGCGTTCGAGCCACGAAAATTTGGACGAGCCGCCGAAGACGGTGTCAACGTTGTTCCCTGCGGTGCGTTGGAGCGAACTCCACTGGTTGGGGAAGTTGATCCCCCATTTGGCCGAATCGGGTTCCATCGGCGCGATCTCGACCAGCGGTTGGAAGGCGCGTTCCTGCGGAGGCTGATTCTTCATGAAGACCAGCGTTCCCGCCAGCACGGCCGCGAGGACGACGATGATTCCGACCAGCAGAAGGGTGGAGTATTTTTGCATGGCAATTTCTCCTCTTGTTGCATTTTATTTCACGGGATAGAAGGATGAATCCTGGTAAGGCGACGTGGAGATGCCCCGCTCGCCGTGCGCCACCGAGCGATGACAGTCCCAGCAGTTGCGGTCGAAAGCCTGCGGCCCCATGAGGATCGACTCGACCGTCTCTTCGTGGCAGCGGATGCAGTTGGCCTGGACGATCTGGCGCGAATGCTCGTTGGCGCGAATCACTTCGGGCGTCTGCCCTGTGGAAAAAAAGTACACGTCATGCGCGCCCTGCCGCCCTTTTTCGAAATAATAGGCAAACACGTTCTGGTGCGGCAGGTGACAATCGGCGCATTCCGCCCATTTCTCGTGCGCGGCGTGATAGTAGTTTTCGTACATCGGGTGCATCACGTGACAATTGTTGCAGGTTTCGGGACGCGTGCCCGCGTACGAGACCGCCTCCGTGGTCCACAGAAAAACGCCCATGGCCGCAAGGAAGGCCGCCAGCGCGATCCAGATGGGGAAGGGAATTTTAGTCATGAACCTGTCCTGGGATACTCAGTACATTAATCTTTCGCTAATATATCAAAGTCCGCCAATCTGGATAGTGACTTTAGTCACAAATAGTCTTGAGATTAAGAACGGGCTTCGTGAAGAAGCCCGTTGCGACGGTTACGGCAACGCCTTGAAACTGCCGACGTAATACGAAATTTCATCGTCCACCGCCAACTTGATCATGTCTACCACGATGGAGGTCGGGAAGCCGTATGCCGCGTCGTACTTGACCTCGACCTGCTCGGCCTCCTTCAAGTTTTTCGCGGCGAGGGCAAACAACCCCTCGATGGTCGCGGCCTCCTCAAAGTATTGACGAGACTCGCCGCTCACCGGCTGGCCGTCCGCGCCCGTCATCGAGACGACTTTCCCGTCCTTCACTTCCACAGCGACGGGCATGATGTCCATGAACGCGCAGAAGCAGGACACCGTCAATTCGAAGCGATAATGACCGATCCCCTGCGCGTCCCATTTTTCGCGGTTCTTCTCCAACTCGCCCCCGGCCCCGCAAGCGGAAAGGACCAGGCTGGCGATTAGAACGATAAACAACAAGGTCTGTTTCTTCATCTTGGTTCTCCTTTGCAGAGTAGACGACGCGAGCCGGTAAGAGTTCCCAAAAACAAACAGCGCGCGGGAATTTCCCGCGCGCTGTTTCGCCGTTTCAGAGACGGTCAACCGCCCATGTCCATTCCGTCCATTTGATGGATGGGGACTTCGATCGTGATGTCGGCGTGAGACTTGAAGTGTAGGACCGCCCGGATCGTGTCGCCCGCCGCCAGGTCACGCGTGAGGCCGATCAGCATGATGTGGAGTCCGCCCGGCTCGAAGGTCGCTTGCGCGCCGACCGCCAGCGGCACGGATTCCTGCGGCGTCATCTGCATCACCCCGTCGGGACTCATCTGACTCAAGTGGATCTCCGCCGCCTCGGCCGCGTCGCACGACACGCCGACCAACTCATCCGCGCTGGAGGAACGGTTGCTGAGCGTCAGGTAGATGGCGCTGTTCCCGCCCTTCATCGCCGCGCGCGCCCACGGCTCGCGGACCTCGATATCGCCCGGGCCGCACGCGCCCAGCGCCAGCATCCCCGCCGCCAAAATCATGACAAGTCGTTTCATCGTCGCTCCTTGCAGCGCGGATCACTCCACGCTCACCACCCCGCCCAACGCGTTCAGGCGCAGCGTCCATGCGCTGCCGATGGAAAACCGCTCGAACTCGGCCAGGTTGTCGGGCTTATATGTATAGGTCTCGCCGTCCGCAGTGAAATAGACGGTATACGCCGCCGTCTGCTGACCGAGACGCTGATTCCCCGAAACGCTCGGCGAGGCATACATCGGCTGGAAGTCGTGCCCGTCCAGCGTATAAGTCTGAATCGTCTTCCATTCGTCCACCGTATACGAGCAGTAATCCTGTGACTCATCGTGGCACTCCGTCACCACTTCGGCATAGCCGGTGCCTTTGTCAATCGTCTTGTCCTCGCAGATCTGCTGCGTTTCAGTGCGACACGAAACGTTATACGCGCCTGAAGGCGGGCTGCCCGTCTCGTCGGTGTAACGCACCGCCTGGATCTCCTGCACCGGCACGGAGGTCTGCCAGTACACGTCGCTGACGGAGGCCTGCAACGACTTGGACGGCGCGAACAGCATGTACATCCCGACGCAGACGACGGCCAGACATGCGACGACTCCCGCGACCGCGATCCACGGGAATTTCCGCTTCGCCGTGGACGTTGAGGCGGGCGCGCCCGCCCCGGCGTTTGCCTGCGCTTCGGCCCCGACTCCCGCGCGCGGCAGCGGCGCGCCGCACTTCACACACATCGTCCGCGTGGATGGGTTCATCTCGCCGCAATTCCCGCACTTCACCTCGGCGACCGACGCTTCGGGCTTCAGCTCGCGTCCCGCCTGGCGCGCCTTGCCCTCCTTCAAGTCGCCGCCGCACTGCGAGCAAGTCGCGGCCGTGGACGGGTTTCGCGCGCTGCAAAACCCGCAGTGGATGTCGGGGCTCGCGCCGGCGATCTTCGCCACGTTCGCGTCCTGAATCAGCTTCGCGTCCGCGGGCAGGTGGAATTCCACATTTTCGGGCTGGGGCGCGCCGCAGTTTTGACAGGTCTTCTTTGGCCCCGGGTTGCGGCTGTTGCAGTTCGGGCAGATCCATTCAAGTTCGACAAATCCCTTGGATTGTCTGGAAGTAGCCATAGTTCACCTCTGTAACACAAATTGCCAATCATCCTCTGCAACGCAATTTTGCAAAGCGCGCTATGTAAATCCATGCCACGCGCGGATTGATTCTATCATCTTCCCAATGTCCGGTTCTTCATACGGAGACGGGTCGCGCGGGTCGCGGAAGTCCGCTCCTGTCAGCGCGGCAAAGACCGCCGAAGCGCCGTCAGCCACGCGGCGCGGGTTGTATCCGCCCTCCAGCACGAACGCGATCTTCCCGCCGCAGACTTCGCCCGCCAGTTCGACCAGCCGCTTCGAGAGGGCGTGGAAGCCCGCGCTCGAGAGTCCCAGCGCGGTGAGGGGATCGTCCCAGTGCGCGTCGAATCCCGCCGAGACCAGGATCATGTCCGGGCGGAAGGAGCGGACGTGCGGCGCGATGATCCGCTCGGCGATCCGCTCGAAACAGGCGTCGCCCGCGCGGGCGGGAAGCGGCGCGTTGACGATGCGTCCCCTGGCGCGCGGCGCGTCGTCCATGCGGCCCGTGCCGGGATAGATGCCCCATTGATGGGTTGAGAGATAGGCGAGTCGTTCATCCTGTAAGAACGCGGCCTCGGTCCCGTTGCCGTGGTGGGCGTCGTAGTCGGCCACGAGGACGCGGCGCGCGCCGCGCTCGAGCAGGTCGCGCGCCGCGATGGCGACGTTGTTGAAGAGACAGAATCCCATCGCCCGGCCCGGCTCGGCATGGTGACCGGGCGGACGCACAAGCGCGAACGCGTTCGCCGCCTCCCCCGCCCAGACCGCGCGCGAACAGGCCAAAGTCCCGCCCGCGGCGAGCAGGGCGTCGTCGAACGAGGAGGGCGTCGTGTAGGTTGGGGCGTAGTCAATGATCCCCCCGCCGCGCGCGCAGGCCGTCTCCACCGCTTCGATCATGCGCGGCGAGTGGACGCGCGCGATCTCATCCCGCGCGGCGGGCGCGGCGTCCAGTTTCTCGGCGGCGAAATCCTTTAAGCGCGCCGCGAGTTCGTCCAGCCGCCCCGGCCGTTCGGGATGGTCATCGTATTCGTGATTGGGCGAAGTCACCCAGGTATAGGCGGCGCTCATATCCAGATTTTACCCTCTTACGCGGCGGCGAGGCTGTCCCGCGCCGATTACTTCCGCTAGCGAACATAAAAAAGCAACCCCGCCTTCCACTGGAAGGCGGGGTTGAGCGTATCATTCCTTCGGGACGATCGTCACTTTGCGGCGGGGCTCATCGCCCACGCTCTCGGTCGTCACCGCGGGATGCCCCTGCAATTCCATGTGAACGATCCTGCGCTCGGCGGCGCTCATCGGCTCCAGCGCCACGCGGCGTCCCATCTTCATGGCCTGGTCGGCCATGCGCTGCGCCATCTGGCGCAGTTGCTTTTCGCGGCGGGCGCGGTAGCCTTCCACGTCCACCACGAGTTGCACAAACTGATCCGTCCCCTTGCCGACGATCAGGCTGGCGATATATTGAAAGGCGTTGAGCGTCTCGGCGTGACGCCCGATCAACGCGCTCAGGTCGCGGCCGCGCACGTCGACGCGGATGGACCGGCGGTCAGGCTTGTCGCTTTCGTCGAAATGCGCCGAGACCTGCGCCTCCAGTCCCATGAGATGCAGGATCTTCGAGACGACCGACTCAGCCTGCTCGAGGATGGGATCGTGCGCGGACGCCGCGGCGGCCGGGGAAACGGGAGCCGCTTCACGGTCCGGACTGGAGGCGGGCGCGGCCTTCGAGAGAGCGGGCGCGCCGCCCGGTCCGCCCACCGTCAAGCGGACGCGCACCTGCCGTCCGCCCATCCCAAAGAGACCTTTCGAGCCGGCGTCCAGCACTTCCACAGAAACGTCGGCGGCGGTCAGGCCCAGTTGTTCGAGTCCCTTGGCGATGGCCTCTTCAACAGTCGGGGCGATGATTTCGAGCGTGGGGCGTTCGTCCATAAAGTCCTCGTTATTTTTTGGCCGCGGCGGGTTTGTTGCCGCCAGGCAGGAGATTACGCCAGTTGGCGCGGCCCATCATGGCGTATTGGGCGATGCCAAGCAGGTTGCTGACGATGAAATAGACCGCCAGGCCGGATGAAAAGTTGAGCGCGAACCAGCCGAGCAGGAGGGGCATGTAGATGGACATCATGCCGCTCATGGCCGCAGACTGGTCGTTGGGATTGGTGGTCGGCGGGGTGGTGAGTTTGGTCTGGACGTAGGTGGTGAGGGCCACGATGACGGCGAGGGTGGGGAAGCCGTTGGGGAGCCAGGAGATGGCAATGGGCAGCGCGATACCCTCGGGGCGGCCGAGGTCCATCCACAGAAATTTGCTGTCGAGCGGGATGAGTTTGGACACGTCGAGGAAGGAGCCGATGCTACGCGTCAGTTGCAGGAGGGCGAGCGGGGAACTGGCGAGGGAGCGCGTGATGCTCTGGTACAGCGCGAAGATGACCGGGAGCTGGATGAGGGTGGGCAGGCAGGAGGAGAAGGGGTTGATGCCTTTTTCCTTATAGATGCGCATTTGTTCCTGCGCCAGTTTTTCCTTGTCCTTGGCGTATTTCTTCTGGATGGCCTGCCAATCCTTGTCGTTTTGCAGGTCTTGCATGGCTTTGGCGCTTTTCAGCTGCGCGCCGTTGAGCGGCCAGGTGACGAGACGGATGAGGATGGTGAAGAGGATGATGGCGATTCCGAACGCGCCGGGAATGCTGGAGAGCAGGCTGTAGATCCACAGCAGGATGTTGACGAAGATCGAAACGAAAAGGTCCCAGGGTGACATGTTGCCTCTATTTCTGCGGGGAGAACGACCAGGCTTGTTTGCCGTCCTTATCCAGCGCGATCAGGAGGGATGAATCGCTTTGGAAAGGCGCGACCAGGATCAGGTCTCCAGCCGCTACCGGCGCGGTGTACAGTTTGGCGGTCAGTTGTTCCAGGCTGAAGGGGTTGGTCTCGCCGGGCTTGAGGGAATAAACGGTCCCGTTTTCGGTGACGAAGACGATATGGCCGTCCACGAGGATGGGGCTGGCGAGGATGGCGCCGTCGGGTTGGAAGGACGCGAGGATCTTTCCGTCCGCGGCGTTCATCTCATAAAAATTGCCGCCGAGGTCGCCGAAGTACAGCGTCCCGTTCACGAGCAGGGGCGCGCCCCAGACCCACGATTGGACGGGGGCGATCCACGCGGGAGTCCCGTCGGAGACGTCCATGGCGACCATGGCCGAATCGAAGGAGCCGACGTAGAAATATTTCCCGTCTGAGACGCCGCCGCCGGGGATGGCCCCGCCGAGGACGTGGCTGGTCTGTTCTTTGAGAGTCTTCACGTCCAGGAAGTGAACGTTGTGGTCGAGAGAAGGGACGATAAGCCGCTCGCCGGCGAGGATCGGCTGCGACCAGAGTTTACCGCCCAGCGGGACGGTACCGGTCAACTTGTCTTCGCCCGGGATGGAGAGGTCGAAGACGTAGAGGTTGCCGTCGGCGTTGGGGGCGTAGACGATGTCGCCGACAACGAGGGGGGTAGCCACCCAGTGGTCTTTCGCACCGGTGAAGGTCCAGGTGACGCGGTTGGCGTCGTCCGCTTTGGGGTCGAGACGGAAGAGGGCGTAGTCGTTGGCGGCGGAACCGACCAGCAATTGTCCGTCCGCTGTGAAGGCCGGGTTGGAGTAGAAGACCGATTTGGAGGCGCTCGAAAAATCCCAGAGTTTTGCGCCGTCGCTGAGACGGACGGCGTGGATGATCGAACCGTTGGTCAGGTAGGCGGCGTTATCGTCCGCGGCCAGGCCGGGCCAGGTGACGGCGGGAGGCGTCCCGCCGCAGGCGCTGAGAGAGAGGGCCAGCAGGGCAAGCGACAGGAGCAGGATCAGGCGGTTGGGTTTCATTGGAAAAAAATTTCTCCTAGGGAACGGGGTCGTACCCCCCGGGATTGAACGGGTTGCATCGCAGGACGCGCCAGACGGCCATGAAAAATCCCTTGAACGCGCCGTGTTTATAGACGGCCTGGTATCCGTAGTGCGAACAGGACGGGTAGAAACGACAGGTGTCGGCGGGCAGGGCCCGCGAGACGGTCATCTGGTAGAGGCGGAAGAGGGAAAGCAGGAGGAGGCGCGGCAGGTTTGCCAGCGTGCGCGGCAGGTCGCGCAGGCGCGGCTCGTTGGGATAGTCTCGAGGCAGGTAAAATTCAGGTTGCATCGGAAGCGAGTATCAGTCCGGCGCGGAAGAGCAGGGAGCGGATGGCGGCGCGCGCGGGTTCGAGCGTGGATTCGGCCAGGGGTCGGCGGGCGACGAGGAGCAGGTCGAAACCCGGCGCGAGGTCCGTCAGGAGGCTTCGCATGGCGGCTCGCAGCAGGCGTTTGGCGCGGTTACGCTGCACGGCGCGCCCGACCGTCTTCCCGGCGGCGATTCCCACGCGGACCGTCGGGCTGTCCACGGGTTGGACAATCAAGACAACAAGCGGGTGAGCATAAGACTTGCCGAGGCGCCGCACCCGCTTGAAATCGGAAGATCGGGTTAGACGGAATTTCTGCTGCAACCGCGTTACCCATTGGTGATTGCCGGGGGAATCAGCCCCGCCCGCGAGCTACCAGCGCGTCCGTTTGACATGCTGGTTGGAAGTTGTGGCGAGTTTGTAGCGTCCCTTCAGGCGGCGGCGCTTCAGGACTTTGCGGCCGTCGGCTGTAGCCATGCGCTGACGGAAACCGTGCACGCGCACGCGGCGGCGGATCTTGGGCTGGTAAGTTCGTTTGGGCATGATTCGTTCCTCATTCGTAAAAATGCAACTCCCCGGAGGAAGCTGTTGGCAGTTTAAAATCCGCTTCGAGGCGGACAGGCACGGGATTATACCGTATGGGTGCGGATTCGGTCAATTTTGAATCGGGCGGGAGCGGATAATTTTTAATGCCGAGGGGCAAAGCCGCCAACGCTCGAGAGTCCTTTGCGGTTTTGCGCCTTCGTGACTTTGTGGCGAACCTGCCGGTTTAGCCGCTCTCTCGAGGCGAACCGGCTTTGCGGTCGCGCGTCGGGTAAACGGGATGCGCCAGCAGTTCGGCCAGTTTCCGAGCGCCTTCGGGGCTGGCGACGGCGATGATCTCGTCGTTTTCCATCAGGGCGCTGTCGCCGCGCGGCAGGGTCATCGCTCCGTCGCGGATAATGGCGGCCACTAGGCAGTGTTCGGCCAGTCCCATGTCCTTAAGTTTGACGCCGATGCCCTTCGCGCCGGGCGGGACTTTTTCCTCCACCACGGCGTACTGCCCGCGGCGGATCTTGAAGAGGGTCATCATGTCGCCCAGCGACATTTCCTCCTGGATGAGGTGCGCGAAGACGTCGGCGGCGTTCAGCGCCACGTCCACGTTGAATTTTTCGTCGAAGAGCCAGGCGTTGTTGGGGTTGTTGACGCGGGCGATGGTGCGCGGGACGCCGAACATGTTTTTGGCGAGGAAGCACAGGACCAGGTTGTTCGGGTCTTCATTGGAGACGGCCGCCAGGACATGGGCTTGGCGGATGCCGGCCTGTTCGAGCGAGACCGGGTCAATGGGGTTTCCGTCGTAGATGACCTCTGTCGGAAGTTCCTGGTGCAGATGCGCCAGAAGGTGGCGGCGGTTTTCGATCAGCCGCACTTTGTAATTCTGGTTGAGCAGGAGATTGGCGAGACGGGCCCCTGTGCGTCCGCCCCCGGCAATGACGACAAACATCTCAGTCGCTCGCTTTCTTCGCGAGATACGCGGTTAAAAGATTGACGCCCTCGAAGGTAGCGCTGACGTTAAGCACGTCTCCGGTTTCCAGGAGCATGGAGGCTTCGGGCAGGCTCGAACGGCCGGCGCGGGTGACGGCCACCGGGAAGCATCCCTGGACGCCGGAGAGCAGGTCGCCCAGGGCGCGTCCGTTCCAGGCTTCAGGAACCAGCATTTCGTAGACCTCCACTTCGCCGTTGCCTGCGGAATAGACCACTTTTTGCAAGGGGCTGAGCAGGAATTCCTCCACGCGCTGCGCGCCCCAAAATGTGGAACTGACGGTCTGCAAGCCAAAGGCCTCCGCGACCGCGCGCAGGTCGGGATCGTAATTGCGCGTCACCACGATCGGCACGTTGTAGAATGCGCGGGCAGTATGGGCCACCGCGACGTTAAGGGTGTCCAGGTTGGTGACGGCGGCCAGTCCGTGCGCTTCGCGGATTCCCGCGCGTTCCAGCACGCCTTCGGCCAACCCCTCGCCCTCCAGGGTGCGCCCGCGGAAATCGGGATGGAGGCGGTTGAACGCTTCCTTGTTGTTGTCCACCACCACCACGTGGTGGCCGCTCTTGAACAGGCGGTAGCAAAGTTCCGAGCCAACCCGCCCACAACCAACGATGACAAAATTCATGAGTCTTACTCCTTCTTGCGCTTTCTTGAATCGAAACGTCGGCGACCGGTTTAGGGGATCTGATAAGGGACGTCGGTCACCACCACGCCGGGCCGGGTGAGTAGTTGTTTTCGAAGCAGTTCCGCGGTTTGGAAGTGCAGAGCGTTGTAGACGCGCTTCGAAGGGATGAACTGCGGCACGATGATGGTGATCGTCTCGTTGGGCTGGCGGTTGGCGATGATGTCTTCGATGTAATCCAGCAGCGGTTCCAGGAATAGGCGGTAGGGGGAATCCACGATGACGAGGCGTGTGCCCTGTCCCCAGCGGTCCCACTTCGCCTGGAGTTTTTCCGTATCCGACTCGTCCATCGCGATGTGGACGGCAGTGATGTCATCCGACAACTTGCGCGCGTAACGCAGAGCCGCCAGCACGCCCTGGTGCATATTGCTGACCGGCACGATGATACGATGACGTCCCGTGAACGGAGGCGGTTCGCCGTAACCTTCCAGCGTAAGGCGGGCGGCGACGGTCCGATAGTGATGGTGAATTCGGAAGAAAATGTAAACGAACGTGGGAATCAGGAACAGCACGATCCACGCGCCCTCATGGAATTTGGTGATCGAAAAGACCAGCGTGACGATGGCGGTCGCCAGGGCCCCCAGCCCGTTGACGATCATTTTGAAGCTCCATTTCGGGTCGTAGCGTAAAGGCATGCCGTGACGCTGCACGGTCTCGCCGGGTTTCAGGCGGCTGGAACGGATCCAGCGGATGGCCATGCCGGTCTGCGAAAGGGTGAAGGATAGGTACACGCCAATGGCATATAACGGGATGAGCGCGGTGGTCTGCGCGCCGAAGACGATGATGAGAACCGAGGCCGCGCCGGCCAGCGCCAGGATGCCGTTCGAGAACGCCAGGCGGCTGCCGCGGAACATCAACTGCTTGGGCAGGAACGCGTCGCCCGCCACCAGCGCCGCGAGGCGCGGAAAGTCGGCGAAGGAGGTGTTGGCGGCCATGATCAGGATCAGGGTGGTGGAGCCCAGCAGGACCAGGTAGAACGGACTCCCCGCCCCGTAGAGGACGCGTCCGATCTGCGAAAAACCGGTTTCGAAGTGCGAGGGCAGGACGTTCGTCTGGTTGGCAAGGAAGGTCAATCCGAACAGATTGATTCCCAAAATGACGCTCATCCAGATGAGCGTGGTTCCGGCGTTGCGGGTGCGCGGCTCTTTAAACGCGGTGATACCGTTGCTGATGGCTTCCACCCCGGTTAAGGCTGTGCATCCGCCCGAGAAGGCGCGCAGGATGAGAAAGAGGCTGACCACCTGGAGCGCTTCGCCGGTATGCGCAATTTCCACGCTGGCCGGCGGGACTGTGCCGAGCGTGCCGGTAAAATAACGGATGAAGCCGACGGCGATGGTGATCAAGGTCATGCCGAGGAAGAAGTAGGTGGGAATGGCAAACGCGCGTCCCGATTCTTTGACGCCCCGCAGGTTGACGATGGTCATAAAGGCGACCAGCCCGAGGGCGATCGGCACGCGCCAGGCATACAGCGAGGGAAAGGCCGAAGTGATCTGCGCCACGCCCGATGAGATGGAAACCGCCACCGTGAGGATGTAATCCACGAGCAGGGAAGAGGCCGCCACCAGGGCGGGCGTTTCTCCCAGGTTGTCGCGCGCCACGATGTACGCGCCGCCTCCGCTTGGGTAGGCGTGGATCGTCTGTTCGTAAGAGATGGTGAGGATCGTCAGCAGCCCGATGATGACGAGCGCAATGGGCAGGGAAATGGACAGCGCTCCTGTGCCGGCCATGATGAGGACGATGAGGATCTCGTCAATGGCGTAGGCGCTGGACGACAACGCGTCCGAGGCGAAGACCGCCAGCCCGACCGTCTTCCCGATGGTCTGGTGCGGCGCGTCCGCCGTCGGGAGGGGACGACCAAACAGCCAGTTGCTGAAGGTGCGCGGCGGCGGCGTCTCTGTTTTTCGATGGATGTAGGGAGTGGAGGATTGTTGATCGGGGGATAACATGTTCAACCGAACTTTCCGTGCAAAACTTGCGCATTATACACGAAAAAAGGATTATGTCCGGGGCTGTGAAATGGGCGTTTGCAGGAAGAAGGCGCTGCCCTTTCCCAATTCGCTTTCCACCCAGACCTTGCCGCCGTGCCTCTCCGCGATAGAGCGGACGATGGCCAGGCCCAATCCCGAACCGTGCTGGGCGCGGGCGTCGCGCTGTTTGCCGCGGTAGAATTTTTCGAACATGTGCGGCAGGTCGGAGGGGGCGATGCCGATGCCATTGTCCCGCACTTCAAAGACGATGTTGTCGGCGGCGGTCTGCACGCGCACCGTCACTTGTCCGCCGTTGGGCGTGTACTTGATGGCGTTTTCCACAAGGTTATAGACGCCCTGATGCAGCAGCGCCTGGTCGGCCTCGATGAACGCGGGCAGATCGCGCTGGAGTTCAACCGAAAGGGAGACGTTCTTCTGGCTGGCTTGCAATTGCAGCGCGCCCGCCACGCGCTCGATGATGTCCTGCGCGGTCACTTTGTCCAACTGCAGGCCGACGCCGATCTCGATGCGTCCGAGGTCGAGCAGGTTGTTCACCAGCCGCGACATGTTTTCCACGCCCGAAACGATCTTGCGGACGTAGCCCTGCTGCTGGTCGTTCAATTCGCCCACCATTTCGAGCATGGTGGCGTAGCCGCGCATCAACGTCAACGGCGAGCGCAGGTCGTGGCTGACGGTGGCGACGAATTCGGACTTCAGCGAATCCAACTCTTTGAAGTGGGTCACGTCGCGCAGGATGCAGACGCGGCCGACGGGTCTTCCCTCGGCCACCACCGAGGAGGCCGTCGCGAGGTAGGTCCGCCCGCCGTCGAAGACGATCTCCGCCGATTGCTTTTCGCCGGAGGCCGACAATAGTTCGAGCAGGGCTTTTTGCTGGATCAATTTTTCGATCGTCTGTCCGCCGCCGCGCGCGATATTGACGCCCGCCACGCGGGCCGCCGCGGGGTTCGCCAGGATCAGCCGGTTTTGCGGATCGATCACCAGCACCGGGTCGGGCGTGGAGTTGAGAATGGCTTCCAATTGGCGGCGCGCCACCTCCACGTTCAGGAAGAGATGCGCGTTGGCCGCGGCGAGGGCGGCCTGGCCGGCGAGCGTCGTCACAAAGCGCACGTCGGATTCGGTGAAGACGTGCGGCTGATCGTAGGCGATCCACATCGCGCCGTAGTAGCGATTCTCGCGGCGCAGGGCCACCGCCAGGAGCGAAGCCGGCTGGGGCAGGTTCGCGTCCAGGTCGAGGATGCGGGGGCGGGCGATGTTGGAAAGGACGAGGCGTTCCTGTCCCTGCACCTGCCGCAGGATCTGATCGTCGAGATGGGCGTACTTATCCCGCGCTGGGCCGAGGCCGAAGCGCGTGGGCAGTTCGAGGAATGTCTTTGGCAGGACGGCGGGAGAGAGGACGAGACGCGCCGCGCTGGCGCCGTTGGAAAGAGCCGCTTCGAGCGCCGGCTGGACGGCGCCTTGCATCTCGAGGCTGGAGGCCACGCCCTGGCTGACGGCGAGCAGGCGGTTTAATTCGTCGAGGCGGGCCTGCAGGCTGGCGCGCATCTGCTCGAAGGCGCGTCCCAGTTGGGCGATCTCGTCGGCGCCTTCTACTTTGAGGGGATGGTCGAGTTTGCCTTTGGCGATGCGGTCCGCCTCCGCCGCCAGGTTTTTCAAAGACCCGGTGACGACGCGCAGGCCGAGACGCATGGAGACGAGCGCCACCAGCGCCAGCAGGAGAATCATGATGAAAAGCGGCGTGGCGATCAACAAGGCCAGTTGCTGCGCCTGCCAGGCCGGCAGGTCGAGCGCCACCGCCCAGGCGCGCCCTTCCACGGGCTGGTAGTAGACGTATTGACGCGTCCCGTCGGGCGCGGTATGCGTGACGAACGGCGTCTGCGGGTCGGCAGGACCGTCGTAGACGGTTCCCACCAGGCCGGGGTTGGAATGGTAGAGGATGACGCCGAGATCGTCTACCAATAAGCCCGCGCCGCCAGAGGCCTTCATACCCTGCAGGCTGGCGATAAGCGGCTGGGTGAGCGGATTCGTGCCGAGGTCGGTGCGGCCGATGAGGGCGCGGCGCACCTGCCCGGCGTCGTCCACGATGCCCACCAGGAACGAAACGCGTCCTGCCTTTCCGCCTTTCGCCGCAGGAATGGCGTAAAGCTGGACGAGCACGGCGCTGTCGGCGGCGAGCGAAAGTCCCGTTTTTTCTTCGGGATACAGGCTGAAGGTCCCGGACTCGGCGGATGGATAGCTTCCCAGCACGGCTTGGGAGGAAACGTCCAGCACAACGAATTGGTTGAAATACGGGCTGGACTGCATCCGCTGGGCGAGGATGGAGGAGAGTTCGGGGTCGGTGGCGTTGAGCAGGCGCGGATCGGCGGCGAGTTGGACCGCCAGGTTCTGCCCGGTTTCGAGGAAGAAAGGCACGCTTTTGGCGGCCGTCCCAGCCACCGAGGCCATGCGGTCGCGCAGCATGTCGCGGGCGGCGTCGCCGGCCACTAGCCAGTCGCCGATCAGCAGGGCGAACAGGAGCAGGATGATGAACGAGCCGGTCCCGAACAGGAAGCGGTTCTCGAGGCTGGATTCGGACGGCGACGGCTGGAGAGGCGTCCCGCGTCCCCACGCGGACGGGAAGAAGGCTGTCAAAACCTGGAGGAGCAGCCCTCCGAGCAGCGCTTCGCCGCCGAACGAGAGAGCGGCCGCGCCGGCGTTACTGAGGGCGTAGTCGAGGCGGACGGCCGCCTGTCCCGGCACAGTCAGGAAGATGCCCAGGCTGTAGAAGAAAGTATGCAGGGGGATGAGCAGGAGCGCGCTGACCAGGGGCTGCCTGAGCAGGCTGTAGGTGAAGGTGCGGAATCGCTGGCGGAAATTGGCGGCGAACAACGCGGCCAGGAAAGCCAGCTCCACGATGCTGAAGATGGAGCGCGTGTCCCATGCGCCGCGCAACAGGCCGCTCAGTCCGCCCAGCGCCGCCGCCCCGACCGGTCCGAGCGGGCCGGCGGCCAGCATCCAGGGCAGGGCAGAGAACAACATCAGCGCGGGCGGGGTCGGTTCGACCGGCACGCCCGGCGGGGGGAGCGCCGCGCCGACCGGAATTCGGAGGCCGAGAAAGAGATTGGCGGCGGGAACCGCCAGGAAAAGCAGGAGGAAAATCCCCCAGGCGCGTTCCTTAATTGGAGGTTGAAGCGCCCGCCAGCGGAAAAGAACGTAGCCGGTCAGCCCGAGGAATAGAAACCAGACCAGCCAGCCCGGTAGTGTGGGGGCGGGCATGTAAAACGCGCCGTCCAGAAGCGTGACGATGAATTCCATGTCGGTTTACGTGATTATAGCCGTAAACCGGGGTTCGGGTGGCCTTACGGGTTCATTTCAGTTATCGAGGCGCAAATCACTGTCTTGCTGGCTTTCGCCGCTTCTTTTAATGCCGATAAGGTCTGCCGCCCTCCATATCGCTTCTTTCTCCGCAAATAGCATAGCGGGGAGGCCGTCCAGAGAGAAATACCTGATCTCCGAAATCTCCGCGCTCTCTTTGAACGTTCCCGACTCGATCTCGCACAGGTAGATCAGGCTGACGTGCCGGTCGCCTTTGGAGCTTCTGGCCTGCAGCAATGTCTGAATCCGGATCTGCATCCCCGTCTCTTCGTAAAACTCGCGGACCATCGCCCGGTCGGGCTGCTCGTTGTATTCCAACGTCCCGCCGGGGATGCCCCACTCGAACTTCCGATAGGTATGCTTGAACAGCAGGACCCGTCCCTGCTCGTCGAAGATGAGCGCCGCGACGCCGACCTGGAACTTCGGCTGGATGACGCGCGCCGCGAGGACGTGCGTCCAAAGCGGAAGTTTTTGCCACACACGAAAAAAGATTTTCAACATAAGGCGCGCTGCCATTATAAAGCAAGCGAGCGGACTTCCATCCGCTCACTGATTACTGCTCACTGAAAACTGATCATTGTTCACTGAATCACCCTACCCCCCAAACGCCTCGTTCAGCCAGTCAATAAATCCCTTCTCCTTCGGCTTGACTGTCGTCCCGAGCGTCTCGGCAAGTTTCTCCATCAACTCGCGCTGTTCCCTGTTCAACTTCGTCGGCACTTCCACGTTGACGATCACCAGCTGGTCGCCGCGTCCGCTGCGGCGCAGATACGGCACGCCTTTGCCGCGCATGCGAAAGATCTTTCCCGGCTGAGTCCCGGATGGGATTTTGAGATTGTCGTCGCCGTCCAGCGTCGGGACTTTGATGTCCGCGCCGAGGGCGGCTTGCGCAATGTTGATGTCGAGGTTGAGCAGGATGTCGTTCTCGCGGCGCTTGAAATATGTGTGCGGTTTCACGTTCAGCGCGAGGAACAGGCTTCCGTTCGGGCCGCCGTAGACTCCCAGCCCGCCCTCGCCCGCCAGCCGGATCTGCGTCCCGTGATCCACGCCCGCGGGGATGCTGACCTTCTTTTGAATTTTCTTATGCTCCAGCCCGCTGCCGCGGCAGGTTTTGCACGGCGAGGAAATGATCTCGCCGCGCCCGTTACACTGCGGACAGACCGCCGTCTGCACCATCGAACCGAGGAAAGTCTGACGCACCTGGCGCACCTCGCCCTGTCCCTGGCAGGCGGCGCACTTCACGGGAGTCGTCCCCGGTTCCGCGCCGGACCCGCCGCAGGTCGAGCAGGTTTCGTCGCGCGAGAATTCGATCTCCTTCTCCACGCCGAAGACGGCCTCCTCGAAGGTCAGCGTCACTTCCATTTGCAGGTCGCGGCCGCGGCGCGGCGATTTGCGTCCCGCGCGGCGGCCGCCCATGCCGAATCCGAACTGGTTGAAGAGCTCCTCGAAGATGTCGCCGAAGTCCGCGGTGTAATCGTGGAAACCGCCGGTGTTGCCGAGTCCCGCTTTGCCAAAGCGGTCGTAGCGGGCGCGCTTCTCCGCGTCCGATAACACGCCGTAGGCCTCGTTGATTTCCTTGAATTTCTCCTCGGCGTCCGGCTCCTTGTTCACGTCGGGATGATACTGGCGCGCTAATTTGCGGAACGCGCCTTTGATCTCATCGTCGGACGCGTTCCGCTGGATGCCGAGGACTTCGTAGTAGTCGCGGTTAGACATAAGATGAAAAGAGAACAGACGAGCAGAGAGCAGTCAGGCGACTACTTGCTGCTCACTGTTCTCCGCTCTCTATTCCTTCACTTCCCCTTCCACCACGTCGGGGTCCGCATCGGATTGACCGGTCGGCGACTCGCCGACGTTGGGCTGCTGGTAGACGCTGGCGCCGATCTTCTGGACGACCTGCCCAAGCGACTCGGTCGCGGCTTTGATCGCGTCCACGTTGTCGGTCTCCGCGGCTTTCTTGACCTCGGCGGACTTCGCCTCGATCTCGGACTTTACGTCCGCCGGGACTTTGTCGCCGAATTCCTTCAGCGCCTTTTCCGCCGTGTAGACCGTGTTGTCGGCCTGGTTGCGCGCTTCAATGAGTTCTTTGCGCTTGCGGTCGTCTTCGGCGTGGGACTCGGCGTCCTTGCGCATTTTCTCCACCTCGGATTCGCTCAGCCCGGACGAGGCGGTGATGGTGATGTGCTGCGTGCGTCCTGTGGCCTTGTCCTTCGCGGTGACTTTCAAAATGCCGTTGGCGTCAATGTCGAAGGTCACTTCGATCTGCGGGACGCCGCGCGGCGCGGGCGGGATTCCGTCGAGGATGAATTTTCCCAGCGACTTGTTGTCCGCCGCCATCGGGCGCTCGCCCTGCAGGACGTGAATCTCAACCTGCGTCTGGCTGTCGGACGCGGTGGAGAAGACCTGCGATTTACGCGTCGGGATGGTCGTGTTGCGCTCGATCTGTGGAGTGGCGACCCCGCCCAGCGTCTCAATGGACAGGGTCAACGGCGTGACGTCGAGCAGGAGGATGTCTTTCACCTCGCCGCCCAGCACGCCCGCCTGGATCGCCGCGCCGACCGCGACGACTTCGTCGGGGTTGACGCCCTTGTGCGGTTCCTTGCCGAAGAACTTGCGGACCACTTCCTGCACGGCGGGCATGCGCGTCATCCCGCCGACCAGCACCACTTCGTTGATCTGTCCCGCGGTCAGCCCCGCGTCGGACAAAGCCTGCTTGATGGGAGCGACTGTCCGCTCGACGAGGTCGCCCGTCAGTTGTTCGAATTTGGCGCGGGTGAGGGTCGTCACCAAATGCTTCGGCCCCGACGCGTCCGCGGTGATGTAGGGCAGGTTGATCTCGGTCTGCATCGTGGTCGAGAGTTCGATCTTGGCTTTTTCGGAGGCTTCCTTCAGGCGTTGCAGCGCCTGGCGGTCGTTGCGCAGGTCAATGCCGTTATCGCGTTTGAACTGGTCGGCGAGGAAATCCATGATGCGGAGGTCGAAGTCGTCGCCGCCGAGGAAGGTGTCGCCGCTGGTGGACTTGACCTCGAAGACGCCGTCGCCCACCTCCAGCACAGATACGTCGAAGGTCCCGCCGCCGAGGTCGTAGACAATAATGGTCTCGTTCTTCTTTTTATCGAGGCCGTACGCGAGGGATGAGGCGGTTGGCTCGTTGATGATGCGCAGCACTTCGAGACCGGCGATCTTGCCCGCGTCTTTTGTGGCGTTACGCTGGGCGTCGTTGAAATACGCGGGGACGGTGATGACCGCCTGCGTGACCGTCTCGCCGAGATAGGCTTCCGCGTCCGCTTTGATCTTGGCGAGGATCATCGCCGAGACTTCGGGCGGGCTGTAGTCGCGCTCGCCCATCTTCACGCGCACGTCGCCGTTCGGCGCGGATTCGACCGCGTAGGGGACCAGTCCCTGGGCGCGTTTGACTTCAGCGTCGTCCGCGCGGCGGCCCATGAAACGCTTGATCGAAAAGACGGTGTTGGTCGGGTTGGTGATGGCCTGGTTGCGCGCCACGCGTCCGACCAGACGCTCGCCGTTCTTGTTGATCGCCACCACCGAGGGGACGAGTCGCTCCCCCTCCGCGGATGGGATGACGATGGGTTCGCCGCCCTGCATGAAGGCCGCGACCGAGTTGGTGGTGCCGAGGTCAATTCCGATGATTTTTGCCATGAAATAATTTCTCCTATCGTTTCTTGTTGGGGCGGACCTATGTGTCCGCCCGAAATTTTTGCTGGTTCGTTCAGGGCAGACACGCAGGTCTGCCCCTACAGTTCAGGGCAGACACGCAGGTCTGCCCCTACAGTTTTATTGCGCCACCCTGACCAATGCCGGTCGAATGACCCGTTCGCCCAATGTGTATCCGTTCCTCACCACCGCGATGACGTGTTCGCTGGGGACGTTGTCGTTTGGTTCGTGCGAGATGGCCTCGTGGAAATTCGGGTCGAAGAGCTGCCCCTCCGCTTCGATGCGCTTCACGCCCTCGGACTCTAAGATGGACAGGAATTTGCGCGCGATCAATTCGATTCCGCCCGCCCACGCGTCGTCCACGGGACGGTTTTGCAGCGCCAGGTCGAGGTCGTCCAACACGGGCAGGATCTTCTGGACGATGTCGCCCTTCATGTTGGCGCGCTGCATTTCCGCGTCGCGCTGGATGCGATTCTTATAGTTGACGAATTCCGCCTGCGCGCGCTGCCAGCCCTCGCGATGCTCCGCGACCTGGGTCTCGGCCTCTTCGAGTTTCGCCATCAATTCGGCGACGTCAACCTGCGGCTGTTCCGCCGTCGCTTCGACGGGGATCTCATGGGGTTGTTTGGATTCGTGGTGTTTGTGTTTTTTGTCGGTCATAGAGATTCCAGTGTGAAGAAATTCGGTACACGGAGTTCACGGACAGGAGGGATTTTTTTAATTCCTTCCGCGTAATCCGTGTACAGGTTTTTGTTTTACTCGCCGCCGATATTTTCCGTCACAAGATCGGACAGCAATCCCGCCACAAAGCGCACGGTGGGGATTGTCTTCGCGTAGGACATGCGCATCGGGCCGAGGACGCCGAGCATGCCGGTCGCGAGTCCGGGGACGCCGTAGCGGGCGAGGACCATCGAGCATTGACGCAGTTCCTCCCAGCCGCCTTCGCCGCCGATGAGGACTTGCAGTCCGCCGACGCTGGCTCCCGTGGAGGTGCGGGCGAGCAGGTCTTGCAGGGCGCCGCGCTTCTCAAAGAGTTTCAAGGCGCGGCGGGCTTCGTCTGGCTCGGCGAATTCGGGTTCGGCGAGGAGGTTGGTCTGGCCGTCGGTGTAGATCTGCCCGCTGACGCTTTCCTCCATGCGGCGCAGGTCGGCGAGGACGAGGGTGAGGATGTCCTGCTCGAGCGCGTCGGAGCGGGCCGGGAGGGCGGAGATCTCGTCGAGGCCGCGCCCGCTCAAGGTGGAGGAGAGACGCGAGGCGGTCTGGCTGAGTCGTTCCTGCGAGACGGGTTCCGCCAACGTCAGGACCTGCTGCGAGATTTCGCCTCCGATCATCACCAGTACCATGAGGAGCTGCCGTCCCTGCGTCGAGATCAATTCCACGTGTTTGAAGCGGACGCGCTCGGGATGCGGCGCGGTGACCAGCGACGCGCCCTGCGATTGGCGGGCGAGGACGGAGGCGGCGAGGGTCATCCATTGGCCCATGTCTGCGCGGGACTGGTGGAATTGGTGCGAGATGGTCTGCTGGACGCTGGCGGGCAGTTCGGCCTGGTTCATCATCTGGCCGACGAACAGGCGATAGCCTTCCTCGGTGGGGACGCGGCCGGCGGAGGTGTGCGGCTGGCGCAGGTAGCCCAACTCGGTGAGCGCGGCCATCTCGTTGCGGATGGTGGCCGGGCTGAGGTCGAGGCGGTAGCGGTCCGCGAGCCGCTTCGAGCCGACGGGTTGGGCGGTCTCGATGTAGTCGCGGATGATGAGGAGGAGCAGGCTGCGCTGGCGGTCGGTGATGGTTGTCATTTTGATTTGGGCAGAAACCCGTTTTCGCGCAGAAAACGGGTTTCTGGTGAATTGCTGGCGCTTGGCGATAAGGAGCGCTAATCAAGCGGCGCAATGATAACAGCGGGGGAAAGGCAAGTCAATAAAAGAAATATCAGAATTTTTTGTCCCTGCCGCGTTTGGGGTACGCGGGGTATTTTGCGGGCGGGAACAAAAGACCCGCCAGCGGCGGGTCTTTTGTTTCTATGGATTTTGGATCGGCCTCCAGGCCGGGTCGAAGTCCACGCCGGGATCAACGGTGAGACGGGTGACGGCGCTGGCGTCCACGCTCATGAGGAAGATGTCGCGGTTGGTCTTGTCGCTCAAGCCCTCGAAGATCAGCCAGAGTCCGTCTGGGGAGAATTCCGCGTTTTCGAAGGGAGTCGGGGCGGCGTCCACGCGTTTGGCTTTGCCGAGGCCGCGTTCCTCGTAGACCAGTCTCATCAGCCAGATTGTGGAAGGTCCCACCAGCCGCTGGCTGAACATGACGACCTCGCCGTCCGGCGACCAGGCGGGGTCCATATCGAAGCGGTCGGAGCCGCTGAAGATCACTTGTTCCGGGTTGAGTCCGGTGTCGGTCATGGACCAGATCTCGGTGATGCCGAAGCGCTGGACCACGTAGAGTATCTGGTTATTGTGCGGCGACCAGGCCGGACTGCGGGATTCCATAAAGTGTCCCTGCGACTCGAGCAGGAGGCTGACCGAGTTCGCGGCGAGGTCCAATATGAAAATGGACGGCCTTCCGTTGCGGCGCGAGGCGAAGGCGACGCGCTTTCCGTCTGGCGACCAGGCGGGGTCGTAATCGCCGGCTGGCTCCGCGAGGAGCGGCGCCTGGCCCGTGCTGTCGGCGTTGACGATGTAAATGGTGGAATTTTCGAAGGGGTCGTTCGGGCCGCTGCAGGGCGAGGTGAAGAGCAGCCGCGTCCCGTCCGGCGACCAGGCCGGCTGGCAGGCGCCGTCGGGCATGTTGGTGAGGACGGTTTTGCCGCCGCTGCCGTCTGTGCCAGCCAGGTAGATTTGCGGGATGCCGGAGCGGTTGGACGCAAACGCGAACTGTCCATAACCGCCGCCCTGCGGAGTGGGCGAGGGCGTGAGGGTGGGTCCGCTGGTGGGGGTGGAGGTGTGCAGCGGCACGGACGTGACTGTCGGGGTGAACGTCGAAGTCGGCGTTGACGTGGGCGGATGCTGCGTGGCCGTCGGCGCGGCCGGCGTGAACGAGGCGGTCGGCGGGTTTTCGACGGGAGGCGGCGAAGGCGATCGTTCTGTGACGGCGAATGTGACCGTGGCGGAGCGCAGGCCGGCGAACCAGCCGTCAACGCGCTCTTTCGCCCCCGGCATATAGTTCCAGACGAGGAAGAACGCGAGCGCGAGCAGAAGGATGAGCAGGAAGGAAGGGAAACACCCGCTCCGTTTCTTTTTCTTCGGACGGAAAGGTTTGCCTTCGCCGTTATCTTCGGGCGGATAGGGCGGGCCTCCGGTCGAGGGCTTGGAAGGCGGTTTGTCCGCTTTGCCGGCTCCCTCTTCTTCCGGCGGGGGAGGCGCGACCATATAATTGCCGGTCAGCTGCTGGGTTCTGGATTTGGAGGCGAGCAGGGCGCGCTGGAATTCCTCGGCGCTCTGGAAACGCTCGGCGGGATCAATGGACATGGCCTTTTCGATGGCCGCGGCCAGCCGCTTGGAGATCTTCGGGCTGCGTTTGCGGAGCGGCGTCAGCTGGGCGTTGTCCATGGCGCGCGCCAGCCCGTCTTCGGGGATGATGCCCGAAAGCGCGGCGTACAAGGTCGCGCCGAGCGAATAAACGTCGGTGCGCGGGTCGGTGCGCGCTGTGCCGTATTGTTCGGGCGGGGAGTAGCCCGGCGTCATGGCGCGGGCGCCAGTGGTGGTGGCTTGCGCGCCCTGCACTACTTTGGCGAGGCCGAAGTCCACGAGGAAGATGTGGCCGTCGGGCGTGATCTTGACGTTGCCGGGTTTTAAGTCACGGTGCAGGATGGGCGGCCGCCGCGAGTGCAGGTAGGCCAGCGCGTCGCACATGGCCGCGCCGATGGAGATGGCCTCGTCTTCGCTGATGGAGCCGATGCGTTCCATGCGCTGACGCAGATCCTCGCCTTCGATGTAATCCATGACGAGGTACTGTCCCTGCTCGCCGACGACGAAATGGTCGGAGACGCGCGGCAGGTTGGGATGCCGCAGGTTGGCGAGGATCACGGCCTCGAGTCGGAATTGACGCGAGTATTCGTCGGTGGTGAAGAGATTTTCTTTAAGCGCGACGTCCACGCCGAGGTTTTCGTCCACGGCGCGATAGACCGACCCCATGCCGCCCTGGCCGAGGATTTCGACGATGCGATAGCGTTTATGCAGCAGCGTGCCGCGTTCCAGTGTCATAAATTGAACCCTAAGTGTGGGCGATTATAACAGACCGCCCCCTACCGGTTGGGATTGTCCGAAAGTTGCAACTTTGCAAAAGCCCACGGCGCGCCGGCGGCGACCCACGCGCCCACCAGCGTATAGCGGACATACCGGAAGACCAGCGCGGCCGGGTCGTCTCCGGCGGGGAAGACGGCTTTCAGGCCGAGGTAGAAAACGGCGACGCCGACCAGACCGACGAAGTACCGCAGGCCTCGCTTCCAGACCGGGCCTCGCGCGGAGAACCCGCCCCGGGACGCGGTCCACGCCGCCCCGGCCAATATGCCGAAGAGCGTGCCCATGGCGGTGATAATTCCTGCCAGCGAGAAGGGATTCGGCGCTTCGCCTCCGCCGCGCGTGGCGTTCTCGATCCACTGCGCGGGCAGGACGAATTCGCGCGAGAGGAACACGATCAGCGCGACGAGAAGGATCATCGCCAGCGAAAACGCGAAGGCCAGCGCGACCTGGTTCGCAAGGGAGAATTGCTTGAGCCGCGCCGCGGCGGGATCCCAATATTTTATGAAAGCCCACAGCAGCAGCCCGCCGAGCATCCAGCCGAGCAGTACGTCGTGTAGAAAATGGACGCCGAGGTAGAGCCGCGAGAGTCCGATGAGAAAAATGACGACCGCCGCCGCGCCCCGCGCCCAGGTCCGCTTGACGCCGTCCGCCGCGACGCCCCACACGCCGGCCGCGATCTGCGCGTGTCCCGAGGGGACGCCGAAACTCGTCTCTGAAGCCAGGCCGGCCACCTGGTCGCTCACCCAGTAGGGACGCGATCCGTGCATGGCAACTTTGAACAGGGAGTTAAGTCCGTTGCTCAGCAACAGCATCACGCCGATCCGCAGGCCCAGCGCCGAGTCGACGCACCAGTAGGCCAGCGGGAGGACGAGGAGGAAGAAATCCTCCGAGCCGAGGAATGAGAAGAATTCCATCGGGCCGGTCAGCCAGCCGCCCAATCCCTGCAGGGCAGAGTTGACGGAGGCGAGGGCCAATAAGAACGAATTCATGTTGCGCTCCTTGTGGAATTGACGGGGATGTGCGTCCATTGTACACTCAGCGCATGGAAAAGTCATCCGCTCGCTGGCAGGACCTTCCCTCGGCCGCGTTGTTCAGTCTGTGCGTTTTACTGGCGGCATGGCGCCTGGCGGCCACGAATTGGATCGAGACGCTCGACGCCGTCGCCGCGTTGACCCTGCTCGGAGCGATCGTCGGACTGGCGCTGGGCGCCGCCAAATTCGGCAGGCGCGGCGTTGGCTGGCTGGCCCTGGGATATACTCTCACGCTCTTGCCGCGCCAACTGCTCGCCGTCTACTACAATGAGAATATTTATCTGGGAGAGCGGCTGGCCGGCCTGGGCGGACGTTTGCTTTTCACGGTCGGCGAATTTGCCGCCGAGCGTCCCATCCAGGATCCTCTTTTCTTTTTTACGCTCATCAGCGCGCTGTATTGGTGCATGGCCCTGTTTTCGGGGTATCAACTTTCGCGTCACAACAACACCCTGGCGGCGGTCCTGCCCGCCGGGCTGGCCGCGCTGGTCATCCATCACTTCGACCGCTTCAACCCGGGCCGCGCCTGGCTGATCGCGGCCTATTTTTCGGCCGCGCTGGTTTTGATCGGACGCGGCCAATATCTGCGCGATCGCCGCGCATGGCTCCGGCGCGGGGTGCAGATGGCCCCCGAGACCGGCCCCGACCTGAGTCTGAACCTGATGGTCAGCGCGGTCGCGCTGGTTGTGCTGGCGTGGAATCTGCCCCTGAACTTCTCGTCCGCGCCGCTGCAGGACGCCTGGGAGACCGTCGCCCGTCCGTGGCGCGCCACGCGCGAACGCTGGGAACATGCCTTTGACGCGCTGCGGGGCGGCAGCCCGGCGGCGCCCTCCGAATTCTTCGGCAGCGCCATGACATTGGGGACCCAGGCCGCGCAGGGGACCGACCTGGCGCTGATCGTTCACATCCCCATCCTGGCGGAGGAATTACCGCGTCTCTACTGGCGCGCCCGGGTCTACGACCGCTACGAGGCCGGCGGCTGGAGGCTTTCCGACCCTGTTAAAGAAGAGTTCCATCCTGAAGCGGGCGCGCTGCCCATTCCCGACCTGGCAGGGCGAAAGGAATTTGAATTTCGGATCGTGTCGTACACGCGCGGACAGGCCATCTTCAGCCTGGCTTCGCAGCCGCTGTGGACCAGCCGCCCTGCCGCCGTGAGTTACTTTCCGCTGGAAAATGGACAACGGGACGCGCTCGCCTTCGAAGCCGTTGCCTTCATGGAGCCGGGCGACGTCTACCGCGCGCGCGCCGCCGTCGCCGACCCGTCCATCGAGGAACTGCGCGCCGCCGGGCAGGAGTATCCCGACTGGGCGGCGTCCCGCTATCTGCAGTTGCCCGAAAACTTCTCTGAGCGTTTGCGCGATTTTGCCGAGCGCGAGACCCGCGGGCTGGCGACGCCTTACGACAAGGTCCAGGCCATTACCGACATTCTGCGGACGACCATCCGATACAAATCCAGCGTCCCCGCGCCGCCCGAAAATGCGGACGTCCTGGAATGGTTTTTCTTCGACCTTAAAGAAGGCTACTGTAATTACTACGCCACTGTCGAGACGCTCATGCTCCGCTCGCTGGGCATCCCGGCGCGCATGGCGGTGGGATATTCGCAGGGCGAGCCCGCTCAAAGCGACGAGGAATTCAGCCGCTCCCGCTCCGCGGCGCGGGCTTATAACGTCTACCGCAAAAATATGCACGCCTGGCCCGAGGTCTACTTCCCCGGAATCGGCTGGGTGGAGTTTGAGCCGACCGCAAACCAGGAGCCCATCCTCCGCCCCGAAAAACACGCGGCCGCGCCGCAACCGGAACGCAATGAGATCGTCCGTAATCCCATCGTCGTTTTGCAGGAGGAACCCGACGACGCGCCGGTCCCTTCGCCCGTTTCGCTGGTTGACTGGAGACGCTGGCTGGCGCCCCTCCTGTGGGCCGCCGCGCTCATCCTGGGCGCGGCCGCCTGGCGCTACGCGAATCGGAAATATCCCCTCGCGACGCGCGCCGCCGAATTTATTCTCGCCGCGGCCGAGCGGAGGGGCGGTCGCTTCCCGGCCTGGCTCCGCAACCTGGCCTTGTACGCGCTGGCAAGCCCGTTCGAGCGCGCCTTCCAGGACGTCAATCGGAGCCTGCGCTGGTTAAGAAAAAACCCGTCCGCGAACCTCACCCCGGCGGAGCGCGCCGCTTTGCTAAAAACGGAACTGCCGGAAGCCAGCCAGGACATCGACCTGCTCCTGAGAGAATATCAATCGGCGCAATTCTCACAACACGGCGGAGACCTGCGCCTGGCCCGCCGCGCCGGCCGCCGTATCCTCCGGGAGGGGATGCGCGCCCGCGTGCGGCAGGTTATGGGATGATACAATCGGCCATTATGACTCTCGATAAAACCCGTCCCGCCGCCCTCGCCGAACAAATGGCCGCCCTGCGCCAGGTCATCCAAAGCGCGCGCACTGCCCTGCAGGGCAAACGCGCCGTCCCCGACGGCGCGCTGGGCGGACTCGCGCAGGCCGAAAACGAACTGGACCGACTCGGGAAACTCGTCGCCAGCACCGAATCCCAATTCCGTCACCTGCTGGCGCTGACCGAAATCGGACAGGCGGTCAACTCCACGCTCGAATTGGACGAAGTCCTGCGCATCGTGATGGACAATATCGTTGGGTTGTCGCGAGCCGAACGCGGCTTCCTGATGCTGAAAGACGAGACGAAAAATCTTACGGCGCGCGTGGCGCGCAACTGGGAAAAGGAATCCATCCACGCCTCCGAACTCGCCATCAGCCGCACCGTCATCCAGAAAGTGGCGGACACCGGCGTAGCCATCCTCACCACCAACGCGCAGGAAGACCCGCGCCTGAGCGGGCAGGAAAGCATCATCGCCTTCAACCTGCGCTCGATCCTGTGCGTCCCGCTCAAAGTCAAGGACGACCTGATTGGCGTCATCTACGCCGACAACCGCATCCGCTCGGGCATCTTCACCGACACCGAACGCGACCTGCTGTCCGCGTTCGCGAACCAGGCCGCGGTCGCCATCGAGAACGCGCGGCTCTTCTCCTCGCTCAGGCGCACGCTGTCCGAAGTGACCGCGCTCAAGAATTTGATGGAAAACGTCTTCGCCTCCATCACCAGCGGCGTCATCACCACCGACGTGCAGGAGCAGGTGACTCTCGCCAACCGCGCCGCCGAGCAGATCCTCGGGCGGACCGCGCAGGAATTGCTCGGTCATCGCGTGGACGACGCGCTGGCTCCGGTCTCCGAGGCCATTCGCCCCCACCTGGCCTCCGTCCGCCAAACCGACGCGCCGGTGATGGACCTGGAGTTCAACCCGACCCTGCCCTCGCGCGGCAACGTCAACCTGCGCTTCAACCTGTCCCCGCTGAAGGACGAATCGCAAAAGACGCAGGGCATCGCCATCGTGCTGGACGACCTGACCGAGCGGAAACGTCTCGAGGCCCAGCGAAAACTTTTCGAGCGCATGGTCTCCCCGGCGGTCATTCATCAACTGGACCCGAACAAACTGCAACTGGGCGGCAAGCGGACTGAGATCACGGTCATCTTTGCGGACATCCGCGGCTTCACCTCGTTCAGCGAGAAACAGTCCCCTGAAAAACTGGTGTCCATCCTGAACCTCTACCTGGCGGCCCTGGCCGAGGCGGTGCTGATGCAGGAAGGCACCATTGACAAGTTCATGGGCGACGCCATCATGGCCTGGTTCAACGCGCCCATTCCCCAGCCCGACCATACTTTGCGCGCGGTGAAGGCCGCGCTGGCGATGCGCGCCGCCGTGGAAAACCTATACACCGAACTGCCCCCCGATTCGCACCTGGCGTTCGGCGCGGGCATCCACTTCGGGGACGCGGTGCTGGGCCTGATCGGGACCGAGAAGCGCCTCGAATATACCGCCATCAGCGACAGCGTCAACATTACCAAACGCATCCAGGAAAATTCCGCCCGCAACCAGATTTTGCTCAGCCGGGAAGCGTACGAGCGCGTGAAGAAATTCGTAAACGTAAGCGGCATGTCGCGCATGCCTGTAAAAGGGAAGACCCAACCGCTGGATGTGTTCGAAGTGCTGGGATTGCAATAACAGCGACCGCGCATGGAAAGACCCCGGGCCGATTGGCGCCCGGGGTCTTTTTTATCCGGCTTCTTTGAAAATTACTGGAACTGCCTGCGGCCAAAGAGGTGGAACAACGCCCGTGCCACGGTGAGGATCAACACCATTCCAGACATCACGCCGCCGACGACCGCGAAGAAGAAGCGCCAACTGGCGACCCGCTGGGCCAGGACGCGCGGCTCGGGGAGGCGGACGCGGCCGCGCAGGCGTTGGACGAATCCGCGCGGCGGGGCGACGCGCTTCAGGGTCCCGGCCAGGCGCGATTCCAGGTCGGTGAATGTTTCAGCGGAAGAGGGCGGTTGATTTCGTCGGAACATGGATTATTTTTTCACTCGGCAGGATATAGCACAAGCCCGACCGTGCCGGGCCCGAGGTTGATGGCGAGGGAGATGGACAGGTCGGCAAAGACGGATTCCCGAACGTTCAGGCGCTGTTTCGCCTCGGCGAGGAGGAGCCGGGCCGATTCGAGATCGCGGGAATGGACGGCTCCCACCGCGACCGGCGAATCGCCGACGACTTCCGCCGCCATTTCCACCACCCGCAGCAGGGCGGCTTTGCGCGTGCGGACTTTTTCCACCATGTGGAGCAGGCCGTCCTGGAGGCGGGCGATCGGCTTGACGTTCAGGAGGGAGGCGAGGGCGGCCGAGAGGGCGCCGATGCGTCCGCTGCGTTTGGCGAATTCCAGGTTATCGAGCGTGAGGAAGATGAAGGTCTTGTCGCGCAGGGCTTCGAGATGTTTGACGATCTCCTCCGCGCTTTTGCCGGCCTTCGACATGAGGTGGACCGTGCGGCACATGAACGCGCCGCCCACGCTTCCGCCCATCGAGTCGAACGGGATGACGTTGTACTCGCCTTTGAGTTCCTCGGCCGCGGCCACGCAGGAGGCGTAGGTGCCGGAGAGTTTGCTGGTGACGTGGATGGAGATGATGGTCTCGCCTTTGGGGTAGGTCTTGCGGATGAACTCCGCGAACTGGTGCGGCGAGGGCTGGGAGGTCTTGGGGTGATTCTTGTTGGCTTCGATCTCCCGGTAGAAAGCCTCCGAGTCCATGTCCACGTTTTGGATATAGGTCTTTTCGCCAAAGTGGATATTGATGGGGATGAGTTGGATGTCGTATTGTTTGTCCCAGCCTTCGGGGATGTCTATGGCTCCGTCTGTCAATACTCGCAACATGGTTAATCTCCTTTGGTGAATTGGACGTGACCGCCGATCTCGTCGCGCAGGGCCAGCAGGGTGCGGTGGTACAGGCTTTTGACCGCGCCTTCGCTGCGTCCCATGATCTGGCCGATCTCCGCGTTGGAAAGGTTTTCCACGAACTTTAGAATTAACAGGGACTGTCTTTCGGCCGGCAGCCGGCGGATGACGCGCAGGAGAACGTCCTGCTCCTCGGTGCGGACGAGACTGGTCTCGGGGTGTTCATCCCGCGTCGTCAGCGCGGGCAGTTCGTCCAGCGGGATTTCCTGTTTGCGGCTGCGGTCGCGATGCCAGTTGGCGACCAGGTTGTGAGCGATGCGGTACAGCCAGGCGGAAAAGGGAACGCCGCGATCCGTGTAATTATGGATGTGGTTCATCGCCCGCTGGAAGACCCGCGCCGTCAGGTCTTCCGCGTCGTGTACGTTTCCCGTCCGATAGTAAACGTAGTTGAAGATGCGCTCGGCGTAACGCTCGTATAGCAGCCCGAAGGCGTCTTTGTCGCCCTGGGAAGCGCGCGCAAGCGCCTCTTCTTCTTTATATTCTGGCTCCGGCAAATTAAAAATCCTACCGGCGGGGTTTGACTAAAATAACCCCGCCGGATTTGAGAAGTTACATGCAGTATAACACGCCGCGCCGGGACGCAAAACCTCCCGCGCCCGGGCGGGAGGTCTTGCGCGCGTTGGAGATTTTGCGCTACAGCGAAGACAGGCTGTTATTGATCGTGCTGAACGCGTTTCCGATCACGGGGCCCAGAAGCAGGAGGACGGCAAAAACAACAATGGCAACCAGAACAAGAATCAACGCGTATTCCACGAGTCCCTGCCCCTTCGGCGCTATCCGGATATTCACGAACTTCACCTCCTTTCCGCTCAAGATACAAAAACTGTAACATATCTGAAGATAAAACGCAATTTACAGTATTGCAATCCGGTTGGGCTATTCCGTCACATCCACGCGGGTGGCGTTCGCGAATTCGTATTTGTAGGGTTTTTCGGGAGCGACGGACGGCAGGCTCCAGCGATAAATCCACCTGGCCGCGGAAGGGGAGAGGTTGACGCAGCCGTGCGAGCGCGGACGCCCGAAGTCGTTGTGCCAATATGTGCCGTGCAGCGAGACGCCGTTGTCCTTGATGTAAAGCACCCACGGCACGCCGGGCAGGTCGAACCCGCTGGCGGCGAGGTCGCCCGCGGCCATGTGGCGGCTGGGACGTTTGTGGTAGGTGGAGAAGCGGCCGATGGGCGTGGTGTACGTCCCCGCTCGCAGGATGGCGCCGGTGGCGGCGCGCGTCGCAAAGACGACGCGTTCGGCCTCGTACGCCAGAACCAGTTGCGCGCCGAGGCGCACTTCGAGCCTTTTCTGGCGCGGCGAAAGATCGGGCGAGATCGGCTCCAACTCGGCGCGCGGCAGGATGCGGGCGTGCCTGGCGGGGATGAAATAAAAGTCGTCAAACTTGTCGTCGAGCAGGCGGTACCAGGCGCTCTCGTCCGAACCCGCGACGGATTCCAAAACCCAATGCGTGGACTCGTAGTAGAGGCGGTACGCGAACTTGGACGAGGGGTCGGGGGATTTGTACGCGTCGGTGTAGGGGACGCTGATCTCGCCGAGCGCGCCGGCCTTCGGGATGGCGACGGCCTCGTTCAGCAGCGTGCGGACCGGCTGCACCCAGCCCGAATAGAGATAACTGCCGTCGGCGAGTTTGTACCAGACGCGGTTGTAGGCGCTTGCGTCGTCGTCAATGGCGGCGCTGTCGATATCCACCAGCAGGTCGCGCCAGTAGAATTTGACCGGTTGGCTTTTAGGGGAGGGAGCGTTGTAGGCCCAGAGCGCGTTCGAGATCACCCGTCCCTGAAGAGGCGGCTCGGATGCCGCGCCCGCTCCGAGGTCCGCGCGATGCAAGGCCTCCGAAAAGAACGAGAGCGGACGGGCCCGGGTGAAAAGTCCCAGCAGGCCGAGTCCGCTCAGTTTGAGAAAGTCGCGGCGCGAGAGTCCGCCGTCCGAGTCGTTCATCGAATTAGTAATGGACTTTTACCGTCGTCCCGAAGGTGGACCAGTTATAGAGCCATTCGGCGTCGGGGATGCTCATGTTGACGCAGCCGTGACTCATGGGAACGCCGAAGTTATTGTGCCAGTAGGTGCCGTGGATGCCGTAACTCTTGTAGAAGTACATTGTGAACGGCACGTCGGGCAGGAAGTAGCCGGGGCCGCGCATGTTGGCGTAGAGGTAACGGGCGTAAACCTTATATGTGCCGGTGACGGTGGGCGTGGCCGACACGCCGGTGGACACGATGAAGGTGTTCACCAGCGTATCGCCTTCGTAGGCGAATAATTGCTGGGTGGAGAGGTTGATGTCTATCCAATGCGCGCCGCCCGAAGAATTTTTGCCGGGGACGGAAGGCGCGGCCGCGACCTGGGTGGGAGCCGTGTACGGCGCGTCGGTCGGCGGGATGGGCGTGGGCGTGTCGGGAACGATGTAGGCTTCCATGACGCCGGGCGTGTCGGTGGCGGCTGGCGTATCGGTGGGAAGCGGCGTGTTCGTGGGACTGGGCGTGTTCGTGGACTTGGGCGTGGATGTGAACGTGGGCGCGGCGGTGGACGTGGGCGTGAACGTCCATTCGGGCGTGTAGGTGGGTTTGCGGATTTCGGCCGCGGCAAAATGCGTCTCGGGTTCGTCCGTCGGCGCGGAGGCTTGGATATTTTTGACGGCGGAGGCCCGCGCGAACGACCGGCTCACCGACCAGCCTGCCAGCCCGACGACCGCGCAAGCCAGGATGACCAACAGGATGGGAAACAGGCGGCCGCGACGTTTCTTGGCCGGCTGCGCCGGGACTTTGTCCCCGTCTGCCGGCGCGTCCAGCGCGGACCTGGAGGCGGGCGCGGTCTTCCCGGTCTCTTCCGCGTCGGGACGGCTGCGCGCCCAGTTCAGGGCTTTGCGCGCCCGCTGGGAATCCGGGTTGACTTCCAGCGCGCGCTGGGCGTATTGCCGGCTCTCACGCGGGGCGGAGACCGCCGTCAGAATCAACCAGGCCTCTTCGAGGTCTGGCGCGAGGCGGGAGGCTTGTTCGGCCAGCCGCCGGGCTTCGGCGTTGTCGCCGCGACGCAGGGCGGCGCGCGCGTTTTGGATCAGCGCTTGGAGTTGGTTGGGGGAAGTGTCCATAATTCTAAAGCAGGTCTGGGCTATCCTATGCGAAGTTTACCACTGAATCTCGACCGGAACGCCAATTTCGGCCCAATCGTAAAGTATGCTTGATTCGTTGGAGCCAAGCACTACGCAGCCATAGGAGACGGGCGTGCCGAGGTAGCCCGCCCATAATTCCGCGCCGTTCGGCAGGATCGGCAGGGAATGGATGCCGTTTTCCAGTCCGCCGGCGTAGTAGATGCCCAGCCAGTTCGGCATCCAGATATTCCAGGTGGCGCCGTACGCGTTGGGGATCTTGCTTTGCACGTGAAAGAGGCCGGTGCGCGTGGCGTTGTGGATGCCGGTGGAGACGATGAAGTTATAGATGAGGACGCCGTTCTCGTAGACGTACATCTGCTGGTCGGAAATGTCCACGAGGATGTATTTTCCCGTCGTGTTGACCGTCCCGTCCGCGCTGGATGGCTGGATGGGGACGTCCACGATGGAAACTTCGATGAGGCCGGCAGGCGCGGCTGCGGGCAGGGGCGTGGATGTGGGAAACGGCGTCGAAGTGGGGAGGGGGGTATAGGTGGGCTTGGGGATGTCGGCCAGCATGAAGCGCGTCTCCGGCGCGGCGTTGTCCGCCTCGGGAGCCGCCGTCAACGCGCAGGCGGTCAGCAGGCCGGCCAGGCCGGCGAGGAGAAAGAGATGCGGGATTCGGCGGCGGAATGTGGCGCTCATGGGGGGAAAGGCGTCGGCTCGATATTTTCGTTATTGATAAAACACAGGATGCCCTGCACGATTCCGTTGGCGACCACGTCCGTGCGTTTCGTCAGGAAGTCGCGGTCGAGGTTGAGAAAACCGGTCTCGATGATGGCAGCCACCGTGTCGGGGGCGATCTCGGAGAAGGTGTGGTAATCGGTCATGTCCGCGGTGATGCTGCCGGCGTGGAAGGCCATGTCGGTGGCGCGAACGTACCGGTCCACGAGGCAGGCGGTGAGACGGTTGGCGCGGTTGACGTCGCGCGTGTCCTTGGCCGCGGCCACTTTGAAGCCGGTGGCCTGGTCGTTGATGTAGTCGCACGAATCGTTGTGGATGGAGACCAGCGCGGCGGCTCGGTATCCCGCGAGACGCGTGTCGTATTCCTGCAACAGGTCCACCTGATAGCCGAACGCCGAGAGACGCGTCTGCACGAGGCTGGCGATCTTCTGGTTCACTTCCAGTTCGGTGAGCGTGACCTGGCCGTTCGCGTCCGTGCAAACCGAGCCGGAATCGTAGCCGAGGTGGCCGGCCACAATCCCGATCCGCAGGGGCGGCAGGGGCGTGGCGGCAGACGGCTCCGCGTCCAGCGGACGCGGCGTCATCAGGCGCGCGAACTGTTCGGGGAGATCGTCCATCAAAAGGCTGGATGGACTCCAGGCGGTGAAGAGCGTGGCGAGCAGCGCGGCCACCAGCAGGGTGGAACCGAGCAGATGCGCCCGCGGCGGGCGGGATGTTCGCGAACGGGCAGGCGGTTTCGGGCGGGCGTTCATTATCCACGATGGTACTCAATTGGCGCGGAAATGACAAGGAGGCGATTCTCTTGACTCTCGCCTGTCTCTTCGTTATGATGAATTCGAGGCTCTCCTGCAATTAACGAGAAAGAGCCAAACACAAAAGAGCGCAAAGGCGCTCAAAGGATGAAAGCGCTCTATTTCACAGGCTCTTCCTTCGTTGCCTCCGCGAAGCGCCCTGTGGGTTGTGACCCTTTGTGTTAAAAAGAAATTTCCCGCCAAAAACGGAAGAGCCAGAATTTGATCGGAGACTTCATCAATGACCGAAACTGAATCCCTGCGCCTCGCCATGCGCGCCTGGACGACCGGCGTGGCCGTCATCCTCGCGGAGCATGAAGGCGAATCCTATGGAATGACCGTCAACTCGTTTTCCTCGCTTTCCATTAACCCGCCGCTGGTGACGGTGACCCTGCGGAACGACACGCGCGTCTTCGCCCTGGCGGACAAGTCCCGCGCGTTTCACCTGGTCATCCTCTCGGAATCCCAAAAAGGACTGGCCGAGGACTTTGCCGGGCGGCTGCACGGCGCGGAGCGCATGGACAGCCTGGGGCGCGGCGCCTCCCTCCTCGACGAGGGGCTGGCGCGGCTGGACTGTCGCGTGATCCACACTTACGCGGCGGGCGAGAACACGCTCTTCGTCGCCGAGGCGACGCGGGCCAGCGTCCGCTCCACGGATCATCCGTTGGTGTATCACAACCGAGGGTATCATCGCATCGCGTGAGAGGAGGCTTTCGTGTCCGAACCGCTGACTCCCGACGAAAAACGGACCCTGCTGCGACTGGCGCGGCAGGCGCTGGAATTGGGCGTGCGCGGCGAGGAACTTCCGCCGCTCGATTGGGATTCCCTCACCCCGGCCCTGCGCGCCGACGGCGCCTCGTTCGTCACGTTGACGACGCGCGGCGGCGAACTGCGCGGCTGCATCGGCGCGCTGGAGGCCTGCCAGCCGCTGGCCGAGGACGTCCGCGAACGCGCCGTCGCCGCGGCCTTGAGCGACCCCCGCTTCCCGTCTGTGCAGACCGGCGAGTTGCGCGCGATCCGGGTCGAGGTCTCGCGGCTGACCGCTCCCGTCCCGCTCGATTATTCCAGTCCCGAAGACCTGCTCGCCAAACTCCGCCCTGGCGTGGACGGAGTCGTCCTGCGCGACGGGCTGCGCCGCGCCACCTTCCTGCCGCAGGTGTGGGAGAAGTTGCCGCGCGCCGAAGATTTCCTCGGCAATCTATGTCAAAAGATGGGGGCCGCGTCCGATTTGTGGAGACGGAAACATCCCGCCATACTGACATATCAAGTGGAAGAATTCCACGAATGACGGCGCGCAGAACCCAGGCCGCTCCGAGAAACCTGGGTTCTGATATATAATCGAACCATGGCCGAAGAAATTGACATCCTCTTCAAAGACGCCGTCGAAGCCCTGCGCGCTGGCGACCGTCCGCGCGCCAAGGAACTGCTCACCCGCCTCCTCAAAGCGGACCAGCACAACGCCAATTACTGGGTCTGGATGAGCGCCGCCGTCGAGACGGCCAAAGAACGCGTCTACTGCCTGCAAACCGCGCTTCAAATTGACCCCGAAAACAAAAACGCCAAACGCGGCCTCGTCCTGCTCGGCGCGCTCCCGCCCGACGAGACCACCCCGCCGTTTCCCGTCAACCACCCGCGCTCCTGGGAAAAGGAACTCATCCTTTCCTATGAACAGCCGCTCGAAAAGATACCGTTTCTCTCCAGGCCGCTGACGCGCCTCGCGGGGATGGGCGCGGCGGTCCTCGCGCTGGTTGGACTATCCATTTTCATGCTCCTCCAGCCGCGCAACTCGCGCGCCGTGCGCCTGCCCACGCATACCTTCGGCCCCTCGCCCACCTTCACGTCCACGCCCACCGCCCTCGGCGAAAAGCCGCGTCCCACGCCCACCCACGTCGGCCCCACGCCGCTGTGGGCCTTCCTCCCCGCCACGTACACGCCCACGCCTCTCTACGCTCCCACCCCGCGCCAGCCGCAATCGGGAGACATCTTCCGCGCCGCCAGCGAAGCCTACGCCCGCGGCAACTGGAGCGACTTCATCAACTTCATGCAGCAGGTCACCGCGGCCGAACCCGAAGCCGCCGACCCGTGGTATTTCATCGGCGAAGCCTACCGCTTCCAGGGAAAATACACCGAGGCGCTGGACTCCTACAACCGCGCCCTCGCGCTCAACCCGGACTTCGGTCCCGCGTACCTCGGGCGGGCGCGCGTCAACCTGGCGCTGGACCCCGCCTCCAAGGTGATGGACGACCTCGACGCCGCGCTCAAGCACGATCCCGGCTTCGCCGAAGCGTGGATCGTCCGCGCCGCCTACAAGACCGATCACAACGACGCCAAAGGCGCGCTGAAAGACTTGAGATCCGCCGAGGCGTTGACTCCCGATTCCCCGCTCCTGTATTACGAATACGCCCGCGCCCACTACGTCCTCGGCGAAGCGGACCGCGCCCTCGAATTCGCGCAGCGCGCCAACGAATTGGATATCACCCTGGTTCCAGTCTACCTGCTGCTCGGCGAACTCTACGCCGAGACCGGCCAGCCCGAAGAGTCCTACAAAGCCATCCAGACCTACGTTGCCTACGCCGAAGAAAACCAGACCACGCTCTACCTTCAAGGCAAACTGCTCTTCCTGCAAAAAGACTACGAAGCCGCCCTCGAAAAACTGGACGCCGCCCTGAAACTGGGAAACATGAACGAAGCGCGCCTCTACCGCGGGCTCATCTACATCCACCTCAACCGCCCGCCGGAGGCCGTCTACGAATTGCGGGTCGCGGCGCAGGCCATGCCCGATTCCTTCGAGGCCAGCATCGGACTGGCGCAAGCCTACCTGCTGAACAAGACGCCGGGCAACTCCTACCAAACGGCCGAGAAGGCCTTTTCGCTCGCCGCCGACGACGGACAACGCGTCCAGGTCTACTACTGGCGGGCCAAAGCCCAGGACGCGCTGGGACAATACGCCGGCTCGCGCCGCGACTGGGAGGCCCTGCTGGCCCTGCCGCCGGAGGTCGTCCCCGCGGCGTGGCGGACCGAGGCGCGGGCGCGCGTCGACGCGCTCTCCACCCCCACCCGTACGCCGACGGTCACGCTTACCCCCCGGCCGGGGACGAAGACGCCTACGCCCAAACCCGCGACGCCGACGCCGTAACGCAGCAGCAGGACGAACGGCGCGGCCGCGCAAAAGGCGGAGCAGACGAACGCGGCGCGCAATACGCTATAATCTTCCCATGCAACGCGCCCTCCTCCTCTACAATCCCACGGCGGGCCGATTCTCCGTCGAACCGTTCTTAAAATCCGCGATCAGGACCCTTGCCGATTCCGACTGGAAGGTCGAAGCGCTCGCCACCCAAAGCGGGGAGCACGCTACCTCGGCGGCGCGGCAGGCCGCGCTGGAGAAGTTCGACGCGGTCTTCGCCTCGGGCGGCGACGGCACCATCGGTCAGGCCGCCGCGGGGCTGGTCGGCGCCGAAACCGCGCTCGGCATCCTCCCCAGCGGCACAGCCAACGTCCTCGCCCTCGAATTCGGCCTGCCGGTCTTTTCGTGGACGCGCTGGTGGGCGCTCAAAGAAAACGCGCGCACGCTGGCGAACGCGCCCGTCCACGCGGTGGACGTGGGCATCTGCAACGGACAGCCCTTCCTGCTCTGGGCCGGCATGGGACTCGACGCCATGACCATCCACGCCATCGAGCCGCGCATCCGCGTGGAAAAATTCTTCTCCTTCCCCGAATACTTCGTCACCACCGTCCGCAACGCCAGCCAGTGGAGCGGCGTGCGCCTGCGCCTGTGGGCCGACAACGTGGAAGTGGAAGGCAACTTCATGGTGGCCGTCGCCAACAATATCCGCCGCTACATGGGCGGATACGCCGTCCTCTCGCCCGAAGCCTGCATGGACGACGGCGAATTCGACCTGTGGCTGCTCAGCGGCAACAACCTCGGCGACGCGCTCATGCGCGCCTACGAGCTCTGGCGCGGCCGCCATCTCCACTCCGACACGGCGCGCCGCATCCCGTTCCACACTCTGCGCGTCGTCGCCGAAACGCCCTTCCTCGTCCAGACCGACGGCGAGCCGCGTCCCGAAACGCGCGATGCCCTCATCACCATCCAACCGCGCGCCCTGCGGATGCTCGTCCCGCCCCGGGCGCTGCACCTGCTTTCCAAGATATAATTTGTGGCAGCGACCCAACCATGAAACGCGACCTCCGCCAACTTTTCACTTTACCTGTTCTCCTCGGCGCGACGGGACTCGCCGGACTGCTGACCGTCCTCACGATGACCTGGTTCGGATTCTCCGCCCCGCCTCCCTCTGACCCCGGGCTGGCCCCCGCCTACCTGACTTTGATCCCCGCCCCGACCTCCACGCCGCGCGCCGCGCCCACGCCGACTCCCGATCTCCTGCTGGCCGGCACGCCGACCCTCCCCGCGGATGCCATAGTCGTGGGCGGCTACGTCCAGATCACCGGCACCGGCGGGGACGGTCTGCGCCTGCGTTCCGCGCCCGGGCTGGCGAGTGAACAGCTCTTCCTCGGCGAGGAGGCGGAGGTCTTCCAGGTGAAGGACGGCCCCAAGGAAGCCAACGGCTACATCTGGTGGTACATCGTCGCGCCGTACGACCAAAACCGCGCGGGATGGGCCGCCGCGAATTTCCTGTCGGTGGTCCCGCCGCCGCCATGATTTTGTGGACAAAGAGGAACCAATGACTGAAAAACCCACCGGCGTCACCGCCAACAAAACCCATCGCGAAGTGACCATCACCTGGTCCGACGGACACGTCAGCGTGTACCCGTTCGGGCTGCTGCGCGCGGCCTGTCCGTGCGCGTCCTGCCGCGGCGGACACGAAAACATGAAGGCCGAACCCGACGCCTCGGTCTTCGAGGCCGACCTGGCCGAATCTCCCGCGACGCGGCTGGTCAACGTCCGCGCCGTCGGCTCGTACGCCCTCTCCTTCGTCTGGGACGACGGGCACGATTACGGCATTTATAGCTGGCATTACCTGCGCGCGCTGTGTCCGTGCGAGCAGCATCACGGCAAAGCCTAAACGAAGAACCCCGTCCAACTTCGGAAGGACATCTGCCATGGCAAAAACCCACACCCGCTACGTCTGCCAGCAATGCGGACGCGTCTCCGCCACTTATATGGGGAAATGCCCGCAGTGCGGGAACTTCAACTCGATGATCGAGGAAGTCGTCCACGAGGAGCCAGCCGCGAAGAAGAGCGCCGTGCGCGGGTTGACGGGACGCTCGTCGCCGCGCCCCATCTCGGAGGTCAGCGGGGACGCGGAAGATCGGATCCCGCTCCCCATCGGCGAGTTCGCGCGCGTCCTGGGCGGGGGAATCGTCCCCGGCTCGATCATCCTCGTGGGCGGCGACCCGGGCATCGGCAAGTCCACGCTGATGCTGCAAATGGCGATGGAGATGGGGAAGAGTCAGCGGGTGTTGTACGCCTCGGGCGAGGAGTCGGAGCGGCAGATCAAGATGCGCGGCGCCCGCTTGACGGGATCCCGCGCGGGGTCCATGCCGGAGGCGTTGTTCCTCGTCACCGAGACGAATCTCGAAGTCATCCTGAATCACGTGCGCGAGGTCAAGCCCGACCTGTTGATCGTCGACTCGATCCAGACTACGTATCTCTCGGCGTTGGATTCGAGCGCGGGATCGGTCTCGCAGGTGCGCGAGTGCGCGTCGCAGTTGCGCGAACTGGCGAAGTCTTCGGGCATCACGGTGTTCGTCGTCGGCCACGTGACGAAGGAGGGAAACATCGCCGGGCCGCGCGTGCTGGAACACATTGTGGACACGGTGCTGTATCTCGAAGGCGACCGTTTTCAGGCGTACCGCCTGCTGCGCTCGGTGAAGAACCGCTTCGGCGCGACCTCGGAGGTGGGCGTGTTCGAGATGCGCGAGGGCGGACTCATTGAAGTGACCAATCCGAGCGAGGCCTTCCTCGCGGAACGGATGGTGAACGCGGCCGGTTCGGCCATCGCGGTGACGATGGAGGGGACGCGCCCGATCCTCGTCGAAATTCAGGGGCTGACTTCGCCGACCCAATTCGGCAACGCGCGCCGCACGCCCAACGGCGTGGACTTCAATCGCCTGCTGCTCATCACCGCGGTGCTCACGCGCCGCGTGGGACTCAAACTCGGCGAGCAGGATATTTTCGTCAACGTGGTCGGCGGCATCCAGATCGAGGAGCCGGCCGCGGACCTGGCCGTGGCGGCGGCCATCGCGTCTTCGTGGCGCGACGCGCCCGTCCGCGCGGAGGCGGTGTTGATCGGCGAGATCGGTCTGGCGGGCGAGCTGCGCATGCCGGGACAAATGATCCCGCGCCTGCGCGAGGCGCAGAAACTTGGGTTCAAGACCGCCATCGTCCCGAAGGCGATTCGCAAGGGCGAGGCGTATCCGAAGGGAATCGAGGTGGTGGAGGTGCGCTCGGTGGAACAGGCGTTGCAGGCGGCGTTGAAAGCGGACAAGTAGACAGGCGAACATACTGGCAGGCAAACATGATATGAAGCGTACGGAAACGGGGAGTTGATGCGCCGCTCGTTGTGGGAAACCGATTTTTGCATATTTGAACTGGATGTAAGGTTTAACCTTATATCCAGTTCACAGCGCGACCAATCCCCTCCCTCCTCGTATAACTCCTCAGGACTATTTCTGAGGAGTTTCCCATGAACAAGAAAATCATACCCATTCTGCTGGCGGTCTTTCTCGTCACCACCGCCTGCGGATTTACCATTCCCCGCCGCGCTGCGCCCGAACCCGAAACGACGGACAAGATCAGCGTGCCCGTCCCATCGTCGGGAAAGGCGCGGCTGACGCTGGCGTTCGGCGCGGGCGAGATGAACCTGTCCGCAGGCGCGGCCGACTCGCTCGTCGAGGGCGAGGCCACGTACAATTACAGCAAGATCAAACCCGTCGTCAAGACCGACGGCGACAGCGTCCGCATCCAATCGGGCGACGGTTCCTTCAACGCCTTCCCAGGCGTCAACAACCTCGTCAACCGCTGGGATTTGAAACTCGGCGCCGCACCCACCGACCTGACCATCGAGGCGGGCGCGTACACGGGCAACTTCGAACTCGGCGGCCTCGCGTTGACCGGGCTGACCGTCAAGGACGGCGCGTCCACCGTGGACCTGAACTTCGGCGCGCCGAACAAGGCCGAGATGTCCATCCTGCGCTACGAGACCGGCGCGTCCACCGTCAAGATGACCGGGCTGGGCAACGCCAACTTCAATACGCTCATCTTCTCGGGCGGCGCGGGCGACTACACCCTCGACTTTTCGGGCGACATGCAGCGCCCGGCCACCGCCACGATCGAGGCCGGACTCTGCAACGTGATCCTAGTCATTCCCGAGGGCGTCCACGCGGCGGTGACGGTGGAGAGCGGCGCGGCCAACGTGAACGCCGGGACCGGCTGGTCGCAGAGCGGAAAAGTCTACACCCAGGAGGGCGAAGGCTCCACCCTGACCATCATCGTCAACATTGGCGCAGGCAACCTGACGCTGACCAAATAGCCAATCGCTTAATTGCGGAACAAAGCGGCAGTTACTCCAAAAGCGACTGCCGCTTTTCCTTTCATATCGGAGTAAAAGGTCATCTTTAGTCCGTGACCTCCATCACTTGATTGGGCTGGATTTTCGCACTAGAATGGATATAATCAGGTCAGTATTATCAGGATTTTTTTGGAGAAGGTTGAACCATGCAAATCACTCGTCAAGCAGACTATGCCGTTCGCGCGGTTTTGCATCTGGCTCGCATGGGCGACAACCAGCGCGCCGCCACCAGCGCGGTGGCGAAAGAACAAAACATCCCGCCCTCTTTTCTCGCCAAGATCATCTCGCAACTGTCCATCGCCGGGCTGCTCCACACCTCGCGCGGCGCGCGCGGCGGCGTGACGCTGGCGCGCGACCCGCAGAACATCAGCCTGCTCGAGGTCATCGAGGCGATTGACGGGCCGATCCAGCTGAACGAATGTACCGGCGAGAACGGCCTGTGTTCGTTCGACGCCGAATGTCCGCTCCGCCCGATCTGGTGCGAAGCGCAGGCAGACCTGGTCAACCGCCTGAAAGGGACCAACTTTGCGCAGTTGATGGCGCAAGCATGACGTTCGCGCGTATTGACGCGTTTTTCCTTTGCGGTATAATACCGCCCGCGCCGCTGGTCCCGTAGCTCAATGGCAGAGCAAGCGCCTCTTAAGCGTTTGGTTGAGGGTTCGAGTCCCCCCGGGATCACCATCAAAAAAGCCCTTTACGGGCTTTTTGTTTTTTCCCACTCTTTCACTTTTTCCAGCAACGCGCCGAGCGGACGCAGGTCGCGCACGTCCACCGCCAGGTTCTTGACGCGCGTCTCGCTGTATTGGAACACGCGCGTCCCCGACGGGATAAAGCGCGCCCGCTGGCGGAACTCTCCGCGCGGCAGCCAGCCTGTCAGGAAGATGTCCATGCCGTAGACCCAGACATTGCCCCAGTCAATCTGCGGGATGACGTACGTCTCGCCTCGCGCGGGACTGCGGAGCGCGATCCGTCCATCGGGCGGACTCGCCGCATGCAGCGACGCGACCGAAAAAAACGCCGTGGACGCTTCCGTTCTCGTCCGCGGCTTCAAGACAATTTTCTCGCTGGCGTATTCGCGGCTTTCGACCTGCCCGCCGATCTCCAGCGTCACTTCCGCGTCGCAGTCGGATTTCAGCGCGAGCCGCCCCAGCGGAGTCCACGCCTGCGGGTTGGCCCAGGCTTTGGGAAACGCGTGGATCAAGTGAATGGGCTGTCCCGCGGCCAGGGCCGCTTGCAGGTCACGCGGCGAAGCGGCGTTGAGCGCGGTCGCGAAGGCGAAGAGATAGAGGTCGTCGTCGCGATGTCCCTCCGCCGCGTCCTGGTCGGAGGGGACGAGGGCCGGGGCGTCGAGCAGCAGGCCCGGGTCGCGGCGGACGCGTCGGATCTGCTCGCGGCGGGTCAGCAGGAAGGATTTCACGTCGCAGCGATGGCCGCCGAGCGAAACGTCGTAGCGGTCGGGATCGGTGAAGGGCGTGGCGCCTTTCACGTCGAAGGGGATGTCGTTCTGCGTGAGATGGCGGCGAAAGGCCAACTCCACGGCCACGCCTGCCACAATGCGGCGGAGACGGTCATACGGCGATCCGCCCATGCGGTTGTAGGTGTGAGGGAGAGAACGCACCGCGTACGCGATTCCGCCTTCGGTGAGGTCGCGGGGAAAGGGGAGGCGGAGGAGGGAGGAGGGGTTCATCAGGGAGCAGTGATCAGTCGCCAGTTTCATTCCTGAATTGCAAGCAATAATGATGGAAGGTGTTGCTCACCCAGGCGGAGCCGAGTCCATACGGCGCGAGGGACTGGTTATCTTGCATCCAGATTTTTTCGTCCTTGAGGGTGTAGGTCTTGCCGAGTTCGCGGGCAATATCCCATGCCAGCGGATAGATCTTCCCGCCCTTCTTCACGTTCTTGACGATGATGGTGAGATACGCCTTCTCACGTAGTAACGGCTTCAGCCGTACATAAATGTCCACGAGTTTGGCGAGGAAGGATTCGTAATCGTCCACGTTGCCGAGGTCGTTGGGATCGTCCGAGTAGAAGACGTCGAGGTCGGCGGAGGCGCGGCGCTTCTTTTGGGTCTCGGCGCCGCGGGCGCGGAGCATGTCCCAGTAGGGAGGGGAGGTCAGAACGTAATCAATGGTTGGTAATTGGTAATTGGTAATTTGGGAAGCGTCGCCGTTGATGATTTCCGACTTTAGACCTTCGACCTGCGATCCGAGCGACGCGCGTTCATCGGCAATAATTTGTTTCGCGATCTCCGCGTATTTGGAATTCAACTCCACCCCGTAGGAATTGCGTCCCGCGCGCAGGGCGGCGACGAGGGTCGAACCCGTCCCCGCCATCGGGTCGAGGACGGCCTGTCCGCGCTTGGTGAAGAATTCGATGAACTCCTGCGCCATCGTCTCGGGGAATTTGGCGGGATGGACGAGAGTCCCCTTTTTGCGCGGCGGCGGATTGTGGATGAACCACGATTTTTGAAACTTCAGCCAGGTTTTCGAGTCAAGGTCGTTGAGTTTGTTTGTCGGCATGAGGGGATTATAACTTGGAGCGCCGCATCGAGATACTGGGAATCGCGGCCGACCCGTTCCGCGCGCGGCCTGTCCTCCTGGGCGGACGGAGGGTAGAATTACCCCGCCATGAAACCGACCCTCGCCGACTTCCTCCTCCAAACCGTCAAAACTGCCTACGACGGGATTCGCCGCCTGCCGCAACTCCCGTCTGCGTATCTGCATCCGTGGCGGCGCGCGAGCATCCGCCGTCTCGCCGCGCTCAAGGACGCGCGCAAAGGTCAGCGCGCCTTCATCATCGGCAACGGTCCATCCCTCAAGCAGACCGACCTCTCCAAACTCAGGAACGAATTCACCTTCGGGCTGAACCGCATCTACCTGATGTTCCCCGAACTCGGCTTCCCCACTTCCTGCCTCGTCTCCATCAACGATCTCGTCATCGAACAATGCGCCGCCGAAATGGCCGCCCTCGAAATTCCAAAATTCGTCGCGTGGCGCTCGCATCGTCACTTCGTTAGTCATCAGTCATCAGTCATCAGCGATCAGTCATCAGCGCTCAGCCGCCAATTACCAATTACCAATTACCAATTGCCAACCTTCCTCTATACCACCTACACCGGTCCCCACTTCTCCCGCGACGTGCGCGGCTGCGTCTGGGAGGGCGCCACCGTCACCAACGTCGCGCTCCAACTCGCCTTCCACATGGGCTTCGAGACGGTCATCCTCATCGGCGTGGACCACAACTTCGTCTCGAAAGGCGACGCCAACAAGACCGTCGTCTCCGAAGGCGACGATCCCAACCACTTCTCCGCGGCTTACTTCGGCAAAGGCTTCCGCTGGCAGCTACCCGACCTCGACACCTCCGAGATCGGCTACCGTCTCGCCCGCGACGCCTATCAGAAAGCGGGACGCGAAGTTTTGGACGCCACCGTCGGCGGCAAACTCGCCATCTTCCCCAAGGTAGACTATTCATCCCTTTTCTGATAACGTAACAAGCGCCCACGCAACCGCTCACCGAACACTGATCACTGGACACTGATCACTGGACACTGATCACTGATTACTGATTACTGATGCCCCGCTTCCTCCGCCTCACCCTCCTCGCCCTCCTCGCCCTCGGCGGACTCCTCCGTCTCCTCGACCTGACGGATCCTCCGCTGGACTTCCATCCCACGCGCCAACTCCGCAACTCGATCATCGCCCGCGGCATCTATTACGACCTGCTCCCCAACGCGGACGCATCCACGCGCGCCCTCGCGGAATCCATCGCCCGCGTCCCTGCCCGCTACGAACCTCCCGTCACCGAGACCCTCGCCACCGTGACCTACCTCATCGCTGGCGGGGAATCCGTCGCCATCCCGCGCGTCTATGGGACGATCTTTTGGCTGCTCGCGGGACTCTGTCTCTTCGACCTCGCCCGCCGCATCACGGACTCTCCCGTCGCGGCGCTGCTGTCTCTCGCCTATTTCCTCGTCCTGCCCTTCGCTGTCCAAGCCAGCCGCTCCTTCCAACCCGATCCGTTAATGACCGCCTCCGCGTTCATCGGTGTTTACTTCCTCTATCGCTGGTCCGAGTCGATTGCCGATTCCCAACCTCCGCGCGTCTCCTGGAAATTTGCCGTCATCGCCGCCCTCCTGTTTGGGTTTGCAGCCTTCGTCAAAATCTTCATTGGTTACATCATCGGCGGCGCGGCCGTGGGACTGGTCCTCTTCACCCTCAAAGGGAAGTTCTGGCGTTCGCCCCAGGTGTGGACGATGGCGGCCGTCATGGTCCTGCCTGCCTTCCTTTTCTATTTCACGGGCGACCGCGGCAACTCCACCGAGTACATCACCAACTGGTCGCTGGACATGCTCAAACTTATCACCCGCGGCGACTTCTACACCAAGTGGCTGGCTTTTCTCGGAAGTCTCTTCGGGCAGACGTTCATCTTCCTCTCCCTCGCGGGGACTCTCCTCGCCGCGCCGCGCGGCCGCGCGCTGCTGATCGGTCTCTGGGCGGGATATTTGCTCTACGGACTCTCCGTCCCGTTCCAGATGTACACGCACTCGTACTATCACATCCAACTGACGCCGATCGTCGCTTTGGGGTTGAGTCCGCTCGCCGAAGCAGTAACCCGCCGCGCGGTCGGAGAGAAGCGGATCTGGCAGGCCGCGTTGACCGTCCTCGCAGCCGCGGTGATCGGCTTCCAGGCATACGTCGCGCGCTCCGTCCTCCTCGCCGAGGATTTCCGTTACGAACCCGCGTACTGGCAGAAGGTCGGGGAGGCGATTCCCGCCGAGGCCAAAGTCATCGCGCTGACGCAGGACTACGGCTACCGCGTCATGTACTACGGCTGGCGCCGCGTGGACCTGTGGCCGCAGTCTTCGGGACTGATGGAGATCCGCGGCAACGTCATCAACGTGGAGAAAACCTTTGCCGAGCGCGCGCTGGGCAAGGATTATTTCCTTGTGACGACTTTCAGCCAACTCGATAAACAACCCGACTTAAAAAAGATCCTCGACGGCTATCCCATCGCCGCGCAGGGGGACGGGTTTGTGCTATACGATCTAAGACCATGACCCTCGTCTCCATCGTCGTTCCATCCTATAACCAAGTCTCCTATCTGGAGACGACTCTCCTCTCCGTCCTCGGACAGGATTATCCGCGCATCGAGACCATCGTCATGGACGGCGGCTCGACCGACGGCTCGGCGGACGTCATCCGCTCCTACGAAAAACGGCTCGCGTACTGGGTCAGCGAAAAGGACGCGGGTCAGGCCGACGCCATCAACAAGGGGATGGCGCGCGCCCGGGGCGAGATCGTCGCCTGGCTCAACTCGGACGATTACTACCTGCCCGGCGCGGTCCGCGCCGCGCTGCGCGCCTTCGAGCGGAATCCCGACGCGCTCCTCGTTTACGGAAACATGCTCGCCGTGGATGAACGCGGCCAGACCATCAACTCGTTTCGGTTCAAACAACTCACGCTCGAAGACCTGCTCTCGTTCCAGATCATCGGACAGCCTGCGGTCTTCATGCGCCGCGCCGCGTTCGAACGGGCGGGCGGACTCGACCGCTCCTACCATTTTCTGCTCGACCATCATCTCTGGATCCGCATCGCCGCGCAGGGACGAATCCTCCACGTCCCGCAGACGTGGGCCGCGGCGCGTTATCACGCCGAAGCGAAGAACCGCGCCCGCGCCTCCGAGTTTGGGAGCGAGGCCTTTCGCATTTTGAATGAAGTGGAGCGGGACGCCAATCTTGCCCCCGCTTTCGCAAACATCAAACGCCGCGCCCGCGCCTCCGCGCACCGCGTCGACGCGCGCTACCTCCTCGACGGAGACCGTCCGGCCGCCAGTCTCGCGGCATGGACGCGGGCGTTTTTCATTTATCCGCCCGTCGCGCTCGCCCGTCTTAACCTGCTCGGCTCCGCGCTGTTGAATTTGGTCGGCCTGGGGAAATTGCGCGAGGCAACTTTGGAAAAACGAAAATCGAGATTTTCACGCGCAAAAGACGTGAAATAACGCGGGAGCGCCGTCGGTCGGTCTTGGCGCGGCCAGAGTCGCGGCGGTCATTTCATCCATCTTCGCCGCGCCCAAATGATGGGGACGACCACGATCAGGACGATAACGATGCCAATCAGCAGGATCTCCTCGGTGGTACCGGGGACGGTTTCGCCTTCCTGGAACAGGCTGGTCAGCGCAAGCGGGCGGCCAGGGACGGCGGACAGGTCGAAGTTCAGAGAAGAGGCGAGCGGGAGCAGGGAAGGCATATCCGTATCCATCAGATCGTTTTGAAATGTGACTTTTATCGCTACAACTCGGACAAAATACATTATAATCGGTTTAGTTTTTCCGGAAGCAGGATCCTGCGTTAATGGCGTTTTCTGGTCTTATTCGTTCCGATTCTGTTTTCGGGGTGTCAAGAATGTCGCTATCATTCGGTGACGTCGAAAACACTGCAAAGTCTCCGCCCGCGGAGACTTTGCAATTACACCAACTCAGGAGATGTTATGATCCAGAAGGTTTTTAAATGGTTCGTATCGCCGCTGGGTCGGGTGGCGCTGGTGATCATTGGAGTAGGGGCGCTGAGCGCGGCGATGTGGGGAATTAACTATGTCCAGAGACCGCCCGCGCAGCCGATCCAATTCCCGCACAAACGCCACGTCGACAATCAGATCCAATGCCTCTACTGCCATCCTGGCGCGGCGAGTGGACCTTCCTCAGGCCTGCCCACGACCAACAAATGCTGGGGATGCCACCAGCAACTGGCGATTACAACCACCAGCGCGCTTTTGCCGCCGCTGGTTGCCGCCGTCCAAAACGGCGCTTCCCTGAACTGGGTTCCGGTGGCGCAAGTTCCCGATTTCGTTCAATACAACCACCGTCCGCACATCGCGGCCGGGTTGAACTGCGAAAATTGTCACGGCGACGTGGCTTCCCTGACCCTGCCTTATGAAAACCCGCAAGTGATGAACATGGGCTGGTGCATTGCTTGTCACCGGGAAAAATCGGCCGGCAATCCCGAACTCGAGAAGAAACTGCTCGACTGCGGGACCTGTCATTATTAGACCGGCGAAAGGATAAACGCATGACTAAAAACATTTCCCGGCGCGATTTTCTAAAACTGGCAGGAGCGGGCGCGGCGGCCACCGCCGTCCTGACCGGCTGCGGACCCGCCTCCAAATATGTGACGCGCCAGCCGTACTATCAGATGCCCGAATATACCTACAACGGCGAGAGCTCGTATTACGCCACTGCCTGCCGCGAATGCGCCGCTGCCTGCGGCCTCGTTGTCCGCACCTTCCAGGGGCGCGCCATCAAAGTGGAGGGGAACGCGGCCAACCCCGTCAACCTCGGCAAGACCTGCGCCCGCGGCCAGACCACCCTGCAGGGACTTTACAACCCCGACCGCGTCGCCGCGCCGACCCGACAGGGGCGCGCGAAAAACCTCAGCAGCGACGCGCTGACCTGGGACGAGGCTGTCGCCGTCGTCGCCGACGCGCTCCAGAAATACCAGCCGTCTGAGATCGCCTTCCTGATGGGGACCGCTCCCGATCATCTCTTCGATCTCGCCGCCGAACTCGCCAACAGCATGGGCGCGCCGGCCCCGATCCGTTTTGGCGCGCTCAGCATGTTCGAGGGCCGCGCCACGCTCGCGCAGGCCGCGCGGCTCATGTTCGGCCAGCCCGCGCTGCCCTTCTTCGATCTCGCCAGCGCCGACGCGGTCGTCTCCTTTGGCGCCAACTTCCTCGAGACCTGGATCTCGCCCGTCGCGTACACGCGCGGATATTCCACGATGCGCAAGGGACGGAACGGCAAGCGCGGCTACTTTGCCCAATTTGAGCCGCGGATGTCGCAGACCGGCGCGACAGCCGACCGCTGGGTCGCGCTTCGCCCCGGGACCGAGGGACTGGTTGTCCTCGCCCTCGGCCGGCTCGCGGCCGAAGCGCGCGGCGGGGCCATCCCCGCGGCCTTTGCCTCCGTGGTCGCGGCCGACGCCGCGGAAAAGGCCGGCGTGGAGCTCGCGGCCCTGCAGGCCGTCGCGGCCGAGATCGCGAAGGCGGCTTCCCCGCTCGCCGTCGTGGGCGGGGCCGCGCTCGCGCACACCAACGGCATGGACACCGCCCAGGCGGTCTACGCTTTTAACGCGGCCTTCTCCGCCTCGTTCTTCCTCTCCCCGCTCGCCCCCGGCGAAGACGCATACCACCGTCCCGCCTCGGCGCAGGAAATGGCGGAGTTCGTCCGAAAACTGGAGGCGGGCTCGGTGAAGGCGCTGTTCATCCACGGCGTAAATCCCGCCTTTGAATTGCCCAGGTCGCTCGGCTTCGAAGCGGCTCTCCAGAAGGTGGAAACGGTCGTCTCGTTCGCCACCTTCCCCGATGAGACCGCCCTGCTCGCCGATTACATCTTCCCCGACCATCAGGCCCTCGAAAGTTTCGGCTATCAGCGCGCCTACACCGGCGCGGGCGCTTCCGTCCTTTCGGGGATGCAGCCCGTCGTCTCTCCCTTCGTGGACACCAGGGCCACCGCCGACGTCCTGCTTGCGGCCGCGGCCCAGACGAAAAACGCCCTCCCGTACGCGGACGAGTATGCCTTCATTCAGGGCCGGCTCCAGCAGTTCCTTCCCGTGACGGACGGATCGTTTGCCGCCCCCGACATCAACGCTTTCATGGCTTACTTCCAGCAGCATGGCGGCTGGTGGAAAGCGGCGGAGCTCGTCGCGCCGAGCGCCTCCGGCAGCGCGGCGACCGCCTCCGCAGCCGAGTTCGAGGCGGGCGACTTCTTCCTCGTCCCGTTCGTCTCGCCGACGCTGGGCGAGGCGGGCGCGAACAAACCCTGGCTTCAGGAAGTCCCCGACCCGACGACCACCGTCATGTGGAACACATGGGTGGAGATGAACCCGAAGACCGCCGCCGAGTTGGGCATCGAAGACGACGACGTGATCAGGGTCGTCAGCGCGGCCGGGGCGGTCGAGGTCCCCGTGTATTTGTACCCGGCCATCCGTACGGATACGATCGCCATTCCCTTCGGGCAGGGTCACACCGCCTACGGTCAGTTCGCGGCCGGGCGTGGAGTCAATCCCGCCGACCTGTTCGGCGCCAAGTTCAACGCCGCGGGCGACCTTGCGTATGCGGGGATCAAAGTCCGTATCGAGAGAACGGGCAGGAAGCAACCCCTTTCCCGCCTGGAAAGCAGGATCGGCGTTTATGGCGAAGGCATGGGCGAATAAGAGGAGCAAATGATGATTGATTTGAATATCGTCGGCGCGAAAGGCGCCATCGCGGAAGAAGCCGAGGGCAAATGGGGCATGGTCATAGACCAGGACCTTTGCACCGGCTGCCAGGCCTGCGTGGCGGCCTGCGCCATGGAGAATAACATCGCCTTTGTGGGCGAGGAGGATTCAGGCTATGGGCGCTCCATGCACTGGATCCGCATCGAGCGCTTCTGGGAGGGCGAATATCCCAACGTGAAGATGACGCGCTACCAGCCCATGATGTGCCAGCAGTGCGGTCACGCTCCCTGCGAGCCGGTCTGCCCGGCGTTCGCCACCGTCCATTCGCAGTCCCAGCAGGTCAACCTGCAGGTGTACAACCGCTGCGTCGGCACGCGCTATTGCGCCAACAACTGCCCGTACCAGGTCCGTTCCTTCAACTGGCGAGATTACGCCGACGAGCGCATAAACGCCGCCATCCGCACGTTGAAGAACCAATATAACCCCGACGTGACCGTGCGCCGCCGCGGCATCATGGAAAAATGCACGTTCTGCATCCAGCGCATCCACAAGGCGGAGGACAAGGCCAAGTCGGAGGGACGCGAAGTCGCCGACGGCGAATTCACCACCGCCTGCGCGCAGGCCTGCCCCGCGGACGCGATCGTCTTCGGGCGCATCGACAACCCCAAAAGCCTGGTCGCGCAGCTGACGCGTCAGAGAGACGGCGTCCGCCATCTTGAAGAACTTGGCACGCTTCCGCGTGTGACCTATTTTGCAGGAGGGCAGTGATGTCCGACACACAACCGCATCTCACCCATGCCCAGGAGCATGAGGCCAAACTCCGCGAAGAACATTTGATGCTCGACCCGCTGCCGCGCGGCCGGATGAACGAAATGGTGATGGAGTCTATGCGCGCCACCACCTGGAAATTCTGGCTCGTGTTCGCGATCCTCAGCGTCATCGTCGCCTGGGGCCTGTTCTATTCGTGGGGAAAAATGATCCTGGAAGGCCTCGGCATCGCGGGCGTCAACCGGCCGTCTTACTGGGGCATCTTCCTCGTCAATACCGTGTTCTGGATCGGCATCAGCCATGCCGGCACCTTCATCTCGGCCATCCTGCGCGTGTTCAAAGCCGAGTACCGCCGCCCGTTCACGCGCGCCGCGGAATTGATGACCACCTTCGGCCTCGTCCAGGCTGGCTTCAGTATCTTCATGCACATGGGACGCGTCTGGCTTTCGTACTGGCTGTTCCCCTATCCCAACCAGCGCGGACTGTGGCCGAACTTCCATTCGCCGCTTTCGTGGGACCTGCTGGCAATCACCACCTACCTGCTGGCCTCCACGATGTACCTCTTCCTGCCGCTCATCCCCGACCTGGCGATGGCGCGCGACCGCTCCACCGGCTGGCACAAGACCCTCTACAAGATCCTGGCGCTCGGCTTTCGCGGCACAGAAGGCGAATGGGCCCACCTGCGCAACGCCATGAACATTTTCGCGTGGGCGATCATCCCGGTCATGTTCTCCGTCCACACCATCGTTTCGTGGGACTTCGCCGCGGCCACCCGCCCCGGCTGGAGTTCCACCATCTTCGGCCCCTACTTTGTCGTCGGCGCGCTGCATTCCGGCATGGGCGCGGTTGTAATGGTGCTGGCCGTGGTGCGCGGGACGATGAAACACATGAAATACTTCATCCGCCCCGAGCATTTCGAAGCCATCGGCAAACTCATGCTCATCATCTCCATGACCTGGGTGTACTTCTTCTTCAACGACTACATCGTGCAGTGGTACGGCGGCGACAAGTGGACGCAGCAACTGCTCCACTTCCACGAAGCCGGCCCCATGGGCTGGATGTGGTTCGGCATGTTGTTCTTCAACATGATCCTCCCCTGGGCCGTGTTGTGGAATCGCAAATGGCGTTCCACGCCGTGGCTCCTCTTTGTGACCGGGCTTGGCATCAATGTCGGCATGTGGTTCGAACGTTACATCATCATCCCCGTTTCGCTCACCATCAACCGTATGCCGTTCACCTGGCGTATGTATCAACCGGGCGTCGAAATCCCCCTGGGCATCGGGACGCTGGCGTTCTTCATCCTGCTCTACATGGCGGCTTCCAAGCTGATCCCGCTTGTCCCGGTTTGGGAAGTGCAGGAAGGCCAGATGGCCCACTCGTTCAAGACGTACGGACGCGAGACGGTAGTGACCGTCAGCGAGTTGGAATAGGAGGCGCGACATGTCCGATAACCCTGCCATCCTGGCGATCTTCGCGGACCTCGACCCGGCCGCGGACGCCATCGAGCAACTCCGCCGCCTCGGCATTCACGACAACCACATGAACGTCATCTCCGGCGTACCCATCACCGAGGCCATGCTGGGCCGCCCAAACCAGTGGACGAACGTTCCGCGCCTGGCCCTGGGCGGCGCGGGCCTCGGAATGCTGACCGGCATCTTCCTGGCCTTCGTATCGCCCGTCATGTACAGCATCCAGGTGGGGCGGCAGCCGTTCACGCCCGTCCCGCCGTCGCTCATCGTCATTTTCGAAATGACCATGCTATTCATGCTGCTGGCCACCTTCCTCGGCGTCTTCCTCGACAGTTTCTTTCCCAACTACCGCCCGATGCACTACGTTCCCGAGGTCAGCGACGGAAAGATCGCCATCCTCGTTGAATGCCCTCAGGAAGAGGGCGCCGCAATCAAAGAAGCCTTAAAGAAAATGGGCGCCGAATCCGTGCAGGAAGCGGAGGCGCAACACCTATGAGACTCTTCAAACAACTCTTGATCGTCTTTGTCGCCCTGGCGCTGCTGGCCGGCGCGTTGATGGTGTTCTCCTACGACATCATCAAGATCCAGTGGGTCGGCTTCATGGGCTTGCAGCCTTCCTTTGGCAACATGGAAGAGCCGCTGCCCGTCCCGGCCCGTTCGATCCCCGTGGACGGACCCGCCTACATCCCCGGCGGGATCGCGCCTGAAAACCCGGTCCCGGCAGACGCCATCTCCCTTGCCCGCGGGGCGGCGCTCTACGCCATTCACTGCCAAATGTGTCACGGCGTGGATCACGACGGGCGCGGCCCGGTGGGCAACCTGTTCCAGACCACGCGTCCCGCCGACTTGAACAGCGTACTCGTCCAGTCGTTGAGCGACGGCGGAATTTTCCTGGTCATCTCGAACGGCTTCAACCTGATGCCCGCGCTCAATGAAAATCTGACCGTGCGCGAACGCTGGGACCTGGTCAACTTTGTGCGCTCGTTGACCGTCCCCGCGCCGTAAGGAGGAAACGTGGAAGACTTCAAGAAAATCATCTACGCCGTTCTGGCGGGCTTTGCCGTGTTGATGGTGGTCTGGCTGGGATTCCTTTTCTTCAGCGCCTGCGGATTCGACTTTGCCTGCCGCCGCGCGGCGGCGCTTCCCGCTATGACGCCCATCCCCACCCTGATCCCGGCTACGCTTCCCGCGCCCACGCGGTACGCCGCCCCGGCCGGCGCGGCCGTGCCGGCCGCGACCCGCACGCCGTCCCCCGACGGCGTGCGCCGTCCATCCAATCCCGGCGATTCCGGCCCGGCTCTCGATCTCACCGGCGACGCCGCCGCGGGCGAGACGATCTTTGCCGCGAATTGCGCGGCCTGTCACGGCGCTCAAGGCAAGGGCGGAGTGGCCGATCCCGGCTCGGCAACCGGCGTAGTCCCGGCCCTGAATCCGGTTGAAGCGTCCCTCAAAAACTCGGACGTGAAAATTTTCGCCTACAACCTTGACCTGTTCATTGAACACGGCTCTACGCCTGAGGGACCGAGCCCGGTCTTCAAGATGCCCGCCTGGGGCAGTTCGAACGCGTTGACGCCGCAGCAGATCGCGGACGTGATCGCCTACCTGATCAGCCTGAACCCATAACGGTCAACGTAAAGAGACCTGGTTTTCAAAGAGACCAGGTCTCTTTTTATACGCAGAAATCCGCTTCCTCTTCAAGAAAACGGATTTCCGGTAGATCACGAAAACTACGCGTAACTTGCGCTCTCTAGCGTAAACCTGGCGGTAGAGACCGCCCATGGCGCTTTCGTGAAGTACTGATTTTTGGCGGAGAGGGCGGGATTCGAATATCATCTCCCAATGGAGGCCTCGAACCTTCGATAAAAAAAGCCCCTCGTTGCAAGGGGCTTTGGATTGGCGGAGAGGGCGGGATTCGAACCCGCGAACCTTTGTGGGTTACACGCTTTCCAAGCGTGCGCGCTAAGCCAGACTACGCGACCTCTCCAAGTCAAGCGGGCAGATTATAGCCGAAGCGCTTTTTTTGGGCAAGTCATTTTTCAGACCGCGTCGTCTCAACGCGGGGATGTCGACTCACTGGAAATTTTCGTCCGTGCCTCCGGCTTCAAGGATTCGGTTTTGCAAATCCCACAGGCGGCGATACAGGCCCGCGCGCGCCAGCAGCTCGGCGTGCGTCCCGCGTTCCACGATGCGGCCGCGGTCCATCACGAGGATCTCGTCCACGTTTTCCAGTCCCGCCAGCCGGTGGGTGATGAGCAGCGACGTCTTACGCTTCATCAGGCCGAACAGGGTTTCCAGCGCTTGCTTCTCGGTGAGCGGGTCGAGGTTGGCGGTCGGTTCGTCCAAAATCAGGATGGGCGCGTCTTTGATGAGCGCCCGCGCAATCGCCAGTCGCTGACGTTCCCCGCCTGAGAGTCGCAGTCCCTGCTCGCCGATGAAGGTGTCGTATCCCTTCGGCAGGCGCAGGATGAAATCGTGGATCTGCGCGGAACGCGCCGCGGCCTCGATCTCCTCCTGCGTGACCTTGCGACGCGCGAATCGCAGATTCTCGCGGACGGACGCGTTGAAGAAATACGCGTTCTGCGAGACCAGTCCGATTCTCGCGCGGACCTCGTCCGGGTCCAGGCCATGCAGCGATTCTCCGCCCAGGCGGATCTCGCCCGAACTGTACTCCCAGAATCTCAGCAGCAAATTGGCGAGCGTACTCTTCCCCGCGCCGCTCGGCCCGACGATGGCGACCGAAGCCCCGGGTTGAAGATTGAAGGTCACGCGGTCGAGGGCGGGAGTGGCAGCGTTGGGGTAGGCAAAGGTGAGATCGGTAATTTGCAATTGATAATTGGCGACTGGTAACTGCTCACTGGTCACTGATGACTGTTCACTGATCACTGGCTCCGTGTCCACCACTTCAAACAACCTCCTCGCCGCCTCGCGTGCGGAGTTCCACATCTGCGCGGCGAGGGGAAGCGGGGTGACGGCTTCGAAGGCGGCGAAGGTCAGCAGCGCGAGGGACGCGAGCATGGGCCCCGCCAATTCGCCCGAATTGACTAGCGGGATGCACAGGTAAAGTACCGTCCACATGCCGAGGTTGGTCAGCAAAGTGGACAGGCCAGAGTGGAGGCCGGTCACGCGCGCCATGCGGCGTTGGGCCTCGCCGTAGTCGTCCCCAGCGGCGGCGATCTGTTTCAGGCGTTCGGCGCCGCGGCCGTAGGCAAGCAGGTCGGCCATGCCTTGGATGCCGTCCACGAGGCGGGTGTGGAGGTCGGCGCGCAGGCGGACGGTCCGCGCGGCGGGGCGGCGGCTGAGCGTCTGCGCGAGGAGGGGCAGGAGCAGGCCGAGGGCGAGGAAAAAGGTCAGGAAGACGGGGGCCAGCGCGGGGTAGAAAGAGGCGAGGAAGATCGAGGTGAAGAGGCCGACGAGGACGGCGGTCAACGGCGGGGAGACGACGCGCACGTAGAAGTGTTCCAGCGTCTCCACGTCGCCGACGATGCGCGCCAGCAGGTCGCCCGCGCGGAATTCCATCAGGCGGGCGGGGGCGAGGGGTTCGAGTTTTTCGTAGAACCAGACGCGCAGGCGGGAGAGCAGGCGGAAGGTGACGTCGTGCGAGACGAGGCGTTCGGCGTAACGCAGGAGGCCGCGGGCGATGCCGAAGAAGCGCGTCCCGACTACCGCGACTCCCAGGTCCGCGACGGACGCGGCGACGGCAGCGGTGGAGATGAGCCAGGCGGAGGTCCCCATGAGCGCCACGCTCGCGCCGATGGTCCCCGCGCCGAGGAGAACCGAGAGCGCGACGCGGCGCCAGTTGCCGTTGAGGAAGGAGAGCAGGCGGGGGAGGGCGGATGGGGGAGGGGGGACGGATGACGGATGACGGGCTGGTAATTGGTAATTGGAGATTGGTAATTGGAGATTGGCGGTTGGAGATTTGGGGTTGGAGGGTTGTTGTGGTGTTGGCGGTGGAAGGTTTTCAACTTGCAACTCGGTACTTGCAACCTGCGACTCGTATGTCTTTACCATGCTGGCATACAGGCCGTTTTGGGCGAGGAGTTCGCGGTGAGTCCCTTGCTCGACGATCCTGCCCTGGTCGAGGACGACGATGTGGTCGGATTGGAAGATGGTATTGAGACGGTGCGCGATGACGAGGACGGCGCGTCCCTCCATCAACTGCCGCGTGGACTCTTCGAGCAGGGCTTCGGTCTCTGGGTCGAGACTGGAGGTGGGTTCGTCGAGGACAAGGAGCGGCGCGTCCCTGAGGAAGGCGCGGGCGAGGGCGAGGCGCTGCGCCTGTCCGCTGGAGAGACGCGCGCCGCCTTCGCCGACGACGGTCTCGTATTTTTCGGGAAGCGTCTCGACGAAATCGTGCAGGCGCGCGGCCCGCGCGGCCGCGGTCACTTCGGCATCGGTCGCGTCCGCTTTTCCGAGGCGGATGTTGGCGGCGAGGGTGTCGTGGAAAATGTACGGGCGTTGGGGGACCCAGGAGATGGATATTGGTATGTGGCAATTGGTAATTGGTGATTGATGGTTGGCGGTGATGTTGCCCGATGTCGGTTGAATAAAACCGAGCATTAAATTGACCAGCGTGGATTTCCCCGCGCCGGTCCTGCCGACGAGGGCGACGCGCTGTCCGTGTTTGATGGTGAGGTTGATGTTCTCCAGCGCGGGCGTGGATTCGCCGGGGTAAGTATAAGAGAGATTGGATAAATAGAGGGTAGAGAATGGCGAGCCGTTGGAAGAAGTTTGACTGCTCTCTATTCTCTGTTCTCTGCTCTCTGTATCCAAAATCTCATAGATCCGCTTCGCGGCGGTCGTGCCGTTCATCCCCGCGTGGAAGCGGGCGCCGAGAGCGCGCAGGGGCATGTAAAATTCGGGAGCCAGCACCAGCAGGAAGAGCGCGGGCTGGAACTCCATGCGGTGGTACAGCAGGCGGAAACCGATCTCGACGGCGATGATGGCGACGCTGAGCGTGGACAGCAATTCGAGCGCCAGCGCGGACAGGAAGGTGATCCGCAGGACCTGCAAGGTCGCGTCGCGGAACTGGTCGCTGACGCGCGCGATGGTCTTCGTCTGCGCTTTGGATTGGCCGAAGAGTTTGAGCGTGGTCAGTCCCTGAAGGCTGTCAAGAAAGTGCGCGCTGAGCAGGCGCAGAGTCTCGTATTGGCGCTTAGTGACGATCTCCGCGCCCTTGCCGATCATGATCATGAAGAACGGGATCAACGGCGCGGTGACGAGGAAAACGATTCCAGAAAGCAGGTCAATAGGGAAGACGAAAACGAGGATGGAGATCGGGACGAGCGCGGCGATGACGAGCTGCGGCAGGTACTGGCTGAAGTACGCGTCCAACGCTTCGATCCCCTCGACGGCGGCCGCGGTCAGCTCGCCCGTGCGTTGTCCGCGCGCGTAGGCGGGACCCAGGCGGAGGATGTGCGCGAAGAGACGCTGGCGCAGGTCGGTTTTGACGCGCACCGCGACCGCGTTGGCCGAGACCTCGCTGAGCCACGTCAACAGGGCGCGGCCGCCGATGACGACGAGGATCAGCGTCAGCGGATTCAGCGCCTGCGCGAGCGACTGTCCCCGCAGGAAGACGCCGTCCACGACGCGGCTGAGGAGCCAGGCCTGTCCGATGGTCAGCCATCCGGCCAGAAGTCCAGAGAGGATCGTGGAGAGGAGGGGGAAACGCGCGTCGCGAGTGAGGGAGAGGAGTCGGCGGTGCATGAGGGCAGGTGTCAGGCGGCGGTCAACGCGCGGCCGCGGTTTTTATCCGGTCTGCGCCAGCGCGACCGCGCCGAGACTGCCCGAAAGATGTCCCAGCGCGGGCGGGACGATGTAGCCGTCCACGTCCGCCAGGACGTTGGGATGGACGACGTAGCCGTTGAGAAGCGCCTGGACGTTGCGCCGAATCTTCGGGAAGAGATATTCCCTGCGCATCACGCCGCCGCCGAGGACGATCCGCTTTGGAGACAGGGTCAGGATGTAGTTGACCAGCGCGGCGGCGACGTATTCGGCTTCCACGTCCCAGAAGGCATCGTCGTTGGGGATCGCTTCGCCGCGCGACCCGAAGCGGGCCTGGATGGCGGGACCGTTGGCGAGGCCCTCGAAGCAATCTCCGTGGAAGGGACAGTTGCCGGGAAAGGGATCCCGCGCGCGGTCGTGGGGGATGCGGATGTGTCCCATCTCGGGGGCGAGCATCCCCGCGAGCGGACGTCCGTTCAGGATGTATCCGCCGCCGATCCCCGTCCCGATGGTGAGATAGAGCGACGGGTCGCAGCCCCGGTTCGCGCCCCATTTGAATTCGCCCAGCGCCGCGCCGTTGACGTCGTTGTCGAACGCGACCTCGACGCGCAGCGCGCGCTGGATGACGCCGCGCACATCCGTGTTGCTCCAATGGGGTTTCGGCGTCGAAGTGATGTGGCCGTATGTGGGCGAGTCGGGATTCAGGTCAACGGGGCCGAAGCAGGCGACGCCGATGGAGTCGACCTGCCGCGCGGCAACGAAGGGTTGGAAAAATTCGACGGTCTTTCGCAGCGTTTCTTCGGGCGTGGTAGTGGGGATGCGCGCCTGCTCGACGATGCGGTCGGGGCCGCTGGCGACGATACAGATGAACTTTGTCCCGCCCGCTTCGATCCCGCCGAAAAGCTGGGACATTATTTCACCCTCAGTAAAACCTTCCCCTCCCGCCATAATTCTTCCAGCCGATAGTAATCGCGCTGGTCGGGCGAGAAGAGATGGACGACCACGTCGCCGAAGTCCACCACCAGCCAGCCGTGTTGGGCTTCGCCTTCGATGCGGCCTTTTCTCTTTTGTTTGCCTTTGAACGTCTCCACTACGGATTTGGCGAGCGCGTCCAACATGCGGTCGCTGGAGCCGGTGCAAAGCACGAAGTAGTCGGTGAAGGAGGCGACATCCTTGAGGTCGATCAAGAGGATGTCTTCGCCTTTTTTGTCTTCAAGCGCGGTTACGATGGAACGGGCAAGGTCGAGTGCGTTCAGTGAGTCACCTCATGTAGAAATGTGGTATGCGGATTATACAGACTTTCACGGATTCTCGCGGATGGAGCCATTAAAAATCCGAGTCCGAACGGAACGAAAACGCTGATCGTCTACGCGCCGGTTTTCAGCGGGGCGGAGAACAGGCGGGCATATTCCGCGCCCGAGGGTTTCAGGTCGCTTTTGAACAGGTGGACGGCGGTCACGTCGGCGCGGCCGAGCGGGCCGAGACGCGTCTCTTCGAGCGCGGCGTGAACCTTTTGCCGGTCGCCCGCGGAGACGGGTTGTTTGACGCGGCCGATCGTCAGGTGCGGCGAGAAGGGACGTTCCTCCGCTTCGTAGCCGAGACGCGCCGCGGCGGATTCCAGCCCGCGCTGGAGGGAGGTCAACGCGGCCGGGGCGTGGATTCCGATCCAGATCACGCGCGCCCGCCGCGGGGTCGGGAAGGAGCCGAGTCCGCCGACTTCCATCGAGAAGGGCGCGCAGGCCGCCGCCTCGGCGGTCGTCATCTGCGCGAGCGCGTCCAACTGCGCGGGCGAGACGTCCCCGATGAATTTCAGGGTCAGGTGCATGTTTTCGACGGGGACCCAGCGGACGAGGCCGCGCCCGAGCGCGGCGCGCAGAGACTCGGTTTGGGCGTGAATCGCTTGTCGGATCGGGAGGGGGATTTCAATCGCAATGAAGACGCGCGACGGTGTCATATCAGGCGGCGACCAGGCTTTCGACTGCCTGTTTCAATTCGAGATAGCCGACGGGCTTGGCGAGGTAGAGCGAGGCGCCCGCGTCCATGCCGGCGCGGATGTCGCCGGGCATGCTTTTGGCCGAGACGACGATGACGGGGATGTTCATTAGGTCGGGTTCGCGGCGCATGAACTTTAACACTTCCAGCCCCGACACGTCGGGCATCATCACATCGAGGATCACGATGTCGGGCTTCTCCTGCGCGATGACGCTGATGGCGGGAGCGCTGCTGAACATTTTGATCACGCGGAAGCCGTTGACGCGCATCATCTCCGCGAAGAGTTCGGCGGCGTCGGGTTCGTCTTCCACGACCAGGACGGTTTTTTGCGGGGATGTCATCATCTTCAAAAATAGCATAAGATGAAGGAAAAGGCAAGGGGTCGTAAGGATTGACGGATTTGGACGGTCTACTGTCTGGAGGATCTATGACCGAACTTGAAAATTTCCGCGCCGAAAAGGACGATTTCTTCGCGAGCCATCCGCACAGCCCGCTGACCTCGCTTCAAAAACAGACCTTCGACGGTCTCCGTTATTTTGACGAGAATCCCGCGCTTCGATTCGAGATCGCGGCGACGCCGTTCCCGAAGCCCGAGGAGATCGCGATCCAGACTTCGACGGGGGAGACGCGCGTCTATACGCGTTTTGCCCGCTTCAAATTTAATGTAGACGGGCAGGAGGCCGAACTGACCATCTACGAGACCGAGAACGGATTCTTCCTGCCTTTCGTGGATTCCCTGGCCGGGACGGAGACCTATCCCGCGGGCCGCTATCTCGACCTTGAGCCTTTGCCTGGCAACCGCTTCCTCGTGGACTTCAACCTGGCCTACAATCCTTACTGCGCCTACAACGAAAGGTGGTCCTGCCCGCTGACGCCGTTCGAGAACCGGCTGAAGGTCCCCATCCGGGCGGGGGAGAAGATCTTCCACAGTTAAATCAAAAAGGCCAGGTTTCGCGAGGAACCTGGCCTTTCGTTTACGCTTCCGGCGCTTCGCTGGCTTTTATCAGCGCTTCCAGCAGCGCTTCGTATTCGTCGCAGCAGTCTGTGCAGGTTTCAAGGTGGTCGTGGACGAGCGGCATGAGCCGCGCCGCGTCCTCTTTGTGGATCTCGATCTCAGCGTATTGGTCGAGCGCGTCGAAGACCTGCTCGCAGTCCATCTCGCAGTTTTCGAGATAGCGGATCAGGCCCGCGATGGTCGCGTCCGACAATTCCGCGTCGGCGTGTTTCCCGCGTCCAAGTTGGGTAAGCCAGTCTTTCAGTCTCATTTTTATCTTCCGGGTTGACGATGGACGGGAAAAAATTCTTACCCTTGCTCGAAGGCGGTCAGGACTTCCTGCGCGGACAGGCCTTCCAGCGACAAGCGCCGTTTCAGGCGGACGCGGGCGTCGTGCAGGAGTTTGTAGAGGGCGTTGCGGTTGGTCTTGAGCTTGCGGGCGGCCTCGTCCATGGGGATGTTCTGCACGGAGAGCAGCAGGAGGGCTTCGCGTTGGCGGTCGGTCAATTCCTCGGCGATGATGCGGCGGACGCGCGTCATCATGTCGGCGCGTTCGACGAAGGTTTCAGGTCCCGCGCCAGGGTCCGCCAGCAGGGATTCGGGCGCAGTCGCCTCCTCGTTGTCCACCAGTTCGTCCAGCGAGGAGTCCCGCCAGCGTTTGCGCCGCAATTCCGACAGCGCGATGCGGATGGCGATCTTGTGCGCCCAGGTGGTGAATTGACTGCGTCCCTCGAAGGTGTGCAGGCGGTCGAGGATGCGGAGCAGGGCTTCCTGCGTCACTTCCTCCACGAGGAATTCGAATTGCGGTTCGGAGGGGGAAACCCAACGCGAGAGCGCGTAGGGCAGGCCTTTGGCGATGACGGCGCGCAGGTCCTCCAGCGCGGCGCTGCGCTGGAGGCCGTCCGATTGCAGGTCTGCGAGCCATTCTTCGTTGGCGCGGGTGGGCATGGGCGGGATTATAACCAAAAACCAGGCTTCAAACTGAAACCTGGTCTTTCGTGGTGGGCGCGAAGGGACTCGAACCCCTGACCTCATCAATGTGAATGATGCGCTCTAACCAGCTGAGCTACGCGCCCGGGACGAGGCGCATTATAGCCGATGCGTTTCTCTTTGACAAGCCGCGATCTTGCGGCGGCTCGCGGGGCGCATCTGATAAAATCAGGATATGTCAACTCGCGCGCAGAAAGAATTTCGGAATATTTTCGCGGCCGCGCCGGGGATCGTCGTCCGCGCGCCGGGACGGGTGAACCTGATCGGCGAGCATACGGACTACAACGAGGGATTCGTCCTGCCGATGGCGATCGACCGCGCGGTGTGGATCGCGCTTCGGCCTCGCGCCGACCGCCGCGTCGTCGTCCACGCGCTGGATTTGGAGAAGCGCGGCGAATTCGACCTCGACGCGCTCGAACGCGGGACGGGCTGGCTGGAGTATCTCAAAGGCGTCGCGCACGAATTGCAGGCCGCCGATTACCGCTTGCGCGGCTGGGAGGGAGTTCTGGCGGGCGACGTGCCGCGCGGCGCGGGTCTCTCCTCGTCCGCGGCGGTGGAGGTGGCGACGGCGCGCGCGTTTGCCTCGGTCAGCGATTTCGAGTGGGACGAGGTGCGCGTAGCCAGGACAGGGCAACGAGCCGAGAACAACTGGCTGGGCGTCAACTCCGGGATCATGGATCAGGCCGTCAGCGCGGCAGCGAAGGCGGGACACGCGTTCTTCCTCGATTGCCGGTCGCTGGAATATCGTCACATCCCCCTGCCGAAGGAGATCGTGGTGGCGATCATGGATACGTCCACGCGGCGCGGGCTGGTGGATTCGGCCTACAACGCGCGACGTAGTCAATGCGAGCGCGCCGCGAAGTTCTTCGGTGTGAAGGCGCTGCGGGATGTGAGCGTGGATGAACTGGAAGAAGAAAGAAGAAAGAGGGGAGAAGGATTGGACGAGGCAACTTGGAGACGAGCGCGGCACATCGTCACAGAAAATGCGCGCGTGCTGGACGCGGTGGAGGCGATGCGCGCCGGCGACGTCGCCGCGCTGGGACGGTTATTTAACGAGAGTCACGCCAGCCTGCGCGACGATTTCGAAGTCACGAACGACGCGTTGAATTGGATCGTGGAGGCCGCGCAGGCGCGTCCCGAATGCCTCGGCGCGAGGATGACGGGCGCGGGGTTCGGCGGATGCGCGGTCGCGCTCGCGCGGAGGGATTCGGTCGAGGTTTTCGCGCAAGCCGTCGGAGCGGAATACCGCCGAAGGTCAGGGCTGGAAGCGAAGATCTACGTCTGCGAGGCGAGCGGGGGGGCCAGCGTCGTTTGAATCAAAAAACCAGATTTCCCGCAGAAACCTGGTTTTTGTGTTAATGGGTGGCGAACGTCGCTTGGGCGGTCATTCCCCATAACAATCCGTCCGGCTGATCGTCAAATGCCAGGGTGACTTTGAACACCACGTCGCCGCCGAGGGTGTCGGCGCGCGGCGCGATGGAAATGACGCGTGCTGAAAATTCCTCGCCGAGCGCTTCGATGAAGACGACGGCTTTTTGTCCGATTTTGATTTTCGCGATGTCGCGCTCCGAGAGATCGGTCGTCTCCGCCTGCATCCGGTCGAGCGTGGCGAGGACGAGGATGGGGCGGTCGGGTTGGGCAAGTTCGCCCGCCCGCGCGTGGAGCGCGGCCACCGTCCCGTCGAAAGGCGCGGTCAGCGTGGACATGGCGAGGACGGCGCGCGCCGCGTCGAGCGAGGCCTGGGCGCGGGCCGCGAATGCGTCGCCGCGCTGGACGACTTCGCGGGGTTCCGTCTCGAAGTAGGGACGGCCGCGTCGGTCGTATTTTTTGACGGTGCGATAGCGTTGCAGCTGCGCGTAGGATTGCGCCGAGCGATAGCCAGCCTCGGCGGCGGTCATGGCATATTCGAGGTCGGGCGTGTCGAGCGAAGCCAGCGTATCGCCGGCTTTGACGAAGTCGCCCTCATTGACGTTGATCTCACGGATGATGGCGCCGTTGATGAATCCCAGGTCCGCCGCCTGCGCGGGGACGATGACGGCGGAGGCGACGACGGACGATCCCGCTTGCGCGCGGGCTGCTGATGCCGGACCGGCGGCGAGCGCGAGGACGGCGAGGAGCGTCAACGCGAGGAAGCGGAGATTTTTCCCGTCATTGCGAGGAGGACGGGCGTCTTGTTGAAACATGGCGCGCCTCACTTTGCCTGGATTTTCACGTCGGCGCTCATGCCCCAGCGCAGGCCTTCGGGCTGTTTGACGAAGTCAATCACGACGGCGAAGACCACGTCGCCGCCGAGCGCGGACGAGACGAGGGCGACGCTCGCGACCCTGCCTTCGAACGTCTGTCCCAGCGCGGGGACGGCGATTTCGACAGCCTGCCCGACTTTGACGCGCGTCACGTTCCGCTCGCTGAGGTCGGTGGTTTCGACCTGGAATTTGGAGAGGTCGCCGAGCGTGACGACGGCGCGGCCGGGGATGGCCGTCTCGCCCGCGACCGCGTCCACCGCGACGACGGTCGCGTCGAACGGCGCGAGGAGCGCGGACTGCGTCTCGAGCGCGGCTTTCGCCGAATCGAGCAGGGCCTGAGCGCGCTCCAGGTCGGCTTTGGCGGATTCCAGGTTTTGCTCCGCCGTCCCGACGCGCTGCAGGAATCGCAACTGGATGTCGGCTACGTCCCAATTGGTCTGCGCTTCGCGGACACGCGCTTCGAGCAGGGTGGTGTCGAGCGTGACGAGGGTCTGTCCCGCGGTCACTTTGTCGCCCACTTTCACGTCCACGGATTGGACGCGTCCCACCGCGGGGAAGGAGAGTCTCGCTTCGCGGTAGGGGACAACCACTCCCGACGCGGTCAAACGGTCGGCGGTGGATTCGCTTTGGGAAACAGGATCCAGCGAAACTGTGGGAAGAGGCGTCGGTGAGGAGGAGGGGAGTCCAGAGCAGGCCGCGAGAGTCAGGGTCATGACAATTAGGAGGATTTTTTTCATGGGGTTTCCTGGGCGACTGGAAGTCGCGCCAACGCTTGCGAAGCCGATCTTCGTCGGCTAGTCCACGCAGGTGGACTTCGCAAATGTAGAGGCGACTGGAGTCGCTAGCTCCCGCGATTGTCCGCGTCGATCACGCCATCTTTTAGGGTGACAATGCGGCTGGCATACTTGATGACGCGCGGGTCGTGGGTGGCGAAGACGAAGGTGGCGCCCGTCTCACTGTTGAGTTTCTTCATGATCTCCATCACCTGCTCGCCGTTTTCGGTATCTAGGTTGGCGGTGGGTTCGTCAGCGAGGATCAGTTTGGGGTCAGTAGCCAGCGCTCGGGCGACGGCGACGCGTTGCTGCTGTCCGCCAGAGAGTTGGTCGGGACGGTTGTTGGCGCGGTCGGCCATGCCTACGCCTTCGAGCAGTTCCATCACACGCTGTTTGCGTTGCGCGGCGCTCTTGCCGTTGAGCAGGAGCGGCATCTCCACGTTTTCGTAGGCGGTGAGGGTGGGGATGAGCGCGAAGAACTGGAACACGAATCCGATGGCGCTCTTGCGGAGGTCGGCGCGCTGATTGCGGTTGAGACCCGTGGTCTCCTGACCTGCGATGAAGACCTTGCCCGAGGTGGGCTGGTCGAGACAGCCAATGAGTTGCAGGAGGGTGGTCTTGCCCGAACCTGAGGGGCCAACCAGCGAGGTGAACTCGCCGCTTTGAATATCCATGCTGACGCCGTTGAGGGCGCGGGTCTCCACCTGTCCGATTTTGTAAACGCGGGTGACGTTTGTAAGTTTTGCGACTTCCATTTTATTTCTCCTTTATTGTGCCTTGCGCAATGCTTCGACAGGCTCCATGCGGGAAGCCATCCGCGCGGGATAGAGTGAAGCGAGTAATGTGATCACGAATGCGGTAATGACCGTGTTGAGGGCTGAGTCTATCGTCAGGAAGGTGAAGATGCGATCTTCGAAGAGCAGGTCGGCGCTCATGCCCAGGTCGCCGAAGAAGATCCCGACTTTCCCAAAGTAGAGCGAGAGCGCCCAGCCGATCAGGCCTCCCGCCGCGATGCCGCCGAGAGCCAGCAGGCTCGCCTCCGCCAGGAAGAGACTGACGATTTGCCTGCCCTTCATGCCGATGGCCGAAAGGATGCCGATCTCGCGCGTCCGCTCGAAGACCGACATGAGCAGGGTGTTGACGATCACGGTGGCGGTCACGCCGAGGATGATGAGGTTGATAACGGCCAGGTACGCGTTGGAAAAGTCATTGACCAGCACGAGCAGCGAGTTCAATTCGCGCCACGTCTTCACCTGGAAGTTCGCGCTGGGGATGGCGGCCTTGACCGCGTCCGCCTGTTCGCGATCCTTCAGCAGGACGAAGATCATGCTGGCGCGATTTTCCGCGCCTGAGAATGCCTGCGCCTTGGCGAGCGGCAGGAGCACGATGCCTTTGTCGTAGGCGGTCGTGCCCGTGGAATAAATGCCGCGCACAGTGAACAGTTGCTCATCCACGGCGCCTTCGGAGGTGTTGGCCAGCAGGTTGACCTGGTCGCCGACTTTGAGTCCCATGCTCTGCGCGAGCGGATACCCAATCAGGATTCCTTCGCGGTCGTCCGCGGCGACGAACTGACCTTCCACGATTCGATACGGATCGTTCGCGCTCGAGGCGGGATCCACGCCCAGGATCTCGACTCCCGCCGAATCATCCTTGACTGTGACGATTCCGCTCGCGACGAGGCGCGGGGTCGCCGTTTCGACGGGTCCCAGCGCCGCGATCTGCGCCGCGAGGTGGTCGGGGTTCTCGATCAGATAGTCCCAGGCCACGCTGAGTTTATCGGGATCGTAATCTGCATCGCGCACCTGGAGATGCCCGCTGCTGAGGTGCAGAGTGGATTCCATCGCGCTGCGCATCTCGCCCTCGAAGAAGGCGGCGATGAACATCAGCAACGCCGTCCCCATGGCGAGCGCCAGCCCCGAAAGAATCGTTCGGCGGCGGTGCCTGCCCAGGTTGCGATAAGCCATTTTGAAATAATTGATCATTTGTGTCTCACTTCGTTGGTTTCTTTCGTCTTTCATGGCGAAAGAAGAAAGATGAAAGAAGTTCGCTAGACGTAATGCAACGCCTCCGCAGGTTCATGATGTGATGCCTGCGTAGCGGGATACAACGCGGCTAGCGCGGCAATGACGGCAACCGTCAGGGCATGTTGGAACACCTTTGCCAGGTCCAACTGCGGATAGATGCTCCCGCTGATCAAGGCGGTGTACTCGGTCAGGTCGGCGAACTGGGTGTAGTCGAGACCGTTCACGCCTAGCGCCAGGTTGATCGAGATGCCCAACGCCGCGCCGAAGGCGGCTCCCATCAAACCGATCAGGATGCCTTCCGACAGAAAGAGCAGGGTGATCTCGCGCGGCTTCATTCCCAGCGCGCCGATCACGCCGATCTCGCGCGTCCGCTCGAAGACGGCCATCATCAACTGGTTGAGGATACCGATGGCGGCGATACACAGCAGGAAGACGCCCATATAAGACATCACGCCGCTTTTCATATCCATCGTCTGCTTCAACTCGGGGAAGGAACTTTCCCAGGTTTCCACTTCGTAGCCCGTCACCGCGCCGTTGATGCCGTCAATCACGGTTTGCTCCTGCCCAATCTGTTTCAGCGAAATGACGATCTCCGTCACCTGCCCATCCAACCCAAACAGGCTTTGCGCTTCGGCGAGGGACATGTAGATGGTGGCCTTCTCCACAGAAGGGACGCCCACATCGTAGATGCCGACCACCGTCATCGTGCGTTGACGCGTCTGCTCGTTCTTCGAGTTGCTGACCATCGTGATGCGGTCGCCCACATCGATGCTCATGGCAGTGGCGAGACCCTGCCCGATGACGATCACATCGCCGTCATCGGGAGTCAAATAGCGGCCTTTGGTGATGTTTTCCGCCACTGGCGTGTTCACTTCCTTATCCGCTTCGATGCCGATCAACGAAACGGCGAACGCGCCCTCGCGATTGGTCGCCAACCCGCCAGAGACGATCCGCTTCGACGCGGCCACGACCTCGGGCTGCGCTTCGGCGGCCTGAACCACCGCGTCGGGATTCTCGATGGGGAGCAGGGGCTTCCGTCCCGCTTTTTCGCCGTACCCAGGCGCGTGGACCTGGATGTTGCCTCCAAGCAACTGGATGGCGTTCCCGTAGATCGCCTGCTCGAATCCACCGAGCAAACCATCGTACATGATCAACATCGCCATTACCACGCCCATTCCGACGGCGATCAAAAGAGTCCTTCGGCGTTGTCTCCAAACATTGCGCCATGCGAGGCGCAGGTATAAAGTCATTTCGATGTCCTTTCTGCGCTGCTTACAAATTGTGACTCTGTCTTGCGTAAACCGTATTCCATCACATAGAGCATTTTGTCAATTTTTTCCTGTGTCTTCGCGGATCGCACCCATTTCATGATGTCGTTCTGTTTCATGCCTTCGTAGATGATAAATGCGCTGATGGCGTTGCTCCAGGTTTCCATGATCAGCACGGCCAGGTCTACATCCACACTCGGGTCAACCTCGCCGTTCTTCATCGCCTGTTCGATCATCGCTTTCATGGCTTTCGTGCTTCTCTCGCGCAGGTCGGAAAACGTCTGCCCGTAATACATCCCTTCGGCGAACAACACGCGGCTGACGGCTTGCGCGAGCAGGGGATGGGACGTGTTGAACTCCATGCCCGCCTTGATCATCCAGCGAAAATACTGGAAGGTATCCATGTTCCCCTTCGGCGGGCGTTTATCCTTGAAGAACTCCATCTTCTCCTGCTCGATCACACTGAGCAGGTGCATGAACACATCCTGCTTGTCCTTGAAATACTGATAGAAACTTCCCTTGGCAATGCCGCTGTTGGCGACAATGCGGTTGATGGACGCGGCTTCAAAACCGTACTCGGCAAATTCGTCCACGGCGGCGTTGACAATTTTTTTGCGTTTCTCTTCGGGGAGGTTGAAAAAGGTTGGCTTGGGCATAAATTGTGACCTGCTGGTCATGTGACCATTAGGTCACATTATAGGACGGTTGCCCCCCGTGTCAATGGTGATGAATTTAATTTGTAGGGGCAGACCTATGTGTCTACCCTGGTGAACACGCGGCCATAGGCGAACACGCAGGTTCACCCCTACCATCCCCCCATTACCAATCTCCATTTACCAATTACCATCCTCGCCACCAGCCCCGCCCGCCAAAATGCGACCGCGGCCATGCCATGCGCCAACACCGCGAACAGCGGCGGAGTCTCCAGCGTGTAATACGTCCAGCACTCGCGCGTGGTGCCCCAGAGTTCGAGAAAGTACCCCAGTCCCGCGCCCGCGACGAAGGTCAGGAAGGCGAAACGATAATCCGTCGGCGTGAGGATGAGAAGCACACACAGCGTCAACGAAAGCCAGGTATACGATTTGTCGAATGTCGGGGAAACGAAAGCCACCATCAAAATCATGAACGAGCCGAAAGTCATCCAATAGAGCATTTTGAAAAGAAGCGAATCCCCTTCGTGAATCTTTGTGGCCTTCGTGTTTAAAAAAGAAAGCAGCCGCGTAATCCGATCAATCGAAAGACTCGCGATCGGCCAGGCGGGGATGATCCACAGCGGCGGACGTTCGGCGGTGTAGTAATGCCAGAGATTCGTCTGCGTGCCCCAACTCTCGACGGCGAGTCCGCCGCAGATTCCCACGAAGACGATCAGCGCGTCGGTCTTTAAGTCCGCGCGGGCGACGATGGTCAGCGACATGAAGGCGAAGATGCCGAGCAGCAGCCAGTCGAGGTAACGCCACCATTCGCCGTCCCAGTCAATGTACGCAAGGACTTCCTCTGCCAGCGGCCACCAGATGTAAACGATCAGGAAAATGACGAGGAAAAAACCGCCCAGCAAAATGGACGAGTCGCGCGTCCAAAATCGCGGGCGGGGAGCGTTGGGAGATTCCATACGCGGATTATATAATACAATACCTTCGCCAAATTGAGGTGAAAAAATAGGGCTTTTCGGGTAAAGTAGGTTTGCAAACACAAACTGAAACCGAGAAGCCCATGACAGAGATTGTAGCGCTTTTACAAAGCATAGCGC
>Ga0116166_1000076_pt1 | contig 85696 bp, 65 predicted proteins | sample AD_JPNMR2_MetaG_FD_89884 | JGI IMG/M metagenome (GOLD analysis project Ga0116166, IMG submission 89884) | Active sludge microbial communities of municipal wastewater-treating anaerobic digesters from Japan - AD_JPNMR2_MetaG | ecosystem: Engineered > Bioreactor > Anaerobic > Digestate | place...
CTTAGTACCAGCCCTGAGAGGGAGCAGCACAAAATGCAGGCAGGTATTCGCGACACGATTGCACAGCAGATTGGCCACACGCTGGCTCGCACCGATTTTGATTGGCTTGGCCGCAAGTATGAAGGAAAGGTGCGTGACAACTACAGCGCCGGCGACCGCCGTTTCATCATTGTCACCGATCGCTTGAGCGCCTTTGACCGCGTCATCGCCCCCATCCCGTTCAAGGGGCAGGTGCTCAACGAAATGGCGGCGTTTTGGTTCGAGCGCACCGGCTCCATCGTCAAGAACCACATGCTGGCGATGCCCGATCCGAACGCCATGGTCGTGAGAGAGTGCCAGCCACTCCCCATCGAAGTGGTAGTCCGCGCCTATCTCACCGGCGTGACCAGCACCTCGATCTGGACGCAGTATCAGCAGGGCGCGCGCGTCTTCTGCGGGCACAAGCTAGCCGACGGGATGGTGAAGAACCAGCCGCTTCCCGAGCCGATCGTGACGCCGTCCACCAAGGCGGAAAAGGGCGGGCATGACGAGTCGGTCTCCGCCGAGGAGATTGTCCGGCGCGGCCTCCTCTCGCCCGAGTTGATGGAGCAGGTCTCTGAGGTGAGCCTGGCGCTCTTCCGCTTCGGCTCGGAGCTGCTGGCGAAGCACAACCTGATCCTGGTCGATACGAAGTACGAGTTCGGGCTCTGCAATGGCGAGCTGGTGCTCATCGATGAGATTCATACGCCCGACTCCTCGCGCTTCTGGATCCGCGATACCTACGAGGAGCGCTTCGCCCGCGGCGAGGAGCCGGAGAAGATCGACAAGGAGTACCTGCGCGAGTGGCTTGCCAGCCAGGGCTTCCGGGGCGACGGCGAGATCCCCGAGATCCCCACCGAGGTGATCGTCGAAACCGCCTACCGCTATCTCTCCGCCGCCGAGCGGATCATGGGGCGCGAGCTGGATCTTCAGGTCGGCGATGTTGCCAGCCGGCTGGAGGCCAACCTGCGCCGCTTCCTCTCCGAGGGCCGCTGACGCCGGCGACCAGCGTTCAGCCGTTCTTACCCCGCTGGCTCCACCTGCACAGAAACCGCAGGGCGGAGCCGGCGGGGGGTAAGCCTGGTATCCATGCCTGCGGATGCCGGATTCCTACCCTTACCCTTGCGCGCGGGGGAGTGCTTCGTGCGTCTCCGCGAGATACGCCAGAAAGGCATCGACGACGCGGGGGTCAAACTGCGTGCCGCGACCCTCGACCAGGAAGCGGCGGGCTTCCTCGAATGTTAGCGCCCGCCGGTAGGGCCGGTCGGTCGTAAGGGCATCCCACACGTCAGCCGCCGCCAGAATGCGCCCTCCCAGCGGGATCTCCTCGCCCGCCAGGCCCCGCGGGTAGCCGGCGCCATCCCAGCGCTCGTGGTGCGTCCCCACCAACTCACTCACCCCTTGAAGCCGCTTCTCCCGCTGCAGCCATTGCCGACCTAGCTCAGGATGCCGGCGCACCTCCGCCATCTCCTCTGGCGAGAGCGCGCCCGGCTTGTTCAGAACCGGCTTATCGAGCACGGTCTTCCCCACATCATGCAGCAGCGCGCCATAGCGTAGCTCCTCCAGCTCCAGGGCAGAAAGCCCCAGGCGCTCGCCGATGGCAGAGGCATACTCCATGACGCGGGCACAATGACCGGCGGTGTATTGGTCGTTCGATTCAATGATGTCCGCCAGGGTCAGTGTCAGGCTCAGGAAATGGTCGCGGCTCTCCTCGAAGAAGGCACCATTCTCGAGGGCCAACGCGACGAAGTTGGCAACAGCGGAGACGAGCGCAGGATCCGCATCCGCGCTCAGAGGCCCGAGGGAGACGTAGCCCACCTCTTTGCCACGCAGGTGAAGTGGCAGGTGGCCCTCTCTCGAAGCAGGCGCCGGCGGCGGTGCCTCAGCAAGCGAGAGGCGCTCGCGCATCCAGGCATCGTGGATACGCAGCTCCGCGCTCTCCGCGCCCAGCACCCGGCCGATCCCCGTCTCCAGCGCCTGACACAACTCGGCAGGGTTCCGCGCGTGCGCGATCGCCCCGGCTACCTCGGCCAGAGCATCCACCGCGCCCTGCACGCGCGCCCGCGCCAGACTCGCCTCCCGGAACGTGGAGACGCTGACGCCCACAAAGGCCACAAAGACGGCCAGGAGCGGGCGCACCATCTCGATCCACAGGAACTGGTAATAGAGGAGGAGCGCCCCAGATACCACGATCGCCAATCCCAGCAGCAGGGCCGTGATCCATTGGCTCCGGAATGACAGGGCGCGTGTCAGGCCCATCGCCAGCGCGCCGGCAAGAGCAAGCAACCACCCGAACACTGGCCTGGCTTCCCGGATGGCGGAGCCATCCAGAATATTCTGCACCACCGTGGCCTGAGCGAGCACGCCCGGATACTGGCCCCCGAACGGCGTGTGCTGGATATCGAAGCCCCCGGAGAGCGTGTTGCCCAAGATGACGATCTTGTCGCGGAAGTAACGCGGCTCGTACTTGCTTTCGACCACGTCGATATAGGAGGGGAGCGGCAGCGAGCCCCGGAAGGGGCCGTAGTAGTTGATGACCATCTCGCCGCTCTCGTTGATCGGGATGCGCCGGTCGCCAATCTCGATGGCATCGCCCAGGCGCACTTTGATCTCACTGAGCGGCACGCCCAGGTGGTCGGCGGCCATCAACAGGGGGAGGCTGGCGTAGAGGCGGACGCGCGTGTCGCCTGGAGGCACGTAGGCGACCACCACCGGGAAGCGGCGCAACATTCCGTCTGCCAGTTCAGGCACGACCGTGATAGAGCCAAGGCCCCGAGCCGATCGGGCGAGCACCTCGGGGAGGAGCGCCGCGCTCTCCATCTTCAGCTTGATGCGCGCGCTCCCCTCCGGGTCCGTGGCAATCAGCGACGCGTCGAGCGCGTCGCCGATCTCCATCGGACCCGGGAAGATGCTGGATTGCGGGTCGAAACGAACTCCGAGATAGACGTTGCCAGCAGCACGCAGTGCTGCGGCAAGCTGTTGGTCCTCCGGCGGATCAGAATCCTCGAAGCGCAAGTCGAAGCCGAGGCACCTCGCGCCCGCGTCCTTGAGCACTTTGACCAGCCGGGCGTACTCACTGCGCGGGAAAGGCCACCGCCGGTTGGGCATCATGCCCAGGGTCTTGTCATCGATAGCGACCACCAACGTCTGGATATCGCTATCACGCAAGCGGTTCTCCTGGCGCCAGAGCAGGCGCGCATCCAGGGACGCGAACTCCCACCGCTCCAGACGGAAGATGCCGTAGAGGAGAGACGCGATGACCGCGGCGAGGCAGCCGATCCACACGCCGCGCACTGCTTTGCGAGACGCTCCGGGAACTACGCGAGAAGACACCGACGGCTACTTTTTCTTCTTCTTCTTGGCGTTGCCGCGCTCATCCACTTCCGCGCTGTCGCCCTCCGCCAGCTCCACGGTCGTATACCGGCCGGTCAGATACACCTTGCCGCGGACCACCTCGGTCGAGGCTTTCCCTTTGGGCTTGAACTTCCCCTTGGCCAGTCCCTTTCCTTTGCCCTTGCCGGGATGCAGCGGCGCCCCCACCCCTTCGGAGACATAGGTGACCAGGAACTCGGTGCCACGGGCGCCAGCCGTGCCCGTCGGCGTCACCACCTCATACTTGGAGCCTGGGATCACGATGTTGTAGACCTGCCCCCTGGCCAGTCGCAGGATAGTATAGAAGGGAGAAGGCTCTCCCCGCTCCGCGGTGGAGCGAAAGCAATCCACGACCATGACCTCGGCCGGCCCGGTGATCTCGGCTCGGGAACCATCCTTGAAGTTGAGTGTAACCCCACCGGACGGCACGCGCACCCAGTCGCCTGGGCCGACTTCCATGTTGGGCAGCGCGGCAATCGCATTGGCCCAGAACTCGGGATCTTCCGGCTCGGCGTCCCAGGGGCGCTCCGCGTCGTAGGGGAGCACACTCGCGAGGCCCGCGCCACCGGTGAGCGTGGCGACATACGTCTTGCCCCGCTCATGCACGGCCACATCGCCAAGGAAAACCTCGATCCCCTTTCCGGTCTCCTGATGGAACGGGCAGGAGAGGACCAGGCGGTCGCGGTGTTGCTCCTTGGGGTCGCGAGGAACGTAGAAATCGCTGTAGGTGCGCACGTCGGGGCGGTTCTCCTCGGGGCACCGTAAGGCTTCCTCGGATTTGGTGTATGTTGGGTAGAGCTCGTCGAGGACCGCGGGATAGGCGTGGTGGTCCACCCGATAGCGCTCCAGATCCATGGCAATCGCCTTGAGGCGGCCAGAGCAAACGCTCGCCACGGCGCTGGCACGTGCATTGGAGTAGGCCCTGAACGCAACCGTCATGAGGACCGCGAATATGCCCAGCGCCACAATCAGTTGCAGCAGCGAGAACCCGCGCGAGGATACGGCACGAGGGGCGTGCATACGCCCTCCTTTCATGAACAAACGGCGTTGCCCGCGGCAAAACTGGCCCACATCCGGATGGCTCATGGAGGCGGACCAATGCACTGACGGCTCTGCGCTGTCGATTCAACCGCACCCCGCATCGTGGGCAGGCAGGGGAACCGGGCTATGTGGTCTCGCCTTGATGGCGACCGGTATGATCGAGAAGGCGCCGCCTGGCCCCTTCTGGGAGCGGCCCCCACTCACTCATCCACCATTATGGCATATTCTTCGTCCTTCTTGAGAGTCCTTTGCCAGGCGGCCTCCGCGGCCTGTCTCTCTATTGTCCGGTGGGGAGCATCGCTCTCGGTGGCAGCGCATGTGGCCACGCGAAGGCATAGCGAAAGGCGGCATCCTGACAGACGCGCAGTTGCCCAAAATCGATCACATCCTGCGTCAGGAGGTTTTCATACTCCCAGGGCAGGCGCACATTGTGCAGGCCCGCGTTATCTGTGTTGATCGTCACAGACACCCCGGCCGCCCGGCAACGCTCGAAGACTAACCGTAAATCCGAGAGAGATTGCAGGGTGCCCGTCTTCAGGTAGGTGGTCGGACAGATCTCCAGGCATTGGTCGCGCTCCGCCAGTTGCGGCAACAGCTCCGGGTGGCGGAGCGGGATCTGAATGCCATGCCCAATCCGGTCGAGATAGGGCAACAGCTCGGGATGACAGCCGTTCGCTGTCTCGAAGACGTGCCCGGTCGTCCGCAGGCCCAGGGAGCGCGCATACTGGTAGAGATCGACGAACTCGCCGATCCGCTCCTCGTAGAGCGCATCCGGGCCGGCCAGATCCACGCCGCAGACGTACTCCGGGAGGGATGCGGCCAGGTCGACCATGGCGCGATTGGTCTCGTAGGGAAGGCGGCTATGCATGCAGAGGATCTGCCGGAGCACCAGGGGATAGTCCGGCACGCGCGCGGATACCCCGATCACCTCCACCACTTCCCGCATCTGCGCGATGCGGTCCGGCTCGCTCAGCGCCGGGTCGGTGCGCAAATAGGGGGTATGGCGCAGCTCCAGATAGCCGATGCTCTCAAAGACGTAGGCGCCACGCACGAGCTTGCTCACAAAGTAGGGCAGATTCTCCAGGCTCTGCACCTGTTCGACGAGGGTGTGCATCTCCAGATACTTGGTCAGGCTCGCCCGCGGGCGCGTGAAAAATTCCTCAAACGCCTCGTACTCCGGGTAGCGCTCTGCGAGCGGGTGCTCGTTGCGCACCAGGTAACGCCAGAAGATTCTGGGGACAACCGAGCCGCCCAGGTGACGGTGGAGCTCCGCGTATAGCGCCATCCTTATACTCTTCCCCCTCCCCCAGTTCAGAATGGCTGTGACTCCATCTTACCACAACGTGACGGCGCGCGTCAGCAAGCAGAGACCCACGCCAGTCGGCTGCGGAACGCGCGCGGGCGTCTCCAGGGCGGCAATCGCCTATCATCCGCGGCAGGAGCAGGGGGAGAAAGCTGGAACTGGATCGGGTATCGGGCAGGAACCAGGAGCAAGAAGATGACATCCACCGAACGTGTTCTCGCGGCCATTGCCTATCAGCCCCCAGACCGCATCCCGCTCTTCGACAGCTTCTGGGCGGAGTTCGTGCAACGCTGGCGCCAGGAGAAAGGGCTGGACGCAAGCGCCGATATCGAAGCCTACTACGGGATCGACATCGCCATCTGCGTTCCAGATGAGACGCCGTGGCCCTCGCAGGCAGCAGAGCTCGAGCGCTCTGAGACCGGGGTCGTGACGCGCGACGGCTGGGGCGCCATCCATCGCACGCGGTCCGGCGCCCACTTCTACCAGGAGGCCGGCGTCGCCCTTGCCGATAAGCGGGATCCCGAACGCCTGGAGTTTGAGGCACCGGAGGCAGATGCGCGCTATGCGGGCTTCCTCCGGTCGCTCGCCCATGCCCGAGCCGCCGGGCGGTGCCCCTTCGCCAAGACGGGCGGGCCCTACCTGCGCACGATGAACCTGCGCGGCCACGAGCAGTGGCTGGTCGATATTGCCGAGGATCCTGACTACGCCGCCGCTCTCGCCGGCCGCGTGACAGACCATATCACGGCGGTCGGCGTCGAGGCAATCCGGCGCGGCAATCTGCAAGAGACCGGGATCTGGATCTATGACGATATCGCCTCGAACCTGGGGCCGATGGTCTCGCCACGCACCTACGAGCGGATCTTCCTGCCGCTGATGGCCCGCATGGTGGCGGCCTACCGCGCGGCGGGCGCCCGGTATGTCGTCATGCACAGCGATGGCAACATTCTCCCCGTGCTCGATATGCTCGTGGACGCGGGCATCGATGCGATCAACCCGGTTGAGCCAAAGGCCGGCATGGATATCGTCGCGCTGCGCGACCGCTACGCGGGGCGGCTCGCCTTCATCGGCGGATTAGACAACGCCGGAATCCTTCCCTCGGGCAATCGGGAGCTGATTCGCGAGCACGTCACCCGCTGCATTCGCGCAGCCCGCGATGGAGGCATCGTCCTCGGTTCCCACTCCATCGGCCCCGATATCGCCGTCGCCGACTATGATTATGTCGTCGAGTTGATCCGCAGCCCCAGCGGAACCTGAGCGCCGCGTTCCGCCTGAAAGGAACACCCGTGACATTCCAGGGAATTGATCATATCGCGCTTGCCGCGCGTAACCCGCGCGCCCTTGCCCAATGGTATTGCGACATCCTCGGCTTCACCGTGGTCTGGCACAATGACAGCGAGCCCTGGGCCGGTCTCATCGGCGGCCCCGATGGCAGCCTGGTCGAGGTGATGCCAGACAACGGCACCGCGCCCACACCACACGCCCCCTTCGACCCCGGCTTTCGCCACCTGGCGCTGCGCGTCTCCGATTTCGACGCGGCACGCGAGCACCTGGCTAGCCACGGCATTGCGTTCACCGGTGAACCGAGCGTAGCCGCGGGCGGCGGGCGTGTCCTCTCCTTCACTGATCCCGAGGGGAACGCGGTGCAAATCGTCTCTCGGCCGGCCAGTTTTCGAGAGCCGTAATCAGAACAAGGATGGGGCACATTCCGCCGGGCAAGAGGCGGTGAGCCCCATCCCGAGTGCTACGGAGCAGCGACGCCCTCCTCCAGCGGCCCAACCTCTCGCAGGAGGCGCTCCGGGTCATTGGAGGTCACCCTATCCACCCCCATCGCCTCGTAGTGGCGGAGCTCCTCCGGGGTGTCGATGATCCACGTGGTGACGCGGATGTCGGCGGCGTGCGCCGCCTCGACCAGCTCGGGCGTGCAGCCATCTTTGTAGGGGTCTATCCAGGAGGCGCCCACGGCGACCGCCCGCTCCAGGAGCCCCGGGTCCGATCCGATCAGACCGGTCTTCGCGGAGGGCTCCAGCTCCTTCACGCGCCGGATCACATCCGCGTTGAAGCTCGTGATCACCGTGCGCGCCAGCGCGCCGGCTTCCTTGAGCGTGGCCAACACCTGCGCCTCGATGAGGCCCGGCGGCTCCTTGATCTCCGTGGCGAAGGTGAGGTGGGGCGCGATTGCGGCAATCGCCTCGGGGAAGGTGGGAATCTGTTCGCCGGCATACTCCGGCGAGAACCAGGAGCCCGCGTCCAGCTGCCGCAGCTCCGCGAGCAACAGGTCGGCCACGCGGCCCGTGCCATCCGTGGTCCGATCCACCCGCTCATCGTGGATCACCACGAAGTGACCGTCGCGCGTGCGCCGCACATCCAGCTCGATGCAGTCGGCGCCAATCGCGATCGCCTTGCGGAATGCCGCCAGGGTGTTCTCCGGGGCATGCTTCTGGTCGCCCCGATGGGCCATGATCAGGAGTTTGCGCATCTTTGCCTCGACTTCCCGGCCGGCAGGCGCCGCCGGCCCTTCTTCCAAGCCTTCCAGCCTTCCCCTTCCGTACCCGCGGCCCGAGTTCCTCTCTGCCAGAAACGGTGCCGGAGAACATGCCCGCCGGCGCCCCGATTGCCCGCTCCACGCTGATACGCCGTTTTGGCCCCGCTTCTGCTCCCCCGCCACGGTGGGCGGGCCGCGTGCCGCCCGATTCAAGGCAACCCGGAAGGCTGTTCCGTGAGGAAAAGCCGCGCACCGCGATGGGCTTCCCCGGGCGGCGATCGTGTCTGCGGGAGGGTGGAGGATGAAGGTATTGATCACCGGCGCGGCCGGCAAGGTCGGTCGCATGGTACGGCGTGCTTTGATCGGGCACCACGCGATGCGCTTTCTCGACGTGGTCCCGGTGGATGGCACCGAGGGCGAGATGGTGGTTGGGAGTATACTCGACCGCGAGACGCTGGCAGCCGCGATGCAGGGGATGGATGCCGTGATCCATCTTGCCTATGGCGCCCGAAACGACATGTCTCTGGAGGCGTATGAGGATCTCTCCTTCCGGGTCAATGCTCAGGGCACGTTTCTGGTGGCGCAGGCGGCGGCCGCCGCGGGCGTGCGCCGCTTCGTCTATGCCAGCACGCTGAGCCTCTATGAAGGGAATATGCCTCCGGCGGGCGAGCAGTTCAGCGAGGAACACCCGCCGGCGCCGTGCGGCGTCTACGCGCTCACCAAGTACTTCGGGGAGGAGGCGCTCCGCGCGTACGCTCGCGAAGGGAAGCTCTCCGTGGTCTCGCTGCGCCTCACGCTGCCGACCGAGCCGGAGGAGTGGGAGGCTGTCCGCCAGCAGCATCCGGATTCCGGGCGCGTGCGCACCGCCGCGGTTGATGTGGGCCAGGCGTTCCGGCTCGCCCTGGAAAAGCCCGACGTCGGCTTCGAGGTGATCCACATCGCGAGCGAGACGCCCGGCTGCCCCTGGGATATCAGCAAGGCGCGGCGGGTCTTGGGATACCAACCGCTCGTGGTCTTCTCGTGAGCAAGCTGTGGTTGAACGGGCGGAATGTGCCCTCTTTCCGCCCGTTCAGCCGCGGGTTTCGGCTAGCGCCGGCCAAGGCGGCGAAGCGTCCGGGCAAAGCCGCGCATGGCCGCCTGGGCGCGGGGCTTGCCGTGGCGCCATGCCCAGTAGCCCAAGGAGGAGAGAGGCAGATCAAACTCGCCGATGTACTCGACGAAGGTGGCGTTGAAGCCGGCCTTGAAGCGATTGAGCCCGGAGAGGTGGTCGTTCGCGGTCGGATCGTTGGATTGCGAGACGCCGCGGAAGTCGTAGAGGGAGCAGCCGCTCTCCTTTGCCCAGCGGATCATCTCCCACTGCATCAGGTAGTTGGGCATCACGTTGCGGTGCTCGTTGCTCGAGGCACCGTAGGTGTACCAGGCTTTGTCACCCAGCAGATAGGCAATCGCCCCGGCAAGTGGCTTTCCCTCGTACTCGGCCAGGAAAAGACGCGCCAGGCCACGCTGGACAAGGATCTCCCAGGTATCGCGGTAATAGTCAAAGCTGCGCACAAGGAAGCCATCGCGTTCGGCCGTGATCAGGAGCAGATCATAGAAGGTGCGCATATCCTCTAGAGACTCGCCGACGCGGATGGTCACCCCCTTGCGTCCGGCGAGGCGGATGTTGTAGCGCGTCTTCTCCTTGCACTGCTTCAGCAGGTCATCGAGGGATGGAGTCAGGTCGAGCTTCATCACGCAGCGGGGCTGCTCGCCACCGAAGCCCTGGCCCTCTTCCCGGCTCTGGCCGGAGCGGACGAAGCCAGCGGCCAGGATCCGATCCGCGACGCTGGCATCCTCCACCGGGGGATCAATCTTGACCAGGAGAGCGCGCTCACGCAGGCCCGTCTCGCGCAGGGCCGCGGCCATGCGACGGAAGAGGTCGTCGCGTGAGAAGTCGAGCACGGGCCCGCGAGGGGCGTAGAGGATGCACCGGCCGGGAATAGGAAGCCGGCGCTTGAGCAAACCCGCGACCGCCACGATGGCGCCATCCTGGCGGAGCGCGATACGGATCGGCTCCCAGGCACCGCGCGCTTTCAGCTCCCCCCACTCCCACGTCTGGAGCACGTCTCCCGTGGGAGAAGCCGCCACAAAGGCATTCCACGCCTCGCGGTCTGCCTCTGTGCACCGCACGATCTGAAGCTCTGCCCCTCGCTCTTCCGCCACGCACGCACCTGCCTTTCCGGTCAACCCAGGGCTATTTTACCGCAGAGGCAGAAGCGAGTCAAACTTGAGTGCGTATTGACACGGCCCCGTCACTTTGTTATACTCTCAACAGGCAAGGCCGGGATTCGGCCGACTATCTGGGGCGGGAAGCTTGCGGCAATCTCAGCGTTGTGCTTTCCGCTTTCTTTGTATTGGTAGTCCTGTTTCCGCGCACACGCCGTATCGGGCTCGTTCCCTCGTTCCGGTAGAGGCGGCAGCGCATGGAGACCGGCGCGTTTGGTGTCTGATCTACTCACAATACTACAGGAGTTATATCGAACGCTATGTCATTCTGGGGGTCGGTCTACAGCCGTTTTTCCCGCGACATGGGGATTGATCTGGGAACCGCGAACACGCTGGTGCATGTGCGTGGGCGTGGGGTTTTGCTTCGTGAGCCTTCCGTAGTGGCGATCAACAGTGAGGATGGCTCGCCACTTGCCGTAGGCGTCGAAGCCAAGCGAATGCTGGGCCGAACCCCTGGTTCTATTATCGCGGTTCGCCCACTGAAAGATGGCGTCATCGCCGACTTTGAGCAGACGGAGGCGATGCTGCGCTATTTCACGCACAAGGTGCACCGGCGCAAGTGGTTCCTGGGGCCACAGGTGATCATCGGCGTGCCCTCCGGCGTGACGGAGGTGGAGCGGCGCGCGGTGCGCTCGGCTGCGCAACGCGCTGGCGCGCGGTGGGTGGGCCTCATTGAGGAGCCGATGGCCGCCGCGATTGGCGCCGGGCTTCCCGTCGCCGAGCCGGTTGGCAGCATGATCGTCGATATCGGCGGAGGCACCACCGAGGTCGCGGTGATCTCGCTGGGCGGCGTGGTCACCCATCGCTCGCTCCGCGTCGCCGGCGATGAGATGGATGAGGCCATCATCTCATACGTGCGCCGAGTACATAACCTCCTGATCGGTGACCGCACGGCTGAAGAGGTGAAGATCAACATCGGATCGGCCTACCCGATGGAAGAGGAGCGCACCATGGAGATCCGTGGGCGCGACCTGGTCAGCGGTCTCCCACGCAGCGCGGTGCTCACCTCGTCCGAGGTGCGCGAAGCGATTGCCGAGCCCGTCTCGCAGGTGGTGGAAACCGTCAAGGAGACGCTCGAGAGCACCCCGCCCGAGTTGAGCGCGGATATCATGGACCGCGGGATCATCCTGGCCGGCGGGGGCGCGCTGCTGCGCGGGCTCGACCGGCTTCTCGCCGTGGAAACGGAGATGCCCGTGCATACCGCCGAGGACCCGCTCACCTGCGTAGTCATGGGCGCCGGACGCGTGGTGGAGGAGATGGACCGAAACCCGATACTCAAAAAGGCCCTGATCAGCAAAGATTAAGACGATGTTCCCTCGGGTCGACCGCAACCTGGTGCGCCTGTTGCTCGCTCTGCTCATCGTCGTCCTGCTTGCCGCGGGTCACCGCCGGGCCACCTCGGCGGGAGAGGAGAGCCTAGGCGCGACAATCGTCGCGGTGACGTTGTCGCCCTTCCAGCGAACCCTGGTGAGCAGCGCCCGGATGCTGGAGAACGCCTGGGGGATTGTGCGCGAGATCCGCACCCTCTACGCCGAGAATCAACGCCTGCGGGCCAGGGTGGAGCAGCTCGAGCAGCGCGTGAACATCCTCAATGAGCGCGCGCTGGAGAACCAGCGCCTGCGCGAGATGCTTCGCTTCCGCGAGACCTTGCCCCGCTCAGGCGAGAACGCTCTGGCGGCCACGGTCATCGGAGTCAAGCCCACGAACGCGTTCAACACGATCACCGTGGATCGTGGGGCAAACGACGGCGTGCAGGCGCAGCAGATGGTGCTCACGCCCCGGGGGCTGGTAGGCCAAGTGCGCGTGGTCACCCCGAATACGGCAACGGTGCTCCTGATCACCGACCTCACCAGCGGGGTGGGCGGGCGCGTGCAGCGTACCGGCTGGCGCGGCGTGGTGCGGGGAACAGCTGGCCCCCTTCTGGAGATGACCTACATCCCGAAGGAGGCAGACGTGCGTCGGGGCGACCTGGTGGTCACCTCGGGGGTTGGATCGATCTTTCAAGTGAAGGGCATTGTGATCGGTAAGGTAGAAAACGTCCGTCTTGATGAGAACATCTCCGTGAAGACCGCGACGGTCCGCCCCGCGGTGGACTTTCGCCGTCTCGAGGAGGTGCTCGTGTTGACGCAATGAGTCTGGACCGCCCCACCCCTCGACTGCGGCTGCCGATCGTCATCGGCGCGATGATCATCGCATTGGCGCTGCAGACCACGGTGCTCCACGCCGTCTCTATCGGCGGCGTCAAGCCCGACCTGGTGCTGGTGGTCGCGCTCTGCGCGGGCCTGATCGTGGGCCCCGGCACAGGCGCGCTGATTGGCGCGTGCGCGGGCCTCTTGGAAGGCTACGCGCAAGGGGCACATATCGGCAGCCTGGGTCTCAGCCGCGCAGCCGCCGCGTTTCTCGCCGGCACGGTGGAGACGCACGTGATGCCAGACAACGTGATCGTGCCGATGGCCACGGTCTTTCTTGGGTCGCTTGCTGCCCACGCGATCTACTTTGTGGTGGCGCCAGAGTTCCCCATCGCGCGCCCGTTGCGCATTGGGATGACGGAATCGCTGCTCAATATGTTGTTCACACCGCCCCTCTACCTGGCTCTGACCCGGTGGGGCTTGACGTATCGGAGGTAGGAACCTGCCATCCACGTTCCGGACCCGACTGGTTCCGGCAGGTTCTGAGTAGGGAGTGAAGTATGCCAAAGCTGACAGGAGCGCAGGCGCTCATCGACTGTCTGCTGCGGGAGGGGGTTGACACCGTCTTCGGAGTGCCCGGCGGCGTTCTCCTGCCGCTGTATGATGCGTTTTACGATTCTCCCATCCGCAACATTCTGGCGCGCCACGAACAGGGCGGCGCCCATATGGCGGATGGCTACGCGCGTGCCACCGGGCGCGTCGGTGTTTGCATCGGCACCTCCGGCCCCGGAGCCACCAACCTCATCACCGGGATCGCCAACGCCAACATGGACTCCATCCCAATTGTGGCATTCACCGGTCAGGTACCCACTTTCAACATCGGCAAGGACTCCTTCCAAGAAGCAGACACCTTTGGCATCACGCTCCCCGTGGTGAAGCACAACTACCTGGTCAAGGACCCACGCGACCTCTCTCGGGTGGTCCACGAGGCGTTCCATATCGCCTCGACTGGCCGGCCCGGCCCCGTGGTGATCGACTTGCCCAGAGACGTCACCGGTGGCGACTTCGATTACACGCCCTCCGAAGCCCCGGTAGAGATCCGCAGTTACCGGCCAACCGTCCAGGGGCATCCGATGCAGATCGCCCGCGCGGCGCAGCTCCTGAATGCATCCACGCGCCCGATCCTCTACGTAGGGGGCGGCGCCATCCACTCCGGGTGCCATGAGGAAGTGCGCCAGCTCGCTGAAAAGCTCGCCATTCCCACCACCACGACGCTGATGGGCAAGGGCGCCTTCCCTGAGACCCACCCCCTCTCGCTGGGAATGCTGGGGATGCATGGCACGGCCTACGCCAACTACGCGGTGCACCACTGCGATCTCCTCGTCGCCATCGGCGCGCGCTTTGATGACCGCGTGACCGGAAAGCTCCAGACGTTCGCCCCCGAGGCCAAGATCATCCATATTGACATCGACCCGGCAGAGATCGGCAAGGCCAAGCCGGCGGATGTGCCGATCGTTGGCGATGCCAAAGGCATCCTCGAGGCCATCCTGGCCAAGGTGGAGCCTTCCGACCACTCGGAGTGGCTTCACCAGATCCGCCAGTGGAAAGAGGAGTTCCCGCTCCAGTATCGCGAGGATGGCACGTTGAAGCCGCAGCAGATTCTCCAAGAGCTGCATGCGGTGACCGGCGGCCGGGCGATCGTCTCTACCGACGTGGGCCAGCATCAGATGTGGGCCGCGCAATACTACCTGTGCGACCGGCCGCGCCAATTCCTCGCCTCGGGCGGGTTGGGCACGATGGGCTTCGGCCTCCCCGCGGCCATTGGGGCGCAGTTCGGCCGACCCGACGAGACCGTGGTGTGCGTCTGTGGCGATGGCGGCTTCCAGATGACGCTCCAGGAGATGATCGTCGCCGTGGAGCATCGCCTCCCGGTGAAGATCATCCTACTCAACAACGGCTACCTCGGTATGGTGCGGCAGTGGCAGCAGATGTTCTGGCAGAACCGCCTCTCCGGGGTGGATATCTCCATGCAGCCGGATTTCGTGAAGCTCGCTGAGGCATATGGCGCCGCCGGCAGGGAGATCACCGAGGCGCGCGACGTGCGCCCGGCACTGGAATGGGCGATGGAGATCCGCGACCGCCCCTGCCTGCTCAATTTCCGCGTGGCACGCGAGGAGAACGTTTTCCCGATGATCCCCGCAGGGGGGTCCATCGACCAGATGCTCATAGATTAGGAGAGAGGCGGGCTTGGGCGCGCGCGCCGGCGTGGCTTGCCGCGCGGGCGCTTCTGTGCGCGAGCCGGCCACTCCCAGGCCTTCAAGGTGCGGCACACCGAGCGTTATCTCCCCGAGGGGGTGCCTTGCGCGAGATCGCTGTGCCACACTCATGGGGTTTGCAAAACTCGAAAGAAAGGAGGGGTCGCCCTCGGCGGGCGACTGGTGTCTTCCGCCCACCGCTGCGGCATGTGGGCTTTCGACGCCACTAATTCTGTGAAACATACTCTGTCGGTTCTGGTGGAGAACCGTTTCGGCGTGCTGGCCCGGGTAGCCGGCTTGTTTGCCCGCCGCGGCTACAATATCGAGACGCTCGCGGTGGCCCCGACAGACGATCCATCCATCTCGCGCATGACGATCGTCGTCGCCGGGGATGATTCGGACCTTGAGCAGATCACGAAGCAGCTCAACAAGCTGATCGACGTGATCAAGGTGAATGACTATACGGATGTCGCCACCGTCGAGCGCGAATTGGCGCTGATCAAGATCACGGCAGAGCCGGGCGTGCGCGGCGAGATCATGCAGATCGCCGACGTTTTCCGCGCCAACGTGGTGGATGTGGGCGAGCGCAGCTTCATTCTTGAGGTGACCGGCAAGGTGGACAAGATTGACGCGCTGACCCGGCTGCTGGAGCCCTATGGCATCCGCGAGATCGTCCGTACGGGCAAGATTGTGCTCTCGCGCGGCATCCAGCCGCTGTGAGTGACGCGGGGTGCCGGCCATGGAGATGCGCGAGCTGATTGACGAACAGACGGCGAACGCGGTGATGAACACGCTGGCGGTGGCCCTACCACTGGCCGGCGCGGTCATCGGCGCCCTCGCCGGCACGCTCGCGCGCCGGCCGGTCCCGGGTGCCCTGCGCGGCCTGGCCGTGGGCTGCCTCGGCATCCTGAACTGGGTCTTGTGGCGTCTTTATAACGCCATTATGGACCAACTTGGTCTAGATACGGTCAAGAACCTGCTGGTCAACCTGGCCCTCTTCGTCGCGCTCGGGATCGCTGGCGGCGTGGCGGCAGGGCTTTATCTGCGTTCGAGGCAACCGGCCCCGGATGAGGAGACGCCCCCGGCGCAGCAGGCGTAACAGCGGGTGAGTTGCATCCAGGTGCGGGGATCTGGGAGGGCACGCGTCTGCTCTCCCCCCAAGCATGAGGAAAGGTGCCATACTGGCGCCCGGCTCCAGATTCCCCAACACCTGGACGCGCGCGCCCCAGGCGCGCGGAAGGAGAAGGACATTGGCTAAGGTCTATTATGACGCGGACGTGAATCTGGACTTGCTCAAGGGCAAGACGGTGGCCGTGATCGGGTTCGGCAGCCAGGGTCACGCGCATGCGCTCAACCTGGCGGACAGCGGCGTGCAAGTTGTTGTTGGCGCGGTCCCCGGCGGCCGCGGTTGGGCTGCCGCGGAGAAGGCGGGCGCCAAGGTGATGACCACCCCCGAGGCAGCCGCGGCCGGCGATGTGATCATGATTCTGACGCCGGACGAAACGCAGCCGGCCATCTATGAAGAGCAGATCCGCCCCCATCTGAAGCCGGGGAACGCCCTCGCGTTCGCGCATGGCTTCAACATCCACTTTGGCCAGATCGTGCCCCCCAAGGACGTGGATGTGATCATGATCGCCCCGAAGGGCCCCGGGCACCTGGTGCGCCGCCAGTACCAGGAGGGGAAAGCCGTGCCGGCGCTCATCGCCGTCTATCAGGACGCCACCGGCCACGCCAAGGATCTCGCGCTCGCCTACGCCAAGGGGATCGGCTCCACGCGCGTCGGCGTGCTTGAGACCACCTTCAAAGAGGAGACGGAGACGGATCTGTTCGGCGAGCAGGCAGTGCTTTGCGGTGGTGCTTCCGCCCTCATCATGGCCGGGTGGGAGACGCTGGTCGAGGCCGGCTACCAGCCGGAGATCGCCTACTTCGAGTGCCTGCACGAGCTGAAGCTGATCGTCGATCTGATCTACGAGGCGGGCATCGCCGGGATGCGCTACTCGATCAGCAACACGGCAGAGTATGGCGATGTGACGCGCGGCCCGCGCGTGATCACCGAGGAGACCCGCGCCGAGATGCGCCGCATCCTGGGCGAGATTCAGCGGGGCGAGTTCGCTCGCGAGTGGATCCTCGAGTGCAAGGCCGGCAAGCCGGTGTATCGCGCGCTCACGCGCATGGGCGCCGAGCACCCGATCGAAGAGGTGGGCCGCCGGCTTCGCGCGATGATGCCCTACCTGCAGAAGAAAGACCTGAAGGACGTCTCGTAAACCCATCGGAGTGGCGCGCGCCAGCGCGCGCGCCACTCCAATATCTGAAGGGGTGAATCCCATGCGCCGCATCGCAATCTTTGACACCACTTTGAGAGACGGCGAGCAATCGCCTGGCGCCAGCATGAACCTGAGCGAGAAGCTGGATGTGGCACGCCAGTTGGCACGCCTGGGCGTTGATGTCATTGAGGCGGGGTTCCCCATTAGCTCTCAAGGAGATTTCGACGCGGTACGCCTCGTCGCGGAAAAGGTCACCGGGCCAACCATTGCCGGGCTCTGTCGTGTTGTCCCTGCGGACATTGACCGCGCAGGGGAAGCCCTCCGCCCGGCCGCGAAGCGACGTATCCATACCTTCATCGCCACGTCCGATATCCATCTGAAGCACAAGCTGAAGAAGTCGCGCGAGGAAGTCCTGGAGATGGCCGTGGCCGGCGTGAAGCGGGCGCGCAACTTCACGGATGACGTGGAGTTCTCTGCCGAGGATGCCTCGCGCACCGATCCAGACTACCTCTGCCAGGTGGTCGAGGCGGTCATTGACGCCGGCGCCACCACGGTCAATATCCCGGATACTGTTGGCTACGCGGTGCCCCACGAGTTTGCCCGGCTGATCGCCACGCTTCGCGAGCGCGTGCCGAATATTGACCGGTGCGTGCTTAGCGTCCATTGCCACAACGACCTCGGGCTGGCCGTCGCCAACTCGCTGGCGGCGATCATGGCCGGCGCCGGGCAGGTGGAGTGCACCATCAACGGCATCGGCGAGCGCGCCGGCAACGCCGCCCTCGAAGAGGTGGTGATGGCGATCAACACGCGCGCCGACCAGTTCCAGGTTTCCACCCAGATCAACACGCGCGAGATCTACCGCACCAGCCGCTTGGTCACCGACGTGACCGGGATCCAGGTCCAGCCGAACAAGGCAGTCGTCGGCGCCAACGCCTTTGCACACGAAGCAGGCATTCACCAGCACGGCGTGCTGCAGGAGCGCACCACCTACGAGATCATGAGCGCGCAAGATGTCGGCATCGCCGAAAGCCGCCTGGTCCTGGGCAAGCACTCCGGACGGCATGCCTTCGAGAAGCGCCTCCATGAGCTTGGCTACACGCTCAGCAAGGAGGATCTCGACCGCGCTTTCGCCCGTTTCAAGGAGCTGGCGGATAAGAAGAAGGAGATCTTCGACGCCGACCTCGAGTCGATTGTCGCCGACGAGGTCCACTCGGTACCCCAAGAGTATTCGCTGGAGTACATGACGGTGGTGGCCGGTCTGGAGGGTTATCCCACGGCGACCATCAAGGTGCGCCGCGGGCAATCGGAGCTGGTGGACGCCGGCCTCGGCGTGGGCACCATCGACGCGGTGTACAAGACGATCGACAAGCTCCTCGGCATCCCGCACGAGTTGGTGGAATACTCGGTGAAATCGGTGACGGGCGGCACAGACGCGCTTGCCGAGGTGACCGTGAAGGTGGGCGCCGATGGGCGCACCTACGCCGGTCGCGGTGCGAGCCTCGATGTGGTGGAGGCAAGCGCCAAGGCCTACATGCAGGCGCTCAATAAGCTCGTCCACTACCGCGCAACATCCGCGCAACGATAAACACCCGCATTGCATCGGTCACGCGGGAGCAAACGGCACGCCGGGGGGTCGCGCGGCGTTTAACCTCCGCGCTGCTTGCGTGCGAAGCCCTGCCGGGCTGGGCTGAACAGGCCCGAAGGGGCTTTGCTGAGAAGCAGCGCGGAGCTTCTGGCTTCGCGCGCCGGGGGAGGCCGCGCTCCTGCGTAACGTGCTCGCCTCCGCGCATCGCGCGGGCGCAACTCGCGCGACTTCAGACCCGCGGCTATCGCCTTGCAGCTCGTGCAAGCGTGTGGTATAATGGCAATTGTGAAAAGAGAGTTTTCATCGCGCCGGTTCACCGCCGGCGCTCATACGGAGAAGGAGACTACCTGCCGGTGGCTGTCCACGCACGTCCGGGACATACGCCACCGGCAGTCCATCGGTTGGAGCCGCGCCGCGGCTTGATCCCCAACAACACCCCCTAACTGGCAGGCTCGCGCCTGACACGCTCTCTGCGCCCGGAATCCCGGTATCGCCCGGCCCGATTCTGCCAGTCGTGCGTTCTTGAGTGGCTCTGACCGAGGTTCAAGATGAAAATCAAGATCTACGACACAACACTGCGTGATGGTTCACAGGCAGAGGGAATCTCCTTCTCGCTGGAGGATAAGCTGCGGATCGCCGCCCGGCTCGACCGGTTTGGCATCGATTATATCGAGGGCGGGTGGCCCTACTCCAACCCAAAGGATATCACCTTCTTCGAGCGCATCCGCGAGACGCCGCTGAAGCATGCGCGCGTGGCCGCCTTCGGTAGCACCCGGCGTGCCCGGCTCTCTGCCGAGGATGACCCGAACCTGCGCATGCTGGTTGCCAGCGGTGCGCCCGTGATCACCATCTTCGGCAAGTCGTGGGATCTGCACGTCATCGAGGCGCTTCGCGTCACGCGCGAGCAGAACCTGGAGATGATCGCCGATTCGGTGCGCTTCCTCAAGGCGCACGCCGAGGAGGTGATCTACGACGCCGAGCACTTCTTCGATGGCTACCGCTCCGATCCGGAGTACGCGCTTGCAACCCTGACCGCCGCTGCCGAGGCGGGCGCCGATTGCCTGGTCCTGTGCGACACCAACGGCGGCTCGCTTCCCAACCAGGTAGCCGAGGCGATTCAGGCTGTGCGTGACCATGTGCGCGTCCCCATCGGCATCCACGCGCACAACGACTCCGAGACCGCCGTCGCCAACTCCATCGTAGCCGTCCAGTTCGGCGCGGTCCATGTGCAGGGCACCATGAACGGCATTGGCGAGCGCTGCGGCAACGCCAACCTCTGCTCCGTGATCCCAAGCCTGGAGCTGAAGCTCGGGCTGGAGACGATCGGACGCGAGCGCCTGCGCGAGCTGACAGAGGTTTCGCACTTCATCGACGAGGTGGCAAACCTGACGCCGAACGACCGGCAGCCGTTCGTCGGGCGCAGCGCATTCGCGCACAAGGGCGGGGTTCACGCCGATGCCGTCCTGAAGCTCGGGAGCACCTACGAACACCTGGCGCCGGAAACGGTGGGCAACAAGCGTAAGATCCTCGTCTCGGAGCTGGCCGGCGGCAGCGCCGTACGCCACAAAGCAGAGCAGTTCGGCGTCGATCTCACCAAGGACTCGCCCATCACGCGCGCCATCCTCGATCAGGTGGTGCGCCTGGAGAACGAGGGCTACTCCTACGAGGGCGCGGAAGGCTCACTGGAGCTCCTCATCCGCAAGGCGCAGGGGGAGTATGAGAAGACCTTCGACCTCATCAGCTTCCGGGTCATCATCGAGAAGCGCGCCGGCGACGAGGAGCCGATCACGGAGGCGACGCTGAAACTGCGCGTCAACGGCGAGGTTGCGCACACGGTGGCCGAAGGCGATGGCCCGGTGCACGCACTCGATAACGCGATGCGCAAGGCGCTGCAACAGTTCTTCCCGCATCTGGCACATATGCGCCTCACCGACTTCAAGGTGCGCGTGGTCAACGTGCGTGAGGGCACCGCAGCGAAGGTGCGAGTCCTGGTGGAGACGACCGATGCCCAGGAGACGTGGAACACCGTGGGCGTCTCGACCAACATTATTGAGGCCTCGTGGCAGGCGCTCGTCGATGCCGTGGATTACGCGATGATGCGCGAGCGGCGCCCGCGCAACGGCAACTGAGAATACGCGAGAGCCGCCGCTGAACCCGGAAACGCTGGCGTTCACCGGCGGCTCTCACCGTGTTTGCCCGCGGCTCTCGCGGGGCTTCTTGGCCTATCCCCGAGGCCAGCAAAGGAGAGAGGCATGGCGCTTGCGGATCTGGTAAGCGAATACGTTCCTGCCGTTGATGGCGAGATGGCGGCCGTCCTGGCCAGCAGCCCGGGAAGCCAGCGGATCGCTCCGTACCTGCGTTACCATCTGGGATGGGTCGATCAGGAGTTCCAACCGCTTGGCCCCGCGGAGCAGCGCCGTTACGGCGGAAAGCGCCTGCGCCCGATCCTCTGCTTGCTCGCCTACCGCAGCGCGCGCGACGATTGGCAGCGAGCCCTTCCCGCCGCCGCGGTCGTGGAGCTCATCCAGAACTTCACCCTCATCCACGATGACGTGGAGGACAACGACCCGGAGCGCCGCCACCGCCCCACCGTGTGGAAGCTATGGGGCGTGCCCCACGCCATCAACGCCGGCTCGCACATGCAAGCGCTGGTCAACGCCGCCGCACTCCGCCTCACCGCCTGCGGCGTCGCGGACGCGGTGGTCCTGGAGGCCGTCCGTCTCCTCACCGACTGCATCCTGGAGCTGACCGACGGCCAATACCTGGATATCTCCTATGAGGGCCGCTTCGATGTGACGCTCGACGACTACTTCACCATGACCGGCGGCAAGACGGGGGCGCTCTTCGAGCTCTCATGCCGCCTGGGCGCGTTCCTCGCCAGAACGGACGACCCGGAGTTTGTGGATGCCTGGAGCCAGGTCGGGCGCTCCTTTGGCCTGGCATTCCAGGCGCGCGACGACACGCTCGGCGTCTGGGAGAAATCTGCGGCCACAGGGAAGGTGCAGGCCGGCGACATCCTGAAGCGGAAGAAGAGCCTGCCAATTGTCTACGCCCTAACGCACGGATCGGCCCAGGAGCGGCAGACAATCATCGACGTTTTCTCCCAGCCGGATCTGGGCCCCAGCGATGTGGAACGCGTCGTGCAGGTGCTGGATCGGTGCGGCGCCCCCGAGTACTGCGCCCGGATCATGCAGGAGCAGGGCCGCCAGGCACTCGCCGCCCTGGACCGCCTGCCGGATGTTCCCGCGGTGGCGCAGGTGCGCGGCCTCGTCGAGCAGGTGCTCGCCGGCTGAAGCATCACGGGAGCCGCCGCGAGGGAGACGCCCATGAATGCCCAGGGAGCAGGCCAGGCGGAGCATGGTTCCGGGAAGGTCCCCGCGCATCCGGAGGGGCCATCATCACGGAGTGAGAACACCCCCGCGCCTGCTCCGCATCCGGAGCGATCCTCTCCGCCCCCTATCGCGGTGATCACTGGCCCGACGGCCGTCGGGAAGACGGAGATCGGCGTGCTCGTCGCCGAGGCGTTGGGCACGGAGATCGTGAACGCAGACTCGATGCAGGTGTACCGCGAGATGCACGCGGGCACCGCGAAGCCAACCCCGGAAGAGCGCGCGAGAGTCCCACATCACCTGGTGGAGGTCGCCTCGGTGAGGGACGTCTTCACCGTTGCCGATTTCAAAGAGCTGGCGATACCGATCCTGCACCGGCTGATCGCGGAGGGGAAGATCCCGCTGGTGGTCGGCGGCACGCGCCTCTACATTAAGGCACTCACTGCGGGTTTTTTCGAGGGCCCGCCACGCGACCCTGAGTTTCGCGCGCGGATGGAGGCGCTCGCCGCGGAGCATGGGCGGCCCTACCTGCACGCGATGCTCGCCGAGATCGACCCCGACAAGGCGGCGAAGCTCTCGCCGCACGACCTGAAACGGATCGTGCGCGCCCTGGAGGTACACCACGCCACCGGGCAGCGCATCAGCCAGCTCCAGGCGCAGAGCCAGGAGGCACAGCCGCCTTTCCGGGCCATCCTGATCGGTTTGGTGCGCGACCGCGAGGAGCTCTACCGGCGCATCGACGAGCGCGTGGATCAGATGGTGGAAGCCGGCCTCCTGGAGGAGGTGCGCGCGCTTCATGAGGCCGGCCTCGACGAGCGCCTGACCGCGATCCAGGCTCACGGATACAAGGAGCTGATCGGTTACCTCCGCGGGGAGTACGACTTCGCGGAGGCGGTGCGCATCACCAAGCGGAACACCCGCCACTATGCCCGACGCCAGCTCTCCTGGATGCGCGGGGAACCGGGAATGCACATCCTCGATGCCTCGCGCCCCCCGGAAGAGGTCGCCGCCGACGCCACGCACATCATCGTCGCGGAAGCCTGATCCGCATCACCCCTTCCCTGCCCGTCCGCCGCCGCTCTCAAGGTTTGCACGCCGTACTGACAGGGAACGCGTCAGACCGGGAATGAACGTATGGCGCGCTTCCCAGGAAAGGCGGGCATGGGATGAGCTTTCGCATCGGCAGGGTTTGGGGGTTCCCGATCGAGATCGATGTCTCGTGGTTTATCATCTTCGCCCTGGTGGCGTGGACGCTCTCTGCCGGCTACTTCCCCCAGCTCTTCCCAGACGCGCCTGCCTCGGTTAACTGGGTGACCGGGGTGATCTCGTCGCTGCTTTTCTTCGCGAGCGTGCTCGTGCATGAGCTGGCGCACTCCTATGTGGCGATCCGCAACGGATTGGATGTCGGCGGGATCACGCTCTTTCTCTTCGGAGGCGTCAGCCGAATCACCCGGGAGCCACGCAGTCCGGAGCTGGAGTTGAAGATGTCTGCGGCCGGGCCGGCCACGAGCGTCCTCCTTGGCGTCCTCTTCTGGGGCCTGGGCTATGGCGCGCGGAGCATCGGTCTACCGGGGCATATCGTGGCCGCAGCTGGTTACCTGGCCCTGATCAACGTGATCCTGGCGATCTTCAACATGGTGCCTGGCTTCCCGCTGGATGGTGGGAGGGTGTTGCGCGCCCTCCTGTGGCGATTTACGGGCAACCTGGAGCGCGCCAGCCGCTACGCATCCTATTCCGGCCAGGGCTTTGGCTACCTCCTGATGGTCGGCGGCGTCCTTTTCATCCTGTCCGGCAACCTGATCGGAGGCGTCTGGTTCATCTTCATCGGGTGGTTCCTGGTTGGCGCCGCCCAGAACGCCTACCAACAGGTGTTGCTGAAGCGCGCGCTTTCTGGCATCCCCATCGAGCGGATCATGCAGCGCGACGTGCCCCACCTCGATCCGAGCCTGCCGATCCGCGACGTGGTCGACGACTACCTGGTCCGCCACGATTACAGCGCTTATCCCGTGATGGAGGGTGACCAACTCGTGGGCATCCTCACCATCGATGAGGTGCGCAACGTGCCGCGCGCGCGCTGGGACGCCACGACCGCGGGCGAGGCGGCAACACCGCCTGACGAGCACCATGTGATCGACGAGCGCCAGGATGCCTGGGACGCCCTGATGCGGATGATGCAGGAGGATGCGCGCCGGTTACTGGTCGTGCGCGATGGCCGCCTGGAGGGTGTTGTCTCTCGCGACGGCATCCTGCAGGTGGTTCGTACCAAGCTGCAGCTGGAGGCCTGACATGCCCGAGGAAGAGCGAGCACTGCCCCACCCGCGCTATGAACCGGGGCCGACGGAAGCCGCCGGCCCCATCAAAGAGCCGCTGCCGCGCCGCGAGCGGCCGCCGGACGGCCCCGTGCCACGAATGAGCGGCGGCGGGCCCAGCCTCGTGGATGAGCCGCCCGATGAGGAGAGCGGGCTTGGCAAAGCCAAGTTCCGCGAGAACGCCGAGATGGAATAGCCACGCCCGCGAAGGCTATAGACCGTGTCCCCAGAATGGGGCCGGGCTCTGCATCACCTGATCGCGGCGCATCCACTTGGCATGGCCATCGAGGAAGGTGATGTTGAGGCCCTCCATATGCGGCCCGGGATCGGGGATGCCGTTGTTGGCATTCCAGGCCGCATGGCCCCCGGGTGTGCAGATATAGCATTAGGCCAGTCTCAGGGTCGTGTAGCCCTGGTCTGGCACCGGAGCGGTCTCCAGGATCGCCGCGACATCGGCCGGCGCCTGCACCTTCGCCAGGGCAATGGAGCTCTTCACATTGGAGATGTGCGGGAACATCACGCCGTAACCCATCGACTGGTGCCGCCGGCTCGGGCACATTAGCACCTGAGAGTTCTTGATGTACGGCATGAGGAGCTCTATCCACGAGGTCTCATAGCCCGTCACTGGCCCTACAGTATAAGGTACCACGTACTCGTCGTAATCCTGGGCATACTGCATCAAGGCCATTCCCAGCTGTTTGCAGTTCGAGAGGCAGCTCGACTTGCGCGCGTTTTCCCGGGCGCGCGCGAAGACCGGGAAGAGAACGGCCGCCAGGATGGCGATAATTGCGATCACCACGAGCAACTCGATCAGCGTGAACCCAGCTTGCCTGCGATTGACCATCGCTGCTCTCCTTCCTGAGCGCCAGGAGCACCATGTCCCCTGGCGCATCTTCCTGGGGGAACTGCCCGCGCCCACCTCCTGCCGGGCCAGGGAAGCCAGCGCCCAGGTCCCCCGCCAGAGCCAACTTCTTGCCTCTCGAACTCGTGTTCGCGGCTCTCCCGCGGGATCCTTCCCATCCTCTCACTTTCCACGCGAGCGATACTCGGGCCGCGTCAATCCCCCGCGGACAGCCGCAACGCGCGCAGGCGCTCCTCCGCGTGCGCGGCCAAAACGGCATCGCCCGAGGCCAGCACGCGCGACCAGGCATCCGCGGCTTCTTCACGAGCGCCAGTTGCCTCCAGGGCGGCGGCCAGTCCGGCCTGCGTCTCGGCATCATCCGGATTCAGACGGGCCGCCTGACGGAAAGCGACCACGGCCTCCGCCGGCCGCCCTGTCAGCGAGAGGACCTCCCCCAGGTTGAAGAGAGCCTCCGCGTCGCCCAAATTCGCGCGGAGAGCCGCGCAATAGTGCTCCTCGGCGGCCTTCAGCCCGGCATCTCGCTCCGGGCCAGCCGGCAGATCCTTCGCTCGCTCGAAGAGGAGCACGCCCAGGTTGTTGTGGGCGCCCGCGTGGTTGGGGCATAGGCGAATCGTCTCGCGGTACTCGGGAATCGCCTCTTCCCGCCGGCCGGTGCGGTCGAGCGCCACGGCCAGGTGATACCGGGCAACAGGGTCGTCACGATCGAGGGCAAGCGCCTGGCGATAGGCGGCAATGGCGTCCTCCACCCTGCCAAGCTGATCGAGGGCGTCGCCCAGGCCCCGGTAGGCAGGCGCGCGCTGCGGCATTCGGCGAATCACCTCGCGGTAGTGCGAGATCGCCTCGTCCGGTTCATTGAGCTCGGCAAGGAGATCCGCCAGATAGTGGCGTGCCGTCGTCTCCTCCGGATCGAGGGCGAGCGCCTCGCGGAACGCATCCACCGCTTCCCGGCTCCGGCCAAGGGCGCGCAGCGCCGTGCCCCGGTTCGTATGTGACGCCGCCAGTGAAGGCTCGAGGCGCGCTGCCTCGCGAAACTCATCGATGCTCTCGGCGATAGCCCCGGTATAGAAAAGTGCCAGACCCAGGTTGTTATGGATGCCGGCGGTGCCGCCCCCCAGACGGATCGCTTCGCGCCAGTGGTGGATCGCCTCGGTGAGCTGGCGTTCCTGGCTCAACAGCCAACCAAGGACGGCATGCATCTCCGGTGCGTCGGGCTCCGCCGCCAGGCGCTCCTGCGCCCGAGCGCGCCGCTCTGCGGCATCCCCCGCCGTGGTTTCAATGTCACGCGCGAGCGCGATCACCAGGTTGTCTCGATACTCCGCGTTCTCGGGGCATGCGCGCACCGCCTGGCGCCAATGCGGCACCGCGTCCGCGTAACGCCCGGCTTCGCACAGCGCGTCCCCCAGGAAAGCATGGACGACCGGATCCTCCGGGGCAAGCCGGGCGGCCTGTTCCCAGGCGGAGACGGCCTCCTCGCGAAGCCCTTTTCCGCGCAGGACGACCCCCAGCATGGTATGCGCCAGCGGGTTGTCTGGGCAGAGGCGCACGGCCTCGCGCAGCTCGGAGAGGAGCTCTTCACTGCTCTCAGCATCCGGCCCACCTTGATCCAGAAGCGCGAGCGCCAACCTCAAACGCGCCGGGCCATCCTCGGGATCGCGGCGCACCGCCTCGCGATAAGTTTCCAACTCCTCTCTCAACACGCCCTCCCCGCTCTATCGACGAATCGCGCTTCTGATCGCGCACCGGATCGCTCTTCGCCGGCACTCTGCCAACTCCTCCTCTGAAGTTCCCGTCAGCGCTCGGAGAAGGAAAATGGCGGGTGCGTGTCCAATACAAGAGCATCGGGGTGTGAACCCCATACCCTTCAGATGAAGCGAGACATCCGCTGGCATCCCCGCCCGGCATTGCATGCCTCCATCGCATGGATGCCAGCCCTCTCCGGGAGCCCGATGGAGAGGCGCTCGTGGATGCCATACAGAGCCCGAAATACCCGGGAACAGCCTCCGAGGCCGGTGAAGTCCCCCGTGGCGGGCATTCGTTTGGGCGCATCGGAAGGGTCTGGAGGTTCACTTCGATAGCGGACGGGTGGTATCGCGGCTTGGTCCGTGTTTGCTCTCCGGGCAAGACGGGGCGATGCTGGCACAATCGGCCCGTAGCTCAAGTGGATGGCGAGGGGTGTTGGAAAGGAGCGGAGGTTTGATCAAGGCCGGCATCCGTATTGCAGTCCCGCTGCTAATGCTGTTGCTGAGCGTTTCGCACGCTCATGCACTCTATTCATATTCAGATGTGGTCTCCTCGCTCGAGGAGCTGTGCGCGTCGGCCTCTTCGCCGGGCGGCCCCCAGATGCGCGTTGTCGAGCTCGGCACGACGCTCAAAGGAAAGCCGATTCTGATGGCGGTCCTGAGCGCCGCGCCCGTGGAAGACCCCAAGAGTTCCGACGATGTAGAGGAGCCGGCGGAGGAGCCTGCAGAGGCTCCCGCAGCAACGGCACCGGAGCCGGGCGTGGACGCTCCCGAGAGCGACGCGACCGAGCCCGCCGTGCTCACGCTGACGCTGGATCCGGTGGATGAAGCACCTGCCGCCGTCGAGGCAGCCATAGCGGCGCCGCCAGCGGGGGAGGACCGCCCCCGGCGCGTATTCATCCTGTGCCGGCAGCATGGGAATGAGCCCGCCAGCACCGAAGGCGTGATGCGGTTCCTGAAGGAGTATGCCACCACGGAAGATCCAGCGAAGCTCGAGATCCTGCGCCGGGTCACCTTCCTGGTCGTGCCGATGCTCAACGTGGATGGCGTCGAGAAGGACCAGCGGCGTAACGCGCGCAACGTGGATCTCAACCGCGACTGGCTCTCGCAGTCTCAGCCGGAGACGCGCGCCATCGTGCAGGCCGTGCGCAAGTGGCGGCCGGACCTGCTCATGGATCTCCATGAGCTCCATCCCACGGACCAGACGCCGAGCTTCGTCGAGGCGATGGAGCCGGAGGCAGGCGCCCGAGGTGGCGTGGGCGCTGCCTGCAACGCCGCAATTGCCGCGGTGATCGGACCGCTGCGCGAGCAGTCGATTCGCATCTACGCGCGCCCCGTCTTCAACTATCGCGAGCCCCGTCTCGCCCACCGCTATTTCGCGGTGAAGGAGGGCGTGCCCGCGATCCTGGTGGAGACCCGGCGAGCCTGGGGCCTGGCCCTCGAACATCGGACTGTGGTTCACTACGCGGCGATTGTTGCAGCGGCGCGTTACATGGCCGGATACGAGCTGACCACTCCGTCGCGCGTCATCGCGGAATGGCTGGAGCCGAGCGCGAACACCGCCTATCGCACGGCTGTAGCCAAGCGCAGCGGGAGTGGCGGGGATGACAAGGTCGCCGAGGCGATCGCCAAGCGTCAGAGGGCCCAGCTGGCCAGCCGCAAGGGAAAGCCCGCAAGCGTGGATAAGAAGCGCGCCGAGCTGATCAAGAAGCGGGCCGCGCAACAGAAGAAGAAGACCCCGGCGAAGAAGAAGTAGGCGAGGCACGCCCGGCGTGGTGCAGCCGCATAACATCATGCCGGGTTCCCCGCATCCGGGAAGGTACCGATGGAAGAACTGGCAACCGCGCAGGAGCATACGGCGTGGGTCGAGGTGCGCCGCGACGCGCTGGCGCACAACCTGGCGCAGGTGCGCGCCCATATCGGTCCTGATGTGCGCCTCCTGGCCGTGGTCAAGGCCGATGCCTATGGCCACGGCGCCGTGGAGGCCTCGCGCATCTTCCTGGATGCCGGAGCCGACTTCCTCGGGGTTACGCGCGTGGAGGAGGCGCTAGAGCTCCGCCACGCCGGTATCGACGCGCCGATCCTGGTTTTCGGTGCCGCACTCCCGAACCAGGCGCGCGTGGTCGTCGCGCACCGGCTCTCGCAGACGGTCTGCACGCTGGAATCGGCCCGGGCGCTCTCGGCGGCGGCACGCGCCTCTGGGGCTACGGCGCAGGTTCACGTGAAGGTCGACTCCGGCATGGGGCGCATCGGCATCCGCTGCGCGGAGCTGTTGGAGTTCGTGCGCGCGCTCCACGCGCTTCCCAATCTCGAAGTGCAGGGGATCTACACCCACTTCGCCACGGCATTGGAGCGCGAGCTCACCTTCGTCCGCAAGCAACTCTCGCTCTTCCTGCGCGCCGTCGCGGAGGTGGAGAAGGCCGGGCTGGGCCGGCCCCTGATCCATGCCGCGAACAGCGCCGCCATCCTCCGCCTCGAGGCATCCCATCTCGATATGGTGCGCCCCGGCACGATCCTCTACGGCCAGTATCCCTCGGCGCACGTGCCCCGGATTCTGGAGCTGCGCCCGGCGTGGCAACTTAAGAGCCGGGTCGCCTTCGTGAAGCAGGTACAGCGCGGCCAATCCATCGGCTATGGCCGCGATTTTCTCGCGCCCCGCGAGATGACGGTCGCCACCATCCCGCTCGGCTATGCCGATGGCCTCACGCTCACCCCGGTTCGCACCTCACGTTCGCTTAGCGAGTTGGCACGAACAGCGCGGGAGTTCGCGCGCCGCGGGCGGATGGGAGTGCGCGTCCACGGCCAACACGCTCCCTTCGTTGGCCGCGTCGCCATGCAGATGTGCTGCATCGACGTGAGCCACATTCCAAACGTGGAGGTGGGCGACGAGGTTCTCCTGCGTGCCCGCTTCACGCTCACCAACCCGCGCATTCCCCGCATCTACTGCTAACCCTTTCCCCTGAAGAATCGAGCCCCCTGAGAGGGCGCCCAGATCCCGCGATCCCCCGGCGAGGAACGCCTTCGCTGCGCGGCAGGTGATTCGAGTAGCACACAGGAGGGGAACTCGTGTATAGCGGCGAAGCTGGCAGTGGTGCCTGGGACAGGCTCCCGGTTCTGGATCACTCGTGAGGAGAGCCCTGATGAGAAGCATCCTGCTCTGTGCGCTCGTGCTCGGACTACTCGGGCCGGGATGGTGCGCGGGCACTTATACCGCCACTATCGAGGCGACCGCTCAAGCCGTGCTGACGGTCGCCGGCGCCTGGGTTGATTTCCCGGCATTCTTGAAGTTGGGCGGGGAAACGGCCGCGTTCGCGCCGGAGTCGGTGGTGGTCCGACCCGCGGAACCCGCCGGTGCCGATCCTGTCGCGTCCCGCGTGGAGGAGAGCCAGGGGACTTACCGTCTCTTCTGGGAGGTGCCCGCAGTCGCGCAAAAGGACGCCGGCCAGCCGGTCACCTTTCGGATCGAGTTCGGGGTCAAGCCCGCGCCCGGTGGCTCGCCGCGCCTCCCCGCGTCCGCTGTAGACACGCTGATCGCCAACGGCGGCTTCGAGGAGGTCACGGACCAGGGCATTCCCGTGGGGATCGCTGCGGCGATCTTCAAGCGCGATTTCCGCCTCGTCGCGGAGAAAGAGGGGCGCGCACTCGCGTTCAACGCGGATCCGGAAGGACGCGGGCCGGCCTTCATCACTCCGTGGGTGTCGGTGCGAGGGGGCGACTCGCTCGCCTACTCCTTCCGCTTTCGTGCGCGCGGCGCCGAGGCGCACCCCCGCTACAAGGTGATCCTCTTCAGCTATGTGAATTACCGCGACGCCGAAGGCAAGCCGCTCCCGCGGGCGCATGCCTACACCACTCGCCTGGGCGATACCGATGGCTGGGAAGAGGTGCGCGTCACCCTCCCCGTGCCGCCAGCGGCGCGGAGCACCAACCTGGAGATCCGCAACGGGAGCCAAGTGCCCTATTCCGTCAGCATCGATGACGTGCGCATCGCTGCGACTACCATCCCGCAGGTGATGGCGGCCACGGCCCCGGGTGGGCAGCGGCTCAGCCTGCGAGTGGAGGATGAGAACGTTCGCCGGATCGACCTCGGCACCGCCACCTCTCCCGTGTGGCAAGGTTTCCAGGCGCTCGCCCCGGAGATGGAATACACCGCGGAGCGCGGGCTGGGCTTCACGCGCCTGGCCCGGCCATTGGGCCTCGACAAGGTGCGCCCCGATCCGCTCGCGCGTGACTTCATCACCGCGGCGCGCGCCGATCTGCGCATCGATCTCCCCGACGGCGAGTACACCCTCTGGGCGCTCATCGGTGACTCGCAGGTGGGCAGCACCATCCTCACAATCTACCGCGACCAGTTGCTGCAGATCAACGGGCAAGAGGTGTTGAAGCGCGACGTGCCCCCGGCCGAGTTCTTCCGGACGACCTACCTGCGCCACTACGCCGATTTCTGGCACCCCGGCATGGACTTCTACGATACCTTCGTCGCGCCAAACTTCGAGGAGCATTTCTTCCCGGTGACGGCGACCGGTGGCAAGCTGGCGCTTTCCTGGCGAAACCTTCCCGTGGCGGCGCTCGTCGTGGCCCCCAAGGCGCGAGACGCGGAGCTGCGCGCCGAGCTCAGCCGGCTCAAGGCAGAGCGGCGCCGGGCCACTCCCATCGAGGAGATCGCCCCGCCTGCTGAGGAAGCCCCGGCCGCGGGAGTGCTGACGGCCGCCGAGCGAAAGCGCGGCTTTGTCCTTTTCCGCCGGCCGGCAAACGAGAGCATCTATCCCACCAGCCGGCCCAAGCCGGAAGAGCGGATCGCGGTCCTCCAGGCCTTTGCCACGCCCGGGGAGTACGAGCCGGTTCACTTCTCGCTCTATCCTCTGCGCGACCTAGGAGCGGTGCGCGTCCGAGCCACGGAGCTGCGCGCGCGGGCAGGCGGACGCATCCCCGCCAGCGCAGTGGATGTTCGTGTCGTTCGCTACCATTTCAGGGCAGCAGGCGGGCGCGGCGTGGCAGGAGCCTACCGCTATCAGATCGCCCCGTACATTCTGGACCGGCGCGAGAGCGTGGAGGTGACCGAGGGGACCACCTGGAGCTGGTGGGCCACCATCCATGTGCCGGAGAATGCGCCGGCGGGAGTGTATGAGGGCGCCCTGGAGATCACGGCCGGGCAGCAGCCCGCGCTGCGGCTGCCGGTCTCCATCCGGGTACTCCCCTTCCGACTGGCGGCGCTCCCCATTCTGCAGGGTTACTACTACTTCCCCAGCGAGCCGTGGTACTCCACCTTCTGGGGCGCCAACGTCCGCGGCCCGGACTATCGGGACGACCCGGAAGTGCGCAAGATCATCCTCGAGAACGAACGCCGCGAAATGCGCTTCATGAAGAGCCTGGGGCTCAACAGCGTCGCCTTCGGTGACGACTTGCGCAAGGATCTGGAGCTGGCGGATGGCAGGGTTCGCCTCAAGCCCGACAACCGCTTCGCGCTCTGGATGGATCTCTACAAAGAGGCCGGCATGGGCCCGATGCCGTTCTACGGCTTCCAGCCGCTCGGTGCCGGCAACCTCCTGGCCTGGCTCGAGCGCGAGAAGCTGAAGGAGCGGTTTACGCCCCAATGGAACACCGCCTACCGGAGTTTCGTGGAGGAGTGCCAGCGCATCGGCAAGGAGCGCGGCTGGCCCGAGATCCTGTGGTACATCTCGGACGAGTTGAGCAACCACGGTGAAGAGGGCGCCAAGCTGGGCGTGGAGCTGGCGAAGGCACTCAAGGGAATGCCAGGCGTGCGCACCATCGCCTCGATGAACGGGCCCTGGGAGCACATCATGGTGCCCCACCTCAACATCTCCATGCCCAACATCGCCTTCCCGATCACCGAGGAGACGGTGAAGAAGGTGCGCGACTCCGGCTCCGAGCTGTGGCTCTACAACTGCGGCGACGAGCGCCTCAACCTGGGGCTCTACCCCTGGCGCGTGAAGGCTGGCGGGCGCTTCCAGTGGCACTACCGCTACATCAATGCCGATCCTTGGGATGATCTGGACGGCGCCGGCGCCGACACCCAATACTGCCTCTCGCTGCCCGGACCCGATGGCCCGGTCCCCGCGGTGAAGTCGCAGATGGTGCGCGAAGCCGTGGATGACCACCGCTACATCGCCACCCTCGAGCAGGCGATCGCCCGGGCGCGCTCCGACGCGAAGAAGCAGGCGGCCGTCGCCAAAGCGACGCGATTCCTGGAGGAGCTGCGCACGCGCATCCCGGTCGATTTCCGCACGCTCGTGGGCTACCAGGTCGATCCCCGAGCAGCCGGGGCTTCGGTCGGAGGCGAGTTCAAGAACACCGACGCGCTGGACCGCGTGCGCTGGGCCGTGGCCCAGCTGATCCTCGAGCTGCAGACGGCCGGCGGGGGTGCGACCACCGGGAAGGGAAAGTGATGAACGCTCCAGCACATGGCCGCATCGCGGCCCTTTCCCGCTGGCGGGCTCTCCTTTTTGGGGGGCTGCTCTTGCTGGCGCCGGCTGTCCATCAGCCGGCCCAGGCGGAAGCGGCTCTGCCCCGGATAGCCGTCGCACGCGCAAGCTCCCCCGTGGTGATCGATGGCCGGCTGGACGACCCGGCCTGGAATACCGCCACTCCGCACTCGAACTTCCGCGCGCTTGCCGCCCGCGGGCGCGAAACGGCGCCTCCGGAGGAGACCATCTTCCGCGTGCTTTTCGATGGCGAGGCACTCTTCCTTGGCATTGTCTGCCGCGAGCCTCAGATAGGGAACCTGGTCGCCAATGCCGAGGGCCCGGATGGCCGCATCTGGCTGGATGACTCGGTGGAGGTGCTTCTCCAGCCGACCGGACGCTTCTATTACCAGTTCGGGATCAACAGCCGCGGCACGCGCTTCGATGCCCGTATGCCGGTCGCGGACGATATCAGCGAGAAAGAGGTGGCCGGCGGCGCCCTCTGGGATGGCGTGTGGGAGTCGGCGGTCAGCGAAGGCGACGGCGAATGGCGCATCGAGCTGCGCATCCCCCTCGCCACGCTGGACCTGGGTCCGGAGTCTCTCCCTGCCTGGCGCCTGAATATCGGGCGCACGGCAGCCCGGCGCATGGAGTATAGCGCCTGGGCGCCCGTCGAAAAGGGCTTCCACGACCTGCCTCGCTTCGGATACCTGGAGGGGATTGTCATCGATAGCGCGCGCTTCCCCCTGGATGGCTCCGCGCTCGCCTTCCCACCCCTCCTGCTCGGCCGGAACGAGATCCAGCTCTCGCTTCCGGCGCGGCAGCCGGGGCGGTTCCGTGCCCTCACGTCGTTGCGGGAATGGAGCCCCGACGGAAGCGCAACGCGCCAGACCGCGGGCGAAGCGCCAGTCACCGGTGGCAAGTGGTCGCTGGCATTCCCGGTGCCGGTGACCCGCGCTGGCGTTCTGTATGAACTGGGCCTGGAGATCCAGGACGAGGTCACCAACACCCCCGTGCTGTTGCGCAAGCACGTCTTTCGGGCGCCGGACCCGTTCGACGCGTCGCTCGATTGGATGATCTCCTACGGGTCGGACCGGACCGCGCGCGCTACGATGACGCTCGCGGTGGCCGAGAGTTCCGCGCGCGGCAAGGTGGAAGTGGCCCTCTGGGATGGCGGCGCAAAGCCCCAGCAGCGGATCACCCGGAACGTGAGCAAGCCAGGCACGCTGCACGTGGCGCTCCCGCTCGCGAAGCTCCCGGATGGCTTCTACCGCGTGGAGGTCAGCGCCACGCTCGCCGACATCGGCCGCTTGAGCAAGGAACTCCGTTTCTACAAGACATCCGGCCCTTTCGATCAGTAAGGGCGCACGGCGAGGCAGGGATCGCGCGGCTGGGGAGAGAACCAGCAGAGCATGAGCACGCTGTTGGTAGCCGCGCCTCTCCTCGCCGCGCCGGCCGGGGAGAGTCCACTGTCCCCCTACTTCAGCGCGCGTGAATTGCCGGCGCGATGGGCCCGCTGCGAGGCGGATGCGATGCCCGGGCCCAGAGTCTACCATTCCGCCGCTACCCTCGCGAACCCCGCATCGGTGGCTCCCGCCCGAACTAGCCCCGGCCGCGGCAACACGCCCGTGGTAGCGCGCGGGCGCGTGCTGGCCAGCCCACGGGAGTCTCTCGGCCCCGCCCGTCAGATCAACGGCCATAGCCGCTATGGCGGCCCAGGCGCCCGCGCTCCCATGGAGGCGGCGCGGCATCTGCCGACGCGGCGGTGGCGCCGGTGCGGATAAGAGAAACGCCCCCGGGGCTTGCCCGAATGTTCCGACCCGCCGGCTCCAGCCGATAGAGCCGCAGATCACAAAGGGCACCTATTTGAAAAACCCCGCATTCAGGCGCACGCATCAGCAACCGATCCGCCATTTTCGCACAGAAGGAGGAGTGGGGTACTGCGATGGCATCTCCGGATGAGGTGAAAAGAGAAGAGCTGTGGAATAGCATCAGCCACGGCATCGGCATCCCCCTGGGGATCGCCGCGCTCGTCGTGGCCGTTGCCTTCGCCTCGCTGGAGCGGGATATCTGGAAGATCGTCTCGGTGAGCATCTACGGCACGACGCTGGTACTCATGTACACCGCCTCAACGGTGTACCACGCGATCTCGGGTAAGGCGAAGCGGGTGTGGAACCTGCTGGATCATTCCAGCATCTTCCTGCTCATCGCCGGCACCTATACGCCCGTGATCCTCGCCGGAATGCGCACCACGCTGGGGTGGGTCCTCTTCGGGGTTGTGTGGAGCCTGGCCGTGATCGGGATTGTGATGAAAGCCGTCGCTCGCGAGCGCGCTCTGGTCATCGGCACCGTGCTCTATGCCGTCATGGGGTGGTTGATCGTGGTCGGGTTCCGGGAGCTCGTCACCCACCTACCGCCGGTCAGCGTGCAGCTCCTTTTCGCTGGGGGCCTCGCCTATACCATCGGCATCCTCTTCTTTGCGTGGCGCCGGCGCTATATGCACTTCGTCTGGCACCTCTTCGTGCTGGCGGGAAGCGCGCTCCACTTCTTCGCGGTGTTGATGCTCTGAGGCGCCGGCTGGGGCGGCCCGGCGTCAGGGGAACGAGGATACGCGGGGTTGCCGATGCAGGCAGGTTTTCGCCTGAAGCCAGGCATCCTCCATCCTCTCACTGGCCACGGGCCCCTGCCCAGGCACGGGAGGGCGTTCGTAGTGGCCGGTTCGGACCGGCCACTACGAAGCTGCCGTCTCCCCCTGAAGCCGCATCCGTTAGCGCGGCTCGAAGGTGAGGCAATCAGCGTGCGTCAGGTGGTGCGAGACCTCGATCCCCGGAGCAGTGCATGAGAGATTCTCGTTATACTTGCACTGCGAGACCTTACACGCGCCCACCTGGCCCAGATCGCACGGCGCAGCATGCGTCGAGGACTTCATGAACGTGTCGCACTGCGGGTGAGAGCCGCCCACGTTGATTGCACACGCGCGGCACTGCCCCGCCTGGTTGTAGAAGCACTCTGTGACAGTACAGCGTTTCACTGGTGGCATCATCGGCTTCCTCCTTCTGGCGAGGGTCTCTCTCCATGTTGACGATACAGCTCGTCACGGGTGACCCCACGCCTCGGGTAGCGATTCGTGCGCAGTTGAGCGGTCAGAAACGGAACGCAGTCGGCAGCCTTGCATCCGTTTCGTCGCGGATTCCGCAAACCGCCTCTTGAGTTGACCACATCCTCTAGCGCTCAGGAGCAAAAGCTGTGCCGAGAGCCGTCGGGCCTCAGCGCGGCTCGTAGGTGATGCAATCAGCATGCGCCAGATGATGCGAGACGTCGATCCCCGGAGCAGTGCACGAGAGATCGTGGTTGAACTTGCACTGCGAGACCTTGCACGCGCCCACACTGCCCCTATCGGAAGGCGAGGCGTGTGTTCCGGACTGTGTGAACGTGTCGCATTGGGGATGAGAGCCGCCCACGTTGATTGCGCCCGCATGGCATTTGCGCGCCTGATTATAGAAACACTCGGTCACGTCACAGTTCTTCACAGGTGGCATCATCGGCTGGGTCCCCTTTCGGAAAGCGAGCATCCCGGCGCGCCCGGGGCTCCGGCTCTCTGCCCTGTGCCCGCGCGACGCAGGGTGGCCAGAGATACCGCCACAAGAGCACGCGGGTCCCACGATGTATACCCACTCCACATCGCGTAGAAACGGTCCGGAGGCCGGCAGGCGTTTCCCTGGGGCGTAGCGAATGGAATCGCTGCAGGAGGAAGTAAGTCCATGATCAACCTGGGTCTTATCGGCTGCGGCGCGCTTGGCAAGATTCACGCCCAGTGCATCGCACAGATACCTGAAGCGCGTTTCGTCGCCTATGTAGATAAGGTGGAGGACGCGGCAGAGGCTGCGCTCAAGCAGTTCGGTGGCGACTACGCAACGACGGACGTTGAGACGCTGTTGTGCGACGACAGCGTGGATGCCGTGTACATCTGCACGCGGCACGACTCGCATGCTTCGCTTGCCATCGCGGCCGCGCGAGCAGGCAAGCATATTCTGATCGAGAAGCCCCTCGCGCTCCGGATAGAGGAGTGCGAGGCGGTGGCCGAAGCCGTGAAGCGCGCCGGCGTCACCCTGATGCCGGCGTTCAAGATGCGCTTCTACCCGCTGGTGCAAATGGCCCACGAGTTCATCCCCAACCCGCAGGTGATGGTCGGGCAGATGATGGACAACCGATGGGGGGATAACATCTGGCCGCAGGATCCGGTGCAAGGGGGCGCCAACGTCCATAGCCAGGGATGCCATACCACCGATCTCCTCCGCTTCTTCGCCGGAAGCGAGCCCACTCGCCTCTGGGCGTCCGGCGGAACGTTGACTCATCCGGGGCACCCCTGTATCGACCAGTGCATCGCCTCCATTCAGTTTGCCAATGGCCACACCGCCGCCTGGATTCAGGGCGATGCCGCCACGAGCCACTTCACCAGCAAGTTCTTCTTCGAGCTGTTCGGCAATGGCAAGAGCGTGCAGCTGTATGACCGCTTTAAGAAGGCCACCTTCTTCGACGGCCAGAAGACGTGGGTCGAAGAGCGCCCGGATGAGGAGGGCTTCCTGCTAGAGAACCGCGAGTTTATCAGCGCGCTCCAGGAAGGCCGCCAGCCGGTGCTTACCGCTCATGATGGCATCCAGGCAACGCGCATCGTCCTCGCTGCCGATCGCGCCATCCGCACAGGCGAGGTGCAGACGCTGTAGCTGCTGCCAGCGGCGTGTCTGAGCGCCCGGCTATCGAGCGTTCCGACGGGTGAAACGCCGCGGTCGTTACCACTGCGGGGGAAGGCTTCCTGTGAAGTTCCAGGCAGCCTTCCCCCGCGCGCGTGTTCATCCCTGCGAGTGACCGCGCCTATCTTCCGAATGCATAGATCAGCGATGTGAGCAGGCCGACAGCCGCGAGGATATTGGCCCGGCTAAACACAGGCTCCTTCTTGTCGTCGAGGAAGAGGACATCGCCCGGGCCCATCGTCACATTGGCAGTCCGCTCATCCCCTTTGAGCATCTTGCCCACATCGAGCACGGTGCGGGTGATCTCGTCACCTGACCGCCGGACGAGGACCGCCCGGCGCAGATCCGCCGTGGCGGTTGGCCCGCCGGCACGCGAGAGGGCTTCCATGATCGTCACGCGGTCGCGCTCCATGACGAAGTAGCCGCCCGCGCGCACGGCACCGAGCACGCCGAAACTCCGCTCGATGACAGGCTTGGGGAGCGAGACGGTATCGCCATCCTCCAGCGCGATGTTGGCGGCGGCGTTTCCATCCTCCAACGCCTGGCGCAGGTCGATGGGGCTCGCCTCCTGATTTCGGTGGATCAGCTTCGCCAGCGAGAGGTCTGCGCCTTCAACGATCCCCCCCGCGAGGGCAATCACTTCGGCGACGGTTGTTCCCTCCACCACCTGGTAGACCGAGGGCTTTGCCACCTGCCCCAGCACCGCGACGGTCAGCATCCGCTTTTCGGGCACGGTGATCGTATCGCCTGCCTGCAGGGGTGGGTTCTCCCCCTCCCCGCTGGTGACCACTTCGTTCGAGAGGTTCACCGGGATCTGCGCGCCGCTGCGGAGCAAGACCACACGCGCCCGGTCAGCGCGCTCCGTGAAGCCGCCCGCCATCTGCACGGCATCCATCACGCGGGCATCCACGGGCACAGTGAAGACCCCCGGACGCAACACCTGGCCAAACACCGAGATAGAGAGCACGGGGCGCTCGCCTACGCTCACCACATCGCCCGCCTGCAGCGCCGGGTTGAAGCGTGCATCGCCAGTGGCCGCGTACTGAGCCAGATCCGCGGTGAGGCTGGCCCCCTTGCGCAAAATCCGAATGCTCGAGCGGTCCGCGCCCTCATCGAAGCCGCCCGCCATCTGGATCAGATCCAGCGCCCGCGCCTGTGGCGGCAGCACATAGGTGCCCGGCCTCATCACCTTGCCAAAGACCGAGGCACGGTTTGCTTCGACCAGGTCAACCGTCACCTCGGGGTTGCGCAGGTAGCGGCCCAACGCTTTGCGAATCGCCGCGGCGGCCTCGTGCGGCTTCAGGCCAGAGACCTTGACCTCACCAACGTAAGCAACCGGCACCTTCCCATCATCGGTGACGGTGACACGACGCGACAGGTCGGGCTCTCCCACGACCGTGATCGTGATCACGTCGCCGGGAGAGATGATCACGTCGGCGGGTGGGGGGGTGGCCGGTGGGTCTCCAACACCCTGCGCGCCAGCGCCGGCAGCGAGGCCAACCACCAGCGCCACCACGCCCAGTAGTGATCCTGCAAATCGTATCATACTCTCTCCTCCCTCTCCGGGAAAGCCGATGCAAGCCACCTGCGCGGGTGCAAAAGGCATGCCGGAGCCCCTGCGACTTCGGGTCCGGCATGCCCCCAGCCCTCCGCATCTGGAAGCCGGGAGGATGGTTTCGTGCCTCTCTTCGGAATTGGCAGTGCCCCTCGCTGCGCCCTGGGGTATGAGGGAGATACGATGGCACTCTCGATGCGGGAAGTCGCGGAGGCGTTTGTGGCGCTGGAGAAGAGCAGCCGCCGGACCACGCTGGTGGCCATCCTGGGGGATCTCTTGGCTCGGGCGGAAACCGCGGAGATGGAACGCCTCGTCTACCTCTGCCAGGGGCGCTTAGGGCCCCCCTTCAGTGCTCCTGAGATCGGCCTTCAGGCGAAGCTGATGATGCACGCCGTCGCCGACGCCACCGGATGCACCGAGGAGGCGATCCGGCATCTCTACGATGAGCGGGGCGACATCGGAACGGTGGCCGGTGAGATCCTGCCTGCGGAGGGAAGAGGTATCTCTCTGATGGAGGTGTACCACCAGCTCTTGGCCATCGCCACGGCATCCGGCCGCGGGGCGCAGGCGCAGAAGATCGGGCTGCTGGCGGATCTCCTGCGCCGCCTCTCCGGGCCCGAGGCGCGCTACGTCCTCCGGATCGCGCAGGGCCGGCTCCGCCTGGGCGTGGGCGATGCCACCATATTGGACGCTCTGGCCACTTCAGCAGGCGATCCCTCGCTCAAGGAGGCGATAGAGCGTTGCTACAACCTCTCTTCCGATCTGGGTCTGGTGGCGCGCGTCTTGCGCGAGGAGGGCGAGCCCGGCCTCCGAAGATTCCAGGCCCGCCCCGGCCGGCCCGTGCGTCCGGCGCTGGCCCAGCGCGTGGCTTCCCCCGAGGAGGCACTGCGCCGCCTCGGGCGGTGCCAGGCCGAGCCGAAATACGATGGCTTCCGCCTCCAGATACACCGGGTTGGCGATGCGGTCCATCTCTTCTCACGGAACATGGAGGACGTTTCGGGGCAGTTTCCGGAGATCGCCGAGGCCACGCTGCGCCAGGTGGGAGCCGAGTCTGCCATCCTCGAAGGTGAAGCCGTAGGCTACCTGCCAGAGACGGGCGAGTACCTGCCGTTCCAGGTGACCGTCCAGCGCCGGCGCAAACACCGCGTCGAAGCGATGCAGGAGGCGATTCCCCTCCGCCTCTTCGCTTTTGACCTCCTCTATGCCGATGGGCGCGAGTTCCTCACCGCCCCGCTCACCGAGCGTCGTGCCGCCCTGGAGAGGCTCGTCACGCCCACCCCCGACTCCGCCCTGGCCCTCTCGCCGGTCCTGGTCACGGACGACGCCACCGAACTGGAGCGCTTCTTCGACGAGATGGTCTCCGAGGGCCTGGAGGGGATCATGGTGAAGCGGTTGGATGGCGCTTACACGGCTGGCGCGCGCTCCTTCAACTGGATCAAGCTGAAGCGCGGTTACCGGGCAGAGCTGGCGGATACCGTCGATTGCGTGTTGGTGGGCTACCTCTACGGGCGGGGGCAGCGCGCGCGCTTTGGGATCGGCTCGCTCCTCGCCGCTGTCTATGATGAGAAGCGCGACCGCTTCCAGACGGTCGCCAAGATCGGCTCGGGCCTCTCAGATGAGGGGTGGGTGAAGATGCGCGAGCTTCTGGATCAGGACTCCGTGCCCCACCGGCCGGCGCGCGTGGATTCGGTGTTGCAGCCGGATGTATGGTGCGAGCCGCACTATGTCGTGGAGGTGCAGGCAGACGAAATCACGCGCAGCCCGCTGCACGCGGCCGGCCGCGATGGCGAGCCCACCGGCTACGCCTTGCGCTTCCCGCGCATGGTCGGCTGGATTCGGGCCGACAAACACCCCGAGGACGCGACCACCGTGGAGGAGATCATCGAGATGTTCCGCATCCAGCGGCTGCGAGCAACCTCGGCCTTGTAGGCTCAATCCCACCCGGCGACCCGCCAGCGCACGCCGGCGCGCGGGATAGTTACGTGCGACAGCGCCTCGGCATCCTCGGGAGCGTGGCCATAGAGACGGAGGAAGTCCGCCTCCAGTTCCTCTTCCAGGGCGGTCGGTGCGGTCAGGGGTAGCTCCACCCAGGTGTTGTTCCGCCGGGCACTCTCGCGGAGGGCAAAGAGGATCTCCAGGTCCTTGCGCGCGTTGGCAGCGCCATAGGTCGGCGCGGTATCCTGGGTGATGGCGCGATGGAAGCCGACCAGGAGCTCCATCCGTGCCACCTCATCATCATCGGCGGCGCCATACTTCTTGTAGGGGTTCTCGAAGACGATGGGCGGGTCGGTCTCCACGCGCAGGTGATCCAGGACCTTCTCGCCGTCGATGGTGGTGTATTCGTACAGGAAGGGATAGTGCGTGGCGCGCTCGACGGAGCCGATGTAGAGGTCATTCCCGACCAACTGGCCCAGGGTGCCCTCGATGTCCCAGCGCGAGCTCATCCGGCCCCGGGGCGGGTCCTCGAAGAGGCAGACCACGCCACTGTCGAACTCGATGATGGCGGCGTCCCACCAGTCCTCCTGGACCAACTCCCCTTCATAGCCGACGAAGTGAGGCACCCGTACCTTGCCGGAGTAGCCAAGCACGCGGGTAGCCTCGCCCGGCAGGAGCATGCGCACCGCGTTGATGCCGTGATAGTCGGCCTTGTTGGTGTACCAGAGGCGTGCGTGCGTAACCTCGCCGATGATGCCGCTCTCGATGATCTTCCGCTTGAGCTGCTCGCGTGCCCAGAGAAAGACCTGTTCCGTCACTTCCAGCTTCACGCGGTGGCGCTCGCACGTCTGCACCATGTAATCGGCGATGCGCAAGGTAGGCGCGATTGGGATCTCGGTGATCGGGTGGACGCCGTGCTTTGCGGCCAGCCCCACGGCCATGGGGTTGCTGTCGGAGGAGACGCCGTTGAGGAGCACATCGAGCTTCTCTTCGGCAAGCATGGCCGTCAAGCTCGTGTAGGGTTTCACACCCCACCGCTCGGCGTTTTGCCGTGCGCGCTCCTCGATCACCTCGCAGACCGCGCAGAAGTCATACAGATCGCTTCTCTCGGAGAGCTTGCGCAGGGTGGACTGCCAGGACTGGCCGCGGCCAGTGCCGGCTCCCAGGATGGCGATGCGAAGTCGTTGCATGTGAGTTCCCCCAAAGGTGTCTCCAGGACGCGGGCTGTCCGCCCGCGGTATCCCCGCGTTGGAAGCATCCGCTCGATGCCGTTTTCCCGTGCCACCGCCCAGACGAGCGCGGCCCAACGCCATCCTAACCTACTCCGAGTGCCGCGGTCACCCGTCCAGCAAGCGGCGGAGGTTTGGAATAGGGCCGGGAGCGACCGGTGTCACCACGAAGCGGCACTCGGGAGCGCCTTGCGCCTGGCAGGCGACCTCCTCGCAGTTCATCTGTCGGCGGGTCAGCACCGACACAGCGCGCGCCAGGAAGCCCCGGGTAAAATGGTCCTGCGGGTAGTCCGAGGCCTCATAGCTCTCGAACACGTCTCGTCCAGTAAAGAGCAACTCACCGTGGGCCTCATCCACCGATTTCAAGGTCAGGTTGCCCAAGCCCTGCAGCCGGAACATATCGAGGTAGTTCGCCAGATCGCCCTCGAAGTTCTCCGCGTACTTACTCCCGATGCGGATGCGCGCGACGTCTGGTAGGTGGAACTCTGCCTCCAGCTCGCGCAGAATCTGGCCCACAAAGCGGCTGGTAACCGACGTCTCCAGGTAGGGGCGCAGCGGGTCGACACCGAAGCCGCGGAGTGCGAGCCGCAGAAAGGCGGCCGCCTGGAGGGAAGCCGGGGCAACCCGCTCCTCGGGGAGGGTAGGCAGCAACTCTTTCAGCGCGCGCTCGTGGAATGCCGCCACCTCCTCCGGACCGATTTGGCAGCGGATGAACTCGCCGCTCAGAAGCTTCAGCGCCGGCATCACCTGGGATTCCCCGCCCTCCAGGTAGCCGGCCAGCAGATCCCGGTAGCGGGCACACAGCGGATGCTCCTCTGGCTCCACGATAGCCCCTCCTTCGCCCCGGCGCATGCACCCCTCCTACGCTTGAGAAAGGTACTTGACGAGGGTCAGCTCGTTCCCAACTCCCGGATGGTAGGTATGATGCACCTCGTCCATGAAGTTGCGGATGATGTAGGTGCCCATCCCTCGCTTCCGGTCGCCCGTGGTGAACGCGCTCAAATCCAGATCGCCCAGCTCGCTGATGGAGAAGTCCGGACCCTGATCCAGGATTCGCAGCTCAATCCGGTTGGAGAAGACGGAGACGCGCAGCGTGATCGCCTGCATCGCCCCATCAGGGTAGCGAGCGACAATCACGCGACCAGCGGAAGGCACTTTGCTGTAAGCGTGCTCGATGATGTTGGCGCACGCCTCGTCCACCGCGATCTCGATCTCGCCCACGCGTTGGTCCGGGAAGCCCATCTTGCGTGCCACGGCACAGACAAAGTCACGGATGAGGTATAGGTAATCCGTCTCGCCGGGCACAACCAGAGCCAGGTCCCGGCGCTCGCGTTGTGTGCTCATTGTCCCTCGGTCATAGCCAGGCACTGAAGCGCCTCCTCCTCCGTACTGAAGGCGCGAATCAGCTTGGAGAAGCCAAGCAGATTGAAGATATTGGCGATCTTATCGGACATCCCCGCGATCACCAGGTCGCCGGCGTTGTGCCTGACCTGGCGGAATACGCTCATCAACAGGCCCAACGCAGTGCTGCAGATGTACGTTGCCTCGCGAAGGTCGAGCAGCAATCGATAGCTCCCCTGGTTGATCAGGGCGAGCATCTCCTGCTCGAAGCGCGGGAAAGAGTGCGCGTCAATATAGCCGGCCACGCGTACAACCTGTACCGCGTGCCCACCTGCCTTCGTCGGTTCGGTGGTAATCCTCAGCTCTTTCATGAACAGCCACTCCTGCCGGATCGGTCATCTGCACCGGCCTACGGAATCCCGGCGCCTCTCATCACGCCGGGCAAGCGTGTATTCCAACTGTTAGATCCATCAGCCTCAGCGATGGTAGTAATCGCTATCGACCAACACCCCGTGCTCCCGGTGAATGCTGAATGGAAACGGGCGCGGGTCGAACTTGCCTCCGCGTACCTTGCGTATCTGGAGGTTGCGTCGGGGGATTCCCCCGCGGTCCTCGGCGTAGAACAGCCGCAACGATACATCATACGCGTTGGACACGGAGTTCGTCTCGCGTGGATCCATCGCATCCGCGAGGTAAAGATCCAGGAGAACCACATCCGGCTCCTTGAGAATACGGTTCTTCTCGTAAACCAGGTGAATCAGGTCGCGCGGCGCCAGGTAGGCCGCCACAGAGGTCATCGAGTCGATAATCACCCGGGTGGGCCGGGCCACCTGAGAGAGGCCCTCGGCTAGAAGGTAGGCGAGCTCCTCCGGATCCGAGCGATCATAGAGAAGATACGGCTCGTCGCCCCCCTCGGAAAAGGCGTCCACCAGGACGAAGCTCCCCTGGCGCTCGTAGCTACCTACGGAGAAGCCGAAGCGCTGAAGGCTGGCACGCACCCGCTGCGGGGCATCATCACACGCCACGAAGAGCACGGACTCGCCCCGGCGAAGCCCCTGAATAGCGAAGTGCGAGGCGAGGATCGTCTTGCCGATCCCCGAATCGCCCTCCACCTGCCATGCCGTGCCGAACGGCAGCGGCTCCGCCAGGATCGCATCCACCGGCGCGAAGTGCACGTAGCGCGCCGGGCTTGCGCTCTGGGGCGCTTCTCTCCTCCCGCCATCCGCGCTAGGCATCATCTCGTTCCGCTCCTCGTGCCGGCCGGTAGAAGACCTTGATACCTGACGGCGTGATCCGCATGCGGTGCTCGCCCATGACGTGGTTGGCACCCCGCGCCTTGAAGACCTCAATGCCACGCTTGCGCCGCAGGCCATCGCGCGTGCTGCGCAATAGGACCACCGAATCGACCAACGACTCTTCCACGCCGTAGGTGCTGATGCGCGAGCTGCCGGCCGGCACCTCGGCGATGAAAATGGCGGCAGCCCCTAGCCCCTTGGTCAAGCGCACCAACTGGTCGGTGCGCTCCTTGGCCATGTGCGGCTGCTGGCTCACCTCGTGAAGCATCGCCGATAGCGAGTCGAACACCACCCGCCGGGCGCCCGTCTCCTGCAGCTGCGCCCGCACCACCCAGAGGTGCTCGGCAAGGCTCAGCTCGGCGAAAGGCGCGTAGACCACGGTCAGCAGACCCTCCGCTTCCAGACGAGCCAGGTCCCAACCGAAGGATGCCGCCACCTGCTGCACCTGCTCGGGCGTCTCCTGGTAGAGGAAGAGGAGCCCCTTCTCGCCCAAAGAAGCGCCCTCCTGGAGAAACTGGAGGCCGAGGATCGTCTTTCCTGTGCCGCTCTCGCCGCTCAGAAGCAGGCTGGAAGCTTGCCGCAACCCGCCATCCAGCAGGTGATCGAGGCCCGCGACCCCTGTCGGCAAGAGCGCCGCTTCTCCGGGCACGGCCTGGCGCGTGGGTACCACCTGCAGGGGGAAGACCTCGATCCCTTCCGGCCCGAAGCGGAAGTAGTGCCGGCCCGAAATATGGTCCTGGCCCCGCGACTTGAGTACCTCGACATGCCGCTGGCGGCGGCCGGTCTCCCGGTCGGCGGTGTTGCTAACCCGGATGACGGCGTCGACCACGTACTCCTCGAAGGAGCAGCCATACCCCTCCTCCGAGGTGACTTCCTTGGTTACCAGAACCGTCAGGCCGCGCTGCTTCAGCGCATTGAGGAGGCTGACGGCGAGCACCCGGCGCTCCATGGGGTCGGCGCTGAGCGTATCGAGATGGCTGATGCTATCGATGAGGATGCGGCGGGCTCCCATCTCCTGGATCCACTCATCGATCAGGCCGTCTGGCTTCTGGAGCTGGTCGCGCAACACTTCCGGGGAGGTGCAGCAGACGCGCACCTTGTTTTGGGCTTCCAGAGCGCGAAGGTCCCACCCGAAGTTGGCCGCGTCGCGGTAGAGCTGAGCCGGGAACTGCTCGAAGCTGATGATCAGTCCCGCCTCGCCATACCGGACGACTCCCTCGTGGATGAACTGGATCCCAACCGTGGTCTTCCCCGCGCCCGGGGTCCCCTCAACAAGGATCGCATGACCCCGCACGATTCCGCCCATCAAGATGAGGTCGAGGCCTTCGATCCCTGTAGGGATCTTTTCCATTCCGAATCATCCCCCCGCCTGTTAGGCAGATTATACTTCCTGGCGCATAATTGGTCAAGCCTGCGCTCCCCGACGCAACCGCCCAGGGCCCACGCCGCGTGTATCCCACGGACGCATTGGAGCCAGAAGAAATCCGCTGGTCTTTAATGTAGTGTTAGGGACAGGCAATGTTCTTTTCGGCATGGCCGGCTTATTCTTGAAGGTTCATCACGTTCGTGGCTGAGGAGGCCGGGGGATCCCCCGCTTTCCCATCCGCGTCCGCTCCCTTCAGCCGTGGTATCGACTGTATCGACGCCGGCGCGGGGCCAACCGCGCCTTGACACTGCGGGGGCGGGCGCGCTATAATCAGCGCGACACCCCGGACGGCTGCCACGCGCGCAGGCGCCGGGGCAACGGCGCGGGTGGCTCATGGGGGCGCAAGCCGCCACGGGCTGAAATGGGGAAGTCCGGTGCAACTCCGGCGCAGTCCCGCTACTGTAACCGCAGACGCCCTGCGGGAGTCAGACACCCAGCCCGCTGCCGGTCATTCTCTTCCTTCGCGTGAAAGGGGGGAGTGACGCTGCCTCTGCCGCCGGCGGTCCAGCCCACCACTCCCCAAGATGAGGAATGCCGGATGCATGCGTCATTTCGGGGAGCCTGCCTCCTGCTGGCCGTCGCTCTCTCCTTTGCCGGGTGCCGCCAGCAAGAACCGCCAGTCGCTCCAGCGCGCGTGCCCGCACAAGCGGCGGTGATCGATGATCTCGGGAGGCCTTGGGATGGCCATCTGCCGGCACGCCGCATCGTCTCGCTCGCCCCGAACGTGACAGAGATCGTGTGCGCGGTCGGAGGCCAGGAGTACCTCGTCGGGATCGATACCGCATCCGACTATCCTCCCGCCGTGAAGCGCATTCCCCAGGTTGGAGAGTTCCTCCGCCCTAGCATCGAGCGGATTGTCTCGCTGCGCCCGGATGCTGTGATCGTCTCTAGCGCCACCCTGCCCGCTCCTGAGGCCGACCGCTTCGCCCAGACGCTTCGCGCTCCGGTCTTCGTGCTCAACCCGGTACACTTGGAGGACGTCTGCCGCAACGTGCGCATCATTGGCCAGCTGCTCGGACTGGAGCAAGAGGCGGAGGCCGTCGCCGCGAAGACGGAGCGCCGCCTGGCGGACGTCGCACGCCGGGCCGGCGGGCAACCGCGGCGGCGTGTCTTCCTCGAGATCTGGCACGAACCCCTTACCACCGTAGGGGGCGGCACCTTCCTGGATGATCTGATCCGCCTGGCGGGAGGCCAGAACGTCGCCGCGTCGCAGAAGAAGCCCTTCCCCACCTTCAGCCTGGAGGCGCTTCTCGCCGCCAATCCGGAGGTGTACATCGTGACCACCGGAATGGGAGCCGCGCCGGACCCGGCAAAGCGGCCTGGTTTCGGCGCCCTGCGCGCCGTGCGCAACCGGCGCGTCGTCTCTGTTCCCGGCGATCCCGTGATGCGGCCGACGCCACGCCTGGCCGAGGGCGCCGAGCACCTGCTGCGGGCCATCCATCCGGAGGCGCAAGCCGATGAAGCCGAGTAGAAGGCAGGTCGTCTGGGCGCTTCTGCTCCTGCTGCTGGTAGCCGCCGCCACCATCGGCATCGGAGTTGGCCCGGTGCCGGTGCCGCCCGGCGAGACACTCGATGCCCTCATCCGACTCCTGGCTGGCCAGCCGGAGTCGAGCCCGGCCGATGCCATCGTCCGGGTTCGCCTGCCACGCATCGCGCTCTCCGCCGTAGTGGGTGCTGGGCTTGCCGCATCTGGCGCCGCTCTGCAGGGTCTCTTCCGAAACGCCATGGCCGATCCCTACCTGCTCGGGATTTCGGCTGGCGGCGCGCTTGGGGCCACGCTCGCCATCGCGCTCGGTCTCGGCATCACCACCCTCGGACTGGCTCCCGTGCCCCTTTTCGCGTTTCTGGGCGCCCTCGCCGCGGCATGGGCCGTCTATGCTCTGGGGAGAACCAGCGGCCGCGTGCATACAGAAACACTCCTCCTTGCCGGCGTCGCGTTGAGCGCGCTCCTTTCCGCCGCGATCTCCTTCCTGATCGCCCTGAGCGCCCGCGAAGAGGTGGTGAGCGCCGTCTACTTCTGGACGCTTGGAGGCTTCTACCGCGCGGATTGGAGCCGGGTGTGGATCGCCCTCCCCTACGCGTTCCTCGGCATGGGCCTGGCATGGCTCTATTCGCGCGACCTGAACGCTCTGCTTCTCGGCGAGGAGTGCGCGCTCAATCTGGGCGTCGATGTGGAACGCACAAAACGAGTTGTGCTCGCCGGCGCGGCCCTCGCGAGCGCCGCCGCCGTTTCCGTATCGGGGATCATCGGCTTTGTGGGCTTGATTGCCCCGCACATCGTCCGGCTGATTCAAGGTCCCGACCATCGCGCACTCATCCCCGCATCCGCGCTCACCGGCGCCCTCTTCCTTGTGATCTGTGATACGCTGGCGCGCACCCTCTTTGCCCCCACCGAGATGCCCATTGGAGTGCTCACCGCGTTCACCGGAGTGCCCTTCTTCCTCTCTCTCCTGCGCCGGTCGCAACGGGTTTCCCGGCACGCCTGACACGTGACGGACCCGGCCAGACCGGACGCCGTTCCCGCCTCATTCCCCAGGCCCCATCCAGCTGTTCTCCTGCGAGAGAGGCAAGCGGTCACAATTGCGTGACCGGAGGCGTTTGTGTTAGAATGCACGCGAAGGCGTTATCCAACGTGCCGTGGCCCGCGCGATGCGGCGCCTGGTCCGCACGGTGCGCTTTCAATGCGGTTCCGATCTGCGGCCTCAAGGAGTTGGGGAACTCCGCGTCGTATCTGCCTGATGGCGGTCTTCGCCAGCCCACCGGTATCCGGTGTGCGACGGTGGTCGCCGGGCTGCGTTTCGGTCGTTCCGGTCGCACAGAATGCCTGCTTCTTAAGAAGAGGGACAAGCGACCGATAATGCCTAGTGGGAGAGGCCGCGGGCCAGCGCGCCGCTTTCACGAATGCACCTCGCTAGGGAATCCGAAAGGATGGATTGCCAGGCGAGGAGAGGCCGCGAGCTGCAAATTCGCGCTCTATCGGGGCCACCGGCGTTGCCGCGAGCAGGCGTCCAGAGTCGCGATGTAGGTGTTGCTGCCCGAGAGCCGGACGCACCCATTCGCAGTGCTGAGTATCCGCCCTCGGGGTCTTCTGGATGGAGCGCCCCGCGTCCGGGGAAGCGAGGAGGATTCCGAGCGCCCGGAGCAACGAGAGTGGAGTGAGGGCCGGATATGAATTACGGGTTGGAAGGATAGGCACCACGCTTGGAGATCCTGCGCATCGCTTTCGAAGGGGACAAGGTTCAGATTACGCTTCGCATGTCAGAGCCCTTCAACACACGCGACAAACCTCATCTCGCGCGCGGGCTCTTCCGCATGCTGCCGCGGCTGAAGAAGCACCGTTGCTACAACGAGGGCAACCTGAGCTTCCAGCGCGAGGCAGCATCCACTGAGATCGCCCACCTGCTGGAGCATCTCGTTTTGGAGTTGCAGGCCGTGACGCTATGCGGCCGAGGCATCCGGGGCGTCACCTACTGGAACTGGCGGGAGGAACCAACCGGACAGTTCCATATCGACATTGACGCGCCCCATCCCGGCGTAGCGCTCGGCGCGGTGTGGCTCGCTCAGCGCATTATTCGCGCGATTGATGAGCGGCACCCCGAGACGATCGATATCGAGACCGAGTTGCGCACGCTACGCGCGATTGCCAAGCTCCCGGTGGATGCCATTCCAGCCCTCCCCGTGGAGGATTTCCCGCGCTGGGAGGCCACGTGGGCACAGCAGGTGGCCGAGTTGGTCGCCCGTTCCAAGGAGCAAGCCCTCGTCACCTCACACTGAGGCCCGGCTAGCGCCCGCGCCCCAGCCTGGAGAGCGCAGAAAGCATTCGGCCCCTCGAGCCCCCGGGATCGGGGGTTCGAGGGGCCGCATCCGGAACGCACTCGTCTTCTCGAACCTACTCGCTTGCCTCTTCACGCTGGCGCCTCGAGCGCGCCTCGCGCCCCAGCTTGCCAATCCGGGAGTAAAACTCTGTGCCGTGCGTATCGCGAACCGCTTCGCCGCCCTTGCGGCCAATCTCCGTGTAGAAGCTGGAGCCGTACTTCTCCTTCACGCGCTCTCCGCCAAGCCGGCCCGCCGTGCGCGCCAAGGAGGGGTCTGCCGCGAACCCACCCTCGCGGTCGTGCTCATGCGAACCACGATGTGCCTGGGCGATACGAGCCGCCCCTTCCGATCCGGGCTTGGGCCCTGGCCGTTGCTTCCGCTCTGCCATCTTGGATGACCTCCTTCGGATACCACAACGTCACTCATGGGACAGCGGCGAGCCGACACCAGAACCTGAGTGCGGCGCGGACCACCACCCCATACCACGGCGCCGGCACACAAAATACCGGCGCGTTACCGTGCGGGCCGCGAGCGCTCCACCGAACCGTGTTACGCGATGTATCTCCCCTCGGAATGTTGCGTTTCCTGCCCTGCGCCCTTTGCCGGAGCCCGGCCCACGGGGTTTCGCAGCACGACGCTTCCCTTGCCCCCATAGACTACGTTCCCCAGCCTTTCCGGCGGTGATGCCGGAACGAGAACCGACTGCGGCGCATCTCCCCGCTCAGACCCGGTCCGCTTCCCGGATCCGGCGGTGTCCCGGACGCTGCCGGTCAATCGCAGAGCCAGCCGGGACTTCCGAGGATGTGTGAAGGGTATGATCAATACGCCAATCGCTGGGGGCACACCGCCCTTGCCGGGCATCGTACCACTGCGATTCGCGCAAGCCTGCCGGCGCCACGGGGTGGCGCCGGCAGACACTTTTATGCATCTTCAGGCTTGATCATAGGAGCAGCCGTCTCGTCGATGCGCTCCTCAAGCTCGTCTTGCTTCTCTTTCGCCGCCTCGACGCCCGCATCCACGGCTGCCGTCACCCGGCCGCGCAGCTCGTCAACGCGCGAGCGTGCCTGCTCCATGAGGCCATCCGCGCGCTCCCGAAGCGTGGTGACCGCCTCGCCCGCGCGCTCGCGCGCGCATCCGGCAAACTCACCCACCTTCTCGCGCGCCTGGCCTGCATATTCCGTCGCTCTCTCCCCCACCTTGCGGCGCACTTCCACGCCGGCCATCGGTGCATAGAGTAGCGCTGCGGCGGCGCCAATCAACCCACCAATTACTAGCCCAAGGGCGAAATCCCTGCTGCTGTTGTTGCTATCGCTCACTTGCCGTTGCCTCCCTTCGCTCTTGCGAGTGCCTGCCACACTTCCAATCCCTTGCCTACCCCGGCACGCACACTCGCCAGGTTGATCATCGGACCGGAAATTGCCTCTTGCACGATGGAGGAGGTGGTATCCACCCGCTGTACTACCCGCTCCGCCACCTGTTCACTGAGGTCCGCAATGTGCTGAGCCTTCTCTGCAACCTCGCCGCTGATTCTCTCGGCACGCTCGGAAACCACCGTGGCGGTCTCCCTGACCGTGCCAAAGAGATCTTCCGCCTGGTTCATCAACGTGGTGGCTTTGCCGCAGAGGCCTCGGAGCTGTTTGTAGATGCCAAAGGAGGCAATCGCCAGAACGACCCAGCCGCCCACTTGCAGCACGGCTATGATGATCAGCGCAATCTCCGCCGCTGGGCTCATGCTGTATCCCCCTTTTTACAGCATTCTAGCACATGATACCCTCTCTGTCAACCCCTCAAACGCCCACCGAGCGCGCCCCCAGCCCCACCGCAAGGGGGCGCCAAGCAGACGCTATGGGGCTTCGCGCTAGCCTCTGATCAGCCGATCCGAACTTGCGCTCCCCCGGCCACAAATGCAAAAGGCGCCCCTCCTCGCGGGTATATCCCACAAGGAGAGGCGCCTCTAATCGTTTCCGCCGCAAAAAAAGCCAGCCATTACTCCACGCGGCGACGCCGGCGCGTGGAGTATCTCGCCAACAGGGCGCGGGCAGATACCACCCGTGGGCCCCGGAGAGGACGACGCGCGCGCCCTCGCTCAGCGCTTCCCGCGCTTCATCCTGCGGATGGGCACGGTCGCCACCAGGCTGACGGCCCCTCCCGTGTCGGTGATCGTGATCACCGAATTCTGCTCGTCAACGTCCATGAACTCGGAAAGCACCCGCGTCAGGTTGGCGCGCATGCGTTCCATCGTTTGCGGCGACACACTGGCTCGATCCTGAACCAACACCCGGCGGATGCGCTCGCTGGCAACCTTACCGGAGGGCTCGGGCCGGCCAAAAAGGCGACTGAGAAAAGGCATGGTCTCCCCCTTACTACCTATGCCTTGCCAATACCCAAAAACCGCCGGATCCGGCCGAGCATGCCGTCGTCCTCCTCCAGCGACATGAGGGGAACATCCTCGCCCACCAACCGGCGAGTGATGTTCTTGTAGGCCCGCGATGCACCGGCTTTCGGATCCATGACGGCCGGCTCGCCACGGTTGGTCGAGACGACGATCGCCTCATCCTCTGGCACCACGCCAAGAATCGGCACCGAGAGGATCTCGCTGATGTCGTTGATATCCATCATATCGCCGCGCTTCACCATGTGAGCGCGCACGCGGTTTACAATCAGGCGAATATCGCGCAGTTCCTCGGCCTCCATCAGGCCGATAATCCGGTCCGCATCCCGCACTGCCGAGACTTCAGGGGTCGTCACCACCACCGCCTTTTGCGCCCCGGCAACGGCGTTGCGAAAACCCTGCTCGATCCCGGCCGGGCAATCAATCAGCACGAAATCGAACTCGCTGCGCAGGTCCTGGCAGATCTTGCGCATCTGATCCGGGCTCACCGCGTTCTTGTCGCGCGTCTGAGCGGCCGGAAGCAGAAAGAGGCCATCGTAGCGCTTATCTTTGATCAGCGCCTGCCTCAGCTTGCACGTGCCCTCCGCCACATCCACCAGGTCATAGACGATGCGGTTCTCCAGGCCCATCACGACGTCCAAGTTGCGCAGGCCGATATCGGTATCTACCAGGGCGACCTTCTTGCCTGCCAGAGCGGTCAGGCCCACGCCCAGGTTGGCGACAGTGGTGGTCTTGCCAACGCCGCCCTTACCGGATGTGATCACCACTACTTCACCCACAGGGTATGCTCCTTCTTGGTCTACAGGGTCCGGATCCGGGGGATGGGTATCGGGCGCCGAGGCCGCTCGCATTCAACCGGTGGCGCTCGCCCGCCTCTGGTTCAGGATCCTAAGTGCTACTTGTCGCCCTTACCAATCACAGGTCAGCCCGCCCCGCTGAACCCTGAGCTCAACGATCAATGCTCTTCCCAGCCAGGATAGGGCTCAATGAGTAACATGCCGTCGCGCACGCTCGCCACCTCAGGGCGTGGCCGGGCGAGATCACCATCTGGGGGCCGGCCGATCACATTCGCGATGCGCAGTTGTGTCGGCGCCAGGCAGAGTGCCGAAACGATGGCGTTGGCGGCGCCACGCGCGCCGGCATGCGCCAGGCCACGCAGTGCGCCCATCACCAGAATGTCGCCACTCGCCACGACTTCAGCGCCGGCGTTGACATCGCCAATGATCACCACGCTGCCATCGTACTGGACCCGCTGCCCGCTGCGCAGGGTGCGATGGAGAAAGAGCGTGCGCTCTTCAATCTGCTGCTGTCTCTGGCCGCTCTGATCCCGCGTACTCGGCAACACCGCGGCAGATACAGGCCTCTCCGGCTCGGGGTCTCCCTCCTCCGCGACGCTCCACTGCTGGAGCACCACGGCACCCTCGACGCCGCCAGGGCGGTTGCGCTCGGGCAGGTTGGAGACCACGCGGCGCACCACCAGGCCATACTCGTCCTGGAGCGTATGGATGAGCCGGGCAAACTCCTCCCTGCTCAGCTCCCTCCGACCGATATCAACAATAGCGCCAGCACCCCGAAAGAACTCCGCGGCGCCGCTCAGCTTCTCGCGGAGGTGGCCGAGCACTCCTCCAAACTCGCCGTCCTCATCCAACAGGATCAGAAAACCATCCCGGATTCCCTTCACGGAAACCGGCTCTCGTGTCTTTGTGGGATCCAAGTTTGGCTAGCCCTCCCAACCTACCGTTGTGATCATTCCGCGCTTGGCCACCGATTCCTGCGTGCCAGCAGAGAGAGATCGAGAGGAGGAAGCGTCTCTACCGCCGCGAAACCAGTGCCAGAAAGGAGCCCGATATGCGCCCTCGCACGCCCGTTTCGGTAGCCTGCCTGGCCTTGGCTCTCCTCGCAAGCTCGGCCCCAATGGCCCGCGCCGAGATCACGCTTCTCGATGGCCCCATCGTCATCTTCCCCGGGCAGAGCTTCCGCGTTGCCCTGGAGCAGCCGGCCGGATCAGGCGATCTGGATGCGGCGGTCCCGCCCACCCTGGAGCTATTCGACCGCTGGCCCAAGGATTCCATCCAGCGATTCTACTTTCGCGCGCTCGCACCTGGTGACGCCACCCTCCGCTTCCACGGGCAAGCGGGCGAGTTGACCCTTTCGCTGAAGGTGACGCCCTGGAGCGAGGTGCTCCAACCGCGCCAGTGGAACAAGATCGACTTCCCACGCATCTGGCCGATGGCCGAGCCGGGCCTGCGCGAGCTCAAGACTCGCCGGACCCTCCACTCGCCGGAAGAGATCGCGGCGATCAAGGCAGGCGGAAAGCCTGGGGCCATCGCGCGCAAGTGGCATGCCCTTTCTGATGAGGAGATCTGGAACATCATCCCAGGCGCGTGCGTGCCGCGCACCTGTCTGATGGTCCTCAGCCCTTTCGAGGACGCGCGTGGTAAAGGCTGCCCGGTGTGCGGCCCGAAGATTTATGAAGGCCGAAACGCCTTCTACCCCTGGCGCATCGATCCCGAGGGCCATCCCTGGAAGGTGGGCTGCCCCTCGTGCAACACCTGGTTCCCCTCCAACGACTTCGCCAAGGGCGACATGCACTCGGGCGACTTTCCCGACGACGGCTACGGCTGCGAGCCGGCCCGCCCGGTCATCTCGCCCAACGGCAAGCCGTGGCGCTGGCCTTTCATCGCCTACTACCACCAGTGGGCCGCCTACATGGACCACTTCTCCCAGGGGATTCCCCAGTGCGCCGAGGCGAGCATCATCACCGGCGACCGCACCTACGCGCGCAAGGCCGCCATCGCCCTCTTCCGCATCTCCGAGAGCCTCCTCGATCTCGCCGTGAACATGAACCACCGCAAGATCCCCGTGCGCAACGGCGTCTACCAGCCCCCCATCGGCGCGCCAGACGCGAAGGCGATGGCCCGGGTAGCTGGGTCCTTCCTCTATATCCAGCCAAACTGGGACACTCCCCGCCTGGAATCGTATGCGCGTGCCTGGGACCTGATCTTCGACCAGCTCGAAGGCGACGAGGCGCTCCTCGAGTTCTGCCGGGCGCACCACCACCCGGAGATCCGCACCCTGGAGGACTTCCGGTGGTTCATCGAGAGCGGGATCCTCCGCGTGGCGGCGCAGGCGTGCCTGGATGACGCCGTCTCTCGAAACTACCCGATGCAGGAGGCCACGGTGGCCACCTTAGCCCTGGCGCTGGGCACGCCCCGGGCCAGCGAGCTGGCCGATTGGGTGATTAACGGCCCGGGCGGCATCCGCTTCGGGCTGAGCAACGAGTTCTTCAAGGATGGCTCCGGGCATGAATCGGAGAGCTACAACGCCATCGGGATTCGTGACATGGAGCGCCTCTTCCTGACGCTGGAGCGGCTCTACGCCCTGGACCCGGAGCGCTACCGCCCGCCACGCTTCCCCTCGCTCCTGAAAGACCCGAAGTACCCGCTCCTCTTCCACTTCCCGCTGGCAAATAGCCTGATCGGGCGCACCTACCCCAGCACCGGCGACACCGGTGGACCGCGCACCGCTCCTTCCGCGCCCTCGCAAGGCTACCCGCTCTCGCAAGCGCAATTCGTGGAGGTCTACCGGCGCACGCGCGATCCCCGGTTTGCGCAGGCACTCTATGGGCCGGCGGGTGAGATTCCCAGCGCGCTCCACGAGCCGGAGCTACGCGCCGAGGTGGAACGGATTGGCAAGGAACGCGGCTGGCAGGTGCAAACGAAGAGCAACTTCCTGGACGGCTATGGGCACGCCATCCTTCGCTCGGGCACGGGCGACCGGCAGCGCGCCCTCTGGCTGCGCTACGGGCGCGCGCTCAAGCACCTCCACTACGACATGCTCACCTTCGGCCTCTCTGCCCTGCAGCGCAACCTGCTCCCGGAGCTGGGCTATCCCCAGGGGTGGACCTACGCCAGCGTGTGGGAGTTCAGCTGGGGCACCCATTATGGCACCCACATCACGGGCGTGGCCACCAGCGCCTTCCCGCGCGGTCGGCTGACGCTCTTCGCCGATTCGCCTCCGGCGCAGGTCGCGGTTGCCGAGGCCTCCACCGGGCCTGGGAAAGACGACGCCTGGCGCCAGCGCACCCTGGTCCTCGTCGATCTTCCGGGAGAGAACTGCTACGCGGTCACTCTCGAGCGCGTCCGCGGCGGCCAGGAGCATCTCCACTCATTCCACGGGCCGGATGGTGAAGCCACTCTCTTCGGACTGTCGCCCAAGCCGCAGGGTGGCGGCACGGTGCTCGGCACTGATATCGCGTATGGCGATGTGTCCAAGGCGGGGCATGACCGCGAGCTGGCCATCCTCGCCTACCTGCCCAACCCCTCGCGCGACCGTCCCGCCGCGCCCTGGGGCATGGATGTGGCCCTGCGCAATCAGAAAGACGTGCGCGTGCGCATGACGATGATGCACCCCCTCGATGCCGAAGTGGCGCTCGCCGAGGGCCGGCCCCCGGGAGGCGGGAGCAACGCCTATCGAATGCCGTTCGCTATCTCGAAGCGGATGGGCGACGCCCCGCTGAGAAGCCAGTTCCTGATGGTGATCGAGCCGTACGAGGGGGCGCGCGTCGTAGAGCGCGTTGAGCCGATGGCGGTCACTCCTCTGGGGGGCGCCCCGGCGGGCGAGTTCGCCCCGCTCGGGGTGCGCATCACGACGCCCGAGTTCGTAGACACGCTCATCTTGCAGCCGGACGCGTCCGGCGCGTGCCGGACGGCGGATGGTCTGGTCTGCCGAGGCGAGGTTGGCTTCTGGCGCGAGCGCCGGAATGGGGCCGGCCAGACGCCTGCTGCTGCGGTCCTCGCCGGAGGCAGCCAGCTGGCGAAGGGAGCGGCACGCCTGGAGGTGGCACACCCGGTCTACACCGGTCGGATCACGCGGTGCGACTGGGCAAAGCGCACGGTGGTCGTCAGCCCCGCGCCGCCCGCGGGAATGCGCCTGGTGGGCCAACACCTGCAGATCCGCAACGACGCCGGCAGCCACGTTTCCTACGTCGTCGAGGCGGCGCGCCCGGTGGAGGGCGGCTGCGCGCTCACCCTCGAGCTCGATCCCCGCGTGGGCGAGGGCGTGGTCAAGTCATATGCCGCGGGCACCCTGGAAAGCCAGCTCGGACTGCGCCTTGCTCCCTGGGGCTACTACGCGGGGAAGACCCTCGCCAACGAGGATGGCTCCACCTTCTACCGGCTGCGCGATGTGGAGAGAGGGAATCGGCTCGTGCTGGAGGCGCAGGTGCCAGCCGAAGGGCTGAAGCGCGACTTCTCCGACCGCGATGGCGACGGCCTGACGCGCTACGTGATCTACGACTACGGCCCCGGCGACGAGGTGATCCTCCGCTCCTTTGCTACGCTGGCGAGCCAGTGAGAAGACGGTGCGCCGGGCGCCCGCAGGCGCCCGGCGCGCCTTCTGAGCGGCCATGCCACAACCTGAGCGGGCCTGTTTCGAGAGAGGAGCGATGCGCGTGAGTGGCCCTGGCACGCCCCCGCAGCGCGTGGAGACGCGATTCGGCGTAACGGCTGACGCCCATCTCGTCGGGCGGGCCGGGCCGGAAAACCGCGCGCACGTGGAGCGCTTCACCGAGGCGATGCGCACCTGGCGCCCCGATTTCGTGATCGACCTCGGCGACATCCTTTACCACTGCGGCGAGCCCAGGGAGGAGCACATCCAGGAGCTGCGCCGCCACTGGGCGCTCTATTGCTCGGCCGGGTGCGCTGCCTACGCCGTCCTCGGCAACCACGACGCCGACTGGCTCCGGCAATGCTCAGAGGCAGGGCCCGGACCCTCGTGGCAGGCGTATCACGAGGCAACCGGAATGCCCGGGCGGTTCTACTCCTTCGATGTCGGGAGGCTTCACGTCATCGTCCTGGATGGGAACGCCCCGCGCCCGCCGGATGCGGGCGCCTCTCTCGACGGCCATCAGGGCGCGTTCTGGCTGGACGAGCTTCAGATGGAGTGGCTGGCCAGCGACCTGCGCGCGCACCGGGGCCGGCCGAAGATCGTTTTCTGCCACCAGGAGCTCCACTACACTCCCCCCGAGGGCTCCGGCGAAGGCGGCCAGGTGCCCTTCCCGCAGGTCGGGAGCGCCTCTTCGCACGTGGACAACGGCTGGGAGGCGCGGCGCCTCTTCTCCGCCGATGGCGAGGTGATCGCCTGTTTCGCGGGGCACAAGCACCATCCGCGCTGGGTGGTGCATGGGGGCGTTCACTACATCACACTGGCCGCCACCCATCGGGCGGGCAGCTATGCCCGGGTCACGGTTTCTGACACGCTACGCATCGAAGGCTTTGGCGAGCAGCCATCGCTCGACCTCCCCCTCCCCGCGTGATCGCTTGCCCCCGCGAACGGGTATGACGCCTCTGCGGGAGGTGCGCGATGAAGAACGCCGAGGCCGCAGAGCTGCTGCAGAATATCGCCGATATGCTGGAGATCAAGGGCGAGAGCCCCTTCCGGGTACGCGCCTACCGCGAGGCCGCCCGGGCCATCGAGACGCTCGCGGAGCCGATTGAGGCCGTGGCCGAGCGCGGTGAACTCGAGGAGATCCCCGGCGTGGGCGAGAGCATCGCGGCGAAACTCAAGGAGTATCTGGAGACGGGCACGCTCGCCTACTACGAGGATCTGCGCGAGCAGGTCCGCCCCGGGCTGGCGGAGCTGTTGGAGGTGCCCGGGATCGGGCCGAAGAAGGCCAAGCTGTTCTACGAGCAGCTCGGAATCGACTCCATCGAGAAGCTGGAGAAGGCCGCGCGCGAACACAAACTGCGCACCCTCCCGCGAATTGGTCCGAAGACGGAGGAGGGGATCCTCAACGCCATCGAGCGCCTGCGTGGGCGCAGCGGACGCACGCCACTCGGGATCGCCCTTCCGGCCGCGCGCGAGTTCCTGGAGATTGTGCGCGGGCTCAAGGATGTCCGACAGGCCGATCTGGCCGGGAGCCTGCGCCGCGGGCGCGATACCATCGGGGATCTGGACCTCCTCGCCTCTTCCGATGACCCCGCGCGCGTCGTGGACCAGTTTGTGGCGCTTCCAGGCGCGAAGAGCATCCTCGCCCATGGACCGACCAAGGGCACCATCGTCACCGCCGAGCACCTGCAGATCGACCTGCGTGTGGTAAAGCCCGAGGAGTATGGGGCGGCACTGCAGTACTTCACCGGCTCGAAGGCGCACAACATCCACCTCCGCGCCCTCGCCGAGGCGGCAGGCTACAAGGTGAACGAGTACGGCGTCTTCCGTACCTCAGACGACCGGCGCGTCGCCGGCGAGACGGAGAAGGGCGTCTATCAAACCGTTGGTCTGGAGTGGATCCCCCCGGAGCTGCGCGAAGACCAGGGCGAGATCGAGGCGGCCGCGTCCGGCGACCTCCCGGATCTTGTGGAGCTCGCGGATATCCGCGGCGACCTGCACCTGCACACCGACTGGAGCGATGGTCGCGATTCCCTCGAGCAGATGGTAGAGGCGGCGCGCGCGCGCGGCTACGAGTATGTGGTAATCTCCGACCACTCCGTCTCGATGGGCTTCGTTCATGGCCTCACGCTGGAGCGGATCCAGGAGCAGCGCGGGAGGATCGCGGAGCTCAACGAGCGCTATCCCGATATCCGCATCCTTCACGGCACGGAAGTCAACATCCGCGCCGATGGCAGCCTCGACTACGAAGATGAGGTCCTGGCGGAGTTCGACGTGGTCACGGCGTCGGTACACAGCGGCATGGGGATGGATCGCGAGCGCATGACCCGGCGCATCCTCCGGGCGGTGCGCAACCCGCACGTGGACATTCTGGGTCACCCCACCGGGAGGATCCTCGGGAAGCGAGAGCCCTATGAGGTGGATCTACAGGCGGTGATCCGCGCCGCCGCCGAAAGCGGCACCGCTCTGGAGATCAACGCGCAGCCCGACCGCCTCGATCTGAAGGACACGGACGCCCGGCTGGTGGCCGAAGCGGGCGCGATGGTCGCCATCAACTCCGACGCCCACTCCGTCGAGCAGCTCGGCCTCCTGGAGTATGGGATCGCCACCGCCCGGCGCGGCTGGATCGAGCGGAAACACGTGCTAAACGCGCTCCCGCTGGAGCAGCTGTTGCGCCGATTGGGCCGCCCGACCACGCCGGCCAGATATGCCCTGGCCGCGTAGCGCCGACGCCCGGCACCCTCATCGAGGGTATCGCTGGGGGATGCGATCAGCGGCATGAATCGATGTGGCGCGCGGGCGCTACCGCCCGCGCGCCACATCCGAGAGTAGATACTCTACGTGGTCACGCCGCGATCAGTTGAGCGTGCCCCGGTTGTAGAGACAGACCTCCGAGATCCACATGATGTGCGGCCGCTGGGCTGGCCCGCCTCCCGGAAGCTGGCGGATGCGCACCCGGCTGGTAGTCGTGACCGGCCAAGCGTGCTGGGAGACCGTCGTCACGGGCGCGTTCCGCACCTGGACGACGCTCTTCCAGGCGTTGTTCTCCCAAATCTCCACGTCATAGTTGCGCGACGCGAAGATCTGGTTGTCGTCTAGCGCCCAGTAGATCCACACCTCGGAGAGGGGCATCGGCTGGGGCAGCTGGACCTCGAGCCAGTGCTCGGTACCGGCGGTATCGCGAGACGCCCACGCTTTGTCCCACCAGGCAAGCCGCGAGGTATCCCAGACGCCGTCGATCGCCGGCTCGGGCCGGTAGCGCGAGTAGGAGCTATCCGCGGTCACTTTCGCGCCCTTACTTGCCAGGGCCACATCGCCCTCTGGAGGCGGCGGGATGTTGCGGAACTCGCTTGCGGCCGTAGCAATCGGCTTGCCCGCCGCGGTCTCGATCCGGAACGAGACGTCCTTGACCTCCGTGGTCTCGCGGGACAGGTTCACCCGGAACTCGCAGCTCTTCTCTTCCGGGCCAAGAACGCGCTCGCGCGGCTCGATGGCGATGCCTTCAGCCTCGGCCTTCACCCGAAGTGGCATCGGCCCGGTGAGACGCTCCACGTCGAGGATGTAGCGAAGGCTCTGCCGATCCTCCGAAAGCGCCTTCTTCACCTGAACGCTAACCACGCGCGTGAAGTGGATGTTGACCACACGGTAGACAGATATTGGCTCTTGCCCCGCGACAGGCACCGAAAGCGCTGCGCACAGGTGCATTGCCCCGGGAAGATCGCGCTGGATGGAGACGGCCTGGCCCGCGGATACCGCGCCGGCCGGCGGGGTGGCACTCACCCACCGCAGGATGTTCCGCTCCTGCCCAGCCCACGCGCTGACGAGCGTCGCGCCGCTCTTGCCCGGCTGGAACCGGGGCGTGATCGCCGCGACCTCGGTCACCGGCCGAAGGCCCTCTCCCTCAAACGTCAGTCGGGCATTCCCCGTAAAGAGGACCCACTCAGCAAGCGCACGCTCGGCATCCAGGAGCTCCGTGGTAATGCTCGTTCGCTCCAGGCTCTCCTCTTCCGCGAGCACCTTCGCCTTTTCCGCGCGAATGGCGGCGACCGCCTTGCCAAAGCCGGCGGCATCGCCGGCTTTCAGGCCGCGCACCGAGACGCCAAGCGCCTTCAGCCGGTCGGTGTTCTCCGAGCGCCCGCGGACAATCGCCGCGTTCTCGCAATGCCGGGCGGCGCGCTCCAATAGCCAGCGCTCCGCATTCTCGCGCGACGAGATGCGCAGGATCGTCAGCTCTTCCGCACCCTGCACCAGGCGGATGCGGATCCCCTCCTGCGTGGGGGTGAACTCCACCGGCGCGAGCTGCACGGCATCCATCACCACCACGGGGCCGCGCGCGCCGGCCCGCGCCTCGTTCAGAAGCGTCAGCTCCACCTGCCGGCCCTCAACCGGAGCGCGGAGGGTGAGATAGACCACCTCGCCCCGCCCGAAGCGCTCGGCGTAGCTGCCGGTCACCAGCGGCTCCGGCTCCCAGCCTGCCTCGGACATCTCCTTCAGCGCCGGGTAATAGGTGTGGCACACATCGCCATAGTCGCGGTAGCCCTCGCGGACCATGCGGCCGGTGGAGGGGAAGTGACCGAACTGCGCGCTGGCCAGAACGAACTCCTCGGCCGTCGGCCGATCATCCAGCTTGTGGAGGTTGATGAAGTTCATCGTGAGGACCGGCTTCTGGTAGCCCCCATAGCGATGGTAGGCCATCAACGCCCGATCCCGGAAGTGGCTGCTTTCAATGCCGATGATATCCAGGCCCGTATAGCTCGGCCAGGCCTCGGTGGTCGGCCCCATATTGCCCAGAATCGTCTTCCCCATGGGATGGTAGCGCTTCTGGATAAAGCGCAGCCACTCATAGCCGGCGAACTTGCCATGCGCGCCCACGACAAAGGTGGCCGGATCATAGGTGAGCGCATGGTTTGCAAACTGGAAGTGATCGGGACGGTGGTTGATGTTCCAGCACGACCACGCCCCTGCCCCATCGATGTAAGCCCCATCAATCTTCGGGTTCGCAGCAAAGAGCGAGTCGAACAGCTTCACGCCGCGCTGCGCCGGCGTCAGCCGGTTCCCCGGATGGCGGAGATCGGGGTCCACATTGCAGATGAAGCGAAGCAGGGCGAGGGGAGTCGTCGGGCGCACGTCAGACCCCCAATGGTCCGTGATCAGCACGCGGTAGCGGCCCTGAGGGTCGGTCTGGGCATTGTCGCGCACGAACTGGATATCATCACGCTTGCCCATCTCCTCCCAGCCCGCATTGGGGAGCAGATTCTCTTCCGGCCGGCTTTGGCGGTGGATCTTGAAGTCGTCGAACCACGCGGTGCCGGTCGTGTTGCGGAGCATGGCATAAACACGCAGCTCCAGGAGAGGCGCGTGGGGCGTGATCACAACCTCGGAACGCTCCCAATCGTGCGTACCGGGGCGGAAGAGAGCGCACCGCCCGAACATCCAGCTCCCATCCGCACAGCGGGCATCGACATAGATCGAATAATCGTTGGGGTTCGCGGGCGCCTTGATATTCTCCGCGCGGCTCCAGCCAGAGACTACCACCGGCTCGTTCACCGGCTGATCCAGAAGGACAAACTGGCGCGCGAAGCCATTCCCGCCCTTCGCCTCGGTGATCGACCCCCGGAAACAGTAGCGGCCAGAGCGCTTCACCTGCTCATCAAGAGCGCCACCGATGATATCCCAGGCCGCTGGCGTCTGTTGCCGCTCCAACTCTTCCATGCGGCGGATCGCCTCTTCGTAGTTTGCCGGCAAAGTGCCAGTGAGCTGGATCGTCTCGGAGCCGGTCTCGTTATAGGGGTACATCCCCATGTCCCGGTCGTGATCCTCCTCGACCGCCCCCTCTCCCTCGTGAAACGCGTAGTGCTGGGGGTTGGGGATGTTCTTCGTCTCGTTGGCAAAGAACCAGCCGCCATGCCGGTCGGTGCGCCGCGGTAAATGGTCGGGGAAGAGGCGATAATAGCCGGCCAGCGCCGAGCGGAAGTGCCACCGCGGATCCGTGGGATAGAGGACCACCGAGAATGGAGCCCTCATGCGCATCTCCGGGCGAGCATGGCGGCTGAAGCCGAACGGGAAGCGGAGCGTCACCGCTTTCTCCTCGGGAAGCGCCCGGAACTCCGCGACGCAGAGCCGGTCGGCATGGAGGCCGATGCCTAGGTCATCGCTCCCCGTGGCCAGCGTGCGCAGCGACGCAATCGGCAGCTTGTTGAGCAGCCGGGCGGGAAGCAACAGCGGGTTCTCGACGCCGTCTCCCAGCGGAAGCGTCACGCCTTCCATCCGGAGGTTCAGGTCGACCACGGTGTCCTCGGTGCCGGCGGCAACGACGACACCATCCAACCAGAGGGCTCCGTTCCGAGCCGCAAGCTTCGCCTCGACGCGGAACTTCGCCGGGTCCGCAGACGCTTTCGTCCTCGGGTCGACCAGCTGGAACGAAGCGGCCACGCCGGGGAGCGGCTTGCCCCTCACGCTGAGGGAACGGATCGCCTGCCCTTCCCAGGTCGCGCGGAAGCCGTTTCCGGCATCGACGGTTGCCCCTTGGGCGCCGCTGCAGAGCGCGGCAGATACGAGAATGCTGAAGAACCAGGCCTTTGCTCTCATCATGCTGCCCTGGTTCGACAGGGTCTTTCGGTTTCCTCCTCTGAGCGTTGGGCAGGCGGTCGAGCAGCGCGCGGGTGCTCTCACGCGCGGGGTGTCTGGCGAAGGAGGAACGGCGCTCCGCCGCGAAGTCTCTCACTACGATGGCAGAAGGCCCGGATGCACGCTCAGCTTGCCCCGCCCTAATCTACTTCGATAACGCCGCGACGTCGTGGCCGAAGCCACCGGGCGTTGCCGCGGCAATGGCGCGCTACCTCGAGGAGGTGGGCGCCAGCCCGGGGCGCTCGGGGCATCGCCTGGCGATTGCGGCCGCGCGCGCCCTCTTTTCCGCGCGCGAAGCGGTGGCCCAGCTCTTCCACTTCGATGACCCGCTGCGCGTCGTCTTCGCAACCAACGCCACGGAGGCGCTAAACCTGTCACTGACCGGGCTGCTGCGCCCCGGGGACCACGTGGTCACCAGCAGCGTGGAGCACAACTCCATGATGCGCCCGCTCCGCGCCCTGCAGCAAGGCGGGGTGGAGGTGACGGTGGTGCCCTGCTCGCGCGAGGGCGTGCTCGATCCCAACCGGCTGGAGTTCGCGATCTCTCCCCGGACGCGGCTGATCGCGCTCACCCACGCATCCAACGTCACGGGCACGCTCCTGCCCGTCGCCGAGGCCGGCCAGCTCGCCCGCGAGCGCGGCGCGCTCCTCCTGGTCGATGCCGCTCAGACTGCCGGCGCCTACCCGATCGACCTCACCACTGATCCCATCGACCTGCTCGCCTTCACCGGGCACAAGTCGCTCTACGGACCCACCGGCACTGGCGGGCTGGTCCTGGGCGAGCGCGTGGACCCATCGCAGCTCCAGCCGCTGATCCGCGGCGGCACCGGTAGCCACTCCGAGCACGAGGAGCAGCCCGAGTTCCTGCCGGACCGTTACGAGAGCGGCACGCCCAACGCGGTGGGCTTGGCCGGGCTGGACGCAGGCGTTCGCTGGGTGCTTGAACGCGGTGTGGAGAGGATCCGCGCGCACGAGGTAGCCCTCACCCGCCAATTGATCGAGGGGCTCTCAGCAATTCCAGGAGTGACACTCTACGGCACGCGCGACGCGGAGCGGCAGACGGCCACCCTCTCCTTCACGATTGCCGGCAAGGACCCCGCGGAGGTGAGCGTGCGCCTCGATGAGAACTTCGGCATCCTCTGCCGGGCCGGGCTGCACTGCGCTCCGGCGGCGCACCGGACGCTCGGCACCTTCCCGCAAGGCACGATCCGGTTCAGCCTGGGCGCCTTCAACACGCCCGAGGAGGTCGCCACCGCGGTGGCCGCCGTGGTGGAGGTGGCGCGGTGAACGCGGGGGCCTACACCCTTCTCCTGGTGGGCTCCACCCAGCGCGCGCTGCGTGCCGAGCAGCTCCTTCAGGAGGCCGGGATCGCGTGCAAGCTGATCCCGGTGCCGCGCCAGATCCGCTCGGATTGCGGCCTCTGCCTGCGCGTGGCCCGCGCCGATTCTGCCGCGGCGCTGCAGGTGCTGCGCGCCGCCGGCCTAGATGAAGTGACCGCGCACGATCTCTAATCTCGGAGTGGCCGCGCCTGGCGCGGCACGAGAGGAGGCAATGATGGCAAAGGTAGTCGACGCGCGCGGGTTGCCGTGCCCGCAACCGGTGATAGCAACGCGCAACGCCTTGCGCGAGAGCGAAGCCGTCACCGTGATCCTGGATGACGAGATCGCCCGGCAGAACGTGACGCGCATGGCCGAGCGGGCCGGGTATCGCGTGGAAATAAGCACGCGCGACGACGGCATCTATCTCCAGATTTACAAGGAAGGCGCCACGCCAGAGCCCGTATCCGCGCCCGAAGCCGCGCCATCGGCGGGAGGCCCGCTGGTCCTCCTGGTCGCCAGCGAATGCATCGGCCGCGGCGATGACGAGCTGGGGCGAATCCTTGCCCGATCCTTCTTTCACGCGCTGTGCGAGGCGGAGCCGCTTCCAGAGAGGATCTTCTTCCTCAATAGCGGGGTGAAGCTCGCCGTCGAGGGCTCGCCGGTGCTGGACGACCTGCGCGCCCTGTCCGAGCGCGGGGTCACCCTCCTCGCCTGCGGCACCTGCCTGGAGTTCTACGGGCTGAAGGAGAAACTCGCCGTTGGCGAAATCACGAATATGTACGCGATTGCCGAGGCGCTGATGGGCGCCGGCAAAGTGGTGAGGCTATGACGCGAGAAGAGATTCGTCTGACATCGATGAGCCGGGCGGCCGGTTGTGCCGCGAAAGCAGGCCCAGAGGCCCTGGCGCACGTGCTGCGCCCGCTGCAAGCCCTGTTCCCGGCCGAGCGCTTCCCGGCGCTACAGGTTGGCCTGGAGGTGACCGACGACGCCGCGGTCTATCGGATCACCGACGATCTCGCCATCATTCAGACGGTCGATTTCTTCACGCCAATCGTCGATGACCCGCACGACTACGGCGCGATCGCCGCGGCCAACGCGATGAGCGACGTCTACGCCATGGGCGGCGAGGTCGTGCTGGCGCTCAACGTCTGCTGCCTGCCGGGTACGCTTCCGGAGGAGATCGCCGCCGAGATCCTGCGCGGAGGCGCCGAGAAGGTGCTCGAGGCGGGTGGCGTGCTGGCCGGCGGGCACACGGTCGATGACGACGAGCCGAAGTACGGCCTAGCCGTCATGGGCACCGTTCACCCCGACCGCGTCCTCACCAAAGGCGGGGCGCGCCCGGGAGACGCACTCGTGCTGACGAAGCCGCTGGGCGTGGGGATGATCACAACAGTGCTCAAAGCTGGCGTGGCCGACCCGGAGCACGTTGGCCCAGCAGTCGATTCCATGAAGAGGCTGAACCGCGAGGCGTCGCGGCTCATCCGGGAGGCCGGCGCGCATGCCGCCACGGATATCACCGGGTTCTCGCTGCTGGGCCACGCCTGGGAGATGGCCGAGCGGAGTGGGGCGCGCCTGCGCTTCGAGTTCGACCGGCTCCCCTTCCTGGAGGGGGCGCGCCGCTACGCGGAAGAGTGGCTCTTCCCCGGGGGCACCTGCCGCAACGAGAAGGCGTATGCCTCCCACGTCACGTTCGCGGACCGCATCCCTGAGGAGATGCGCCAGCTCCTCTTCACCCCGGAGACTTCCGGTGGCCTCCTCGCCGCCATTCCCCCCGAGAAGGCCGAATTGCTAGAAGCGCGCTTCGCCGAGGCCGGCCACTTCTTCCGCCGCGTCGGCGAAGTGACCGAAGGCACCGGCGTCACGGTGGAGTGAGCCGCGTCTCCCGACGCTACGCGAACACCTCCAGGAGAGCGTCGGCGATGCGCGCACGGGCGCGGTCCTGTTCCGGCTTGCAGCCCGTGCCGTACTCCGGGTGGATCCGATTCGTGAGGACAAGGAGAAAGAGCCCCTGCTCCGGGTCGATCCAGAGCGACTGCCCGGTAAAGCCCCCATGCCCATAAGCGCGCGGCGAGAGCCGCGACGGGCGGTGCTCGGCACGCTGGTTGAGGCACCAGAGGAAGCCCCACTCCGGGAAGTCCGGCCCGGTCCACGGCTGGGTGACGTCGTCGATCACGCGCTCCGAGAGGATCCGGGTGTCGCCCAGCTCCCCGCCGCCAAGCATCATGCGAGCGAAGCGGGCCAGGTCGGCCGCCGTGGTGAAGAGGCCGGCATTGCCGATCGCCCGCCCGGCCATCCGGCTATCGAGGTTGTGAGAGATCCCCAGGGGAACGCCGCGCGGGCCGCCGACCACGCGCTCGGATGGAGGCACCACGTTGAAGACGCTCTCGCTCATCCCCAGTGGCCGGAAGATCCGCCGGGTGCAGAACTCGCCGAAGCGCATCCCGGTGACGCGCTCCACGATGATGCCGAGGAGGATGGCGTTGTAGCACGCGTACTCGTGGCGCGTGCCCGGCTCGCGGGTAGGATTCTCGTCCAAAAGCGCCTGGAAGAACGCGTCGCCACTTGCCCGACGGCCAATCTGGCGCGCGGCACCAAACCCCGAGGTGTGCGACGCCAGGTGGCGCAGCGTAATCCGCTCGACGCCCCGGCCCCGATGGTCCGGGATGTAGTCGGTCAGCGGCGCGTCGGGATCCAGGCGGCCTTCATCCACGCAGATTGCGCACGCCGTCGCCGTGGCCACAACTTTGGTGACGCTCGCCACGTCGAAGATCGAATCGCGGCGCATCGCCACGGGCTCCGGCTCCACCTGGGCCAGGCCAAACGCCTCATGGTAAAGGACACGCTCGCGGTCGCCAAGTAACACCACCGCGCCGGTGAACAGCCCCGCGTCAAACTCGCGCCGGACCGCTTCTTCAACCTGCCGCAGTGAAGCCGGGCCGCCAGATGGTACCGGACAGGTTCGATCGGTCATCTGCTCCTCCATGCCGAAACTGCGCCTCGAACGGGTAGAGAGGGCAAGCACTAAAACTGGCTTCCATGCGGCGCGCACGCCCTCCTTCTGGAAAGAAAGCATCCCCTCGGCGTGCGGGAAACGGAGCAGGAGGTGGGGCTTGCTGTGGTGTACTCTATCACCGGGCGTCAGGCCAGGCCCTGCGGCGCCGCCAGGCAGGTGGCGCTCGAGCGTGCTCTCGGCACCCGCCCGAGCCGCCATGGACCGCATCAAAGCGGAGTTCGCACCCTGCGCGCGTGCTGGCCACGCCCGCGACAAGCAAGACGCATCCGGTCCGCTCGGGAGAGTAGGAGGCCAATCATGCCAAAGCCGTTGAACGCCGGGCACAGAATCCCTTCCACGATCCTCAAGTTGCTCGCGGCTACCGCACTTGCCTTCCTAACCACCAGCCACGCGCTGTCAGCGCCAGCCACAAGACAGGCAGGCGGATCCTGGATACTCGAGAACGCGACGCTGCGCGTGGAGATCGACCCGCCAGCCGGACGCTTCCAGGTACTCGACAAGCGCGCTCGTTTCACCTGGCGCGGGCCGGACGGCGACGCGAGTCAGGCAACCCGGATCCTCCTTCCGAAGGTGACCACTCCCCCCAAGATTGATGGCGACCTCTCCGAATGGGCCCACATCGGAACCCCGCTCACCATCCCGGAAGGGAAGGAGGGGGCCGATCCGGGCGCCCGCTTGCGCGCCGCGTGGGGCCCGGCCGGGCTCTACCTGGCGGTTGCCGTGAAGGATCGCCGCTTCGTCACTTGCGCCCCGGATGAGACGAGGTGGTGGGAGAAAGACAGCGTCGAGTTCTGGATCCATGAGACGCAGTACGCCGTGCGCTTCGGCACGTGGGGCGCCAACATCTGGGCCGCGTCTGGAGACGTTCGCGATGCCTCGGTGGACTTCGCGGAGACGGCCGATGGCTACACGGTGGAGGTGCTGATGCCCGCGCGTCTCCTGGGCGCAGCGAAAAGCCCCGGAGGCCTGTTTCGTCTGGCCGTCGGCGTAAACGATGCCGACGACGCGAACGGACGCAAGGCGCAGATTTACTTCCCCGCGTCGTGGCAGCACTCCAACTCCGAGACGTTCGCCATCGCCGTCTTGGGCGATGAAAAGGGCGAGATGCCGCCGGTCGCTGGCGATGCAAAACCAGTGCTCACCCCAGTTTATGGGAAGCAGGCGCCCGGCACCGCATCCTTCACCGGCAGCGTGCGCACAAAGGGCCAGGAGGTGCCGGTCACCACCACCTTCGCCCTCCTTGGCGACACGCCCGAGCTGCGCATCACCCTGGCCCCCGCCGATCCCGCCGCTCCGGTGGACAAGATGCGCGTCTTGCATCCGCTCGTCCTCGACGACCCGGAGGGCCGCGTTCTGGCAACGCCCTACAATGGCGGCATCGGCATTCCGACCGATGACCTCTCCTGGAGGGGCCGCGAGTGGCGACTGAGTGGGATGCTCGACATGCCGTGGGTAGGCCTCACCGATGGCACGAAGGGCTATCTGCTCCTCTGGGAGCTCCCCCGATCGTGTGATGATGGCCTCGCGCGTCTGGAAGGCGTGCTCGTCGGAGGCAAGACTCTTCTGGCGCCGGCGGCGTGGCATGCAGGCACCAAGGGCACGTTTGCCTACCCCCGGGTGATCCGCTACATCTTCATCCCGGGCGGCGGGCATGTGGCGATGTGCAAGCGCTTCCGCGAATATGCGCGCGAGCATGGCATCCTGAAGACTCTGCGCGAGAAGATGAAGCGCAAGCCGCAACTCGCGCGCCTGGCCGGCGCCCCCGACGTGTGGGGCCGCAGCGACCTGAAGTTCTGCCGCGAGGCGAAGGCCGCCGGGATCGACCGGCTGCTTGTGAACGGCACGCAACCCAAGGCGGATACCGAGGCGATCAAGGCGTTGGGCTACCTCGCCGGACGGTATGACAACTACGAGGATGCCTACGAGGGCGACCCGGGCCATATGGGCGACTTCAAAACAGAGACCGATGGCCTGGTCCTCGCCAACGGCGAGCGAATGAAGGCCTGGCTCACCCACGGCACGCCCCCCAAGCAGTTTATGAAGCGGTGCACAGCGCTCTTCGAGAAGGTGGCGCGCACCTGGATCCCGCGCGAGCTGGAGGCCCACCCGATGAACGCCCGCTTCCTCGACGTGACCACCGCGTGCGGGCTGGCGGAGTGCTATAGCGACCACCACCCACTGAACCGCACCGAAGACCGGCTCGCGCGCCGCCGCCTCGCCCAATACGTGGGCAACGAGCTCGGACTGGTCCTGGGTGGCGAGCACGGGCGCTGGTGGGCCGCCGATCTCTATGATTACTGGGAGGGGATGCAGAGTGGCGGCTTCTACTCATGGCCCGCGGGCTATGTCGGCGAGAAGATTCCCGCAACCCGCGAGGAGATCGGCCAACGTTACCTGGAGTGGGGCCTTGGAGAGCGCTATCGCTATCCCCTCTGGGAGCTGGTTTTCCACGATTGCGTCGTCTCCACGTGGTACTGGGGCGATAGCACCGGCCACCTGATCCAGGCGGCTCCGGAGCTCGGCTACAAGAAGGATGCCTTCAACATCCTCTACGGCACCATCCCGCTCTACTGGGTCAACAAGCCCTACAGCTACCGCTGGGACCAGCCCGAGACGCGGGCGCGCCTGCTGGAGAGCTATCGCAACACCTGCAAGCTGCATGAACAGATCGCGTTCGAGGAGATGGTGAGCCACGCCTTCGTCACCCCCGACCGCGCCGTGCAGACCACGCGCTTCGCCGACGGCACCCAGGTATGGGTGAACTTCGGCGAGAAGCCGTGGACGCTGAAGCGGGACGGCAAGGAGTGGACGTTGCCGCAGTATGGCTTCTACGTGAAGGGGCCGCGCATCGAGCAGTATCGGATCGTGAAGGGCGACGCCCCGAACGGCACCATCACGTGCATCCGCACGCCGGACTACCTCTACGCCGAGGGGAACGTGCCCGGCGCCGTGGAGACGGCCGAGGGCACCGGCGTCACCATCCGCCGCGACGGCCCGGACCGGCTGCGCATCATCCCGGAGCAGGCCACACGGTGGGTCCGCCTGAATCCGAGCGCACTCTTCGCCGCCAGCGCGGAAAAGAAGGCGGCGGCCAGCCCGGGCCAGTGGCGCATCGTCCAACTCGATGAGGAAGGGAACGCCCTCCGCGTCACCGGCGCCGCGCGGGCCCGGGGTGAGATGCTTGAACTGGCCTCCGAGACGGCCGTTCGGCCCACGCTCCTCCTGGGCCCGAGAGCACTCGCGGGCGTGCCGGAGGTCGTCTTCGCCGAGGCCTCCGCAACGGATATTCCGGTGGTGAAGCAGGGCCAGCCGGCCACGCTCCAATTCCGGCTGGCCAACCACGGGGGAAAGAGCGTCAAAGGGGTGCCCGTAGCCGCCTATCTCGACCGGATCGCCCCCGGGAACCGGGTGGAGATCAGGCGCGTGGACGTCCCGGCAGGCCAAAGCGCCACCGTCACCTTTTCGCTATCGACCGGGCACCGGGATGGGTGGACGCGCTTCCACTTCGAGGTTGGGAACGAGCGCACGGTCACCTACTGCAAGCCAGCCGCGGTCACCGAGCGCGTGGTCTTCATCGAACCGGACTGGACGCAATGGGACACGCACGTCGACCTCCGCGTGGAGATGGGGCCGGTCTCGCGCCGGAACCCGGTCGTGGAGCTCCCGTTCGATCCCGCCGCCGAGCGCGCGAAGCAGGGCCGAAGCGGCCCGGTGGATCTCACCGCCGTGCGCGTGACCCGCGTGGACGTCACCGACCCGCGCCAGGCGCTATGCGAGGCACAGGTGATCACCACCCTGGAGGGCGAGAAGCGACTGGCGTTCCGCGTGCCGGGTACCTTCGAGGCGGGCGCCGTGATCACCTGCCGCGTCTATCTCGACGCGCTGGACCACGAGCATCATGCCAAGCGCCCCATTGGCCATTGGAACGCGGCGGAGACGGCCTACGACAGCCCGCGCTACCGCGTCCGGTTTATCGAGGGCTACATCCGCGGCGTGGAGCTAAAGCAGCCCGCGGTCACCCTCCTCTCCTCTCTCGGTGTCTCTTCGGCGGATACCGGGTGGGTAAACGAGAGCGGCGAGGTGGAGAGTTTCGAGGTGCTGCAAGACGGCCCGCTCCTCACGCAGGTGCGCGTGAAAAAGAACCTGGCCAAGAACCACTCGTATGACAAGCTCTACTCCTTCTATCCCGACTATTTCGTGGTGACCACGCTCTCGCCCGAGCGTTTTGGCACCATGAGCCGCGCCTACTACCAGGCGAAGTGCCGCTACCAGGATGACAAGGGAAATCAGGCGGAGATCGATGGCAGGGGAGACGCCGAGGGGATCGCGGGCAAGAACCCCAACCCGCAATGGTACGCCACCTGGGGCGAGGGGTGGGGCCTCTCCGGGATTCCGATCACTCCGCACGAGAACGTGAACTACTGGGACGCGGGCAACATGGCCGGTCTTGGCTTCAACACCACGAGCAAGAGCCCCGCTACCGTCGCCTACGTTCTCCATGGCGCCGACGAGCCCAATCTGAAGGCGCCTGACTTCGGGGCGCTGGACCGCGCCCGACTGATGACTCCGGTGGTGGTCCGGCGATGAAGCGGCAGGCAGGCACAACGAAGGCTCGGAGACGAGTGGTGATCATTGGCGGAGGCGCCGCGGGCCTCACGGCGGCCATCGCCGCGGCGCGCGCCGGCGCACGCGTGCAGGTGCTCGAACGCATGCAGCGGGTCGGCAAGAAGATCCTCGCGACCGGGAATGGGCGCTGCAACTTCAGCAACACCGACCTGGGAGTCGAGCACTATCACGGTGCTGACCCGCGGTTTGTTCTGCCCGCCATCCGCGCCTTCGGCCTGGATGAGACGCTGGCGTTCTTCCGAGAGTTGGGCGTCGTGCCCCACGTTGAGGAGCGAGGGCGGATCTTTCCCGCGTCCGGCCAGGCTAGCGCCATCCTGGATGTGCTCCGCCATGAGCTGGAGCACCTAGGGGTGGAGACCCTGTGCGAGATGAACGTCGAGCGCATTGTGAGGGATCCCTCCGGGCTACGCGTCCTATGCGGCGACGGGCGCGCCTTCCCGTGCGACCGTGCCATCGTGGCCGCCGGGGGGAAATCGACCCCCAATCTGGGTTCGAACGGCGGTGGCTTTCGCGTGGCCCAGGCGCTTGGGCACCGTATCGAGCCTCCCTTCCCGGCGCTGGTGCCGGTCAAGCTGGATGCGCCCTTCCTGAAGCAGCTTCAGGGCGTGCGCTTCGAGGGCGAGGCGCAGGTCTTCCTGGATGGCGAGCCAGTCCGGGCCGAGCGTGGCGAGATCCTCTTCACGGAGCAGGGCGTCTCTGGAGTGCCGGTCCTGCAGATCAGTCGCGTCGTCTCGGAGTGGGCGGAGTCTGGGCGCGAGCTCTCGCTCGGGCTCCGCCCCTTCCCCGATTCCACACCCGAGGCCCTGGCAAGCACCATCGCTGGCCGCGTCGCGACGTTTCCCTGGAAACCGGTGGAGGCCAGCTTTATCGGATGGCTGAACAAACGGCTGATCCCGGTGCTTCTGAAGGAGGCAGGGATCTGCGATCTTCAACGCCCGTGCGGAGAATTGAGCGGCAAGGAGATCCAGCGGGTCGCGGCGCTTCTGCACCTGTGGAGGATTCCCTGCGCCGGCGTGCAGTCGTGGATGCAGTCGCAGGTCACCGCGGGTGGCGTCTCCACCCGCGAGATCGACCCTGAGACGCTGGAATCGAAACGGGCGCCCGGCGTGTTCTTTGCCGGTGAAGTGCTAGATATTGACGGCGACAGCGGCGGCTACAACCTCCAGTGGGCATGGTCCTCTGGCCATGTAGCAGGCCGGCTCGCCGCGGTAGCGTGACAAACCTTGACGGAGAAGGTCTGGAATCTGGTATAATGGCAGCGTGGAACCGTCAGGAGAGAATGGCCCTGTTGTTCGCGCCTGGGCAGCGCCGGCGGCCCATCCCTGGGCGTTTCCTCAAAGTTGAAGTGGCATCCCTGACCACCCCGAATTCTTTCTCTTATGGACCATCGCGCTGGCTTAATACTGCTCCGCACTCCGTAGTGCCTGTTTGAGCACCGCCCCCCATGGGCAAGGCAAAACTCGGAGTTGCTCTGCCACCGACATGGATGAGGCCTATGGCAACAGAGGAACAGACGCCACTGGATCGGGAGATCGAACTGTCTCGTGATGTCGGCCCACAGCCTGAGAGCCAGCCGGTGGCGAAGCAGCAGGGCGCCGAACATGGGTCCGCATCAAGCGAGGAATGCTATCGCAGCCTGGTGGAACTATCGCCGACGATGATCGCCGTGCACGACTCGCGGTTTCTATACATCAACCAGGCAGGCGTGCACCTTCTTGGCGCCGCCAACGCGGATGAGATCGTGGGTACCCCCGCTCTTGAGAGCATCCACCCCGAGGATCGGGAGGTGGCCCGAGCTTACGCCGAGCAAGCGCTACGCGAAGGCAAGCCCACGCCCTGGGTGGAGCAGAAGCTCCTCCGCCGTGATGGATCCGTTGTCGAAGTTGAGGCGCTCTGGACGCCGATTCTCCATGAGGGCCGGCAAGAGCTCGTGGTGCATGTGCGCGAGATCACCGCTCGCAAGGAGATCGAGCGAGCAATGCAACGCCAGCAGCGACTGTTGGACGCCATCTTCGATAACATTCTCGCCCACGTCGCCTATATGGACCGTGACTTCAACATCGTCCGAGTCAATGCCACCTACGCCCAGGGAAGCGGCCACACTGTTGAGGAGCTCATCGGGCGCAACCACTTCGTCCTCTTCCCCAATGAGGACAACCAACGCATCTTCGAGCGGGTGCGCGATACCGGCCAGGAATATATCGCCCGTGCCAAGCCGTTCATATACGCCGACCAACCGGAACGCGGCGTCACCTATTGGGACTGGTGGCTCCGGCCGATTGCCGGGCCCATGGGAGAAATCGAGGGGTTGGTCCTCTCGCTCGTCGATGTCACCTCCGCCGAGAGAGGGCGCCGGGAGGTGGAGCGACTGAACGCGGAGTTGCAGGAGGTCAATGCCACCAAGGATCAGTTTCTCGCCGTGCTCTCGCACGAGCTGCGCAACCCGCTCGCGCCCATCCTGGCGGGCGTGCTCACTCTCCGCCAGCGAATGCCGGATGACGAGCGCGTCCGGCGCACCATCCAGCTCATCGAGCGCAATGTGAAGCTCCAGACGCGCCTCGTAGATGACCTCCTGGATCTCTCGCGCATTGCCCGCGGACAGCTGCAGTTCCACCACGCGCACGTTCTCCTGGACCGCGTGGTCAAGGCCGCCGTGGAGGATCAGCAGGGCGAGGCGCAGAAGGCGGGCCTCTCGATGAAGGTGGACACCACGCCGGGGCTCACGGTGATAGGCGACTTCGGCCGGCTCCAGCAGGCCGTGCTCAACCTGCTCACCAACGCCATCAAGTTCAGCCAGCGCGGCGGGCATATCCATGTGATGACCCATGCCCCCGACGCGCAGCATGCGCGGATCGTAGTCGAGGACACCGGCATCGGCATCGCTCCCGCCCTCATTGACCGCATCTTCGAGATGTTCCGCCAGGGCGCGGCGGTGGCGGGGCACCAGCGCACGGGAATGGGGATTGGCCTCGCGCTCGTCAAATCGATCATCGAGCAGCACAATGGTCGCGTGTGGGCCGAGAGCGAGGGCCCCGGCAAGGGCAGCCGCTTCACCATCGAATTGCCGCTCGTATCGGATTCCTCACAATCAGAAGCTGCTCAGGGAGGGGAGACCCCGCACCTGTCCACAGAGACCATCCCCGAGTGAAGCGAGGGGCGCGGTCCGGCCCTTTCCCGGGGCAGGAATCGTGAGCGCGCCAGGGGAGTGCGCCCTCCCCTCGTCGAATCAGATCGGGCCGGCCACATTCGCCCGTCACACGAGGGGAAGATACGCATGGACTACATCAACGCGATCAGTAACGACCTGCGCGCGCTGGGCATCCGGAGTGGCGACGTGATCCTCGTCCACTCCTCTCTCCGATCCCTGGGCTTTGTGCCCGGCGGGCCGGAAACGGTGATCCGCGGCCTGCTGGCCGCCGTGGGGGAGGAAGGCACGCTGCTGTTGCCCGCCCTAAGCTACCGGCAGCAGCCGCACCACATCCACGACACCCGTCATTCCCCCTCCAATGTCGGGGCCATTCCAGAACACTTCCGCCTGCGCGAGGACACGAAGCGCAGCCTCCACCCCACCCACTCTATCTGCGGGGTGGGTCTGGCAGTCGATGCCCTCTTCCAAGACCACCCGCTCGACACGACGCCCTGCGGGCCGCACTCGCCCTTGAACCGGATGATCGACCTCGGCGCGAAGATCGTCATGCTCGGCTGCGGCCTGCGCCCGAACACCACGATGCACGCTCTAGAGGAGTATGTGGTCCCGCCCTATCTCTTCGGGCCAGAGTGCGAGTATACCATCACTGATGCCGAAGGGCGCACCTATCGCAAGGTCTACACGCGCCATGGCTTCCAGGGATGGGCGCAGCGATATGACCGCGTGCGCGAGTTGCCGCGCACCGATTTCCTCACCGCCGGCTACGTCCTCGAAGCCGAAACCTTCATCCTCGAAACACAGCCGCTGCGTGAGGCCGTCCTGGCGAAGCTGCGCGAGAACCCGCTCTTCTTCGTCGATCGCGTGCCGGCATAGCGTGCCAGGCACCCCCGCCTCTCCGAAAGGAGGTCGCCATGAGATGGTGGGCTGTCATCCTCTTTGTAGCACTCGCGGCGCTCGCTTGCCGCGAGACGGGCGCGGCGCCCCTGCCACAGCGCTGGGTCTACGCCTCCAACTCGCTTGGAAGTGACGAACAGGTGGCGCAACTCGAGCAGATCATCAACACCGCGGCTGATCATGGTCTCAACGGCCTGCTCCTCTCCGCGGGGTTCGACTCGCTCGGGCGGAAGCAGCCGGACTACTTCCCTCGCCTGGAGCGGATCAAGGCGCTGTGTAAGCGCCGCGGGATCGAGCTGATCCCGATCCTCTTCTCGGCCGGCTATGGCGGTGGGGTTTTGGGCTACGACCGCAACCTGGCCGAGGGTCTTCCTGTTGTCGACGCGCCTTTCGTGGTGAAAGGGGGCGAGGCGCGCATCGAGAAGGACCCCGCCTGCCAGATTGCCAACGGCGGCTTCGAGGAGTGGGACGGCAATCGCCTGAAAGACTTCGTCTTCCACGATAAACCGGGCGAGATCTCGCACCCCGATCGTGATGTGGTGCATGAGGGGAAGAGCTCCATCCGCCTGGAGCGCTTTGGCGAGCTCAGTCCGGAGCACGGGCACGCCCGGATCTGCCAGGAGATCACCGTCCGGCCCCACCGGCAGTACCGCCTCCAGTTGTGGGCGAAAACCCAGGACTTGGAGCCGGCCGGCGCTTTCCGCGTTCAGGTCTACACCGAGAAGGGCGTGCTCGCGCCGGTGGATGTCCACCTGCCCTCCACCAGCGACTGGCGCCGCGTCGAGATGACCTTCAACAGCGGTTCCTGGTCGAAGCTGCGCGTCTATGCCGGGCTGTGGGGTGGCAAGCGTGGCACGCTCTGGCTGGATAGCCTGAGCCTCGAGGAGTTGGCGCTCTACAACGTGCTCCGCCGGCCCGGCACGCCCATCACCGTGCGGAGCGCCGACGGCGCGACCACCTACGAGGAGGGAAAGGATTACGCCCCCATCGTCGACCCGGATCTGCTGCGCGCGCACAAAGACCCTGCCGGGCTGGCGCTGCGCCTGCTCCCCGGATCACGCATCCGTGAGGGCGACCGCCTCCTCGTGAGCTACTATCACGCCCAGCCTATCCACCGGGGCCAGGTGACGATCTGCATGTCCGAGCCAAAGGTCTATGATATCTGGCGAGAAGAGGCACGCCTGGTCCAGCAACATCTGGCGCCAGCCCGGTGGTTCCTCAGCATGGATGAGGTCCGCGCTGGCGGCACCTGCCGGGCCTGTAAGGAGCGCGGGCTCTCGATGGCCGAGATCCTCGGCGACTGCATCACCCGGCAGGTGAAGCTGATCCGGGAGGTCAACCCGAAAGCCGAAGTTTACATCTGGTCCGACATGCTCGACCCGAAGCACAACGCCCGCAGCAACTACTATCTGGTGGAGGGCGACTACACTGGTTCGTGGGAGTATGTGCCCAAGGATCTGATCATCGCCTGCTGGCACTACGGAATCCGCGACGAGAGCCTGAAGTTCTTCTCCGAACACGGCTTCCGCACCCTGGGCGCCGCCTACTACGATGGCGATGACCTGGAAAACTGCAAGGGGTGGCTCGAGTCGCTGCGGCGCACTCCAAACGCCGTGGGGATTATGTACACTTCCTGGAGGAACAAGTACGCGCTTCTGGGGCCCTTCGGCGACCTGGTATCGCGGTAACCCGGCCTGGCCTGGCCAGGCTTCCCGGCATACCGTCCGGGGCTGGCGGGGGAACGCGCCGCCAGCCCCAACTTCTGTTTGCTACAGGTTGTTCCAGGGCTTCTGGACCGGCACCGACAGGTAGGCCGCGTTCAGGGTGGCCACCGGCACGTACTTCACGTGGCCGTCGTAGTAGCAGACGTTCACGCCATCCATGTGCGGAACGGTATCGACGCCCGGGCGCCAGCGCCTCCCCTGGATGCACGTCTGGCCGTCCGTGCATCCGGTGCAGCCGGTAGCATTCCACTTCACCGAGCTCGCCCGCCAGTCCACAAAAATCAGGAGCTCCGAGGGGCTGTTGATCGTGGCAGCCGAGTTGCGGGCGAAGCAGTAGCTGTAGGCGTAGTGCGAGCCATCGCCGATATCGAAGCACTTTGGAGGCGAGTCCGACCGGGAGGGGCAGCGCAAGACGCCCGTGTTCTTTAGGTAGGGGGAAACCAGGCGTGTCCAATAGACACGGTTGGGCGCTGTGCCCACGTCACGCGGCATTCCCCTCTCGTCATAGTCTTGGAGATACATCGCGAACGCTATGCCCAGCTGCTTCAGATTGCTCTGGCACGTTGCCTTGCGCGCGTTCTCCCTCGCCCTCGCGAACACGGGGAAAAGGATCGCCGCGAGGATCGCGATAATCGCGATAACCACGAGCAGCTCGATCAAGGTAAACCCTCGTCTTTTCGACATCGTCGTTCCTTTCCAGACGGGCGCCGAAGCCGCTGCCGATAGGAGCAAGCCGGTCTTCGCGATGCCCGTGCTCTGTGAGACCGGGGTCCAGCGCGATCCGCTCGTTCCCATTATAGCAGCCCCCACGGGGAGCGTCAACGCACCACCCGCCTATGCTAAAGCGGCCCTTGTCTCCCTCGTGAAGGAAAGCGCGCGCCCGCCGCAGAAGTGGCGCGGTGAGCCGCCCGGAGGAGACACCACCGCGCCGGCGGGCAAGGAGGAGGAAGCATGCAGAAAGAGACGATGGAGCGGTTTCCGCCCCAACGCGTAACGCTCAAGAACGGCAAGGAGGTCACCATCCGGCCACTGCTCCCGGAAGACGGTGAGGCCCTGGCCGCGTTCTATGCGAGCGTGCCCCAGGAGGACTACCGCTTCTACTGCCCGCATCCGCTCGACCGCGAGCATGCCCTGGCCAACGCGGCGAAGGCGTTCAGCCCGCTGGAGGTGGTCCTCGTCCTGGAGCCGGAGCCGGGCCGCATCGGGGGCTACACCTGGTACCGCTGGAAGGCGCCGAACGCCGAGCGGAGCACCTTCGGCATCTGCGTCGGGCGCGCGCTTCAGGGCACGGGCGCCGGGCGCGCGCTCATGAAGCGGCTGATGGAGATCGCCGCCGAGGTCGGCCCCCCGATCATGTGCCTGACGGTGCAGAAGGCCAACCCGCGCGCCGTGGCGCTCTACCAAAGCATGGGCTTCCGGATCGTGCGCGAACAGATGCGCGCGCCAATGGCCGATGGCCTCTTCCCCTCGGAGCCGGAGTACGCCATGGAGCGCGTGAATCGTCCAACGTAATCCTCTGCCAGCCCGCGGGGGCGGGTGGATTGCGCGCTCATGGCTTTGGCCCCTCCTCCGCGGGCGGCGGAATCTCTGTCAGCCCAAGGGCATCGAGGTCGTGGAGCATCGCCGGCAGGAAGCAGGTGCCCTGGGTGAACCCCTTGCCGAAGTCGCTGATGTTCGACCGGTGCATGAAGGCCGCGGTCGCCTGCTTCAGGAGCTCGCGGTTCTTGTGTTCCGGGTCGACGAGGCAGGCGTAGGCAAGCCCATCCCCGACGAGGCTGATCGTCCAGTTCTGGCCTCGCGTGATGAAAGTCTTACACTCGGAGTAGGCGAAGCCCGCGTGCTCGGGAACGTACGTCTCGCGCCACAGGAAGTCTGCGTTGCGCCGGATGGCGTTCTTGATCTCCTCGCGCGGCTGCGCCCGGTCGTACATCTTCAGCCCATGCAACAGCACGCCGGTCATGAACGGCTTGCATCCCCAGCAGCGCGGCTGGTGCTTGCACTCATTCGGGTCGAGGAAATGACCCCAGCCGCCACGCTCGGGATGCTGCGTCCACAGTACCGAATCCGCGATGAGGCGCGCGGCGTTGAGATAGGCCGGGTTGCCATCCACGGTGTAGGCACCCATCAGCCCGATCAGGGGCCAGCCAGCGTTGCGCTCGGCATAGTAGCGGAAATCCGTGGTGCTCAAGGCGAAGCGGTCCGCGATCTTCCGCCCTGTCTCCAGGAACCGCCTCTCACCCGTCAGCGCATAGAGAGTGAAGTGGCCCTGCGCCCAGGTGTGACCGCTGTCGCGCGGCCCGCGGTTGAAACCGCCCATCCCCTTCCACGTCTCGGGGAAGTAGCCACCCGTATGCCCGGTGCAGTGGGTATAGACCTGGCCCACCAGGTTCGGGTTGGCGGCGGCGTGAATCGTATCGACATCCGCGTTGTGCCGCTCGGCCTGCTCGGCGCGCCAGAGCATCTCCAGGTTCCCGGTGCGGGCGAAGTTGGCCGCCAGCGCCCACTGCGTGTCGTACTCCACGTTGCCCCAGTTCCAGCGGCGCTCGCCGAACCAGTCGCCGTAGTTGAGGAAGCCGTACTCGCGCTCCATCTCGCGGCGCGCGAGGAACTTCGCGAACGCCTCGTCCAGCTTGCGCTCGTAAACCTCGAACTTGCCTTTCGCGCGCGGCACCATCGGCCCAAACGCGCCGCTGGCGCAGTACCATTCGGGCGTGCACGCCGCGAAAAGCGGGTGTTGCCAGTGCGCGCCCGAAAGATACCGGCCATTTTGAACCTCGGGGGCGAAATCCACGGCTAGCTCGGTCGTCACGCGCACGCCGGTGCGAATCTTGTAGCGCCCTTCGTCGCACCAGAAGTAGAGCTTGTTGATCTCATCCTCGCTGGCGCCAGCATACACGTCGTGCGGAAGCTCCGGGAGGAGATCCACCACGATCCCTCGCTCGTCCGCGCCAATCGCCTTCGGGTAGAGCTGCCAGAAGTCGCGCACCGCAATGGCGAGCGCGCTCTCCGCGCCCGAAGCGAGGATCCACCCGGCAGCCCGCCGGCCCTCGCGGCCATCCGCGGTGAAACGGTCGTCGCGGTCCTGCAGCAGCCGGCTGCCAAACCGGAGGGGAATGGAGCCATCCTCGGTCCCGCAGGCCACGCGCCAGCCAGCCAATTGGGCAGGCACGCGCGCGCGAAGCCCCTGGAACCGGGTCATCTCCGGCTCCATCACGTCGTTTTCCAGGGTGAAGGCCACCTGCACGGCGGGCCGGCCCGCGTGGAAGTGCATCCGGCAGAGGTAGCGCATGAAGCCCTCGCCGTTGCGATTGACGAGCTTCCCGCGCACGAAGACGACCGCGCGCACGGGGCCCTGCTCCTCAATCAGCACCTGGTCCGGAGGCGCGAGCGCCGAGGAGTAGATCGTGCCTTTCTCGTCGATGATCTCGAAGCCGCCTTCGCCCGCCGCCGCGCTCCCCACGCGCTTTCCATTCAAGGTCACCTGCGCGAACGGGGCAAACCCGCCCGCGTCGAGAGTCAGCTCCAGCGGCCCGGTGTTCACGGTGACGGGCAGCGCCGCTTCCCCAACCACCCCCTCGCCTGCCTGGGGCCGCGAGGCTGTCACTCGGATCGGGTTCGGGGTGGTGCTCCCAGGAGTGCCGCACTCCAGGGTATAGGAGGTGCTCTGGCCTGGGGTGGTGCTTGCCAGGAAGCTCACCTGCAGCCACTTCACCGTGCCGCTGGCCGGCCACCAGGCGAGCGCCTGGAACTGCGCGGGAACGCTCTTGCCGCTGGCATCGAGGAGGCGGCACCGCTGGGGATCGCGCAAGAGCCCCTCCGGCAGCGGCACGCCGGAAGTCACGGGCCAGGCGGCGCGCGCCCGGTCCGTGGGTTCCTGCACGCTCAGCGGAATCCGCGCGGGCGTCTCTCTCGCGGGGGTGCGGATCCCGTGCTCCGCGCGGTGCCGCTCGGGATCCCGCCAGACGGTATAAGTCGCCTTGGCGCTCTGAGCTTCGTATTCTTCCTGGCGTGGCTCCTCGCACCGGATCTCCAGCCGGTAGCCCGGGGCACGCAGCTCAGCCGGGAGCATGAAGTAGTGGTTGTTGACGGGCCCCCGGCCCTCGTCGAACGTTCCCTCCTGGGGAGGCGCGCCGGCGCCGATGGCCGTGTAGCGCGCGCTCGCCGTCGCCGGGCGGTTCGTCGTGAAGGCGATCATCACGCGCCCGGGGCGCTCTCCCGGCTCGTCGGGAAGGTGCCAGGCCGTCAGATTGCTGATGGCAAGCGGCGGCACCTTCGGTTTTTCGGCCAGCAGGCAAACGCTATGGAAGCGCACGGGCCCGCTGTGTTTCGCCGTCGCGACCCGGATCGGCTGTCCTTTGGAGAGGCGGACCGGGCGTTCGGTGTAGTGGAGCACCTCCCGGCCCGCGCGCGAGCTTCCGACAATGGTGCCCAGCTTGCGCTCGCCCGCCCACACATCGAGGCCCTCGAGGGCAGACGTGGCGTCGCGCAGGATGAGCCCGATGTAATAGCTGCCGTCTCGCGGGCACTTCCAGATCACGCTCTCGCCCGGTTCCCCCTGGCCATCGAAGTCATCGCTCATCAGCAGGGTGTAGCCGGTCACCTCCGCGTCGCGCGGGCGGAGGCGCACCGTGCGCCGCTCCTGCCAGAGGCTGTAAGCCAGCTGGGCGAAATCCGGGAGGGTGATCGATTCGAAGCCTTCCGGGCGGGGATACGGCAGCTCGGGAGGAGTGCGGTCTGGATTGAGCGGTACTTGTACCATGATCCACTCCGTCGTATCGCTATCGGTCGCGGGGTTGCGCAGGTGGCTCAGGATGTGCATCCGGAAACGGGTTTTTCCGTCCACCACGCGCATCTTGACGTCATCGCAGATGTAGACGGCGTTGCCCTGAACAATCGCGCGCACGGGGATTGCCGGCGAGACGCGCACGGCAGGGTTCAAGATACGCGGGTCGCTCTTGGCATCCACGAAGCTGTACATCACGTCCACGCCGCGCGCCCACTCCGTGTCCTGGCGGCCGGTCGTGCGGTCGTCATCGAGATCGGCATAGAGGTGCAGGATGGTGCCCGTCGCGGGGTAGTCGTCGTGGAAGGTAATCTTCCAGACATAGCGGTCGCCGCCCGCGTGCGCGAAGAAGACCTTGTCGATATCGGGCGCCTTGCCATCCGCGCGGATGGTGGTGTCGCCGACGCCGCGCGCTCTATCGTCGATGAGAAGCTGCAGCCCCTCGCTCCGGTCCGGGTCCGTGCCCAGTTTCACCTCAATCTCGTCGGGGAGGCCGTCGCCATCCCGGTCCTGGGCATTGGCCGCGCCGGGCAGAAGCGCCAGCCCCAGAAGAAGCGCACATAGGGTTGTCCAGAACACCTTGTTCACCTCTCACACCTCCGACACCGCGCCGTTTCCACCCCATCGGTCGGTCCGCCCTCGCCAGGAGCCCCTCTTGCCGGCCAGTGGGTGCCTTTTGGGCGGCATATTCTCTATGGCATCCCAGGTTCCTTGTCTGGCCAAACGGCTGCGCTACCGGATCGCGCCCGTAGGGCCCGCCTCAACCGACACGGATGCTTTCCGACACACCTCTTGCAACAGGAGAGCCCCTCTTCCCCGGCGAAGTAGCCATCGGCAAGGCTTGTAGGCAGCGGATGCCGACACCCTACGCGGGTCACGCCCGGCGTGCGGACATCCGCCGGCCAACGATGCCATCCAGGCGACGCCCTTCCGGGTGAAGTGCAGCCGCGAAGGGCGGCACATCATGAGGAACGCAGAGGAAGAGGCAAGGGGGCCTGCGACCGGCCGTTGCTGGCGTGTGGCCCAGATGCTTCCGGGATCCCGAGGGCCTTCCCATCGTCTC
>Ga0116166_1000078_pt1 | contig 85519 bp, 70 predicted proteins | sample AD_JPNMR2_MetaG_FD_89884 | JGI IMG/M metagenome (GOLD analysis project Ga0116166, IMG submission 89884) | Active sludge microbial communities of municipal wastewater-treating anaerobic digesters from Japan - AD_JPNMR2_MetaG | ecosystem: Engineered > Bioreactor > Anaerobic > Digestate | place...
CCCTCCCCGCCATAATGAAGAACGTGCCGCAAGGCGCGTTTTTCGTTTCAGTCTCGGGTCCCCAAAAGGGGATGATATTCGAATCCCTCCCTCCCCGCTACGACAGAAACCAGGTTTCTTTGAGAAACCTGGTTTCTGTTTCCGTGTATACTTGCCTCATGCTCCTCGCCATTGACCTCGGCAACACCAACCTGACCATCGGCCTCTACGAAGGCAAGACGCTCGTCCATCACTGGCGGCTCGCCACCGAGGACGCGCGCATGCCCGACGAATACGGGCTTCAGCTCCTCGGCCTGCTCACCCACGCGGACAAGACGCCCGCCGACCTGACTGGGATCTGCCTCGCCTCGGTCGTCCCGCCGCTGACGACGCGCATCGCGCAGGCCTGCCGCGAATATCTCAAGCGTGAACCGCTCATCGTGGACGCGGGCGTCCGCACGGGGATCAGGATCCGCTACGACGATCCCAAAGCGGTCGGCGCGGACCGTGTGGCGGACGCGGTCGCCGTCCACGCGCTCTACGGCGGCCCCGCCTGCGTGGTGGACTTCGGCACCGCGACAACGTTCAACGCCGTCACCGCGGACGGTCAATACCTCGGCGGCGCCATCACCGCGGGGATCAACCTCGCCGCCGACGCGCTCTTCACGCACACCGCCAAACTCGCCCGCATTGACATCCAACGCCCGCCCTCGGTCATCGGACAGAACACCGTCCACGCCATGCAATCGGGATTGTTGTTCGGCTACGTTTCGATGGTCGAAGGGATGGTGTCGCGCTTCCGCGCCGAACTCGGCAAGGAGATGAAAGTCATCGCCACGGGCGGACTTGCCGAAACTGTCGCGAAAGAGACGAACGTGATCGACGTCATCGCCCCGTGGCTCACCCTCGACGGCCTGAGGATCATCTGGGAAATGAACCAGACCCGTTGACGGAAGCCCAATCAAAATCAAACAGCCCCGCGGATTCGCGGGGCTGACTACTTTCCATTCTCTGTTCGCCGCTCTCTAAATATGGATCGCCTGTCCGCTCGCGCCGTGCGCGGCCTCCATGATCGCCTCGGAGATGGTCGGGTGCGCGTGGACGTTGCGGGCGATCTCGTGCGGGGTGAGTTCCATCATATGCGCGAGAGTCAGTTCGGGCAGCAACTCGGTCACTTCGGGGCCGATCATGTGCGCGCCCAAAATCTCGCCATATTTCTCGTCCATCACAATTTTGACAAAGCCCGCGTAGTCGCCGAGACCGAGCGCCTTGCCGTTCGCCTGGAAGGGGAACCTGCCGACCTTCACGCTGTAGCCGCGTTCTTTGGCCTGCGCTTCAGTGAGTCCGAACGACGCGATCTGCGGCTGACAGTAGGTGGCGCGCGGCATCATCTCGTAATCGAGCGTGACCGTCTCCGCGCCCGCGATGACTTCCGCCGCGACGATTCCCATCGCCGAGCCGACGTGCGCCAGCATCAATTTGCCCGTCACGTCGCCGATGGCGTAGATGTTCGGGACGTTCGTCTGCATCTTCTCGTTGACTTCTACGAAGTCGCGCTCGCTGATTTTGACGCCGACCTCCTCGAGTCCGAGTCCCTTCGAGTTGGGACGGAACCCGATCGCGACCAGAGCCTGGTCCGCCTCGAGGGTCGTTTCCTTCCCGGCGGCGCTCACTTTGACCTTCACGCCCGTCTTCGTCGCCTCGACGGATTCGACCTTGTGACCCGTCAGCGCTTTGACGCCGCGCTTCTTGAATTCCTTTTCGAGTTCCTTCGAGATCTCCTCGTCCTCCAGCGGGACGAGACGCGGCAGCATTTCGACGATGGTCACGTCCACGCCGTAGGAACTCCACACGGTGGAAAATTCCACGCCGATCGCGCCCGAGCCGATGACGACGACCGACTTGGGCAGTTTGTCCTGCACGATCGCTTCGAGATACGTGACGACTTTCTCGCCGTCTGTTTTCCACGCGCCAGGCACAGCCGCGCTCGCGCCCGTGGCGACGATGATGTTCTTCGCCGCGAGGTCCGTCCGCTTGCCGTCCTTGTCGGTGACAGTGACCGCCGAAGGTCCGGAAAGACGCGCTTCGCCCATGAAGACGGCGATGCCGTTCTTTTTCATCAGGAAGCCGACGCCCTTCGTCAAACGATCCGAATTCGAGCGCGAGCGTTTCACCGCCACGCCGTAATCCAATTTCAGGTTCTCGAACGAGAAGCCAAACTCCTTGCCGCGCTCGCGCAAAGTGTGCGCCACTTCCGCGTTCTTCAACAATGACTTGGACGGGATACAACCGACATTAAGACAAACGCCGCCCAGCCACTGCTTGTCCACGATGGCGACTTTCTGTTTCAACTGCGCGGCGCGAATGGCGGCCACGTAGCCCGCAGGCCCCGCGCCGATCACAACGACATCAAAATTTTCAGGCATGATTTTCTCCATTATCCAGACTTCGGAAGCCTCCGAGACTTCCGAAGTCCATAGTGTGCTGATGAATTTATTTTACTATACTCTATGATAAACTTTCCCGCGCCCATGAACCGACGCTCCATCCTCATCGCCCTCGCCGCCTTTCTGCTCCTCTTCCTCCGCACCGCGTGGGTCGGCGATGACGTCTACATCACCCTCCGCGCCGTGGACAATTTCGTCAACGGCTACGGGCTGACGTGGAACGTGGCCGAGCGCGTCCAGCCGTACACGCATCCGCTCTGGATGTTCCTCCTGACCGCGTTCTACCTCCCGACTCGGGACGCCTACCTCGCGGCCATCCTCGCCTCCTTCCTCGCTTCTCTCCTGACTTTCTGGCTGGTCGCCCGACGAGACGGTTTCGCGGCCCTCGGAGTTTTGATCCTCCTTTTCTCCAAAGCCTTCGTGGACTACTCCGCCTCTGGTTTGGAAAATCCGCTCACGCATTTGTTGTTGGTTCTGTTTTTCATCGCCTTCATTGAAAAGCCCGCCTCCACGTTTCGTCTCGCGCTGATCGCCTCGCTCATCGCGCTCAACCGCCAGGACGCGATTCTGTTTGTTCTCCCTGCGCTCGCTTGGTTAGTACCGCAAAATTTATTTTGCGCCGCCAATCGCAAGATAAATCTTGCGGCGCTGGGAAACCTCCTCCTCGGCTTCCTCCCCCTCCTCCTCTGGGAAGTCTTCTCCGTCTTCTATTATGGCTTCCCCGTCCCCAACACATTCTACGCCAAACTCGGGACGGGCATTCCCACCTCGGCGTTGATTCCCCAGGGCTTCATCTATTTCCTCGACTCCCTCCAACGCGACCCGTTGACTCTCACCGTCATTACGGCGGGCATCCTCCTCGCCCTCTGGCGCGGACAAACCCGCGAACGCCTGCTCGCGCTCGGAAGCGTCCTCTACCTCGCCTACGTCCTCTCCATCGGCGGCGACTTCATGAGCGGACGGTTTTTCACCGCCTCGCTGCTCGTCTCCGTTCTTCTTCTCATCCGCCTCCTGCGCGGCCTGTCCCCGCGCGGGAAGACCGCCGCGCTCGCAGTGACGGTCATCCTCGGGCTGTTCGCCGCGCCGCCGAATTTCATCCTCACGACGGACCAGCCGCGTTTCACCGAGCGCGACCTCGTCACGGGCATCAACGACGAGCGCGCGTTCTACTATCCCATTTCGGGATTGATGAATTACCGCCCAGGTAAACAAATCCCATTTTCGGGCGAAGGCTGGGTGGAGCATGGATACGCCCTGCGCGAAAGCGGAAAGGCTGTGGTCGTCGAAAAAAACGTCGGGTTCATCGGCTATTTCGCGGGGCCGCGCGTCTTCATCGTGGACCGGTACGCGTTGGCGGACCCGCTCCTCGCCCGCCTCCCCGCTCAAACGCCGGGAGGGTGGCGCATCGGCCATTTCGAGAGGGACGTCCCCGCGGGCTATATCCAAACTTTGCGGACGGGAGTCAATCAAATCCAGGATCCGAATCTCGCGGAATTCTACGACGCGCTGGCGCTCATCACGCGCGGACCGCTCCTGAGCCGCGAACGTCTCGCCGCCATTTGGAAGATGAACACGGGGCAATTCGACGATTTGCTGGAGGCCGCGCGATGATCCCCGGCCTCGACGGCGTGCGCGCCATCGCGTTCTTAATGGTCTTCGCCCTGCACACCGATTATTTTTATTTCGGCTGGGTGGGCGTGCAGTTGTTCTTTGTGCTTTCGGGTTTCCTCATCACCGACATCCTTTTGCGGATGAAGGAAAAATTCGGCGCGGGCGATTACTTCAAGAAATTTTACGGGCGCCGCTTCCTGCGGATTTTCCCGCTCTATTATTTATATATTCTTATCATCCTGATCGTGACCGCGATCCTCATTCATTACGAGTATCGCACCGCATATATGGAACGCTCACAGGCGCAGCTGCCCTACGCGCTCGCGTATGTGTACAATTTTTTCAACGCCAGCCGCGCCTACAGCGGCGAGACCTGGCTGATCGGTCATCTCTGGTCGCTTTCGGTGGAGGAGCAGTTCTATCTCATCTGGCCGCTGTTGATCCTCCTCACGCCGAAAAAACATATCAAGAAATTATTCGTCGCCGCCATCATCGCGGGGCCGCTCTTCCGCGCGGGACTTTCCTTCCTCTACAAGTATTACCAACTCTCCTTCATGTATTCGGATTACTCGGTCGCGATCTACGTGCTGCCGTTCTCGCACCTCGACGCGTTCGGGCTGGGCGCGTTCATCTCGCGCTTCGAGATTCCCAAAGCGCGCTGGCAGTTCTTCGCGCTGCTCCTGCTGCTGCCCGTCATTGGATTTGCCTCCGCCTACCAGTCCACGGGCAGTTTTGGGGATTACACCGCGCTGGGTTTTCCTCACCCGCTTGCCAAAGGTATGAAACAGATTTGGGGATATATCTACCTCGATTACGTCTGCGCGTTGTTCATCTATATCGTCGTCAAGGAAAAATTCCTCGTCGGCTTCCTCGACAAACCATTCATCAGTTACCTCGGCAAAATCTCCTACGGACTCTACGTCTACCACTTCGCCCTCGTCTGGTTCGTGGCGCGCATCCGCGACCTGAGCATCCCCGTGCCAATCGCCAAACCGCTCACGCTGGTCATCTCCGCGATCCTGCTTTACTTCGTCGCCTCGCTCAGTTACAAATACTTCGAGAAACCGATCCTGGATTTGAAGGACAAATACTTCCCGTTGAAATCGAACGCCGACAAAGGCGACTCGTCTTAAGCAGCCCTGGGCTGACGTCCCTGGCGCGCATCCTTGCGCTGCAAAAATTATTCGCCGCTTTACGCGTCCTCGCCTCGGACATCGTCTTAAGAGTCGGGGCAGGACGATGAAGACCATGACTCGCAGAGGAGGCTTCCATGACAGACTACGACGTAATCGTCATCGGTTCGGGCGCGGGCGGGTTGACCGCCGCCGTCGCGCTGGCGCGCGCGGGCAAAAAAGTTCTCGTCCTCGAACAACATGACCGGCCGGGAGGCTGGACGCACTCCTTCACGCTGAACGGGTATCGCTTCAGCCCGGGCGTGCATTACATCGGCGACTTGCAGGAGGGCGGCGGCTTGCGCCGCATTTACGACGGGCTGGATGTGTCGCAGGATTTGGCGTTCGTTGAACTCAACCCCGATGGGTACGATCACATCATTGTGGGCGATAAACAAGTTGACTTCCCCAAAGGCAAGGAGAATTTAATCGAACGCTTGAAGACTCATTTTCCGCACGAGGCGCGGGGGATTGACGGTTACTTCAACGACCTGACGAACATGGTCGAAGGCCTGCGGCGGATCGGGAATTTATCGTCCCCATTGCAGGCGGCGAAGGGCGCGGGGAATGTCATAAAGTGGATGCGCGCGACGGGCGCGGACTTGATCAACGCGCACGTCGGCGACCCCGTGTTGCGCGGCGTGTTGGCGGGGCAATCGGGCGATCATGGGATGCCGCCTTCGCAGGTCAGTGCGTTCATGCACGCGGGCGTCATGCATCACTATCTTGACGGCGGCTACTACCCGATGGGCGGCGCGTTCACGATACCGCGCGCATTCGTCCGGGGGCTGAAACGCGCGGGTGGGGCGATCCGGCTCAAGTCACGCGTGAGGCGGATCATGCTGGAGGGGAGGAAAGCCATCGGCGTGGAATTGGAATCGGGGGAAGAAATCCGCGCGGGCGTTGTCATCTCCAACGCCGATCCCGAAGCGACGTTCGGCAGGATGATCGGGAGGGATAAACTTTCGGCTCGACTTTTGCGGAAGGTGGATTCTGTCCATTATTCGACGTCGTGCCTGAGTCTTTTCTTCGCCACCGACATGGATCTTCGACGCGACGCGGGACTCGACTCGGGCAATATGTGGTATTACGACCACGCCAACGTGGACAAGATTTATGCGGACGGTCTCACGGACGCGTTGTTGCGCGAGGAAACGCCGCCCGGGATGTTTTTGACAGTGACGACGTTGAAAGACCCGTCGAAGATGCGCGCACACGGCGCGACGGCGGGACATCATACCTGCGAGTCGTTCGCGTTCGTTGGGTATGACGCTTTTGAAAAATGGGCTCATACGAAATATGGCGCGCGCCCCGCTGATTACGAGGCGATGAAGGAAGACCTGGCGTGGCGCATGGTGCGCGGGCTGGAGAAGCGCATCCCCGGGTTGAGCAAACACATCACGTATTACAGTCTCGGCACGCCGCTCTCGAACGAGCATTATCTCAACGCGACGCGCGGGAATTTATATGGCATTGATAAACGCCCGTCGCAGGTCGGTCCGCTCGGGTTTTCGGCGCGGACGGAGTTCGAGGGACTCTTTCTGTGCGGGCAAAGCACGACCAGCCACGGCGTGGCGGGGGTTACGGCTTCGGGAGTCGAGGCGGCGAAGGCGGCCCTGAATGTCCGCGCGAGGGATATTTTGACGGGGAGCGGCGGGAGCGGTCCGCTGTTTTTGCAGGCAGAGGACACGTCCGCGTGGGCGGGGCATTTGAAGGAGAAGGTGGCGCGCAGTGCAGAGTCGAAGGAGGAAGAGGAGAAGATGGAGGGGGAGGTGTGAGGTTTTGGCGTTCCTTGAGCTACAGTTTACAAACTTCCTGCCTTCAAGTATCATGCGGGGCTTGATAGGACACATACAATGAAGACAACTAAATTCTCTTTTTCTTTGATCCTGATGGTTGCGCTGGCAGCCTGTGTGAAGTCGCCAGCGTCGCCGGCCGCAATGCCCGCGCAGGTTGTAAGCGAGTTGCCCGGCGGCGGTTTCACCTATGTGCTGCCCGACGGTTATTTGCTCAATCCGTCCGTTGGCCCGGAGGGCGAGAACGCGGGCGACGAGCGTTCGATTTTGCTGGGCAAGGAAGGCGTCACTGACCTGGGCCCGCTGGTGCGAATTGGGGGAGGCGTGTTGCAAAAGCCGTTTACGGCTGAATCCCTGCTCAGCGTTTACCGCGACTACTACGGTAATCAGTATGGTTTTGAACTCAGTGAAACGGAATCAGTACAAACAGCCAATGGCTTGAGCGGCACACAATTCACCTTTGCTATGACACTTGGCGAAGATGATGGCACGGGTCAGGTGACGATCTTGGCTAGCGACGATCAATTTGTGACGCTGGTGGCGATTGCCAGTAACGAGGCGTGGACGGGAGAGTTTTCGACCGAAGTCGCCGCGCTGACCGACTCCATCACATTCATCGAAGTTCAGCCCATCATCCCCGATGTAGCCTCTACTGCGTTGGTGAGCGAAACTTCGATCATCCCGCAGGCTTACTCGCTAGGCTGGACGACTTTGTCCCTGCCCGAGGAGATCGCGGCTGTAGTTGACGACTCGCTGCAGAGTCGTCCCGCAAAAGTGGAGGGCGTCATTGCCGTACCGAAGGACGGCGGCGCGCATCCCGTCGCGCTGGTACTGCACGGACGCTTCGGGCAGGAAATTTGCCGTCCGATGTCGGGTTCCATCAGTTCGCCCGCCCAAGCCGTTGTGACGTTTTGTCTGCCCGGCGGGGCGGAGTCGCGCTTCGACGTCGGTCACGCCAACCTCGTCGGCGCGTTGGCGGAGGAAGGATACGTCGCCCTCGCCATCAACCTCAACGATACGTATGACATTTTCAGCGTAGAAGGCGTCGTTGACGGGATCGACCTCAACAACATCGGCGACTACTTCATCCCGCAGCTCGTCCAACTGCACCTTGACGCGCTGGCGAACAACGAACTGCCGATTGACCTGGCGGGGCGCGTCGATCCGAGTCAGCCGCCGTTACTGCTCGGTCATTCACGCGGCGGCGAGTTGATCCTCGATCTCGCGAAGAAGATGCCTGTCTCTGGATTGGTGCTGCTTGGCGCGCCAGGAGACGGCGGCTTGTCCGCGCCGTCCGACGTGCTGCTGGGCATCCTGTATGGGGAGTGCGACGGCGATGTCTACTATTGGGACAGTCAGCGTTACTTCGAGGAGGCGGAAAACGATCCCGACCGTACGGCGTTCGCTTCGGCGGTCATGTTGGAAAAGGCGAATCACAACTTCTTCAATGGATTGATCGGCATGAACGACGACGGCGGCAACAAGATCGGCAACCCCCACTGTTTCGCGGAAGATGGCGGATTGTCGCAAGAAGCGCAACAGGCGTTTATGGTCTCCTACGTGCGCGATTTTGCGGCGATGCTGCGCGGCGCTCGTCCCTTTTCCGTTGAGCAACCCGCTCCCGCGCAAATGTACGGTTTCCCCGTCATCACCAATTTGACGACAGCCGACAAACAAATTTTGCTGAACAATGAAGAGGTCGGTGAGGAAGCAGGTGAGGGATTGTCTGTCACCTCGTGTGAAGCCACAGAGATTTGCCATCCAACCTTCGTTAACCTCGACCAATTTGGGGTACCTGGTGAGCCGATCATCAAGCGGCTGACTTGGAAACAACCCGTTGCAAGTTACACACTGACCTTTTCGCCACTTGACGCGACCGCCTACGACGCGCTCAATATCCGCACCGTTCTCGATCCAACTAGCGACCTGAACGGCGGTTCGGCGACCATCCGTTTCACAGTCCGCCTTGTGGATGCGGCGGGCAATAGCGGAACATTTACCGCCAATACCACGCCTTTGCTTTACACCGAACCAGATGATTTTTATGGGTTCGGCGGAATGCCGATTTTGGCGGGCGCTGACCGCTTTCAACTTGCGAGTTTGAATGGCATCGATCTAACACAGTTGACGATGGTGACGTTGGAATTTCCGCAGGAAAGCGGTGATTTGTTACTGCTCGATGTGTCGTTATTGAGCGATCCGCGCTTCCACAAGACGCCCTGACATGGCGATCCACGCGTCAATATAACGATCGAGGCATGGCGAAGGCGATCGAAGCGGCAGAGACTGGAGTCAGTTTGAATCGACTCGCAGGCGATCAGTTAAGCGGACAGGAAGCATAACGGCAAATTGGCGGCGTCAGCCGCCTTTTTGTTTGGGAGGCGGGATGGGGAAACGCGCTCGCGGCGTCACGACCGGCGGCGCGGTTTGGGGAGGGCCAACGGGCGGAAGAATGGAGAGCGCGATTTAAAAGACTCCTTCTGCTATAATCGCGGCGTATGAACCTGCCCCTCAATCAAATTTTCAAAGGCGATTGCGTCAAGACTCTGAACTCCCTGCCTGAGAGGTCCATTGATCTGATCTTTGCCGACCCGCCTTATAACCTGCAACTGCAAAACGAACTTCACCGCCCGAACATGACCAAAGTGAACGCCGTGAACGACTCCTGGGACCGGTTCGATTCGTTCGCGGACTACGATGAGTTCACCCGTAATTGGTTGACCGCCTGCAAGCGCGTATTGAAACCCACAGGCTCAATTTGGGTGATCGGTTCATATCACAACATCTTCCGCGTCGGGACGATCATGCAGAATCTGGGATTTTGGATGTTGAACGACGTGATTTGGGTCAAGACCAACCCAATGCCCAATTTTCGCGGCGTCCGTTTTACGAACGCCCACGAAACGCTGATCTGGGCAAGTTCGGGGAAGGGCGCGAAGTACACGTTCAATCATCAAGCCATGAAAGGCTTGAACGATGAAAAACAGATGCGTTCCGATTGGTGGCTGCTTTCATTGGCGACCGGGACTGAGCGCGTGAAGGATAAAAACGGCGACAAGGCTCACTCCACGCAGAAGCCCGAGGCGCTGCTATATCGCGTGATTCTCGCTTCGAGCAACGCGGGCGACGTGGTCCTCGATCCGTTCTTTGGCAGCGGGACGACGGGCGCGGTCGCCAAACGCCTTCATCGCAACTGGATCGGGATCGAGCGGGAGGACAAATATATCAAAGCCGCCAAAAAACGCATTGCCGCTGTCCGACCGGGTGAGTTCGATCCGCAGACTTTCGACGTGACCGGCAAACGCAAGTCCGCGCCGAAGGTGAAATTCTCCGCGCTGGTGGAGGACGGTTTCCTGCGGGCGGGACAAAAATTATTTTTCTCCAGGGACAAATCCCGCTTTGCGACCATCAAACCCGACGCGCGGATTCGCACGGCGGACGGCTTCGAAGGAAGCATCCATAAGGCGGGCAGTCGCTACATGGACGGCGCTCCGTGCAACGGGTGGGAGCATTGGTACTTGCAGGAAAACAGCCGTCTGGTCGTTTTGGACGAGATCCGTCAACGCTACCGCGTGGAGAAGGGACTCTTCGATAAGCAGTCGGAGTAAACGAATTCCCCGCAGAGCTGCCCCGCACATGCTGGAAGATCACGCGTCGCCTGAAAACTTTCGCAGGATAATCGAAAAGGATGGAGGGAAAATTCGCTTTGCGCCGGCCAGAAAGCCAAAAAGCGAATTTCACGAGCGCGTGAGACGGTCGTATGGCAGCCGTCTTTAATCAAACAGCCCCCGCCATCGCGGGGGCCGCCGTTTTACGGGCAATACAATCCGAACATCTTCATCAAGCCGGGAAACAGGTTACACCACTGATTGGTCGCGTCGACCAGGTACAGCGCGAACCCGCAGGCGCAGAGGAACACCAGCACGCCCACGCCGATGACAATGGGCAGGGGATTGGTCTTGCGCGCCGCGGGAGCAGCCCCCGGCCCGGGCGCGACCTGTCCCGCATAGGCCGGGGCTGGGGCGGGAGCGGGCGGCGGCGCGTACTGCCGCGCCTGCCCCGAAGAGCGCGGCACAGCCAGCGTGGCGGCCGCGTCGAAATCCAAAACCTCGTAAGCCAGCACGATCCCCTCGCCAAACGAGACCACGTCGCCGGGACGCAGCACGTAGGCAGACATGATCCGCTGCCCGTTGACGTGCGTCCCGTTGGTGGAGCCGACATCCTCGATCACGTATTTTCCGCCCTGGAATTGCAGGCGGGCGTGGCGGCGCGACACCTCGGCGTCATTGATCTGGATCGTGTTAGAAGCGTCCCGCCCGATGCTGATCGACTCGCCCTCCAGCGAATACAGGGCGCCGATCGTTGGACCGGAACGCATGACCAACTGATATTTTCCTGCCATCTCTGCCTCCAAAAAAATAAAGAATAACTTGCGTCTAGTGTACAAGGTTCAGGCAAAAAAGTCAATTCGCCAACGGTTTAGGCCCGGCGTTTCCTGCGGAGAGCGTCTTACGCGCTCACCTGCGGGCTGAGATTCGCCATCTCGCCGCGCAACCGCTCGATGATGGCCGCATAGCCGCCCTCGTCTCCCAGGATGGACACTTCTTCCATCTTGTGCGCCAGCTCGCCCAAAACCTGATAAAAGCGCGTCGTCGCCCTGAACTTGCCGCGCCCCAGCGCGCCGAGGCTCGCCAGACTCGCCCCAAAGGGAGAGGCCGCCGTCCGCAGTTGCGCGGCGGTGATGCGTCCCTCGGCGACTTCCTGCTGGAGATGTTTTGGAAGCAGTCTCCCCTCGCGGCGGATCATCCAGACGGCAAACAGGAACATGAAAAGCCAGCCGCCCCAATCAATCAGGGCGCCCAAGGCCAGGCCGCCCCATCCGCGGGTGAGGCTTGCGAGCGTATTATGGAAGGAGTGGGCGATGATTGCCATAGCCAGACCGGCCAACGGCGCGAGGTATTTTGCAGCCAGGTTGCGGCTCAAGCGGGAAACGGCGAAACCGATCCCCGTGAAAGCCGTGTAAAACGGATGCTGCCAGCCGACCAGGACGACCCGTACGAAGACCAGGAACCAGAATCCGCTCCAGCCCGACACGGAGAAGCCGCGGTCGTAGATGTAAAAGGCGTTTTCCGTGGCGGCAAAGCCGAGCGCGGTCACGCCCCCGTAGATCATCCCGTCCAGGATCGAGTCGAACTCCTTGCGGAAGATCAGGAAAATGAACAAAATCGCCAATCCCTTTAAGATTTCCTCCACGACAGGGGCGATGATCGAGCCGGTCGTCAGGTCGGTGGCGACCTCCGAGCCGGTGAAAATATAAACGCCGATTCCCAGCACAGTGTTGATGACAAACGCGCTTCCCGCGGCGACCACGGCGCCCCACATAAAAGCCGCGCCGAGCAGTAATTTTGGCTCTTTCTCGTAACGGTCCAGCCAATACAGGAATACCGCGAAAAGGAAGGTCGGGACAAATCCAAAAAACAGCGCGCCGATGAATGCCATGATTATTCTCCTCGCAAATGAGTTGGGAGCATTATAAAACCATTGCGCCGATTAATCCCGAAAGATCAGGCGGATTCTCTCCACGCGGGCCGACTCGGGCGGGATGCCCAGCGCGGCCAGGACTTCGTCGGGACGGCCGGTCGCGCCCTCGCGAGCGGCGAGGCGCAGCAACACTCGCGTCTCTCCTGAACTTTCGGCGGGCGCGGCCTCGAGCGACTCCATCAACGGCCTGAGATCGTACGCCTTCCCGCGGCGGACGCGGGGGAGGGATTCCGCCTCCATGAGCGCGGCCAGCCGCGAGGTCAGGTCGGAGGCGAATTCGTCGGGGATGGTCGCTTCGTATTCGGCGGCGACGACGAGCGTCTGCAACGCGGGGGCGCGGTCGTCCGCCTGCTGAACGTCGAGGATTTGAATGTCGCGCGGGAGGGCCGATTGCAGGTCGGCGCGCAGCGAGGCGAGGTCGCGGTCTTCGCTCAGCCAGAGGTCCGCCATCTCGGCGCGGCTGGAAAATCCAAGCGGGAGCGCGGCCGCGATCTGGATCTTCGGCGCGGGATGGAAACCCTGCGAGTAGACGAGGGGCAGCGCGGCGCGGCGGGCGGCGCGTTCGAGCAGGGTGTGCAGGTCGAGGTGACCGATGTAGCGCAGCGCGCCCTGTTTGGAGAAAGCGACGCGGAGTCTCATCGGACGGCGAGCGGTTGTCCGCGGTCGCTAACGTCCGCTTTCCGCGGGCTTTTCACGTCGGGACACTTCCAGCCCTCGCCTGGGTTGTCGCGGCGCAGGTCGGCGAAGGTCGGCAGGATTCCGCAGGCGTAGCAGTTGAGGCGGCAGTCCACGCGGATGTGTCCCTCGAGCGAACGGCGGAAATCCTGGAAGAGATATTTTTTTCGGACCGCGGCGGTGATGTGGTCCCAGGCGAAGATCTCGTCGGCGCGGCGCGGACGGTGGGTATAGAAAGCGGGATCGAGCCCGTGTTCGGCGAAGGCGGACATCCACGTCTCGAAGCGGCGATGTTCCTCCCAGGCGTCGAACTTCGCGCCGTTCTTCCAGGCGGTGAAAATCACCTCCGCGAGTCTCCTGTCGCCGCGCGACAAAAAGGATTCGAGCAGGGTGTCTTCGGGCTTCGTCCAGGATAGTTTGATGTTGCGGTCGCGCAGTTCGCGTTTGAGCAGCGCCTGTTTGGCGAGGATGTTCTCGCGCGTGTCGCACGACACCCACTGGAACGGCGTCTGCGGCTTCGGCACGAACGTGCTGACGCCCGCGTGCAGTTTTACCTTCATCCCCGCGACTTTGCGTCCCTCGGCGATGACGCGCTTGCACAGGTCGGCGATGGCCTGCACGTCTTCGAGCGTCTCGCTGGGATGGCCGATCATGAAATACAGTTTGATGTTCGTCCAGCCGCGGCGGTAGATTTCGCGCGTGGTGTTGATGATGTCTTCGTCGGGGATGAACTTGTTGATGATGCGGCGCATCCGCTCCGTGGCGGCTTCGGGCGCGAGCGTAAAGCCCGAACCGCGGCGGCCGCGCAGTTTGTCCACCAAATCAATCGAGACGGATTCGATCCGCAGAGACGGCAGGGAGACCGTGAGTTTCTCGTCCTTGAACTCCTCGCCGATGGCCGCAACCAATTCCTCGATGTGAGTGTAATCGGACGACGACAGCGACAGGAGGGCGAGTTCCTCGAACCCTGTGGATCGGACGGCTTCGCGCGCCGCGGCGACGATCTCGTCCACGCGTCGTTCGCGGACGGGACGCGTGATCATGCCCGCGTGGCAGTACCGACACCCGCGCGTGCAGCCGCGCGTGATCTCCACCGAGGCACGGTTGTGGACGACTTCGATGTTCGGCACGATGAACTTCGTCGGCGGCGGAGGCAGTTTGGCGACGATGCGCTTGACGACGGGGTTGGCGATCCCCTCGGCGAGAGTCTCCACGCGCGCGATGGTCCCATCGTCCATGTAATGCGGCTGGTAGAAGCGCGGGACGTACACGCCGGGGATTTTGGCGAGGGCAAGGAGAAGATCGTCTCGTACTGCGTATTGCGTATTGCGTAATTTGAGGACGTTGATAATGTCGTGGATGACTTCCTCGCCTTCGCCGATCACGAACGCGTCCATGAAGGCGTGCATGGGCTCGGGGTTGATCGTGGAATGTCCGCCCGCGATGACGATGGGATGCTCCGCGCCGCGTTCGCCCGCGCGCAGGGGGATGCCCGCCAGGTCGAGGAGGTTCAGCGCGTTGGTGTAGAGCGTCTCATAGGGTAAGGAAAAGCCGACGAGGTCGAACCCGCTCAAAGGTCGTTTGGATTCGAGCGCGTAGAGGGGAATCCCCTCGGCGCGCATGAGCGCTTCCATGTCGGTCCACGGAGCGTAGGCGCGCTCGGCCAGCGCGTCGCCGCGCTGGTTGACCTGGTCGTAGAGGATCTTGAGTCCCACATTGGAAACGCCGATGTCGTAGATGTCGGGGAAGACGAGCGCGACGCGGACGTCGGCGGAATCCCAATCCTTGACGACGCTGTTGAGTTCGCCGCCCACGTATCGGCCGGGTTTCTGCACCTTTAAGAGAATGCGGTCGAGTTTGGTTTCGATCTGTTCCGGGGTGAGCATGTGCGGATTATAAGCAGAAACCAGGTTTCTGGCGAAACCTGGTTTCTGAAAAACGAGCGGGGATCGGGTTAGTTATCCGGGAAGCGGATCGGGTCGCCTTCGCGCGGGAAGTTGGCGTTGCCGATTTGCATTTCAGCGGCCGGCATGACATCCGGGGTCGGCGTGCGCAACGCGCGAGCGGCAATGACAAGCTGCCTGTAAGCCTGTCTGGCCTGCGAAGCGGACATCTCGTAATTCCAGCCTCGGAAAGCCCTCAACGCGATGGAGGCGTGGCTCTCCGCTTTAGCAACGTACTTCTTGACGGAAGCATATTTGGGGTGCGCCATCAGGTCGGCGAGCAGTATGTTGCTCCAGTTCAGGTAGCCGGCCGTCTCCCAACGATAAAGGTTGTCCTTGTTGAAACGGCCAAACTCGGTGGTCAGATCCATGTAGCTCATGACGGTGGCGCTTTCATCGCCAGACCAGGCAAAGTACAGAGAGCCCTCGCTGCCGTAGTTAATATCATATTCGTAGTCGTATCCGTCATGCGGGTGCGACAAGCCGAAATGATGGCCTCCCTCGTGGATGATGGTGGAGGTGAAACCGTAGCCCATGGCGCGGTACAAGTCGCCGCCGAATACAAAGACGTAACTCTGCCTGCCATTCACCCAGTTGTCGTCCGCAAAACCGAGCAGGCCAAATTGGCTGCCCATATTGGCGGCCGTGGTGTTAAAGACATGGATGGGAGCCACATAATCGCCTGGCACGTAGGATGGGACATAGGCGGCGCGGTTGGCTTTGAAGAAGCAGAAGAGTTCCGCGAACGGATCGCCGTAGCCATTCCAGCAATCATTGGACGAATCCAACCCGGTCCAGATGCGGAAGGCCCTGCGGGCGTTGGCATCGATCGGCTTCTTGTCCGCCATTTTCGCCACCCAGTTGTAGTAGGGCTGGAACTGTTTAAAACGATTGAAGACAAAGGAAGGCTTGGCATAGTTCACGCCGAGGCTGGCCGGATCATCCTCCATCATATTAATATGCACCACTTTGCGGCCGTGAGGTTTTGGAACGGTATTCATCGGATCGTAGAGCGGCGAACCGGTAAAGAGCAGGTTGATGGCGACGAAACGGGAAATCATGCCCAGGTCGCTGCTGAGTTCGGACGGGGCGCGATACCCGCCAGCGGCATACTCCCAAATCGGAGGCATGCGATAGTCGGGGATGGAATCGCCGTCCAAGTCTGCGTTGTCTACATCGTAATTGCCAGACCAGGCTTCCGGTCCCGCGGAGAGATCGTAGAACCAGAGGCGCTTGTCGCCGCCGCCCCAGGCAATCGTCTTGCGGGAAGAAAGTTCATCGCCGAAATTGAAGAGGGTATCAAAATCGGGTTCGTTGGTTTTAGTGTAAACGTGGAATTTAAAGTCCGGGCGGTTATACCAGTTGATGAACACGAGCGTGTAGCCTCTCTCGCCCAGCTTCAATTGATTAGCCAGCCACTTCTCCACCGACGGTCCGTCAATGTACAGCACCGGGCCGTTCACATCGACATAGTTATTGGCCATGGCGTTATACGCTTCCTGATGGTAGGTAAGATCGCCCTGCCGCCCGATGGATCGCAGGTAGAAAAAGAAATTTCTGGCGAAGGTATTGTCTTTGTAGATGTAGCGATACGAGAAATTGTATTGCAGCCCCATGTCGCGCCCAGGCAGGCCGTAGAATGTCGGATAGCGGACTATGGGTTTATAAGCGGCGGGCAGCCATTGCGAGAAATCCGTTGTGTTGATATCGGAGGGTTTGTACCCGATGAACACAAAATTGATCGGGATCGTCTGCTTGAACGTCGTTATCTGCCCGGGAGTGAACGGGCCGGCGGCAGGAGCGTCCTGCCTGGTGGCAGAGACCGTACCCGGCAGAGCCAGGGAAATGACCATGGCAATGCTTAACAGCGCGATAAGTTTCTTTTTCACGTTTTTCTCCTTTGTTGAATTGGCAAAGCAACGTCGGGATCGAGCTGGATTGTTTCCGAGGCGCCTCCTTAAATCAGAAAATTCACCGGCCGGGACGAACCGAAAATCCTGCAACCTGTTCGCCGCTCGAAGATGATTAATTCTAATTTAATAATGGAGTTTGTCAAGGAATTTTTTGTTATTAAAATGATATTTTCCTCTTCAGGCTATAATCTCTCCGCCCCGCCTCGCGCGGGCCCATTACGCAAATCATGGCAGACGAATCCTCCGCATTCCGCTACCTGCTCGACTGTCTCGCGGCGCGTCCCCTCCCCGACCCGCCCGCGGACGCCGACTGGGACGCGCTGTACTCGCTCCTGGTCCGTCACCGTCTCGCGGCGCGCTTCCACGCGCTTATCAAGCTGCGGCAAGAACGCTGGCCCGAATCCTTCCGCGAACGCCTGCGCCTGTTCCGCGTCGCGCAGGGAATGTATGGCGAGCAATGCGGACTGCGCGTGCGCCAGTCCCTCGCCGCGCTGAAGGAGGCGCGCGTCTCCGTCATCGTCCTGAAAGGCTGGGCGTACATCCAGACAATCTACGGCGGCGACGCCAGCCAGCGGCTGTGCGAGGACGTGGACCTGCTCGTCCATCCCCGCCGCGTGGACGCGGCCGAAGCCGCGCTGGCGCGTCTCGGCTGCGAACCCGAACGGGAAAGCTGGCCCGGCTACCATCGCCGATATACGAACGGCGAAAGACTTTTCTTTCCGAGCCGGCCGGGAAATCCCGCCAATACTTTCTCGATCGGACTGCATTGGGGACTGATCCACATCCCATCCTACGACGCGCGCCGGGTGGACATGGACAAGCTCTTCGCGCGGACGCGTCCGCTGAACGTGGCGGGCGTGGACGCGCTGGAACTCGGCGCGGAGGACGAGGTCGTCTACGCTTGCACGCATTGGGGACTGCACCATCGTTTCGATCCCGCGCTCTTCCGCTATTACGAGATCGCCGCGCAGATCGCGCGCGCGGGAGAGTCCCTGCGCTGGGAGGTTGTGGCCGCGCGGGCGCGGGAGTGGCGGCTGACGATCCCCGTCCGCGAGGGGCTGGAGCGGGTGGAACGTTTATGGCCTGGGACCGTCCCGAGGTCCGCGCGGGAGGCGTTGGCGGGGTTGAGTCCGGCGCGGGGCGAGCGATTCGTCCACGCCTGGAATGGTCTCACGGTCAAATATCCTGCCCTGGCGCACCTGCTTACCTGGCTGACGTTCCCCGATTGGCGGCAGCGTCCCCTCATCGCCTTGCAGGATGTCTTTCCCAGCCGCGCGTACATGGAATGGCGCTATGGCCGCGCGCCGTTCGGATTCTGGCCGTGGTTGTACGCGCGGAGGTTTCTCCGCGCGCTGCCCTGTTTCCGCGAGCGGTCTTGAGCCGCTTTTGCAACTCGGACGAAATCCGAGGGGCTGGAAAAGCGCCAGCGGGTAAAATAGCCCCAATAAATCGGAGGTTCCCATGAAACGATTCTTTCAAGTTCTTGTTGTGGCTGCGCTGGTTTTGATCGTCGTCGGCGTGGCGCGGACCAACCCCACCCTCGCCGAGCGCTGGAACGGCGCGGCGCAATCCCAGCCGACGACGGGATTTGAAGCCGTGAGCAACACTGCCGCCCAACCCCTGAGCATCGTCGTGACCGGCTCGGGAAGTTACCTTGTCGGCGGCGTCTGCATGTTCAACGCGGAATTCAAAGCGACCGACATCAAAGTCAATGTGGACGCCGAGGTTCCAGTCAAAGACTCGCGGAAGGTCCCCTTCGGGTATCCCGATCAACTCTACTATCCGGGCTGTCACGTAGTCCACTTCAAGCAGGATCAGGCGGTTGAACAGGCCAACGCGGAGGACGGCGACTGGAAAGTCTGCTTTGGCAAACGCTCCGACATGGAACTGACGATCTACTACTACCTCGACAACCCGCCCGGCGGCTCGCGCGTCTGGATTCCGCTGCCGACCAGCGTGGAAGGCGACTATGCCTGCGCGCCGGCGCTGTACACGGGCGTTTACATGCCGGCCGGCAAAGTAATCCCCGGCGGGCCGATCCCGAAGACAGGCCCGGTCGGACCCACGCCTCCGCCCGGACCTGGAACCGTCCGGCCGCCCTCCTCCCCGAACGTGATCCGCGCTTCCGGCACGTATGCAATGGGAGGCGTCTGCACCTTGAAGGTCGTCTACAAAACCAGCGGCCTGATGAATCGCTTCTATGTTGAATTCCCGGTGGAGGATACCGCCCTCGTCGCCTTCCCCGACAACGGCGACCTGCTGTTCTTCCCCGGCTGTCACGTGCTTCACTACCAATGGGCGGAGACGCAAAAGAATGTGACCGACAAAAAAGGCAAATGGCAGATCTGTTTTGCCGCCCCGCCGACCAAAAAGGTGACGATCTACTTCTACGAAAGTCTGGTCCATGAAGACAGTTCCGAACAGATCGCCGCGTCGTGGCTGGCTTTGCCCACAACCGTTGAAAACGGTCTGGCCTGCGCTCCCGCCATGGGGACGGGCGTGTACGTCCCGGCTGGACAATAGGCTGTTCCGCAGCCGCAGATCGAAAGGATGGAGTCCCTCAACTCCATCCTTTTCTTTTACGAGATGAAATTTCCAGGACGCCTTCCGCCGCTCCTCCTGACCGTCGGCCTGTTGACCGTCTACGGGCTGACCCTCGCCCCCGGCCTGACGTGGGCTCACCGCGGCGCGGACGGCGGGGACCTCATCGCGGCCGCGGCCACCGGCGGCGTTCCCCACCCGACGGGGTATCCCACCTACCTGCTGCTGGCGCGGCTCTTCCAATTTTTGCCGGTCGGTACGCTCGCCTTCCGCACGAACCTGCTCTCCGCGCTGGCGGCCGCGCTCGCCGCCGCGCTGGTCTATGGACTGGTGAAGCGCGCCTCGCAAAATACCCTCGCGGCCGTTCTCTCGGGGCTGGCCTTCGGACTTTCCCCCCTGCTCTGGTCGCAGGCCGTCATCACGGAAGTGTACGCCCTGCACGCCTTCTTCGTCGCGCTGATCCTATACCTTTCCCTCCGCGAGCCGGGACCTGATCCCGCGCTTGGATTGTCGTTCGGCCTCGCCATGGGGAATCACGTCACGTCCATTTTTCTCCTGCCGTTGGTCTTCGCCGCCCCGAATAGATCGTCGCTTCTCCGCCGCCTCGCGTGGACGGGCGCGGGCCTGCTGACCTACCTCGCCCTCCCGCTGCGCGCGTTGACCAATCCGCCCGTCAACTGGGGAAATCCCATCACGCTGAAGAACTTCCTCTGGCTGGCGACAGGGCAGCTTTACCGGGACGAGCTCCTCGCGTTGACGCGCTCCGCGCTGGCGGCGCGGCTCCAATCCGCCGCGTCCCTGCTCCTCGATCAATTCGGACTCGCCGGGCTGGTCTTGTCCCTGCTCGGACTGATCTTTTACTTCCGCCGCTCGCGGCTCTATCGAAACACGATCTGGATCGCGGCCGCGTTTTTTGTTTTCGCGACAATCTACTCCACCGACGATTCGTATCTGTATCTCCTCCCGCTTGTGTTGTCTTTCTCGGTCTGGCTCGGCCTCGGCGTGGACGGATTGATGGACGCGCTCACAAGTCCGCGGAAAGAACCGTTGCCGCCGCGCGATAAAAAGATGGCGTGGATGTTCGGTCTCCTCGCGCTCACCTACCTCCTCGCGCTGGCCGCGTCCCACTTCCCGCGCATGGACGCCTCCCACGATGCCCGCGCCGAACAGTTCGGGGAAATGGTCATGGCGCAAATGCCAGCCGACACCATCGTCTTCGCCAAAGGCGACGAGGCCGTTTTCGCCCTGTGGTATTTCCATTACGCCATGAAGGAGCGTCCCGACCTCGCCGTCATCGCCGAGGATTTGCTCGCCTTCGATTGGTATCGGCAGACGCTGAAAGAGACGTATCCCTCGCTCGATGTCGGCGGCCCGTACCCGTTCCCGGAAGCCGTCGCCGCCAAAAACCCCGACCGTCCCGCGTGCTTCGTGGAATATCTGGAGCGGACCTGGATCCGCTGCGATCCATAGCCGGTTGACGGGGACGGTTATAATCGGCGCATGAAATCTTCGGAAAAACTCTGGGCGCGTTTGCGCGATTACTCCCTCATTGTCGTCGGCTCGTTGATACAGGCGGCCGCGCTGCGCATTTTCCTTGTCCCCGCGAAACTCGCCTCGGGCGGCGTGAGCGGCATCGCGCAGATCATCCACCATTACACCGACTGGCCCATCGGCGTGATGGTGCTTATCGGCAACATCCCCCTCTTCCTGTTGGGCTGGCGCTTCCTCGGCGGACGCCGCTTCGCGGTCCGCACCGCGCTCGCCATCGTCGCCTACTCCCTCGCGGTGGACCTGCTCCTCCTGCTTCCCTTCTTCCCCAAAAATGGACTGACCGACGACATCTTCCTGAACTCGCTCTACGGCGCGGTCGTCAGCGGGATCGGCTACGGACTCGTCTACCGGGCGCGCGGGACTTCGGGCGGATCGGACATCCTGGCGCGCATCCTCAACCACTGGCGCGGCGTCCCGATGACGCAGAGTTACCTGATGGTGGATTCGGTCGTCATCCTCGCCGCGGGATTCGCCTTCGGCTGGAAAGAGGCGTTGTACGCCATCGTCACGCTTTACGTCAGCGGCCTGGCCGCCGAGACGGTGCTCGAGGGCGGAGGCACCGTCCGCACGGCGATGATCGTCACCGCGAAGCCGCGCGAGATCGCGGACGCGATCCTCGTCGAGTTGGAGCGCGGCGTGACGACCCTCGCCGGGACCGGCGCGTACACGGGCGAGGATCGTCCCGTATTGTATTGCGTCGTCAGCCGCGCCGAGATCGCGCAGATCAAAGCCATCGTCCAGGAGACGGACCCGAGGGCCTTCATGGTCGTCGGCGTGGCGCACGAAGCGCTGGGAGAGGGATTTAAGGAATTAAAACGGGCGTGACCTCGCCCCCTGCTCACCGCTCACTGATTACTGCCCACTGCTCACTGATTACTGATCACTGATCACTGATTACTGTCTTCTGCCTCATCGCCTCGAACATCAGCACAGACCCCGCCACCGCCGCGTTGAGCGACTCCGCTTTTCCCGCCATCGGGATTTTGACCCGCCGCGTCGCCAGTCTCCGCGCCGCGGCGCTCGCGCCTTCCGCTTCGCCGCCGACGATCAGCGCCAGCGGGACGCGCAAGTCTGCCTGCCAGCAGGATTTTCCCTCCATGTCTGCCAAATAGACCTGCAAGCCGTCCAGCCTGCGGGCGATCTCCTCCCAGCCCATCGAAAGGATCGGCAGCCGAAAGTGCGCGCCCATCCCCGCGCGGACGACCTTCGGCGCGAACGGGTCGGTCGTCTCGGGCGGGATCAACGCCGCGTCCACGCCCGCCGCGTCCGCAGAACGGATCAACGTCCCAAGGTTGCCCGGGTCGCGGATCTGGTCGGGGACGAGAACGAAATTCGGAGAACGGGGAAAAGGGAGCAGAGAATGGTCGAGGACAGCGAGGATGCCCTGCGAGGTTTCGGTGTCGCTCAGGGACTTCATCAGACTGGGCGATATTTCCTCGCACTCGATCCCCCGCGACCGTAAATTTTCGACGTCCGACTTCCCGCGTCCGCTCAAAGTTTCATCGTACAAAACGAATCGGAATCCCCAACGACTGTTCGCCGCTTCCTCGACGAGCCGCACGCCTTCCGCCACAAAAGCGGACTCGGCGCGGCGCGCCTTCGCGCCTCCCAGCAACGCGCGGACAAATTTGATTTTGGAATTCTGCGCTGAAACGATCATCGCTCGACGCCGCCAGCCTGCCCATCCCCCGCCCAATTCGCCAAAAACGCCTGTACCGTCTCGTCGTCCCACAACACCATTCTCGCCAATTTCAATCCAGAAACATTGCTCGAAAAATAATCCTCCATCGCCTTGAAGATGACCTTCGCGGCGCGCTCTTTTGGAAAGCCGAAGATCCCCGTCGAGATGGCGGGAAAGGCGATGGACTCGCACTTCAACTCGTCGGCGACGCGCAGGGAGCCGGTGACCGCGTCCGCCAGTTTTTGATCCTCGTCGCCGCCCGCCCCCGCGCTTTGGGGGTCGTCCCACACGGGACCGACCGCGTGGATCACGAATCTCGCAGGCAGGGTCCCGCCCGAGGTCCACGCGGGACGCGAGTGGGAGACGAGTCCGTACTTCTTGATCCACGCGTCGCTTTCGTCCTGGATCGAGTCCCCGCCGCGGCGGACGATCGCCCACGCCACCCCGCCTCCGTGCTGGAGATATTCGTTGGCCGCGTTGACGATGGCATCCGTCTTCTCAAGCGTGATGTCGCCCCGCGCGATCTGGACGGTCTGGCCCGTCGGCAAAGTTTTTTCAACCAGGATGTCGCTCATGCCTCCATTCTACAACAAAAAAGCCCGCCGGTTTTACCCAGCGGGCGTTTTTTACGGATTGCCAGATTTTGCTACTGCTGCGCCTGCGCCACCACCGCGGCAAATGCCTGCGGGTCGCGGATGGCAAGGTCGGCCAGCATCTTGCGGTTGAGACCGATGTTCGCCTTCCTGAGCGCGGCCGTCAACCGGCTGTACGTGGTGCCGTTGAGACGCGCCGCGGCGTTGATGCGGGCGATCCACAACTTGCGCAGGTCGCGCTTGCGGATGCGGCGGTCGCGGTACGCGTACCACATGCTCTTCAGCATGGCTTCGTTCGCGCGTCGGAACAGCAGGTGTTTCGTGCCGCGCTGTCCCTTGGTGAACTTCAAAACTTTCTTGTGACGGCGATTCCCGTAGGGACCGCTTTTTACACGAGCCATTTTCAAAACCTCCTGCAACCCTCGGGCGTCGGCGGGTTACGCCAGTTGCTTACGCCCGAAAGCCGCAAATAACGAATTATTTTTTCTTCTTCATGTACGGCGCCAGGCGATTGATCTTCTTGACGTACCCATCGCCTTCCACGGCGACCATTTCCGTGAATAACGCTTTCGTGCGGTCAGACGTGCGGCGGCGCAGATGGCTCTTGCCGCCCTTCGTGCGCACCAGTTTGCCGGCTCCAGTCAGGCGGAACCGCTTCGAGGTCGCCTTGTGGGTCTTCATTTTGACCTTGCCAGCCTTTGCTTTGCGGGGCATGACACTTTCTCCTTTCAGACAAAATACACCGCGGGACGTCTTTACCCGCGGACTTGAACATCGTTGGGGACTTACACTTACGCTTCAGCCGGGACTTCGACCGGACTCTCCGCTTTTTCCTTTTTCTTGGCGGACGGTTTTCCCGGCGCCAGCACGACCAGCATCGTACGCCCTTCCATCATCGGCGCCTGCTCGATCACGCCCACGTCGGAAAGCGTCTGCGCGACTTCTTTCAGGTCTTCGAGCGCGATCTCGGGATAATCCATCTCGCGGCCGCGGAACTTGACCGTCACGCGGACCTTGTGTCCCTGCAACAGCCAGCGGCGGGCGTCGTCCACCTTGAAGCCGCGGTGGGCTTCGTTCGTCTTCGGGCGCAGGCGGATCTCTTTGACCTCGATCTTGGTCTGCGCCTTGCGCGCCTCGCGTTCCTTCTTGGCGCGCTCGTAGATGAACTTGCCGAAATCCATCACCCGGCAGACGGGCGGGGTCGCGTTCGGCGAAACCTCCACCAGGTCCAGGTCGGCGTCGCGGGCGATCTGCAAAGCCTGCTTGATCGAAACCACACCGACGTTGCCGCCGTCCGGCCCGATCAAACGCACTTCGGGGACGCGGATGCCTTCATTAACTCGAAAATCGTTGGCGCTGATAAATCATCTCCTCGTTTCAAATAACGGACAACCAGCCAGCGGCTGGTTTTGAGCGGGCGAATGATACCACGCGCGGCGGGGAATCGTCAATGAAACGGCGGGTTGGCATCGCGAAATATCGGATAGAATCCCCGCCCGGAAGGAGAACGAATGCCGAACAAACCCACGTTGACCAGACTTGGACTCCTCGTCGGACTCCTCGCGTTGACCTTCGGAGGCTACGCGCTCGCCCGCCTCCTTCCCGACGTTGGAGCGGGCGCGTCTCCCGACCTGCCTCCACTCTCGCGCCTCCGCCTGCCTCCCCAATCCGCCAACGGGATCACCGTCACCCTCGACTCCTACTACGCCGACGCTTTGCGTCTCGTCTTCAAGATCCGCTTCGAGAGACAAACCGAGGCCTACGCGCTCGAGAACTTCTCGCTGACCAACTCCCGCGGCGAGGAGATCAACTCCGGCTACAGCAACATCCTGCCCGGCGACGATCCGTCCGTGATCCTGCTCGAAGCGATCCCCGCCTACGCGTTGACGGACGACCGTCTCGACGGGCTGTCCTTCTCCGTCATATCCTCCGACGGAAGCGAAGTCGCGCGCCTCCATTTCGATCTCGATCTCCCCATCCTCCCCGCGCGGGTGGCTGTGTTCAACAACAACCCGTCCGCTCGCATTATCTCCGTCGCGAACGAAGCGGATTACCTCCACCCGATCTACGTGGAGCGCGCCGTCGTCTCGCCCTCGTTCACCTGGTTCTATCTCTGCTACACAAAACCCACCGAAGCCGATTGGATGATCGGAGGCGACGCCGCGCTGACCGTCAACCGTCAGACCGCCAGCATGACAACTTACAACCTCTTATACGACTCCTCCATAGGCAGCGGGACGAAAGGCGGCGAACCCGGCTGGACTCCCGTCGGCAATTACCCGCGCTGCGTCAAGATCGGATTCCCCATCGGCTCCGAGATCCAGTCCGCGACGGAACTGCGCCTGTCCATTCCCACGCTCGAACAGTCCATGCCCGAAGTCGTCCCGCAAACAGACCTGGACGCGGCCTATCCCAAACTCCGCGCGCAGGGCATTGACATGGAATGGCGCTTTCTCGAGGGCGGTGCGTACCCCGAATGGAAGAGCCTTCCCGCAGGCATGAGCGAGCAGGAAGCCATGCAGAAATTCATGGAAGCTCTTGGATATACTTTCTCAGGCCCGTGGATCTTCGATATTCGCCTCGAACCGCGCGACAATTCCCAGCCTGTTTTTTCCACTTCCCATTACGGCGCGGCGACGCCGATCCCGCTGCCCATGCCGGAAGACGCCTCGCAGATCGTCAAACTTTCGGGCTGGATCCGCGCCTTCGACCTCAGCCCCGACGGGAAGTTTATCGCCATCGCTACTTCGCAGGGAATCGTCGTCTATGACCTCAGCGACCGCAAGATGAGCATACTGAACGAGGGAGAGAACTTCTTCAGCGTGGATTGGTCGCCCGACGGCAGGAAACTGGCCGCGGGCGGCGTCATCATGGAAACGAGCGAAAGCGGCAGACAACATTTGGCGGTTTGGGATACATCCACCTGGGAAGTCGTTTTTGAGCCTCAGACCTCCATGGGGTCGTATAGTTTCTTCGGCGCGATCGCGTGGTCGCCCGACGGGAAATATCTTGCCGCTGGTCTGGCCGATCAAGGTTTGGCGGTTTTCGACGTTGACGCGGAGAACGTCATTGCGCAGCGATCCGATTTTCTACTTCCCCCCAATAAAGTGTCGTGGTCGCCAGACGGCTCGCGGTTGGTCGCCACAGGCGATTTGGGTTTTGGGATTCGCCGCTGGTGGGTGAAACCGGACCAAGCCATCCGATTGTACGATCAACGAAGTGATGCCGCCCTGGGGCTTGCCTGGTCTCCCGACGGACAGCGAATTGCCTCGACGCACCAAAACGGAACAGTTTGTTTTTGGACGGCAGCGACCAATCAATGCGACGGCCTCATTTACGCCCATAACAGTTGGGCGGAAGGTCTCGCCTGGTCGCCCGACGGGAGTCGCCTTGCGACGGGCGGCGGCATAATCCGCGTATGGGATTCGCAGACGGGAAAACTCGTCATATCTTTCGGCGAGAAACCGGCGTTTCGTTACGTCCAACTCGCCTGGCCCACCCCTCGCACCCTGGTCTCTTTGGAAAGGAACTTCGGGGGAGAGGAGGAAAAAACAGTCATCCGTTTCTGGGATCTGGACATGGGCGGGATCACGCTGCAATTTGAAGGCGGTCCCTTTGAAAAATAAAGACTGGCGGAGGATTTTCCTCCGCCAGTCTTGTTTTCTTCTCTGGGACGCGGCCGAGCAAAGGTAGAGACGTCTCCGCCCGGTCACTCCGCGACTTTCACCTTCACAAACATACGCTCTTTCAGGACGCGCGCCACATCTTCGGGATGCGGCGCGCCGTTTTCCATGCGGACCTTCATCGCCCGCGCCGCTCGCGGGAAGCGCTGAAAGTATTGGACCAGCCGCGCTTCTGTCGCCTTCGGGTCTGACTCCACGCTGGCAAAACCGCGCAGGGGCGTCCGCTTCACCAGCAGGTTGACGTCCGCGCCGCCGTCTTGCAGGTTCTTCCACCAGGTTCTGTCCCGTCTTGTGATGATCCAGAGATAACCGCCGTCCTCGTAATACGAGACCGGGAGGGTGTATCCCCTGCCCGACTTTTTCCCCGTCACCGTGATGAGCATGGTGACGCGGCTCATCATTTTATGGAACGGCGAGCGTAAAATCCAACCGACAAAATCATTTCCGTTCATGGATGTCTCCTTCGCTCTTTGAGCGGACGTATGATACTACGGGCGGCGGAGAGCCGTCAACGAAAGGTTCGCGCCGGGCAATTATCCGTTGACGCGGCTTGACAAAATCCAACTCATTCACTATAATATCTTCAGTATTATACCTATAGAATAATACCCAAAGGAGACATCAGTGCCCAATCTTGATTCCATGCTCGAAAACTGGGAGAGCGTCTATAAAAAGGGACTGCTCACCTTCTGGCTGCTTCTGCTCCTGGACGAGAAGCCGGCCTACCCGTACGAAATGAGCGCTGAGGTGACGCGTCTCAGCGAAGGGATGATCTCCGCCGACGGTAACAGCATCTACCGCGCCGTCAGCCGCTTCGAGGAAATGGGACTCGTCGCCAGCGAAAGCGGGGAATCCAAACTCGGCCCGCCGCGCAAGTATTACAGTCTCACCGACGAGGGGCGCGGCTTATTGCGGATGTTCATCGAACGGAACATCTTCATCTTTAAACATCCCGCAGTGGCGGAACGGATTCAACATGTGATGAACGGAGAAAGCGATGGAAAGTAAAAATATCCCGACGATGGATCAACTCGAACAGAAACTTTTGTTTTGGGAAAAATGGCTGTTTGCCAGTTTTGGCATTGCTGTCATTATGCTGGCTCAAGCGTTTCTCAAGGCATACGAAAACCAATTACTCGTCAACGTACTATTTTCCGTCCAGGAGAAATATCCTGTTTTCGATCAACACTACGCAGAATTATCAACAGGCTTGATCTCCCCCGCGCGCATTCTGTTTTGGTTGTTCCTCGAGTTGTTAACTTTAACACCCGCTGTAATTCTCTCCTTCCATTCGACCTGGCGCAAAGTCCGCCTTGCCAACCGATACGATTTGATATTCGGCTATCTTCTCGCTGGATGGATAATGCTACTCTCGCTTGGCGCACAAGACCCTGTCAATGCGAGCAATGGATATAACGTATTTGCGCTTGTTTTCCTGTTTACCATTGGCCTGGGTTACTGGCTGACGAGACGCAAAAAAGACAAGGCCGAGGAAGTGTTTCCGTAACAGTACCGCAACATTCATGTTGCCTCGCAATGGCAGGATAAATCTCGCGGTTCTCCAAGGAACCAAAACAAAACAGGCGGAAGGCATTACTGCCCTCCGCCTGTTCTCTACTCTCCACTCTCTGCTCTCTCTTCCCCCTACAACTCCTTCGCCCGTCTCGCGATCCGATCCTTCGCGCGCGCGACGAAATCGCCCAACGGGATGTTGTCCTGGCGCGAGCCGTCGCGGACGCGCAGCGAGACCTGTCCCGCGTTCATCTCGTTCTCGCCGACGACGAGCATGTACGGGACTTTCATCACCTGCGCGTTGCGGATCTTGGCGTTCATGCGCTGCGCGCTGACGTCCGCGCTGGCGCGGATTCCCTGCGCGCGCAACTGCTGGACGATCCCCTGCGCGTACTCGTTCTGGTTGTCTGTGATCGGGATGACGCGCGCGTGTTCGGGCGAAAGCCAGGCGGGGAAACTGCCCGCGTAGTGTTCGAGTAGGAAGCCGATCATCCGCTCGTGCGTGGACAGCGGCGCGCGATGGATGCAGAGCGGAATCTCCTCGTTGCCTTCGCGGTTCGTGAAGTGCAGGTCGAAGCGCTCCGGCACGGCAAAGTCCACCTGGTTCGTCATCAGCGAGAACTCGCGGCCGATGGCGGACCAAACCTGAACGTCAATTTTGGGACCGTAGAAGGCGGCCTCGTCTTCGGCCTCCACGTAGGGGACTCCGCCGTTGTCCATAGCGCGGCGCACCATTTCCTCGGTCTTCAGCCACAGACGTTCGTTGTCCACGTACTTCTTGCCGAGTCCCGCCTTGCCGTGCAGCGAGAGACGCATCACATATTTCTCGATGCCGAACAGGTCGAAGTACCTGCGATACAGGTCCACCACGTTCAGGAATTCCTGCTCGAACTGGTCCTCGCTGCAATAGATGTGGGCGTCGTTCATCTGCATCGAGCGGACGCGCATCAGCCCGAACAGTTCGCCCGACTTCTCGTAGCGATAGCACGTCCCGTATTCGGCGAGACGCACGGGCAGGTCGCGGTAGGAACGCTGCTTCGAGCCGAAGATCTTATGGTGCATCGGGCAGTTCATCGGCTTGACGTAATACTTCACGCCTTCGAGTTCCATCGGCGGATACATGCTCTCCGCGTAGTAGGGAAGGTGGCCGGAGCGGATGAACAAATCTTCCTTCGTCAGGCTCGGCGTGCGGACGCGGTCGTAGCCGGCTTGCTCTTCCATCTCTTTGGCGAGTTTCTCCAGCTCCTCGATCAACACGCCGCCGTTCGGGAGCCACAGCGGCAGGCCGGGGCCGACTTCGTCCTCGAAGATGAAGATCTCCAGTTCCCGTCCCAGTTTGCGGTGATCGCGCTTCTTCGCCTCTTCCAGTTGATGGAGATAGTCGTCGAGTTCCTTTTTGCTCTCCCACGCCGTCCCGTAGACGCGCTGCAGCTGCTTGTTCTTCTCGTCGCCGCGCCAGTACGCGCCCGCGATGGACATCAACTTGAAGGCGTCGGGCTTGATCTCCTTCGTGTTCGCCACGTGCGGACCGCGGCAGAGGTCCGTGAACGAATCGTGCTGGTAGATGGAGATCTCCGGCTTGGCGTTGAGCGGATTCCCGTACTCGTCGAACCCGCCCTGTTCGAGACCGTGAATCAATTCGAGTTTGTAGGGCTGGTTTTTGAAGATCTGCCGCGCCTCGTCCGCCGAGATGACCGTCTTTTTGAAATCGTATTTACCCTGCACGATCTGGCGCATCCGTTTTTCGATGGCTTCCAAATCTTCGGGCGTCAGGTTGCGCGGCAGGTCGAAGTCGTAATAGAAACCGTTTTCGACCGGCGGCCCGATGGTGTACTTGGCCTCCGGGAACATCTCGACCACAGCCTGCGCCATGACGTGCGCCGCCGAATGACGGACCTTGTAAAGGTGGGACTCTTCGTACTTTTCCTGAACTTGTTGAGCCATTTTCGCTTCCTTTCTTGACTTGCAGGGTTCCCGTTCTTTTTGGAGAACGCGGGACTCTCCGCTTCGATTAACAAAAAACTCTCGCCCGACACGGGGCGAGAGTTTTGCTCACGCGGTTCCACCCGATTTGTAGAGCGGACGACATTCCGCTTTACATCTCTTCAGCCTGTAACGGAGCAATCCGTTTCCCATACTGACTGACCGTGAACTGGTCACTGTTCTGTTCGCCGCTCGCGGGGGGTTTTCGGCGGGCGTTTCTGGTCTCGGCTCTCAACTCTCAGCGTCGACTCTCTGTCAGAAACAGGGGACCGCCTACTTGTCCCGGTCAAAGCGTTTTCAGATGTTGACGTTATTATATGCGCGTTCGAGCGCTTGTCAAGCAATCGGAGCGGCTCGGGCCCGACGCGGGGGCTATTTTGACAAACGTCTTCGACGCGACGATGAGCGCATATTCGATTACGCTTGCACCGCGCTGCGTTCAGTGCAGCGCTGGTGTTCGTGATCTATTCGTGGATGGTTCCCCCGCGATCTCTCAGGCCAGGCGAGGTTGTCGTAGGGGAAGAAGGAGGTCATTTTCAAGGCTGGCTGGCAAGATAGTTCTTTGCCGCGCTCAGGAAGTCCCAAGCTTGTTCAATTACCTGTTTTACCTCATCGGATGTGAACCGCGCTATTTCATCGTAATCCCCCAACATACGGCGGCGAAAAGCGCCTGTCAATAATTTGTGATATTTCTCGTTGAAAATCTTTGTTTTGATGTAGTGCAGGGCGAATGCTCCATGCACCGTCCCATGTTTGCTGAAGCGCAAGTCCTTTTCATTGAGCAGAGCTTCCGCGATATAGAAAACAGAGTAGTAAGCGCGATTGACGGCGTCGCGCAGATATTCCTCTTTGTGAAGAACTTCTGCCGCGTTCAACGTCTCTTCGGCGTTGACGAGTAACTGCTGGGTGGACTCTTTCATATAGGCACACCCTCCGCCCGCACATTACGAAGCAGGGGTTTGTCTGCGGTCAGCCAGTCTTTTTCGCGCATGAACAGCGGACTGATGGTGATTAGGTATTTCAGCGACAATTCACTCATCAAATCTTCGGTGCGATCCAGTTCAATGGGAGAACGCTCGAACTCGTTGAGTATTACAAGGATGTCGAGGTCGGAGCCTTCCCGATTATCCCCGCGCGCATAGGAACCGTAAAGAACCAGCCCGCGAAGGCGTTTTCCGTACAGTTGGGAAAGTCCCTTTTTGATTTCTTTCAAGATGTTTTTGACATGGGTAGTCATGGAACTCTCTCTTGCCCAATTATAAACCTAACCCCCACGCCAGCCGAAGGGAATGGACGGGAGAATCCCGACGCGGTTGGGGTTCCCCAGTTGCGCGGCGAGTTTCTCGGAATCGAAAGAGGAACCAAGCGGCAGGACGAGGGGAACGTCACGCGGCAGGTCAGCGACTTCAGGCCAGGTGAGGTTGTCGTAGGGGAAGAATTCGGTCATTGGAAAATTTTCAAATATACGGGGCAAGCGTAGATTTCTAATCTTCTTCCAATTGCCAATCATCTTCTGAAATACCAGCAAGTGTCAGCAAATTGCGACATAGGCTTTTAACACTAGCGGCTGACAGATTCAAATACAGCCACCAACCATTTGGAAGTTGTTTGCAAGCATTTTGGAATTCATGTTTATCAAAATAAGCGGGCATTTGTGCTGCAATCCTGGTTTCAAAATCATCAACTAACTCGCTGACGATTTGCGAGGTGTAATATGCAACGTCTCGCCATGTATTTACAACAAACGCCTGGCCTAGGATCGTCAGGGATCTAGGTTTTGTGCCTGAAGATTTCTGAACTACAGGTGGTGTTCCAAGCTCCGTCCATATTTCCAATATTGCTTCGATCAAGAATTTCGCGCGATTCTGAATCGCTTTGTCATCCCACTTGGAGATTCTTTGTGAGAAATATTCATTGTTCAAAGTCAACGCATGTCGTTCAAGTTTATTCTTCTTGTTCGGGAATGGAGAATTCGAAAGTTCCGAGTTCCATTCTTGGGTAACTAAAGTTAGATTGCCTAAAGTATCCAGATAATCTTTATAAGTTTGCTCCCATGCCTTTCCAAGATGGGTTTTCCATTCATCACTCAAGGTTTGAGGCATGATGTGTTCAATTGTTGCAGGCTTATCAAGAATCGTGTATCCGCCAGAGTGATTCTTTATTGAAAGATGTCTGTTGATTGTTTCCAGAATAAGAACTATCTTTTCGCGCGTTTGACTGCGTTTGTCATAAACTTGCTCAGTCAACACTTCGCGACGGACATTTATATCCGAAGGATATTTCTTGGAAACAATTACTCTTTTCAGCGACTCGATCAGTTTGGATGGATTAATCTCTCGCCATAATACAGGGAACATCTTATTCAAGTAATTGGTTGGCTCGTTGGTCAGATAACGACGAACAATATAGTTTTCAAGTATGTCTAATATTTCCTCAAACTCAGCGCGAGAAATACTTTTATTGCCATATGCTTCGTAAACCTGCAACAGGAAAGGATAAGCCGTTGAAATCTCCAAAACATTCAGGCGGCGCAATTTTGTCTTTATGCCTAAATCGGGTTCATGTTCGGGGCGAAGCAAACGATCATAATATTCCGCAAACTTCTTTAGAGTACCAATCTCCTCCTCAAATTCATTCACATTGGATGTTTCATTTTCTATTCGATCTCGAAATCTTTCGTAGACATGCCTTTCATTACATAACACCCCATTTCTCATCGTCAAATAATGGCGCAAAAATCCAGTCAACTCGCCAAGATTTGATCGTCCGACCGTTCTTTTGTCTTGAAGCAGGTTTTCAATCTTTGACCAGGATTTTTCAAACACATCGGTCTGCCGTTTTTCAGGCAATTTCATTGCGATATAGTTTCTTGCCAAGTCTGCTTGTGTGAGAGGTTTGTTTTTTGCGTTCAAACTTTCAAATATTTCATATGGGCGTTCTCCTTGATCAAGATCGATAAAAACAACTTGTAGGCTATTTGCCAATACAAGAAATAGACGATCAGGGTCTACCGCTTGAGCCTTAATTCTGTTGTCAAGTTCTTTGAAGAAGAATCGATATGCTTCTGGAATTTTTGAATCGATTCCCTCTGGAAATTCATCGCCTTTAAGTAAAGCAAGATAAGCGTCTCGATCACCATATTTCTTGGTGGGAACAAGTTTGTAAAATAAAATATCCGTTTCGTCTGGGTTGGTCAATAAACGTCGGATACGTTTGTGTAAAGAAGCATGAGTATTCTCAATGATTTGGCCTAACGCACACAGCAACAACGAGATTGAGGTTAACCGTTGCTGCCCATCAACAAGTTTAAAGGCTGGAATGACCCCGTTGCGCGTACCATCGTTTATAACTACTAATGCCCCCATAAAGTGCTCTGGTTCTTTGTCTGACGTATAAGATTCATACAGCCCAATTACATCATTCAGAAGTGTTTGCCAGTTTTCTTTATCCCAAGCATATTCACGCTGAAAGTGAGGCAGAACGTAATGAACGTCTCCTCCATTGGCAAATACTCTTGCAATTTTCAAACTATCTGCTTTCATTGCAATCCTCCAAAATAGAAAATTTCGATGTTTGGAATAGATATGTAACGATTATACCCGCCAAGATAAAACGGACGCGGAGAATTAAACTCTCCGCGTTCATCCGATCCGCCGACGCGAAAAACTCGTTTTGACAAAGTTCTACAAAGTCGTATAATAAGCGTAGCCCCCCTGCCTGACCGAAGTCTGACGTTATGCGTCAGATACTGATGTAGGTCAGGTGGGGTCTTTTTATTTCCTGCGGCGCGGTTTGATCAGGGAGGAATCAAAAGTTTCGTCCGACGGGATAAATGCCCAATGCATGTATGGCAGCCTCCATCTGTCGGCAGGCGTTTCCGTTCTCGTGCTTACGCCGATATTGAAGTTGGGGCGTATTTTGCGAATTTCAGAGAGAATTGTCTTGTAAAGTTTCTCTTTGGCAACGGTTCTTTTCCCTCGCCGCCTTGCCCCTTTGGGAATTTCCTTGTGTTTGTCATTCAAACGAAAAGACATTGCACCGAGAACGATATCGAGACACTGCAAAATGACATGATTGTGGGAATGAACTTCGGTAATGTCTTCTCTATTGATGTCGATGGATTGCCATTTTTTGGTTTTGGTCAACCCAAGCAGAAAACCTTTGAATTGCTCGCTCTTTTCGGCAGTGTCGGGGAAAGTATCGAAATACAAACGCAGGCGGATATTTTCTAGAACATGCTCCAACCCAAATCCGTGCTTAACGAACTGGTAGTACAGCAAATAATATTCCCAATCCACCTGCTCACGACTCAATCCGCGCGGCAGGTGGGCGTTTTGGCGAAACATGATCCTGACGCGGAGATTACTACGAGAGATTTCCTCGAAAAAGACGCGGATCAGTTCTTCGTATTTTGGCAAATAGAGTTCAGTTACTTTTTCCCACTTGACTTCCTGATAAAGATTGAGATCGGCTTTGGTATTGTTCAAACGGTCAGTAATTCGCTGGTATTGCGAGGAACCAACAATCACCCCGCCATAAAAGTTGGAGTAATACTTGCCGTGTCTGTCCGATTCGTCGCAGAAGAGGATGAATTCCTTATCCCGCATGTTGTCACCTTTTGGGCGATTATACTTGCATTGGCTATTTCAGCCTAATTTGATTCTACTTCGCATTTGGTGGGGTCGGTGGGATATTTGAGACGAACGCGGAGAAATTAAAACCTCTCCGCGTCCATCCGTGTAATCCGTGCGCGAAGCGTCCGCGTCACGCCCTACTCCTCATCCTCCTCCACCACATTCGGCAACTCCATCCGCATCGGACTCGGCACCGACGGCGGCAACAGATACCAATCCAGGAACCGTTCCAGCCGCGCGGACGCGTCGAGTACCGTCTCGCGTTTCTGGAATCCGTGCGGTTCGCCCGCGTAAGTCTTGTACTCGAACGTCTTGTTGTGACGCTTCAATGCTTCGGCCAGTTCCTCCGAGGCCTGCGGCACGACCACCTCGTCCTCCAGTCCGTGCAGGAGCAGCAGCGGCGCCTGGATGTTCGCCACCTGGTGGATGGACGAAGCGTCCACGAAGACCTCCCAATTGTCCGAAGGATGTCCGATCTGCATTTCGGTGTAGAGACGCGTGTTGCGGTCGCACTGTGCCCACGAGCTGACCAGCGACGCGTCGCCGTATTGGCTGATGCCGCACGCGAAAAGGAATTCAGGATCGCGCGCCAGGCACGCCACCGTTAAATAGCCGCCGTAACTCGAACCGTAAATGCCGAGCCGCGCGGGATCGATCTCTGGCATCTCCGCCAAAAATTTCGCGGCGTGCAGGCAGTCCTGCACGTCGCCCATGCCCCAGTTGTTATAGTTGGCGTGTTCGAACGCGAGTCCGTATCCCGTCGAGCCGCGATAGTTCGGACACAAAACCGTGTACCCCTTCGCCGCCAGATACTGGATCAAAATCTCCCACGTGTACCCAAACTGCTCGGTCGGCCCGCCGTGCGGATGCACCAGCGCCGCGCCGTTGGGATGCTTCGGTTTGTAAAGCAGGCCCGCGATCTCCAGCCCGTCGTAACTTTTATAGACCGCCTCCTCGGGCATGACCATCGGACGGGTCGCGAGCGCGGGCGGATTCGAAAACGTCAACTGCTTCACGCGCCCCGTCGCCACGTCAATGCGATGGATGTCGGGCGGCGCCAGCGGGTCTTCATACTCGACGTAGAGATACGCGCCGTCGGGACTCCACTGCGGACGCGAATAGACTCCGCGTCCCGTTTTGACCTCCTCGATTCTCCCCGACCCCAAAGCGGCTGAGGCCAAATCGAGCCTGCCGCGTCGGTTGACGACGAGCGCCAGCCGCGTCCCGTCGGGCGACCACGAGAACTCCTCCACGTTCGTGCCGAGGTTCGTGAACGGATGCAGGTCGCTCCCGTCGGGGCGGACGAGCCAGACCTGGTTGAAGTCCGAGCGCTGCGAGAGGAACGCGAGCCACTTGCCGTCGGGCGACCAGCGCGGGAACCAGTCCTTCATCTTCGGCGCGCCGACCAGGACGCGCGTCGCGCCCGAGACGAGGTCAACCAGCCGAATGTCGCGGCGGTTGCGGTCGTCGTCGGGCCAGTGGACGTACGCGACCATCGTCCCGTCGGGCGAGGGACGCGGGTCGGAGTCCTCGCCCGCGTCCCGTGTGAGGACGCGTACGAAGGTCCCCTCGCGGTCGGTCAGCGCGAGGTGCGGGATTTCGTCGGGGCGGATCGTGACGATGAGTTGATTGCTGTCGGGCATCCAGATGGGCGAGGCGGAGGCGTCGAGCGGGGCGGGCAGTTTTTCGGGAATGCCGCCGCGCGAGTCCACGATGTGGACGTGTCCCTTCATGCGGAAGGCCAGCCATTTGCCGTCGGGCGACCACTGCGGGGCGCGGTCCCACCAATACGGCGTGCTGGGACGCGTGAACGATACGCGGCTCGGCCATCCGCCTTTCGCGGGCATGACGTAGATGTCGGCCTGTTCTTCTCGGTTCCAAACGAACGCGATGCGGCCGCCGTCGGGCGAGAGGCGGCTTTGGTAGACGCGGTTGACCGAGGCGATGAGCGGCAGGCTCCAGCCTTCGGGCGGCGCCAGGTCGGGGCGGTCAACAGACGGCCAGCCGTTTCGTTCATATTTTTCAGGGACGGGGACGCGCATGGAAATGCCTCCTTTTGGCACATCAGAAAAAAAGCAAACGTTTATAGATAAGCGGCCATCAGATCGTCAAAATTTTCGTGGAAACCATCCAGCCAGGCCTCGATGAAGACGCGCGACTCAAACAAGGGAAGCAGGTCAATGGCAAGGTCTTCTTTACGGATATGCTGAATTTTTGCTTTCAATTCGGCCATTGCTGATTCGGGCGTATATTCCTTTTTACCATCTTTTGCCAGTTTCTCTTTCAAGGGTTCGATGCGTTTTTGCATGAACCAGAGCAGGTCATAAAAGTCTCTGCCTTTGAGGGGCGCGTCAGCATGTCCGCGCTGAAAGTTACGTTCGAGGCAGGCGATCATTTTTCCAGCCATCATCGTTTCGAGGGAAAAATGCGCGGGGACAATGCTTCTTCCATAATATAACACGGGCGTCTTCTTAATCACGGCCACCTGCTTGTGATGAGTCACTTCCATTTTTAGATGAAGCGCCTCGTTGGGCGTGTTGGATAGTCCGAGCGCGTTCAAAACGGGGAATTTGAGCGTGATTCGCAAAATCCCGTTGGCGGCTTTCTGGGTTTTGACCGCCGCTTCGGAATAGCTGTGTGTTTTTTGAAAGAAAGCAAGCACATCGCTGGACAGGCTGGCAAGGTCAATGCCGTGCCCGTTATCCAGGTCGAGATCTTCCGATAAACGATTCAATCCGTAAACGACATGCAGGCATGTCCCGCCGTAGAAATTCAAGCCGCGGTAGATGGGATGGTTGTAGAGGAAATCCAACGTGAATGCCTGCAAAGCAGACTTTAAAAGAATCCGTTTGGTCTCGTTTGCCAACGCGGGGTCTTTTTCTGTCAGAACATGCTGGAGGGTTTGTACCAGGTTTGCCACACATGCCTCCTGAAATTTTCCGCAGCCATTTTCATCTTGCGGACGCCGCTCCGCTCGACGTGGGAGAAAAACTCCGAGACGGCCTCGCCCGCCACATCGTCGAGATTGAGGCGTAGTTCCTCGGCCAGATCGAGGTTGGGAGCGCGTAGAACGTTCGAGAGCGGACGAAGGTAGAGAAAGTCGAACAGGGCTTTTGCCAATGTTGCTTCGGCGTATTTGACTCCAAAATAGTCGGAGATCGTGAAGCCGTGATACAAGTCCGCGCGCAGGTTTCGATACCAGAATGTGCCGAGAGAGTTTACGATCCGCCGCGTGTTCTTGGCGGTGATTGCCGTGACGGGGTAGGTTACATCGGTGAGGATATTGTATTTCTGCAAAACGTATTCGAGGGAGAGGTACGACTGCGGCAGAATGATGGCGCTGACGGCCGCGGAGAATGCCGCATCATTGCGGCGCTGTTCGTAAAAACGGCGGGTCATATACACGCCGTTCTTCAACTGGATAAGATGCCCCGCATTGACCCAGCGGTGAAGCAACAGGCGCGCCTGCTCCGCCTTCGAAATGTCGGCGGCCTGCTTGAATCCTTCGATCGTAAAGTAGGGGATTCGCTCAAATGGCTGGAGAAGGGTGGTTTTCATCTATATCGGATAATTATCGTTTCTTGATAATTATCCGATATAAACAGATTTTGTGCAAGGAGCAGTTTTTATGGTTGGCAATGCAATCTATATCTCCCCATCCTTCTTCAACTTCTCCAGCGTCCGCGCGAACACTTCATACGGCTGCGCGCCGACGATGGCGTAGCGGTCGTTGATCACGTACGTCGGGACGCTTTGGACGCCGATCTGGTAGGCGTTTTGAACCTGGGCCGCGACGGATTCGGTGTACTTGCCCGCCTCCACCTCGCGCTGCATGGACTCGGCGTCGAGACCCGCCTCCTCGGCCGCGGAGCGGAGCGTTTCCCACCTGGCTGGGTCCTCTCCCTCGGCGTAGACTTTGCGGAAGACGATCCGATGAAACTCGTTTCCCCGTCCCCGTTCACGCGCGAACTCGGTCGCTTCGTGGGCGAGACGCGTGCTGTAAAGCCGCTGGGCAGAGACGAACTTCATCCCGTACGATTCCGCGATCTGCCGCAGGCGTTCCTCCGAGCCGTTTTCCCGTCCGCGCAGGACGTAATCGGGCAGGTCCAGTCCCTCGGGCGGCGTGTCGGGACGCAGGTAGAACGGACGCCAGTCCACGTCCACGTTGTATTTTTCTTTCAACCGCTCGACCACACCCTGGCCGACATAACACCACGGTCAGATGTAATCGGAGTAGATGGTCAGTTTGAAGTCCATGATTATTTCTTCTTCCATTCGGGTTCGTAAAAGGGAAGTTTCACCACGCGGGCGGGCGCGTGTCGGCGTTGATGTTCCACCGTCACTTCCAGCGTCACGTCCGTCCCGATCTCGTAATGCGGTCTCTGCAAATGAGCGAGGGCGATGTACTTCTTCAACAGCGGCGACCAGCTCGACGTGGACGCATATCCCACTTGTTTGCCTCCCGCCATCACGGGCAGGCTCGCCCGAATCGCCATGCCGGGGATCTGCGGAGGCAGTCCCATTTTTTTGAATAATTTCTCCATCCCCTCCCAGTCCACTTCCAGGCCGACCATCTTCCACTCGGAGCCTTCGCGCTTCTCTTTCTCCAGCGCGCGGCGTCCGACGAAGTAGCCGGGCTTGTCGAGCGCGACGGTCCAATCGAGGCCCAACTCGAACGGCGAGGACTTCTGCCGCTCGATCCACGCGTGCGAGGCGGAGGTGTAATCCACGTCGAGCATGAACAGCCCCGCTTCCACGCGCGCCATGTCCATCGCCAAAATCCCGACGGGCGTGATGCCGTAGTCCGCGCCCGCGTCCATCAACGCGTCCCAGACGGGGAGCGCGTCCTTGTTCGCCATCCAGACCTCGTAGCCGAGATCGCCTGTGTAACCCGTCCGCGAGATCGTGACGTCGGCCCCGCCGATCTTGTTTTCCATCAGACGGAAGTACTTCAACCCGTCCACGTCCGACTCGCAGACCCGCTTCAGCACGGACCTCGAATGGGGTCCCTGCAGACTGAGCGCCGCGACCTCGTCGGTGATCTCGACGATCTCCACGTCCATGCCGACCGCGTTCAGCGTCAGCCAGCGGAGGTTCGGTTCGGCCGCGGTCAGGCGGAAGGTCGAATCGTCGAGGCGGGAGACGGTCCCGTCGTCTATCATCTTCCCGTCCTCGTCGCACCAGCCCGTGTAGGCCACCTGTCCCACTTTCATCTTGTGGATGTCGCGCGTGGTGACGCGATGCAGCAGCGCGGCCGCGTCCCGGCCTTTGACGAGGTACTTGATCAGCGGCGTGACGTCTATCAGCGCGGCCGCGTTGCGGATGGCCCAATACTCGCGGTCGAGCGTGTGTTCGTACGAACCGGCGGCGAAGTAGCCCGCCCATTTGCGCCAGTTCTGCGGCTGGCACAAAGCGGACGTCCGCTCGTGGAAGGGGGTGGTCTTTAGATTGAACATGGCATTGATTTTACCCGTCTTTTCAGCGCAACGACCGATGCCAGATTGGGTGAGCGCAACTACGCCTTCTCCAAAATGAACTTGTGTTTGCCGATGCGATATTCTTCGTTCTTCGCCAGCGCTTTGTCGAGCGACTCTTCGGGGATGTCCACGAACGTCACCTTCGGTTCGATGCGGATCTTGCCGATGGTGTAGCCGGGGATGTCGGCGTGGAAGGCAATCGTGCCGACCACATCGTTCGGGCGGACGCCGTGGACTTTGCCGACTTTGGCGCGCAACCGAACCATGCCCGCCTCATGCGACGCTTCGCCTCGGACTCGCTTTGAGCGGGCCGCGCCGTCCGAGCGTTCGCGTCGCTCCGGCTTTTCGCGTCTCTCCCCTTCATCTTTTTTCTTTCTTCTTTCATCCGTTACTTCGGCGACTTCCGCGATGGGACGCTGTTTCTCGTCGCCGCGCGCCATCTTCAAGGCCGCGCCCGCGATGGCGACGGGATCGAATCCCTCGGCGACGAGTTGGTTGACGATCTCCAGTTCGCGCTTGTAGCGGGCGCGTCCCAGCCAGACTTTGAGAGTCTCGACCAGTTTGCCCTCGCGGTGTTTGAGGATATCTTCCCTGGTCGGAAGTTCCATCCTGGTGACGGGCTGCTTCGTCAGCGCTTCGACCTCGCGCATGCGGCGTCTCTCGCGCGGCGAGAGCAGCGTGATGGCCACGCCCGATTTGCCCGCGCGTCCCGTGCGCCCGATGCGGTGGACGTAGACTTCGGCGTCGTCGGGCAGGTGATAGTTGAAGACGTGCGAGATGTTTTCGATGTCGAGTCCGCGCGCAGCGACGTCCGTCGCGACGAGGACTTTCAGTTGGTTGGAGCGGAAGCGTCCCAGCACGCGCTCGCGGGCGTGTTGATCCAGGTCGCCGTGGATGGCTTCGGCGGGGATGCCGCGCACGACGAGTTCGTTGGCGAGCGCGGCCGTCTCGGCGCGGGTGCGGGCGAAGATGAGGGCGGAGTGGATCGGTTCGATCTCGAAGAGACGCGTGAGGGCGCTGAGTTTGTCCGATTCGTGGACGAGGCAGCAGCGCTGTTCGGTGGAGGCGAGGGTCAGAGTCGCCCGTTTGATGGTGACCGCTTGCGGGTCGCGCATGAAGCGGTCTGCGAGGGCGCGGATGCGCGCGGGGAGGGTGGCGCTGAAGAGGGCCGTCTGCCGCTCGGGGGGAGTCGTCGAGAGGATTTTTTCCACGTCTTCGATGAAGCCCATGTTGAGCATTTCGTCGGCTTCGTCGAGGACGAGGGTTTTGATCTCGTTGAGGCGAAGCGCGCCGCGCTCGAGCAGGTCGTTGAGGCGGCCGGGGGCGCCGACGACGATGTCCACGCCGCGGCGCAGGGCGTTGATCTGCGGGCTGTAGGGCTGGCCGCCGTAGACGGCGAGGACGCGCACGCGCATGCCTTTGCCGTATTCGGTGATCGAGTTGGCGACCTGCAAGGCGAGTTCGCGCGTGGGCGCGAGGATGAGCGCCTGCGGGTTCTTTTGGGGTGTGAAGTTGTGGAGGATGGGGAGGGCGAAGGCGGCGGTCTTGCCTGTGCCTGTTTGCGCCTGGCCGATGACGTCGGCGCCGGTGAGCATGAGGGGGATCATGCCCGCCTGGATGGGAGTCGGCTCGGTGTAGCCCAGTTGGGCGATGGCCTGGAGGATTTCGTCGCGGAGATTTAATGAAGAGAAGTCGGTGGTCATTGGAGTCCTTTGTAGTCTACTAGTCTTCTGGTTTGCTAGTCTTCTAGTTTATTAGTCTGCTAGTCTTGACCAGCGGTCTAGGTGACTAGCCGACTAGTAGACTAAAAGCGATGAACTCCGCCTAACTCCTTCTTGCCAACAAAGCCTTTCTTTGCAGATTGGCCCGCCCAACAAAAAAGCCCGACCGCGTTCGTCGGGGCTTTATTTAGAGTACATCAAAACAATTTCCCAGAAGCGTGCGCTCTACGGTGAGAGCGGCGGGAGTATATCATGGAAATGGGGGATTTAAGAGCCTAAACATGAAGGGCACGAAGGCAACGAAGGAAGACCTGCGGGCGCAACTGAATTCCTTTGTCTCCTTTGTGTTCCTTTGTGTTTAAAGAACTTTATCCTTCGTTTATAATTCCCCATCATGGACACCAAGACCCTCTCCGTCCTCGAATATCCCAAGATCCTCGACCGCCTCGCGGCAAACTGCGCGTTCTCCGCTTCGGTGGAATTGGCGCGCAAGTTACAGCCGTCCACCCGCCTCGAAGAGATCCAGCGTCTCCTCGCCGAGACGACCGAAGCGCGGCTGCTGCTCTCCGTCAGCGGGGCGTCGGTGGGCGGCGCGCACGACGTGCGTCCCTCGGTGGAGTTGGCGCGGCGCGGCGGCGTGATTGACCCGCAGGGGATGCTCGACGTCAAGTCCACGCTCATTTCGGCGCGCGAGCTGCGGAAGACGTTTGGGGTGGGCAGGATCGAACGGGACGAAGCCGCCGAATCCAAACCGACCAAACGCGGCGCGACCCCCGTCAAAGAACATTCGTATCCTCATCTTTCTGAAATCGCCCGCGGCCTGTCCGACACGCACGGACTGGTGGACTCCATCTCGCGGACTTTATCCGACCGCGGCGAAGTGCTGGATTCCGCCTCGCCCAAACTCGCTTCGCTCCGCCGCGAGATCCGCGTCGCGCACGACCGCCTGATGACGCGCCTCCAGCGCTATCTCACCGACCCGCGCACCGCGCCGCTCTTGCAGGAAAATCTCATCACCCAGCGCGACGGACGGTACGTCGTCCCCCTGCGCGCAGAGAACAAGGGCAAGATCAAGGCCATCGTCCACGACCAAAGTTCCAGCGGCGCGACGCTCTTCGTCGAACCGCTCAACGTGGTGGAAGCCAACAACGAATTGCGCGAACTGGAGTTGCAGGAACGCGACGAGGAACGCCGCATCCTCGCCGAACTCTCGCGCCTCGTCGCCGAACACGGAGACGAGATCATCTGGGGCGTGGAGTCCCTCGCGCTGCTCGACCTCGCGTTCGCGAAGGCGAAATACGCGGAGGAGATTCACGCGAGTGAGCCGATCTTCATGCAGACTGAGGATCGAAGACCGAAGACCGACCAATCCCGTCATCCGTCTCCCGTCCTCCGTCTCTTTCATGCTCGCCATCCCCTCCTCGATCCAACCGCCGTCGTCGCGATTGACTTCGACATACCCGAGGGCAAACATGCCGTCGTCATCACGGGTCCCAACACGGGCGGAAAAACCGTCGCGCTGAAAACCGTCGGGCTCATCGTCCTCATGGCGCAAAGCGGACTCCACATCCCCGCGCAGAGCGGCTCCGAGTTGAGTCTCTTCAAGGCAGTCTACGCCGACATCGGCGACGAGCAGTCCATCCAGCAATCGCTCAGCACCTTCAGCGGTCACATCACCAACATCATCAACGTTTTGAAAAAAGCCGACCACCGCTCGCTTGTCGTCCTCGACGAACTCGGCGCAGGCACCGACCCGCAGGAGGGCGCGGCCCTGGCGCGCGCCATCCTTGCCCAACTGCTCCAGCGCGGCGTGACGACCCTGGTCACCACGCATCATCCCGAACTGAAACAATTCGCGCACGCCGCCGAGGGCGTGGTCAACGCCTCGGTGGAATTCGACGTGAAGACTCTCCGCCCGACCTACCAACTGACGATCGGACTCCCCGGCCGCTCCAACGCCATCGCCATCGCCTCCCGCCTCGGCCTGGACCCGGAGCTGGTCGCGGCCGCCCGGAGCGAGGTCTCCCCCGAAGACCTCCGCGCCGACAAACTGCTCGACGACATCCGCAAGGAACGCAACCGCGCCTCCCGCGAACGCGAGAAGATGGAGAAGGCGCGCGCCAAACTCGAAGCGAAGACGAAAGAGCTCGAAACCAGACTCGACCAGATGGAAGACGAACGCCGCGAGGTCCTTGCCAAAGCCCGCGCCGAGGGCGAGTTGGAAGTGGCTGTGCTAAAAAGAAACATCGATTCGCTGAAGTCACAGTTGCGGAAGGCGCGTCAACCGCTCGAAGCGCTCAAGTCGCTGGAAGAAAAAGTGGAAGTGATGGAGGAGAAGGCGCAGGCTCCCGTTGAACGTCAAAGGTCGAAGGTCGAGGCGCAATCGGAAATCTCGAATCTCCAATCTCCAATTCGTCTGGGCGAGCGCGTCCGCGTGGGGACGTTGAATGCCGAAGGCGTGGTGACCGCTTTGGGTGAGTCGGATGCGGAAGTCCAGATCGGGAGTCTGCGCGTGCGGGCGCGTCTCGTTGATCTTGAAAGAAAGTCCGAAGACCGCGAGTCGAAGTCCGAGGCGAGAATCGAGTCCGTCTCCCGTCCTCCGTCGCCTGCCGCCTCGTCCCCCGTCACCCGCCCCCCGTCACCCGTCACTTCCCCCGGCCTGGAGGTCAACCTGCGCGGCATGATGGTGGACGACGCGCTGGAGCGGTTGGAGAGTTATCTCGAAAAGGCGTATCTCGCAGGGCTGCCGTTCGTGCGGATCGTCCACGGCAAGGGGACGGGGAAACTGCGCGCCGCCGTGCGCGCCGCCCTGCGCGGACATTCGTACGTGCGCTCGTTCGAGGAGGCCCAGTCCAACGAGGGCGGCGAAGGCGTGACGATCGCGCTGATGGGGGAATAAAACCGCCCCGATGTGGAACGTCGGGGTTAATCGTACGAAGCCTTCGGATTAATATTCGCTTGCGTATTTCAAATTTGCGCAGGGCAACTTTATGTTTTTAAGTGACCAGCAGATAAGCGGATGGAGGAGTCTGAGGGCGGGGGAATCCGTTTATCCGCTTAAAATCCGCTGGTCGGGGTTGGGGAGACCGTCCACGAATGGGGAAATGAATACTCGAATGGGGACGGCGCGCGTTCGGGTATTCGTGGTCTGAATTCGTGGATGGTTGGCGTTCATAATTTCAACGATACACTTCGCGGCGATGTCCAATCGCCATGATGAATACTTTTTTTGTTTTGTCGTCAATGGTGTACAAAACTCGATAGTCCCCCACGCGCAAACGATAACTTTCCTGTCCTTGTAGTTTCTTCACTCCCGTTGGACGGGGATTCTCCTCCAGCGCCAGCAAACGCGTCACAATGCGCTTGTGAACGGACGCTTCGAGCGCGCCCAATTCTTTCTCGGCGGGACGTTGGAGGATGACCTGATAGGTCATTGCTTCTTCGCCTTTTCCTTCAAGTACTCACGCAAAGGACGTCCAGGTTCTTTGCGGCGCTCTTCAATGATGGACAAGTCCATCAGGTCGCGGCGAAGATTTTCGTCGAGGATGATATATTGCAACACGGCGCGTTTTTCTTCGGCGGGAAGAACTTTGAAAGCCGTCCAAAACACTTCTGCGGTGGCTTGGGCTGTGGTCATTGAGTTGCTCCTTCTGTTGCTGGTATTTTACCGCCAATTGAGTTGCTGCTTCCTCGATTTTCTTTTCTGCTTCGAGACAGGCTTGGTCGCGCATTGTCTGTGCCTTGATTTGCTTGATGGAAGGATGGCTGGGTAACCAGCGGATGGGAAGCGGATTAGCGGATGAGGGGTCGGCAGGCGGGGGAATCCGCTTACACCGACTTGCGGTCGGCGCAGGTGTCCGTTTAATATCCGCTGATCGGAGTTTGAGACCTGCCTGGGTTGTGGTCATTGGCAAGTCTCCTGTTTCTCGGGTAAAAGTATAGCATAACCAAACCGAAAAAGATTTGCCCTTTAGCCTTCTTTCCCCGAAACAGGTAAAATATCCCCATGCTCAAACGCAATCCGCCTTCCGCCTTCCGTCTTCTGCCTTCTGCTTTCCGCCTTCCGTCCTCTGCCTCTCGCCTCCTGCTTTTCGCCTTCTGCCTCCTGCTCGCGGCCTGCTCTCCCTCCCCCGCGCCCCCCGTCACTCCGCCACCCGTCGCCTCGTCACCCGTCACTCCGCCACCCGTCATTTCCTCTCCCGTCCCCTCCACACCCACCGCGACTCCCCCGCCGCAAGCCGCGCGCCCGCAATATACATTGGACGTGCAGTTCAACTACGCCAACAAAACCGCCGTCGTGGATGAGACCATCGTCTACACCAACAACAGCGCGGACACGTTGACCAGTCTTGTCTTCGGCGTCGAAGCGACCTGCTCTCAGAGTTTCACGCTCAACAGCGTTTCAATCAACCAATCGCCGATTTCCGATTACGTTTTCGACTACCAAAACGTTCAGGCGTACATCCGCCATCGTTTGGAAGTCCCGCTCCCGCAGCCGCTTCCGCCCAACGGACAGGCGACGGTGCAGATCAACTTTGGACTCGTCCTGCCCGTCGTCGGCAACTTCAGCGACGAAACCAGTCTCTGCTCGCAGATCTACGGCTACACCGCGCAGCAGGTTAACCTCGTGGACTGGTATCCGTTCATCGTCCCGTACGTGACGGGCAAGGGCTGGGTGTTGCACAATCCCTGGTATTACGGCGAGCATCTCACCTTCGAGGCGGCGGACTTCGACGTGAGCGTCGAGTTCACCGATGGGTCGAATCCCGTGATCGCGGCGAGCGGGGAGGAGGTCGCGTCGGACGGCGCGGCCAGCCGAAGGTTCAGGTTGGAAGCGGGACGGAACTTCGCCCTGTCGTTCGCGCCCGAGTACCGCGTCCTGACGAAGACCGTCGGCGACGTCGTCATCTACAGTTATTATTTCCCGCCCTACGAGACCGCCGCGGCCGCCGTCCTGAACGCCACCGCGCAGTCGTTCGAGATTTACAGTCAGCGCTTCGGGCCGTACATCCACAAGACGCTTTCGGTCGTGCAGGGCGACTTCAACGACGGGATGGAATATTCCGCGCTGTACTATCACAGCAAGGGCATTTACAACAACTACGACGGCACGCTGACGAATCACCTCACGGCGGTCAGCGTCCATGAGACCGCGCACCAATGGTGGTTCGAGCAGGTCGCCAACGACCAGGGCTTCGAGCCGTGGCTGGACGAATCGCTCGCGACCTACAGCGAGATCGTCTATTACGAAACCGTCCAACCCGACGCGCTCGCCAATTGGTGGTGGACGTATCGCTTTGACCCGTACAAGCCGCTCAACCAGGTGGACTCGCGCATCTATGAGGGCGAAGGCCAGCGTCCATATTGGAACAAGGTCTACCTTAACGGCGCGCACTTTTTGCAGGACCTCCGCACGCGCATCGGCGACGAGGTCTTCTTCGCCTTCCTACAGGATTACCTCGCGCAGATGCGCGGCAAGATCGCGACCACCGACGACTTCTTCCGCATCCTGCGCGAACACACCAGCGCGGACCTCTCCGATCTCATCGCGCAATATTTCCAAAACCCACACTGAGTCAATGTAGACATGTACACAGATAAACAAGTACACACGTGTGCGCGTACACATGTACACAGATATACACGTAACGTAACTCGTAACTCGTATCGTGTAATTCTTCTGTTCTCTATTCTCTGCTCTCTGCTCTCCTCTTGTGGACTCTCTTCCCCCCCCGCGACTCCCACCGCGCCGTACAGCGCCCCGTTCATCATCGTGACGCGCGGCCCGAACGATGCGATTCAGACTTCGCTCGAAGCGGCCACTGCGACCGAGCCGATTCCTCCCTCTGAGACGCCTCCGCCCGCGCCGACGGCGACTCCCTTCGTCCCGACGCGTGAGCCGCTCGTCACCCCGCAGCCCGCCTCCTCGCTCACGCGTCCGTTTTACGTCCTCTACGCCACCGTTGACTACGACAACCATCACGTCTCCGTGGACGAGGGCATCTCCTATCCGAATCAGACGGGCGTCACGTTGAACGAACTCGTCCTCGCTGTCGAGCCGATGCTGTACAACAACGCGTTCCTTCTCGCTTCCATTTCCGTCAACGGCGCGTCCGTCACCAATTACGCGCTCGCGGCGCACCGCCTGACGATCCCGCTCTCCCCGCCTCTTCCGCCCAACGGACAGGCCAACCTCGTCATCCAATACGAACTCAACGTCCCCGTCAAGCAGAAGGGCAACACCTTCGGCTGGCTTTCCTACCAGACCAACCTCACGGACTGGTATCCCTTCGTCGTCCCGTACGACGCGGCCAGCGGATGGGTCCTGCACGACTTCATGCCATGGGGCGAGCATCTCGTCTACGATTCGGCGGATTTCGAAGTGAACCTCCGCTTCACGGACGCGGCCTCCGCGCCCGTCGTGGCCGCGCCCGCGCTGGCCGAGTCCAACGGCGAGTGGACGCGGTACCGTCTCGACGGCGCGCGCACGTTCGCCCTCTCGATGAGCCGCGACTACCTCGTGACCGAGTCCGCCGTTCGGTCTGTGACGACGCGTTCGTATTATTTCGCGGGACACGAAAACGCGGGGGCGAAGCTATCCTATCTCGCCACGCAGGTGGTCGGTCTGTTCGATCCGCTCTTCGCGCCGTATCCTTATCCCGTCATCAACGTGATCGAGTCGGACTACAACGACGGACAGGAGTACGACGGCCTGGCGTTTTTGAGCAGCGCGTTTTACGACAACTACGACGGCACCTCGCAGAACGACCTGGTGGTGCTGGGGATGCACGAGATGACGCACAACTGGTGGTTCGGACTCGTCGGTAGCGACCAGGCGATGGAACCCTGGCTCGACGAGGCGCTGTCGGTTTACAGCGAGCGCATCTTCTTTGAATACACCAATCCAGGAATCGTAAATTGGTGGTGGCAATGGCGCGTCAATTACTTCAAGCCGTACGGCTACGTGGACATGACGATCTACCAGCCCGATTCCTTCGACGCCTACGTCAACGGGGTTTACCGCAACGGCGCGCTCTTCCTCGAAGACCTGCGCGTCCGCATCGGCGACCAGGCCTTCTACGCTTTCCTCAAAGACTACGCGGGGCAGATGTCTCACCGCCGCGCCACCGCGGACGATTTCTTCCGCATCCTCCGCCTGCACACGTCGAAGGACATCTCCGATCTGATCGCGGCGTATTTCCAAACCCAGCGCTGATTCGGAGTCTCGTTTAAGAGAGCGTTTCATCAATCACGTTTTCATTCTTTGGAGACATGGATTGCACGGACAAACACGGATTTTTTGACTTTTCTGTGCAATCTGTGTAATCTGTGTACTTAAGAAATAATTGCAAAGGGGAATTCTCTACCGTACAAGCCCCATCGCGAATGCCGCGAACACCTGCACTTGCGCCAGGCGCAAGTGTGGGCGAACCCTTGCGCCGCCCGCAAGGACAGGTGTGACGCGAAATTTTGTTTTTTCAGCCGAGAAATTCGCGTTATTCGCGCCATTCGCGATAAAAAAAGCCCAACGATTCCTGCCATGTACGGTAGAGAAAAGGGGAAAGAAAAATCGGAGCAACTCCGTCCAATTTGCGGAACTCACGAGTAAAGGAACTTTATTATGGCAACCAAAATGCCCGTCCTGTTTGTCGGTCATGGCAACCCGATAAACGCCATCGAAGAGAACGACTTTTCCAAAGCATGGATCGAGGAGGGCCGAAAACTGCCCCATCCGCGTGCCATCCTCTGCGTTTCGGCGCACTGGGTCACGCGCGGGACGCTGGTCACCGCCATGGACAAACCGCGCACCATCTACGACATGTACGGCTTCCCGCCCGAACTGTACGAGGTCCGCTACGACGCGCCGGGCGCGCCCGACCTGGCCGAGCAGGTGCGGCGCATCATCAAAGCCACCGACGTGCGCGACGACTTCGAATGGGGTCTCGATCACGGGACGTGGTCCGCGCTGCGGCGCATGTTCCCCGAAGCGAACGTCCCCGTCGTCCAGATGTCCCTCGACGCGGCCATCGCCCCTGAGAAACACTATGAGATCGCGAGTCAATTAAAGGAACTGCGCGAGGACGGCGTGCTGGTCATCGGCAGCGGCAACATCGTCCACAACCTGCGCCTCGCCCGTTTGGAAGACTCGGCCTACGACTGGGCGGTGGAATTCGACCAGCGCGTCAAAAACTGGATCGAGCAGAACGACCACGATCCCATCGTCCACTTCGAGAGGGGCGATCAGGCCGCGGCGCTCGCCATCAACAGCGCGGAACATTACATCCCGCTGCTCTACTCCCTTGCCTTGCGTGACGAATCAGATACAATCTCCTTCTTTGCGGACAAAGTGATCGGCGGCTCGATCTCGATGCGGTCGGTGAAGATCGGGTAATATCTCTCGTTGGGGCAGACCTATGTTGGGGCAGACCTATGTTGGGGCAGACCTACGTGTCTGCCCTCGTATCTGCCCTCGTGTCTGCCCTCGCATCTGCCCTCGTATCTGCCCTCGTATCTGCCCTCGTGTCTGCCCTCGTGTCTGCCCAGGCGGGTGGACACGTAGGTCCACCCCTACGATTGGATTTATGAATCGACCCTTTGTTTTCATCAACGTCGCTGTGACCGCCGACGGCAAGATGGACACGTACGAGCGGCGCGGCGCGGCGGTCTCGTCCGCGCGGGACAAGGCGCGCGTGGACAGTCTCCGCGCCGAAGCGGACGCGGTGATGGTCGGCGGGAAAACGCTCCTCGAAGAAGATCCCAGGCTGACGGTCAAGAGCGAAGCGCTGCGCGCCGAGAGGGCCGCGCGCGGGCTGAGTCCGAATCCCATGAAGGTGGGAATCGTCTCCAACGCGGACGAACTTCCCGACGGCGATTTCGTCAATTTCGGCGCGGCGCGCGTCGTAATATTCGCCGCCGAGCGGACATCTAAAGCGCGGGTCGAATCCCTGCGTTCACGCGGCGTCGAAGTATATGTCCACGACGCGCCGCGCGTGGACCTGGCCGAAGCCCTCCGCGTCCTGCGCGGACTGGGCGTCGAACGCCTGATGGTCGAGGGCGGCGGGACGCTCAACTTCGAACTGCTCCGCCTCGGTCTCGTGGACGAGTTGACGATCTACGTCGCGCCGATGATCTTCGGGGGCGGATCCGCTCCCACGCTGGCGGACGGCGTCGGGCTGGCGCGAGGCGAAGCCATCCCGCTGAAACTCGTCGAGAGCGAGATCCATGCGGACGGCGGTGTTGTATTAAAATACGCGCGCGCAGCGGGCGTTCTCTGACGCCAGGTTGCGCGACATAACATTAATGAGGTAAACATGTCTGTCATTTCAATGCACGAAAAAGTGGAACAATTATTACGGGACGATCCCGACCACGAATGCGAGGGCATCGGTCCCGACAAGGTTTGCGTGCGCATCGTCGCGCTGGCCGAATTGCCCTCGCGCTTCGGCAACTTCCATATCATCGCCTTCGAAAATAACCGCGACGGCAAGGAACATGTCGCCATCACGCACGGCGACGTGATCGGCGCGAGCGACGTGCCTGTGCGCCTGCACTCGGAATGTCTCACGGGCGACGCGCTCGGCTCGCTGCGCTGCGATTGCCGCGACCAGTTGGAGTCCGCGCTGAAGATGATCGGCAAGATGGAGCGCGGCATGGTTCTGTACATGCGGCAGGAGGGACGCGGCATCGGCCTCACCAACAAGATCCGCGCCTACAGTTTGCAGGACGCCGGCCTCGACACGGTGCAGGCCAACCTCGCCCTCGGCTTCCGCGACGACGAACGCGATTACGCCGTCGCCGCGCACATGCTCATGTCGCTCAAAGTCAACTCGACGCGGCTCATCACCAACAACCCGAAGAAGATCAAACAATTCACCGACTACGGCATCAAAGTCACCGACCGCATCCCGCACGTCATGGAGCCGAACGAGTACAACCTCTTCTATCTCGAAACCAAGGCCGCCAAGTCCGGCCACTTGATGAAATTCCCCGCGCACAAACACCTGCAAGAGCAGAGCGACGAACCCTTCATCGAGGGCATGCCCGAACCTGCGGAGGTATCTCATGGATAATCGCGTCGTCGTCATCACGGGCGCGACTGGCGTCCTCGGAAAACTCGCCGCGCAGACGTTCGCCGCGCGCGGCGATTCCCTCGTCCTGCTCTCGCGCGACCAGGCGGAGGTGGACTCCCTCGCCCGCGACCTGAACCTGCCCTCCGAGCGGATCCTCGCCCGAGGCGTGGACCTGCTCGACGCGCCGACGCTGCGCGCCGCGGCCGAGGCGGTCGCGGCCCAATTCGGCGGAGTCCACATCCTGATCCACCTCGTCGGCGGCTGGACGGGCGGCAAGACCATCCTCGAAACCTCCGTGGACGATTTCGCCTTCATGTTCAACCAGCACGCCTGGACGACCGTCCACCTCTTCCAGGCTTTCACCCCGCTCCTCGCTTCGGGCGGACGCGTGATCGTCGTCTCCTCGCCGCTCGCCAACGCCCCCGTCGCAAAGATGAGCGCGTACGCCGCCGCCAAGTCCGCGCAGGAGACGCTCGTCCTCACCCTCGCCGAAGAACTGCGCGAAAACAGCGTGACCGCCAACGTCATACAGGTCAAGTCCATTGACGTGAAAGGGACGGGCAAGGGGACTTCGCCCAAGGAGATCGTCGCCGCGATGGAGTACCTCTGCTCCGAGGAGGCCGCAAAGGTGACGGGCGCGAGGCTCCCGATTTTCAGGTAGAATTTTGGTATAATTTCTATACCGTGAATTTTGAGTTTGATCCGACTAAAAATGAATCAAATCGCCAAAAACATGGCATTGACTTTGTCGAGGCGCAAGCATTGTGGCTGGATGAAAATCGTCTTGAAATCCCAGCCAGAACTGTAGATGAACCGAGAAATCTTTTGATCGGTCAAATTAATGGCAAAGTTTGGTCCGCAATTATCACTTATCGCGACGCAAATATTCGGATCATCTCTGTCAGACGCGCTTGCGATGAGGAGGTAGAACTCTATGAAGGCATCTGAACTGGACAAAAAATTTGACGATAACCAGAATATTCTGGCCGACTTGGATCTTTCCCAAGCCCGCCGCCCCGCGTTGGAGCAAAAGCGCGTCAATGTGGACTTCCCCATGTGGATGATCACCGCGTTGGATCGCGAAGCGCGCAAACTGGGCGTGACGCGGCAATCCGTGATCAAAATGTGGCTGGCGGAACGCCTGGAGCAACTTGGATGGGCTGGATAAGGTAAGATAATATCTCGCCTTACCTTTTCCCGTTATACTTGCGGGATGCGACCCGTCCCAACCCGCAACCGCGAATCACGGACCGACGGCTTCAAAGAGAACCCGTCGGTTTTTTCGCGCCTCCCGTCAAGGTGAACCATGCCTCCTCTCGCCATCGTCCTCCTGCTCGCCTCCGCGCTCATGCACGCGCTGTGGAACCTCATCCTCAAACAGTCCGAAATCAAATACATCGCCATGAACTGGCAGGTCTTGCTCGGAGGCGCGGCGGCTGTCATCGCTCTCTTCTTTACCGGCCTGCCGCCCCGCGCCATGTGGCCCTTCGCCGCCGCCAGCATCGTCCTCGAAACGCTGTACTTCCTGCTCCTCATGGCCGCTTACACCGACCACGATTTTTCGCTGATCTATCCCATCGCGCGCGGCGCCGCGCCCGCCCTGGTGACAATCTGGGCGGCGCTGTTCCTGCGCGAAATCCCGACGACGGGCGGGCTGTTCGGCATCCTGCTCATCATCGTCGGCATGATCGTCATCGGCTCGACCGCCCTGCTCGATAATCGCGAAAACAAGCCGAGCCTCAAGGGGATTCTCCTCGCGCTCAGCGTGGCCTTTCTCATCTCGGTCTACACCATCGTGGACGGGACGGCGGTCAAAGCGCATCCGACGGCGTCCCTGCCCTACGCGCTTACGATGTTTGCGGGCGTCCCGCTTCTGACGACGCCCGTGGTGGGTCGCCGCTTCGGATGGGATTCCTTCGCCCGAGCCTGGCGCGGACAACGCTGGGCGCTGATCCTCGGCGGCGCGCTGGGGGTGACCGCCTACACAACCGCCCTCTTCGCCTACTCGTTCGCGCCGCTCAATTACTCGGAAGCCATGCGCGAGGTCAGCGTGGTGATCGGCGCGTTCCTCGGCTGGAGGTTTCTCGGCGAGAAGATGGGCGGGTACCGCCTGCTCGGCGCGGGCGTCATCTTCGCGGGGATCTCGTTGATCGCGCTGTTCGGCTGATTGACGCAGGTGCAGGTGTAGGTGTATACTCCCTTTTGGAGGTCCCTATGGCTACAACTGGACAAAAATACCGCGCTCAAATCCTTCTGGAGCCTGAGCAGCACAAAAAATTGACCGAAATCGCCGCCAGCGAAGGGCGAAGCGTCTCCGACGTGGTGCGCGAGGCGGTGGCGGAATACGTCGTCGCGAAGACTCAGGAAGATCAATGGGAACGTCGGCGCAGAGGCTTGGAGATCATCCGGCAACACCGTGAGGAAATGCTGCGAAAGCGCGGCGGAAAACCCATTGAAATTGACGTTGTGGAATTGATTCATCAAATGCGAGAGGAAAGGGAGAATGAGTTACTCAGCGCCATCGAAGACCTCGCCCGCCATCGTGGTAATTGACGCTGGCCTGGGAGCGGGAGCGGTACTGGCAATTCGCGGCTTGGAAGCTGTGCCGGCGCTTTTGGAGCGCTGGCACGAAAACAAAGACAAAATTTATGTCCCCGAGTGGTGGTGGGCGGAAGTAACTTCTGTCGTTCGGCAATACGTTTATCGCAAAGAAATTTCCACCGAGCAGGCTCATCAGGCGATTGACGACCTCAAGAATATTGAAGTTGCCTCGTACGCAATGAATTTTGACCTTCTGCACAATACGCTTGACTGGGCGCAGAGAATCGGACAGGTCAGGGCATACGATGCCTCTTATCTCGCCCTCGCCGAGCATTTGAACGCGGAGCTTTGGACGGCAGACAAACGACTCGTGAATTCTACGCGCGCCCTGAATATTGACTGGATCAAATGGATTGGAGACTTCGAATAACATGCCCGAACAGACCTTCCCCGAACCGACCGTCGGCGCGTTCATTTTCAACAGCAAAGGCGAACTCCTGCTGCTGCAAAGTCACAAATTTCCCGGCTTGTACGTCGTCCCCGGCGGGCACGTGGAATTGGGCGAGCGGCTGGAGGAGGCCCTCGTCCGTGAGGTGAAGGAGGAGACCGGGCTGGACGTGTACGACATCGAGTTCATCATGTTCCAGCAATTCATCTACGATCCCGCTTTCTGGAAAAAACGTCACTTCATCTTTTTCGACTTCGCCTGCAAGACCGACGGGAGCAAGCCGCAACTCAACGATGAAGCCGAGGGATTTATCTGGGCGGAACCGCAGAAGGCCCTGACGCTGGAACTGGACGCGTACACGCGTCGCTCCATAGAAAAATGGCTGAAGTAGAAACTGACCTGCCGCGCGGCGAATTTTTGAATTGCCCTCTTTGCCGTTCTGGATATAATGAACGCCTATGGCTATTGACCGTTTTGGACGCAACATCCACTATTTGCGAATCAGCCTCACCGACCACTGCAACCTGCGCTGCGTTTACTGTATGCCCGAAGACCAGGTCTTCCGTCCCAACGCGGAATTGATGCAGGACGACGAAATCCTCCTGCTCACGCGGCTGTTCGCCTCGCTGGGATTCGACAAAATCCGACTGACGGGCGGCGAGCCGACCGTCCGCGCCCACATCGTGGACATCGTGCGCGGCATCGCCAGCGTCGAGGGCATCCGCTCCGTTTCCATGACGACGAACGGGGTACTCCTCCCAAAGCTGGCCCAACCCCTCGCCGACGCGGGCCTCGAACGGATCAACGTCTCGCTCGACACGCTCGACCCCGAAAAATTCAAGCGGCTGACGCGCTGGGGCAAATTCGACGACGTCTGGAAGGGGATCCTCGCCGCCGAAGCCGCCGGCTTGACTCCCATCAAGATCAACGCGGTCATCGTCCGCGGCTACAACGAAGACGACGCGGCGAACCTCGCCCGCCTCACGCTGGAGCATCCCTGGCAGGTGCGCTTCATCGAGATGATGCCCTTCGCCGGAGTGACGGAACTCCAGACCCGGCAGACCGTCACCGCGCAGGAGATTCGGGAGCGCATCGAAGATTCCCTCGGCGATCTGCAAGTGGCGAACGGCGGCAAACTGGACGGCGAGACGCGCCTCTTCAAACTCCCCAACGCCAAAGGCGAAGTGGGACTCATCTCCTCCGTCACCGTGCCTTTCTGCTCCACCTGCAACCGCGCCCGCCTCACCGCGGACGGCCGCCTGCGTCTCTGCCTGCTGCGCGAAAAGGAAGTGGACCTGCTCACGCCCCTGCGCGCCGGCGCCACGCTCGACGAACTGCGCGCCATCATCCTCGACGGCGTGTGGCACAAGCCCTGGGGACACGCCCTCGCCGAGGGCCTCATCCCCCTCAACCGCGCGATGAACGAGATCGGCGGGTAAATTCAAAATTCAAAATTTATGATCAAATCCATCCTCTTCGACCTCGACGGCACGCTCCGTCACAACGACCCCTCCGGCAGCCGGGTCTTCGTGGAATACGCGCGGGCGCTCGGCCTGCCGCTCCACGAGGAAGACATCGCCCGCGCCGCGCGCTGGGAGCATTACTACTTCGCCAACTCCCCCGACATCCAGGCCGACAGCCAGAAATTCGAGAACGACAGTTTCTGGACCAACTTTGCGCGGCGCAGGCTGGTCGCTTTGGGATGCCGTCCCGAGCAGGCCGCGGAACTCGCCCCGCAATTCTCCGCGTACATGGCCGAAAACTACAAGCCGACCTCCTTCGTCCCCGAGGAAGTCTTCCCGCTTCTGTCCACGCTGAAGGCGGCGGGCTACAACCTCGGCATGGTCTCCAACCGCTCCCGCCCGTTCGACGAAGAACTCAAAGGGCTGGGGCTGGACGGCTACTTTAACTTCACGCTGGCGGGCGGGGAGGTGAACGCCTTCAAACCCGACCTCGCCATCTTCGAGGAAGCCCTGCGCCGGGCCGGGACGTCCGCCGCGCAGACGATCTACGTGGGCGACAACTACTACGCCGACGCGGTCGGGGCGCGCCGCGCGGGACTTCGGCCGGTTCTCTACGACCCGAGCGGACTCTTCCTCGATCCCGGCTGCGAGGTCATCGTCTCCTTCGATCAGTTGACAAAGTTACTGGGGTGATTGACGGGACTCGCGAAAATCATCTTGGAGGCTGTTTCTTGTACACGGGTTACGCGGATTCTACGAATTCCCACGGGTAGAACCATCACAAAAATCCGTGTACAAAAAGGGAGTTAAGAAGCGCTCGCTTACTTCGCAAAATCCCAAAAGGCGCGGGCGGCCTCCTCAATAGCCTGCTCCAGTTTGACGTCGTTCGTCGTCCCCGCGCCGGGGTAGCCGAAGATGACGATGACGTAGGCGCGCAAGTCCCAGGTCACGATGGCAGCGTCGCCGATGACGAGACGTCCCTCCGTGATGGAGCCGCGCTTGTTGTAGAATTTTCCGTCGGGGGGCAGGAGCGGTCTTAAAACGCCCAGCCGCGTATCGTCGTTGGGAGTGTATTCAGACATGAACTTTAGAATGATCTCCCGCGCATGCGGCTGGATAAACCCGCCCTGATAAAGCCCCGCGAGGAGACGCGCGACCTCGTACAGGGGCGCGAGGCGGCTGGACACGTTCATGTTCGGCGCGCCCCAATCGTCCAGCGTCGCGGGGATGTTGAGCCGCGACGCACGGATATATTCGAGCAGGTCTTCGGTGGCTTTCTCGTCCGAGACGACGAGCATGTCGTGGAGCGCCTGCGAGAGCAGGAATCCGTTCCCGTGCGATTTGATGTAGGCGGAGAGTTCGTCCGCGGGGACGCCTTTGGCTTCGAGGCTCTTGAACAACAGCATGGCGATGGGGACCTTGATGACCGAGGCGGTGTGGACCGCGTCGGCGCCGCGACGGTCGTAGACGACGCGCCCCGCCTCGAGGTCCAGGATGACCGAGCGCCAGTCGCCGCCCGCTTCCGCGAAGACGGAGTCCAGTTTGTCGGCGAGTCGGATCTCGGCGGGGGAGAAATCCTGCACGGGGACTTTGAAGCGCCAGAGTTCGAATCCGCCGTAGCCGGTGAGTCCGATCCAGTTGTTTTTGGATTCGTCCGTCCAATCGTAGAATTGACCGACGCCCGGCTGGTTGGGGTCGTAGAGCATCACTTCGCGGATGACGTAGTAGTAGTTGGGATAGGGCTGGGTGTTAAGGTTGGTGACGGAGTAGGCGCGCCCGGTTTCGTCCACGCGGGTGACGGTGAGGATGTGTTCGAAGGTGCCGCCTTTGCCCGCGTAGAGGTAGAGGAAGTCGCCCGCCTGGAGGGGAAATTCCCTGAAGTCGAATTCGCCGATGGACTGTTTGAAGCGGTAATGCTCGAAGCGCTCGGCGGGAAAGGTTTTGCGGATGGTCTCCGCGTTGAGGTCGGGACGTAAGAGCCAGAAATCGTGCGGATCCACGTAGCGGCTGAGGAGGCCCGCGTCGCGCAATTCGGCGATGGAGAGCGGCCCGCACATGTTGGACGGGTCGGCGTAGCGGACGAAACCGATCCCTTCGGCTTTGGCGAGGGCTTCCTCTTGCGTGGCGGAGATGAAGGTCTGCGCGGTTTGGTTGAGGCGGTCTTTTTGGGAGGGGGTCAGGGGATCGGAAGTGTCAGGTGTAGGGGTTTCAGGTGTCAGGTTCGGGGTTTCAGGTGTCAGGTTCCAGGTTTCAGGCGTCAGGTTCGAGGCGGCAGGTGTCGGGTTTTGGGGATCAGGCGTCAGGGTTGGGGATTCGGGGGTGGAGATGGACGCGGGTCCGCAGGAGGAGAGGATGAGGCAGAGGGCGGAAAGGAGGAGGAGGGTGGAGCGCATGGGGGGAGTTTAACCCAGACTTCCGAAGTCTGGGAGGCTTGGGCGGTCTTTTTAGCCTGCCACCTGTCCCTTGCCGCGCTTGCCTTTGCGGGCTTTGTAATAGGCAATAAGCAGGTTTTCAAAACTATATACTTGCGGGTAGAGATGTTTGTGTGTCTTCACAGCTTCTCCTTATGAGGGTGAAAATCTTCAAAAATTTTCCCGCCTTACGGCGGGAGGTTGACTCCACATTCTTTGCCGGTTGAAAAACTTTGGCAACAGAACGCAGAAAACAGCAAGCCCCTCTCCGCTACGCTTCGTGGGGCAGGCAGAAAACAAGAACTTAACTGGGCGGGGAAACCGCCACCACCCGGAAACCGAGGTTGAACCAAGGGAGGTACGGACGATTGTAGCAGCGGCCAGACACGCGGGCGAAGTCCTGATTGAAGCTCCACGAGCCGCCGCGCAGACCTAAATAAACATGGTCTTTGTCATAAAAATTCGCCTGCCATTCCCAAACATTTCCAGCCATGTCCCAAATTTCGGTTTTCGGCGTTTTTCCGAGCAGGTACATACCAACGGGAGTTGTGCGGTTGATGCCGCTTTCATCGGTGTTGGCGCGGCGCAATATTTCTTTTTCGTCTTTGGTCGTCCCTTTCTCATCCCAGGGGTAGCGGCCTCCTTCCTCGCCGCCCGCGGCGAGAACCCATTCGCTCTCTGTCGGCAGGCGGAATATTTTTCCCTGAAGCGCTTCCTTCTGCGCGGCGTATTCGGGGACCTCCATCCAATGCTCGGTGAGCCATTTGCAGAAGGCGTTGGCCTCCCACCAGGTGACTCCGACAACGGGAACCGTGCGGCGGGCGATGCCGAAGCGTGGGTCGTTCCAGTCGCGAGGGAGGATGATTTTTCCGTCTGGGGAATCTTCTTTATCCTGTTGGGCTTTTTTCAGCCAGTCCAAGCCTTCCCTGCCCCAGGTTTCTTTCATGGGCTGTCCCTTTTCATCGAATTTGGGAAAGTCCAGCCAGAATTTTTCGTCCGCGAAATCGGGGGAATCGAGGAAGAGTTTGTATTGCAGGTTGGTGACGGGGTGTTTGGCGATGTAGAACTGTTCTACAGGAGCGAATTGATAGAGGTCGGGAGGCGTGTAGCCGAGTTCGTCGAGGGTGTCGGCGGCGGAGGCGCGCAGTTCGATCGGAATTTTGGGCTCTGCAAACGGGCGGCCCTCTGAGTCGGCATCCCACATGATATGTTTCAACGCGGTTCGAATGCTTTCTGCGACCGTATCTTTCACACGGCGCGCGCCCACGTCTGCCAGCGCGCGTCCAGCCAGCAGGCTTCCACGCGTCGAGTCTTCCAGGTGAAGGGCATGAAGAAGGAACGCTTCCAAAGCCTGCTTATTGCCGCGCTGATCCAACTCGCCCGCCGTAAGCAAAATCACTTCCTGCCAGCGGGGATTCATCCAGTGGTTTTTCAGGAGATCGAGGCGCTTGTCGGTATCCTGCCGCGCGATCTCCACCGCCGCCATGTATTCTTCAAGCGTCAGGTGGAAGAATCCGATCTGGTCGAGGCTGCGTTCTGTCAGCAGCCCGGTTTCCTGCCGGGCGTGATGCAGGAAATGCTCCACCAGGGTTTTCAATTCCGCCTCATTGTGGCCGCTTTCCTTAAGCAATTCCGTGATCTTGGCCTGCCAGTCTGCGCTCGACATTGTTCCGCCGGGTTTATTTTCATGCAGCCAGTATGCAAGCGCGGCCAGCGTGTAATACACTTCGTTGGCGTTCATTTTTTCGTAGATATTGCTCACGTGTCCGGTCTGGCTGTGACGCCAATTCTCGATCATGGTCTTGGCGACTATTTCGTACAACTCCACACGGCGGTTGGGCAGGCGTTTGCCCATTTCGTAGATGATGGCAAGAATGGTCAACAAAAGCGGGTTCATTGCCAGTCGGCGGATGCTGTCGTGCTGGGTGATGGGGTGCATCACTCCCTTTTCCCCTTCGAGATAACTTCGACGGACGATGTTTTGGGCGGATTCAAAGGTCAGTTTGGGATCTCTTTCCTGAAAAAGGGCGGTAAACCAGCGGAGCAGGAAGGCTTCCGCCTCATCTGGCACACGCAGGGGGCTGATCTCCATTTCCCTGAAATCGGGCAGGTCGCCGCGGCGATATCCCTCCAGGCGGCTGGTAACGATCATTCGATTTGAGCAGGTATCGTTGCAGCGGCGGCTGGCAAAGCGCCGCGCCTGTTTCAGGGTTTCCATGCGCAAGGTGTGGCCGTGAATCTGCGTATCGCCGATGTCGCCCACTTCATCGAGTCCATCCAGCAGGATCATGCAGCCGCCTTTGTCTAGCGCGAGGCGTAAGAATTCGCCCTGGCGCGGCGCGCCTGGATAGTTTCGGTCAATATAATCCAGCAGAAAAGTTTCGAGCGCGAGGCTGGAATCAGTTTTGAGTTTCTCGGCATAATCCGCCAGCCTTACGAACACTGGCAGGAACGGCGCGGACAAACCGAGTCGGCTCGCGCCCGCGCTTCCCTCCGCCAGCATGAGCGCGATGAATTTCAATGAGATGGTTTTTCCGCTCCCCGGCTTGCCTACGATCACTATTTTAGCGTTTTCCGAAGAGCGCGTTGGTCACGCGCTCTTCGACGCGGCGCATTTCACGTTCCATGCGGCGCGCGTCGGGCAATTCCAGGAATTCGGCCGTTTCCTGTTCGCGCTCTTTTGGGTCGGGGATGGGGATTAAGCCAAGTTCGAGATAAATATCTTCCAATGGCAGGGAGACGGCTTTTTGCACCTGCGCCAGGCCTGAAATAATATGCTTGCGGAATTCGTTTTGTATGCCGTCACGATAAACCCGCTCGATTTTCATGGCTTGTTCGGTCGTAAGGCCGCTGTTCACGACAGCCACGCGCAGGTATGCGCCCTCATCGCTCTGCACAAACGCATCTTCCATTTGGGAAAGCGACGCGAGCATATCGCGCAATAGCCCGTTTTGGTGGGCGGAATCGGCATAGGCAATGACGCTCTTGAAATCGTCCACTTTCACAAAGGCGGCGCGCCAGGCAGCCAGCAATTTGGCAAGGTCTCTTTTTCGTCCGCGGGGCCAACGAAGCGCGGTCATTAAATCCGCTGGAGGGTCGCCGGAGGGATCAACAAACTCCACTACAGCACGGGCAACCTGGCAGCGCAACGCGTTGTTCTTTTTCGCTTGTAATTTATCCAGCCCTACATTTTCCAGCCAGTTGGCAAGTTGATCTCCATCATCAAATGGCGCTCCCATTTGAGCAAGCGGCTCCTTGATCGCCCCCAGCAAGCGTTCGTCTTTTTCAACGGAACGAAAGCCCTTAAGCAGGCGGCCTTCCAACTGTTCTTTGGCTGGTTTCAAAACCGAATCCGAGGTTGCCTCCAGCATTTTCTTGCCTACCTGCCAGAGTCCGTCCGCAAGAGCGATGGTTATGAGCGTCAAAGCATCCATGCTGCCTCCGTTCTTTTTGGAAGTGTAGCATAAAATCGAAAGAATTCCTTGACATCCTCCCCTCTCCGCATATAATCATCCCCACGCGCAGAGACGAGTAATTCGGCAGCGGTTCAGAGAGTCGCTGGGTAGTGCGAAGCGTCCCGCCAACGGATGAAATCCACTCTGCCTCATTCCCTCGCAGGGTAGCGCAAGATTGATCTTGCGGTACGTAAGAGGGACGGGTTCGCCCGATAGCGCGACCTTAAGGCTGACCCCCACCCAGCCTCCCCCATTTTCCCTGAAAATGGAGGAAGCGCCCGACAGGGCGGAGGGGGTTGGCAAAAGCAGGTGGCACCACGAGACGCCCCTCGTCCTGCAATGGACTGGGGCGTATTCTATTAACTGCGAAGGCCAACCTCTTCGCAAAAAGGAGCCAGAATGCTCGACATCAATCTCATCCGCGAAACGCCCGACGTCGTCCGCAAATCGCTACGCGACCGCCAGGACGACCCGTCTGTGGTGGATTCCATCCTGCAATTGGACGAGAAACGCCGCAGCCTGCTCAACGAAGTGGAGGCGCTCAAAGCCGAGCGCAACGCCGTCTCGAAAGAGATCGGCAGGATGAAGGACGCGGCCGACCGTCAGTCGAAGATCGAGGCGATGCGCGTCGTCGGCGACAAGATCGCGGCGCTCGATTCCGACGTGGCGGCGGCGGAAGCCGAACTGACGGGACTCATGTCCACCCTGCCGAACATCCCCGACGCCCGCACTCCCTACGGAAAAGACGACAGCGAGAACGTCGTCCTCAGGACGGTCGGCGAGCCGCGTCCGTTCGACTTCGAGCCGAAGCCGCACTGGGACCTCGGTCCCGCCCTCGGCATCATTGACTTCGAACGCGGCACCAAACTGACGGGTTCGCGCTTCTACGTCCTCTCGGGCGCGGGCGCGCGGTTGCAGCGCGCCCTCATCGCCTGGATGCTCGACCTGCACACGCGCGGGCAGGGCTACACCGAAAAATACCTCCCGTTCATGGTCAAGACCGCCACGGTCTTCGGCGCGGGACAACTTCCGAAATTCGCGGACAACCTCTACAAGGACCACGAGGAAGACCTGTACTTCGTCCCCACCGCCGAGATCCCACTGACGGGCCTCCACATGGACGAGATCCTCGACGAGGCCAGCCTGCCGCGTCTCTACACCGCGTACACGCCCTGCTTCCGCCGCGAGAAAATGAGCGCGGGACGCGACGTGCGCGGCATCAAGCGCGGGCATCAGTTCGACAAAGTGGAGATGTATATCTACTGCAAGCCCGAAAAGTCGGAGGCCATGCACCAGAAAATGTTGAAGGACGCCGAAGAGACCTGCGCGCAGTTGGGAGTCCCGTACCGCGTCAAACAACTCTGCACGGGCGACATCGGCTTCGGCTCCACGCTGACCTACGACCTCGAACTGTGGGCTCCCGGCTGCAACGAGTGGCTGGAGGTCTCCTCCGTCTCGAACGTGACCGACTTCCAGGCGCGCCGCGCCAACATCAAGTACCGTCCCGCCGAGGGAGGCAGAACGCGCTTCGTCCACACGCTGAACGGCTCGGGGTTGGGTCTGCCGCGCACGCTGATCGCCGTCATGGAAAACTACCAGCAAGCCGACGGCTCGATCGTCGTCCCCGAAGTCCTCCGTCCGTGGATGGGCGGGATTGATATAATCAGGCCCTAGCCATCCTCCGTCCCCCGTCCCATGCCCTTCGACCTCCCTTTCATGTGGCAAGTCGTCCTCCAAACCCTCACCCTCTTCGTCATGCTGGTGGGATTGGTTGGACTCATCGTCCCCGTCTTCCCCGGGCTGACAGTGATGTGGTTCGCCGCGCTGGTTTACGCCCTCCTGCAAAGCGCCGGCGGATCAATGGGCTGGGTGGACTGGCTCCTGTTCGCGTTCATCACCCTGCTGATGATCGGCGGCAACATCGTGGACAACCTCATCATCGCCTCCAAGATGCGCGGCCACGAAATCCCGTGGAGTTCCATCCTGCTCAGTTACGCGGCGGGACTCGTCGTGAGTCTCTTCGCCACGCCGTTGATGGGGCTGCTCGCCGCGCCGCTCTCCCTGCTGTTGTGGGAATATCTGCGCCTGCGCGACCGCAATCTGGCGTTCGAATCCGCCAAAGTCTACATGATCGGCTGGGGCGCGTCCTTTGCGGCGCGCTTCGGCATCGGCTTTTTGATGATCGTCCTGTGGATGTTGTGGGCCTGGCTGTAGGATAATTTTCTTTCACCCTTTTCGGACACGGATTTCACGGAGCGCGCGGATTTCTCGTTGAACTCCGCGCCATCCGTATCCGAAATGGAGTTCCAATACCCTCTCTAAAGGAGCGCAGCAATGTACGACTTTTTCGACACCTTGAACGATCTCCTCGGCATCTTCGGCCATATCGTCAGCGCGGTGGGATTCTTCGTCGTCGGCTTCGCGATGGGACGCTTCTTCCTCGCGTCCTATCCCAAAGGCGGACGGGAGTTGCAGATCGCCCTCGCGCTGGGACTCTTCGGCCTGCTGATCGGCATCACCGTCTTCGCCTCGCCGGGATCGGCGGGCGCGTTCGCGCTCGGGCTGGGACTCACCTTCTTTGTTGAGAATCAGGGAAAGAAAGAGACCGAGGAAAAACCAGCCGAAGAAAAGTCGTCGAAAAAGAAATAAGTACGAGACGGCGCGTCGCTCCGCCTCACGCGCCCTGTGCCGCGGCGATCAACGCCTGGCGGAATTTCACGCCCGCCGCGTTCTCCTCCAGCCCGATGAACGTCGTCCCCGCTTCGGGCGAGTCGGTCTTCAGCCCGTTGACGTTCACGCCCGTGTCGGGAATCATCTTCGCGAAACTCGATTGGGCGTAATCCTGCACGGTGATCTGGTTCAGCCGCGCCGACATGGCGTGGACCGGCGTCTTCGTGCCGCTGTTCGCCCACACCAGCCAGTCCTTCGTCAACACAGCCGCGGTATAGACCGTCTCGCCGCCGCCGAAGAGTCCCTTTTTGGTCTTCTCCGAGACGGTCTCCACGCAGACCTTCGCATCGGCGAGGATGTCGCCAAGGTTGTACTTTTCCACGTGCGCGCGCAGCGCCTCGCCCAGTTCAGGCCGCAGCGAATCCAGCGTGCATTCGCGCGTCGTGCGTTTGTAGTCTCCCATATCGTCTCCTTTTCGTCAGCGCAAAAACAAAGCCAGCAGTTTCCCGGCGTTCTCCAAATCGTCCATGTCCACCATCTCGGACGGCGAATGGATGTGACGCAGCGGGATGGCGATCCCGCCCGCCTGCGCGCCGAGACCGGTCATCTGCATCTTGCCCGCGTCCGTGCCGCCCATCTCCAAAAGTTCGAACTGATGCGGGACGCGGTTCTTCTCCGCGAGACGCGTCAACTCCTCCACGACGCGCGGATCCGAGATCACGGTCGCGTCCTTGACCTTGACGGCGGGTCCGCCTCCGAGTGAGATGGGATTCCGCTCGCGCGCGTTCGGCGCGTCGTTCGCGAGAGTCACGTCCACCGCCAGCCCGACTTCGGGATCGATCCCATACGCGGCGGGACCCGCGCCGCGCGTCCCCACCTCCTCCTGGACGGTGAACGCGTACCAGACCTCGTTCGCGCCCGGCCTCAGGTTTTGGAGACTTTCGATGAGCAGCGCCACGCCGGCGCGGTCATCGAGACACTTCGAGACGACGCGTTTCCCGAAGTCCTGAAAATCGGAGTCGAACACCGCCACATCTCCCACCTTGACGGGAGAATCCTTCTCGCTGGTCGCGCCCGTGTCAATGTAATACCGGTCGAGACTCGGCGTCCGCTCCTTCGTCTCCGCCTCGCGTTCGAGGCCGACGACGCCGCGCGCGCCGTTGAGAAATTTCACCCGCGCCGCCAGCCGCCGGTGCGGACTGAGTCCGCCCAGCGCGCTGAACCGCGCGTACCCGTTCGCGTCCACATGCGAGACGATGATCCCGATCTCGTCCATGTGCGCGGCCAGCATGATGCGCCTGCCGCCTTTGGCTTTTTTTCCTTTGCGCGCGATGAGATTCCCCAGCGCGTCCACGCGGATTTCGTCCGCGTAGGGTTGGATCATCTCTTTCACCGCCGCGCGGATTCTGTCTTCGCGGCCGGAGGGGGCGGGAATTTCAGTGAGGGTGCGGAGAAGCGTTTTCATGTTGCCTCGTTTGAGAGATAAAATAGGGGCGTGAATTCCAAATCGCAACCCGCGCCGGGCCGGGAGCCTGAAATGGAACAGCGGTTATTTTCATCCAAACGGGCTGAAATGTCCACACCTGCGGCGGATAAGTTTCCCGTCCGCCCGCTGGCCGCGCTGCTCCTCGCCCTCGCCGCGCAGACCTGTCTCGAACCGCCCGCGCGGATTCCCGCCGCGCTCGCGCTCTATCTCCTCGCGGCGGGATTCGCCGTCTGGTCCTTCCGCCGCCGCGAGTGGACTCTGCCCGATCCGCCGAGCAGGAATCCGAAAGTTCTACTTTCGGATTCGACAAGCCCTGAAGTAGAACTTCAGGATTCCGTCAAGCGCCCAGATAAAAAAATTCCATCCTCTTCATTTTTCTTCTTTCTCCTTTCATCTTTCACTTTTCTCTCCATCGCGTTTTACCTTTTCGGAGACAACCGCTTCACCCCGCTGAACCTGTCCCTCTGGCTGTCAGGCATTTTCCTTTTTCTGCGCGCCTTTTGGGTGAAGAAAAACCCGTACACGGATTTCACGGACAAGAAAGATTTCTCGGATTTTAAAAAAACAAGAAAATCCGCGTTCCTCCGTCAAATCCGCGCCATCCGTGTACCGCTTCTCATCTTCCTCACCCTCCTCATCGCGGCCTTCTTTCGCTTTTACCGTCTCGACTCGCTCCCCGCCGAACCGTTCAGCGACCACGCCGAAAAACTCTTCGACGTGTACGACATCGCGCAGGGCGAAGCGCGCGTCTTCTTTCCGCGCAACACGGGACGCGAAGCCATCCAGTTCTATTGGACGCTCCTCGCCGCCGCGTTTTTTCGCACGGGATTGAGTTTTCAAAGTCTCAAGATCGGCACGGCGCTCCTCGGCTTTTTCACGCTCCCGTTCATCTACCTGCTCGGCAGGGAGATCGCCAACCGACGCGCGGGTTTACTTGCCATGCTCTTCGCGGGCGTCGCCTACTGGCCGAACGTCATCAGCCGCATCGGACTGCGCTTTCCGCTCTACCCGCTTTTCGTCGCGCCCACGTTCTACTTCCTCCTGCGTGGACTGCGTACAAACAGCCGCAACGACTTCCTCCTCTCTGGCCTCTTCCTCGGTCTCGGCTTGCACGGGTACACGCCGTTTCGGATCGCGCCGCTCCTCGTCCTCGTCACCTTCCTCCTTCACCTGTTCTCCCGCCGCCCGATCCGCCTCTCGCATTACGCGCTGCTCCTCTTCGCCGCCCTGATCGTCTTCCTGCCCCTGCTTCGATATTCCCTCGAATTCCCCGCCGAATTCTGGAACCGCGCCGCCTCGCGCGCCGTCGTCCCAAACCCCGCCCCCGTCTTCGTCTCCAATCTCTGGAACGCTTTGCTGATGTTCAACGTCAACGACGGGAACATCTTCGTCAATTCGATTGTCCACCGCCCCGCGTTGGATGTGGTGACGGGCGCGCTCTTCCTCCTCGGCTTGACTCTCCTCCTCGCCCGCCGCCGCTTCCTGGACCTCTGGCTGGTTGCCGCCATCCTGACCTTGATCCTGCCCTCGGCTTTCTCCCTCGCCTTCCCCGTCGAGAATCCCGCGTTGACCCGCGCCGGCGGCGCGCTCGCGCCGGTCTTCGTCCTCGTGGGGATGACGCTCGATGGCCTGCTGTCCGCTTTCTCGGTAGGATTGAAGCGAAGCGGGGAGGCGCTCCTCGTCGCGGGCGTGGTCGGAATCCTGTTCGCCGCGTCCGCCGTCCAGAATTATGATCTCGTCTTCCGCCAGTTCGCCGCCCAGTATGACCGCGTCGTCTGGCGCACGTCGGAGATGGGAGAAGTCGTCCGCGCCTTTGGGAATCCCGACCGCGTCTGGATCGTCCCGTACGAGCAGTGGGTGGACACGCGCCTGCCCGCGCTCTGGGCTGGAATCCCGAACCGCGACCTCGGCCTGCCGCGCGGGAAACTGGCGGATACGTTACAATTGCCCGCGCCGAAACTCTTCATCTTCAAGGCCAGCCCGCTCGCCGCGAATTTCAACGACACGGCGACGCTCGAAGAGTTGCGGCGGCTGTATCCGCAGGGCGAATTAACTCTGCATGAATCGGAACCGTGGTGGCAGAGTTTCTGGGTATACTTCGTCCCCGTGCGATGAAAAGACGCACGCGCCAACCAGCCAACTACCCAACCAGCCAACCAGCAAACTAGCCAACCAGCAAACTAGCCAACTAGCCAACCAACTAACCATGTCCCAAAAACGACCCTGGCTATACGACCTGCTCCTCGTCGCCGTCCTCGCTGTGGCGGCGTATTTGCGTTTCAGCGGCGCGACCTGGGGCGAGGGACAGCACCAGCATCCCGACGAGTTGTTCCTGACGGGAGTGGCCGAAAACCTGCGCGCCCACGCCTGCATGGACGCGGGCGTTTCGATTGACGCCTGTCCGCCCGAACGCCAGCGCTGGATGACGATTGGGGAATACTTCGACACCGCGACTTCCACGCTCAATCCGCGCAACCGCGGCGCGGGCTTCTTCGTCTACGGCAACCTGCCGATGACCATTGTCCGCGTGGCGTATGAGGCCCTCGGCCCGTCGGCGGGACCGCTGAAATTTTTCGGTCGCGAGTTCTCGGCCTTCGCCGATCTGCTCAGCGTCCTCTTTCTGTACTTCGTCGTAGCGCGCGTCTATAACCGCAAAGTCGCGCTCCTGGCAGCGGCCTTCTCCGCGCTGGCGGTGATGCAGATCCAGCAATCGCATTATTTCGTGGTGGATCTGTTCGCCAATCCCTTCCTTTACGCGGCGTTGTATGTAGCCGTGCGGATCGCTTATGACAAGCCGACCGAGGACGGAAGAAAGGAGACGGAGGGTACGCCGAATCCGCGCCGCCTTTCGTCTTTCATCCTTCATCCTTCACCCGTGCTTTGGCAGTCGCTCCTCTTCGGTCTCCTGCTCGGCATGGCCGTGGCGAGCAAGATCAACACCGTGGCGATGGCAGTCGTCCTGCCGATTGCTCTGGCGCTTCGTTTCAGTAATCAGTCGTCAGTAATCAGCCATCAGGCTTCCGAGACAGAACAGGCGACAGGGAATATCACCAAACTTCCTTCGGGAATAAAACTGATCACTGAACACTGGAAACTGATTTTTGCCTGCATCATCGTCGGCGGCTTCTTCACCATCCTTTCCTTCCGCGTCTTCCAGCCCTACGCCTTCGACACCCTCCTCCCGAACAAACAGTGGATCGAGAACCTGGGCGAGATCCGCTCACAGGCCACCGGCCTCGCCGACATGCCCTGGAACCTGCAATGGATCCGCCGCACGCACCTGTACTCGTTCACCAACCTCACCGTCTGGGGGCTGGGACTTCCGCTCGGTATCCTCGCCTGGGCGGGTTTTCTCGTGATGGGCTGGCGCATCCTGAAAGGCGAACGCCGTCACATCCTGCTCTGGTCATGGACGGCGCTGTACTTCGGCTGGCAGTCGCTTCAATTCAACCCCACCATGCGCTACCAGCTTCCCATCTACCCGCTGCTGTGCATGATGGCCGCGTGGATGGTGTTTCAAATTGCAAGTTCCAGGTTTCAAGTCCGCCGCAATCTTCAACCTTCAACGCTCAACCTTAAACCGTTGGCGTACGCAATCGGCGGAATCGTCCTGGTTTTAACCGCGCTCTGGGCCTTCGCCTTCCTCGGCATCTACACCCGCCCCGAGACGCGCATGTCCGCCTCGCGCTGGATCTTCCAAAACGTGCCGGGACCGATCACCCTCCAATATGCCGACGGGACCGTCCAGCCGCTTTCGTTCCCCGAAGGGACTCTCATCACGAGCGCCGAACCCTACTGGACTGCCTTCTCACCGCGGACGAACGCCCCGCTGACATCCGTCCTGCTCCCGCACGTCCTCGCCGACCCCGTCTCCGAGCAGACCCTCAACCTGTCCCTGCTCGAACGGCCGGACGCGGCATCCGCGCTGACCTCGGCCTCCGCCGCCTCCGACTTCCGCGCTGACGACGACCCGCGCGGACAATCCTTCCTGCTGACCCTCGACCAGCCTGTCTCACTGACGGCGGGACAGAACTACTTCCTCAGGATCGAAACCACCGCCTCGTTGACTCTCTCCGGCGCGTCCATCGCCAACGAGACCGACTATGACTGGACCCTGCCCTTCCGCGTGGACGGCTACGACGGGTTCGCCAGCATGTACGGCAACCTCAACCTGCAAGTCTATTGGGACGACAACCCCGACAAACTGGCGCGCTTCCAGGACGTTCTCAACCAGACCGACTATATCTTCATCCCCACCAACCATCAATACGCGCAGATCACGCGCGTCCCCGAACGCTACCCGTTGACGACGGTCTACTACCGCGAACTCATCGGCTGTCCGCCCGGCGAAGACATCATCCGCTGCTATCGCGTCGCCGAGCCGGGCGCGTATCAGGGACGCCTCGGATTCGACCTTATAAAGACCTTCACATCCTATCCCTCGCTGGGGACCTTCTCCATCAACGACGGCTCAGCGGAGGAGGCCTTCACCTTCTACGACCATCCGAAGGTACTCATCTTCAAGAAAAGCGCGGACTACAACCCCGCCGCGGTCGCGTCCAGCCTCGGCGCGGTGGACACGAGTCAGACCGTCCATCTCGCCCCGAAGGACGCGGGCAAATACCGTCCGCCCAAGAGTCTCATGCTGCCCGCGGACCGTCTCGCGGGGCAGCAGGCGGGCGGGACGTGGTCGCGGTTGTTCGACTACGAATGGCTGCAAAATAAATATCCGTTCCTCGGGCTGGTCGTCTGGTATCTGTTCATCTTCCTCCTCGGTTTGACCGCCTACCCGCTGGCGCGGCGCGCCCTGCCCGGCCTGGCGGACAAGGGATACGCGCTCGCGCGCACGCTGGGGATCGTCGTCTTCGCGTACGCGGCGTGGCTGCTCGGCTCGCTGGGGGTCCCCGTCAGCCGCGGGTTGCTGGGAATCGTCTTCGCGGCGATGGCGCTGACGGGGGCGTGGCAGGCCTGGGTCCAGAGAGAGGCGTTGGCGCGGGAGCGGAAGTCCAACCGCCGCGCGTTCCTCATCGTCGAGGGAGTCTTCCTGGCGCTGTTCCTCATTGATCTGTTCATCCGCCTCGCCAACCCCGACCTGTGGCATCCGGCGAAGGGCGGCGAGCGCCCGATGGATTTTTCGTATTTCAACGCGGTCATTAAATCCACGACCTTCCCGCCGTACGATCCGTGGTTCGCGGGCGGGTACATCAACTATTACTATTACGGCTTCGTGCTGGTCGGCATGCCGGTGAAACTGCTCGGCATCGTCCCGTCCATCGCGTACAACATGATTTTGCCCACGCTGTTCGCGCTGGTGGGGACGAGCGCGTTCACTATAGGACTCAATCTCGTCCGCGCGGGCAGACGGGCGGACGCGCCGACGAGCACCGAGGAAACGCCAGGCGCCGCGAGCCGCCCGCCGAACGCTAAAAGCTGGTCGCTGCTCGCCGGCTTCGCCGCGACCGCGTTTACCCTCCTGCTCGGCAACCTGGGGACGATCCAGACGGTGTGGCGCGCCTTCCAGCGCATGGGCGCGCCCGACGGCGTCACGGAGGGAGCGGGACTCTTCCAGCGCTGGATTTGGGGATTGGACGGTTTCGCCAAGAGCCTGGCGGGAAATCCGATCCTGCTCGGACGGGGCGACTGGTACTGGTTCCCGAGCCGCGTCATCCCCGCGCCGGGAGACGTGGAGCCGATCACCGAGTTCCCGCTGTTCACTTTCCTCTACAGCGACCTGCACGCGCACATGATTGTGATGATCCTGTCCCTGTTCATGATCGCGTGGGGACTTTCGATCGTGCTGTTCCTGCGCAACGCGGGTACACAGGTAGACACGTACACAGGAAAACAGGGAATACTGATTACTGATTACTGGTTACTGATCACCGCTGTTGTCCTCGGCGCGCTGGTCCTGGGCGCGATCTATCCCACGAACACATGGGACGCGTACGCCTATCTCCCGCTGGCGGCCGCCGCGCTGGGATATGGACTGTTCATCGCGTTCGACTTCAAGGAGAAGCGCTTCGACCTTCCGCCGCACTTTTTACGTTTGATCGTGTCCATCGCGGGCAGCGTGACCCTCATCGCGCTGGCCTTCCTCTTCTACCAGCCCTACTTCCGCTGGTGGGGATCGGGCTATAACGCCGTCGCCGCGTGGCGCGGCGGACATACGCCCCTCTCGTCCTACTTCACGCATTGGGGCATGTTCCTCTTCGTCCTCTGCGCGTGGATGGTCTGGGAGACGCGCCAGTGGATGGCCGCCACCCCGCTTTCCGCGCTCAATAAACTCAAGCCCTGGCAGCTGCTCATCGAGATCATCGTCGCCGCGTTCGCGGTCGCGATGATCTATCTCCTCTACCGCGGCGCGGTCGTCTCGCTCATCGCCCTGCCGATGGCGCTATGGGCTGCGCTCCTGATCCTGCGTCCGGGACAATCCGACGCGAAACGCTGGGTCCTGTTCATGGTCGGGACTTCGCTCGCGCTGACCCTCGCGGTGGAACTCATCGTCGTCGTCGGCGACATCGGGCGCATGAACACGGTCTTCAAACTCTATCTGCAAGCGTGGACGATGCTCTCCGTCAGCGCGGCGGCCGCGCTCGGGTGGACGCTCCCCGCCGTCCCGTCGTGGAAGTTCCGCTGGCGCTCCGTCTGGCAGATCGGCCTGACTCTCCTCGTCTCGGGCGCGTTCGCCTACACCCTGTCCGCCACGGCAGACAAGATGCGCGACCGCATGAATCCCCAAGTCCCGCACACGCCCGACTCGATGACTTACATGGCGACCTCCACCTACTGGGACTCGGTGGACATGGAGCTCGGCCAGGATTATCGCGCCATCCGCTGGATGCAGGACAACGTGCAGGGTTCGCCCGTGATCGTGGAGGCCAACTGCGTGGAGTATCGCTGGTGCACGCGCTTCACGATCTACACCGGCCTGCCCGGAGTCGTCGGCTGGAACTGGCACCAGCGCCAGCAGCGCGGCTTCGTGGAGCCGCTCATCATCGAGAACCGCATCGCCGAGATCACGACGTTTTATAATACGACCGACCCGGTCGAGGCGATGGCCTTCCTGGTGAAATACAACGTCCGTTACATCGTCGTGGGGCAAGCGGAGAGCGTTTACTATCCTGGCGCGGGCCTGCTCAAGTTCGCGCAATACAACGGCGTCTTTTGGACGGAGGTCTTCCGCGACGGGCAGACCGTCATCTACGCGGTGAACAAATAAACCTGACACCTGACACCTGAAACTTGAAACTCGAACCCATCTACCACATCACCTCCAAAACCGCCTGGGACTTAGCCCAGCGGCTCGGACGCTATTCCGCCGCCAGCCTCGAGACGGAGGGCTTCATCCATTGCTCCACCGCCGCGCAGGTCGTCGCGACCGCGCAGCGGTTCTACGCGGGCCAGCGCGGACTCGTCCTGCTGGTCATTGACCCGACGCGGCTGGAGGCCGAGGTCAAATACGAAGCGGGGACGGACAAACCCGACGAACTTTTCCCCCACGTCTACGGGACGCTCAACCTCGACGCGGTGACGCGCGCGGCGGATTTCGAGTCCGATTCGGCGGGACGCTGGAGTCTGCCCCTGCCATGAAAGACCCCGTCGCCGTCCGCCCCGCCCGCCCCGACGACGCGCCCCTCGCCGCGGCCGTCATCCATCTCGCGATGGGCGCGTTTGGAGATTACCTTTTCGGTCCCGACGCGCGCCAGGCCGAGATCGCGTTGATGCGGCTGTTCTCCGCGGACGCGGGACGGTTCGGTTACAGCCGCGCCAGCGTCGTGGAAAAGAACCGCCAGGCGTTGGGGCTGATGCTCGCCTTCCCTGGCGCGGAGATGGAGAGTCTCACGTGGCCGCTGGTCCGCAGCCTGCCGCGCGCCTTCGGCTGGGGCGTATTCGGATTTGTGAGCCGCGCCCTTGCCTTCATCCACGCGCGGGAGGCCGAAGCGGATGAATTCTACGTCAGCGTGATCGGCGTCCTGCCCGCCGCGCAGGGACAGGGACTCGGCAAACATCTCCTGCTCCACGCCGAGGGACAAGCGCGCGCGCTCGGCCTGTCCAAAGTCTCGCTGATCGTCTCCCTCGAAAATCACGCCGCCCAGCGCCTCTACAAACGGAACGGCTTCGAAATCGTCTCCACCTGGCATGACAAAAACCCGCTTGCCAGTTATCACCGCATGGTGAAGTTACTCCAACCGCCCACTGAACACTGAACACTGATGACTGAATCCATCTCCTGGTACCTCGCCTCGTCCCTCCTCGGCTGGTTGACGTTCCCCCTCGTCTTCCGCCTCTTCCCCGCGTTGACGGATCGCGGCTACACCCTGGCGCGCGCCGCGGGACTCCTCCTCTGGGGCTGGCTCTTCTGGATTCTCGCCTCGCTCGGCGTCCTCCGCAACGATTTGGGCGGGCTGCTGTTCGCTTTTGTTCTCCTCCTCGCCATCTCCTTCGCTCCATTCATTACGCAATATGCAGCGCGAAATACCAATCTCCACTCTCCAATTACCGATCTCCGCTCCTGGCTCTCCTCCCATAAGCCTCTCGTCATCGCCACCGAACTCCTCTTCCTCGTCTCGTTCGCGTTCCTGGCCTTCGTCCGCGCCTGCAACCCTGAAGCCGTCGGGACGGAAAAGCCGATGGAACTGGCCTTCATCAACGCCATCCTGCGCTCGCCCACCTTCCCGCCCAACGACCCGTGGATGTCGGGCTACTCTATTTCCTATTACCACTTCGGCTACATCATGGCGGCCATGCTGGCGCGCGTCACGGCCACATCGGGCAACCTGGCCTTCAACCTCATGTCCGCGCTGGTGTTCGCCCTCGCCGCGGTTGGATCGTATGGAATTTTGTATAACTTGCTGGCAGCGTACACAGGTAGACGGGTACACACGTACACAAGTACACAAGTGGACACGCCCGATACTGACCAATCTCCAATTACCAATTACCATTTACTCGCCCTCCTCGCTCCCCTCTTCCTCCTCATCCTCTCCAACTTTGAAGGCCTGCTCGAAATCTTCCACGGCCTCGGCTGGTTCTGGACTGCCGATCCCCAATCTCCAATCTCCAACTTCTGGACCTGGCTCAACATCAAAGACCTCAACGTCGCTCCCGACGGCGCAGGCTGGATGCCCACTCGCTACCTCTGGTGGTGGCGCGCCTCCCGCGTCGTCTCCGACTTCACCTTGACAGGTGAGTTTAAAGAAGTCATTGACGAATTCCCCGCCTTCTCCTTCGTCCTCGGCGACCTGCATCCGCACATCCTTTCCCTGCCCTTCAACTTCCTCGGCTTCGGCGTCGCCCTCAACCTCTTCCTCGACGGTTGGCGCGGCGCGGTCAACTTCTTCGAGCTCAAACTCCGCGCGGCGCCGCGCGACTTCCTCTTCGCCGCGCTCGTCCTCGGCGGCCTCGCCTTCCTCAACACCTGGGACATCCTCCCCGCCGCGGCCCTCATCGTCGGCGCGTACGTCCTCCGCCGCGTCCACGACGACGGCTGGAGTTGGTCCCGTCTCGAAGACGCGCTCCTGCTCGGCCTCCCGCTCGGCGTCGCGGCCGTCGTCCTCTACCTGCCCTTCTACCTCGGCTTCTCCTCGCAGGCGGGCGGCCTGCTCCCCAACCTCGTCTACCCGACGCGCGGCGCGCAACTCTGGGTGATGTGGGGGACTCTCCTCCTCCCGCTCTTCCCCTACCTGATTTGGATGACGCGCGGCCGCGAGGCGCGTCCACGCTTTGGGGCGGCTCTCGCGTGGACCTTCGGCCTGGTCCTCCTTCTCTGGGCATTTTCCTGGCTGATGGGACTCGGCGCCGAATGGCTGCGTCCCGAAATCGCCGCGCAGTTCCTCGCCCAGCAGGGACAGCCCGACGCCGCCTCCCTGTTCCGCGCCGCCGCCCTCCGCCGTCTCTCCTACATCGGCGCGCTCGTCACCATTGCCGCCGTATTCTGGCTTGCGCTTTCTCACCTCTTGACCGAAGACCGAAGACCGATGACCGAAGATGCTCAACTACCAACCGCCAACAGTCAACCATCCTCCGTTCTCCGTCTCCCGTCCTCCGTCTTCGTTTTCCTCCTCATCCTCCTCGGCTCGCTCCTCATCCTCGCCCCCGACTTCGTCTATCTCAGCGACGGGTTCGGCTACCGCATCAACACCATCTTCAAGTTCTACTATCAAGCCTGGCAGTTGTGGTCGCTCGCCGCCGCCTTCGGGACAGCCGTCCTGCTGCGGAACCTGCGCGGCGTCTGGAGCGCGGCGTGGAGAATCCTTCTCGGCCTCGTCCTCTTCGTCGGACTCATCTACCCCGTCCTCGCCTTCCTCAACAAGACAAGCAACTTCCATCCCAACAACGGCTACAACCTCGACGCGTCCGCGCACCTCGACATCTACGACCCCGAAGACGCGGCCGCCATCCGCTACCTCCAGTCCGCGCCGCTGGGCGTGGTGGCGGAGGCGATCGGCGGCAGCTACTCCAACTACGCGCGCATCGCCACCTACACTGGCCTCCCGACCGTCCTCGGCTGGCCCTGGCACGAATTCCAATGGCGCGGCAACTGGGACGCGCACGGCTCGCGCGAATCCGACATCAAGACGCTTTACGAAGTCCCCGACTGGGAAACCGCCCAAACCATCATTGACCGCTACCAGATCCGCTACATCGTCGTCGGCGGCCTCGAACGGACCACGTACAACGTCAGCGAGATCAAGTTCCAGCAACACCTGGCAGCGCTGTTCCAGGCGGGAAGCACGGTGATCTACGGCGTGCCGTGAATGTAATTATCCCTCTCTCCCGGCTATAATTGCCGGGAGATTTTTATTTACCAGACTTGCGAAATCTTGCGGACTTCGCAAGTCTGACCGACAAGGAGACGCATCATGCCTGGACCTCGCACCGTCCGCGCGCCGCGCGGGACTCACCTCACCTGCAAGAACTGGCTCTCCGAAGCCGCGTATCGCATGATCCAAAACAACCTCGACCCCGAGGTGGCGGAACGCCCGCAGGACCTCGTCGTCTACGGCGGGCGCGGACAGGCCGCGCGCGATTGGGAGTCGTTCGACGCGATTCTCGAATCGCTCAAGAATCTCGAAGAGGACGAAACGCTGCTCGTGCAGTCGGGCAAACCCGTCGTCGTGTTCAAGAGTCACCGCGACGCGCCGAAAGTGTTGATCGCCAACTCGAACCTCGTCCCGCATTGGGCCACGTGGGAATACTTCGACGAACTCGCCAAAAAGGGACTCATCATGTACGGCCAGATGACCGCGGGTTCGTGGATCTACATCGGCACGCAGGGAATTTTGCAAGGCACGTACGAAACCTTCGGCGCGCTCGCCAAACTCAAAGGCTGGGACTCGCTCAAAGGCAAGTTCGTGCTGACGGCTGGCCTCGGCGGGATGGGCGGCGCGCAACCCATGGCGATCACCATGAACGAGGGCGTGGGACTCATCGTCGAGGTGGATAAAGACCGCGCCGAGCGGCGCCGCGCCATCGGTTATGTGGATACGGTGGTGGATAATCTCGAAGAGGCGATGACGCTCGTCGAGGAAAATGTCAAAGCGCAGACGCCGCGTTCCATCGGGTTGATCGGCAACGCGGCGGACGTGTACGACGAGCTCTCGAAGCGTGGAGTCGTTCCCGACGTGGTGACCGACCAAACGTCCGCGCATGAGGCGTTGATGTACGTCCCGTCGGGGCTGACCGTCGCCGCGGCGGACGAGTTGCGGAAGTCCGATCCCGAACGGTACAAAAAGATGGCGATGGACTCGATGGCGCGGCACGTCGAAGCGATGCTGGCTTTCCAGCGCGCGGGCGCGGAAGTGTTCGACTACGGCAACAACCTGCGCCAGCAGGCGTACAACCACGGCGTGACCGACGCGTTCGAGTTCCCAGGTTTTGTCCCCGCGTATATCCGCCCGCTGTTCTGCGAGGGCAAGGGACCGTTCCGCTGGGTGGCGCTTTCGGGCGAGAAGGAAGACATTTACGCGACGGACGAAGCCATCATGGAGTTGTTCCCCGAGGACGCGCACCTGCATCGCTGGCTGAAGATGGCGCGTGAGAAAGTCCCGTTCCAGGGATTGCCCGCGCGCATTTGCTGGCTCGGCTACGGCGAGCGCGTGAAGGCGGGATTGAAATTCAACGAGCTGGTCGCGACGGGAAAAGTGAAAGCCCCCATCGTGATCGGGCGCGACCATTTGGACGCGGGATCCGTCGCCTCGCCCAACCGCGAGACCGAAGCGATGAAAGATGGCTCAGACGCGATCTCCGACTGGGCGATTCTCAACGCGCTCATCAACGCGGTCGGCGGCACGACGTGGGTCTCGTTCCATCACGGCGGCGGCGTGGGCATCGGATACTCGCAGCACGCGGGGCAGGTCATCGTGGCAGACGGGACTCCCGAAGCCGCGGTTCGCCTTGAACGCGTCCTGACCACCGACCCAGGCATGGGCGTCGTCCGTCACGCCGACGCGGGCTACGAGATTGCGATCGAAGCCGCGAAGCGTCACGGCATCAAGATGCCGATGTTGAAGTAGAAATTGTCGGGGTAATCACACAAAATTACCCCGATGGTTTTCGGAATTGATCGTGAAATCCAAACGCATTCTGTCTGTTGTTGCAATAATCCTCCTCGCCGCCTGCGCCCCTCTCCCCGCGGGAGACGGGTTGGGGACGGCGTCCACGCCTCTCGCGGCCGCGGCCCCGCCCACGGTCCAGCCGAGCGAGACGCCCCTCCCGACGCCCATCCCGCCGACGGCGACAGTCACGCCTGTTCCGCCTCCGCTGGCGGAACGCGTCCTCATCATCAGTTTCGACGGGCTGCGTCCTGACGCCATCGGCAAAGCGCCGATGAAGAACCTCATCGCGCTGATGGAGGCGAGCGCGTGGACGCTTTCCGCGCAGACCATTTTTCCGAGCAGCGCCCTGCCGTCGCACGCCTCCATGCTGGGCGGGGTGTGTCCCGACAAACACGGAGTCTATTGGAATAGTTACGTCCCCGAAAACGGCTACGCCCTCGGCGCGGGTCTGTTCGACATCGCGCACGCGGCCGGCCTGCGGACGGTCATGGTGGTGGGCAAGGAGAAAATGCGCCAGATCACCGAGCCGTCCAGCCTGGATTCGTTCATTTTCAAAGAAACGGATTTATCCGTCGCCAACATGGCGATCGCGGAGATCAGGCAAGGGTTCGGCGTGATGTTCGTACATTTCCCCGAGGCCGATGTCCTGGGTCACGACTGGAACTGGATGGGGCTGGTGCAGATGTCGGCCTATCGTAAACAAGACGCCCACATCGCCGCCATCCTGGCCGCGCTGGACCAATACGGGCTGCGCGACGGGACGCTCGTCATCTTCACGGCGGACCACGGCGGGATCGGACACTCGCACGGCGGCAACTCGCCCGAGGAGCTGACCATCCCGTGGATCGTCACCGGCCCCGGCGTGATTCCCGGCCCGCTGGCGTCATTCGTCCAGACGACGGACAGCGCGGCCACCGCGGCCTACGCGCTGGGTCTGCCTCTCCCCGCGGACTGGGACGGGGTCCCGGTCTACGAGGCGTTTGGCCTGCCCGCGCCGCCGCGCATCCATGAGGCCTGTCAGTACACAAAATAGAAGAGACGGTCAAAGCGGCCGTCTCTGTATAATAGACCTCTTGCGAAAGCGCGCCAGAGAGCGCGCAATACGTATCGCGTAAACGTTCTCTAACGGGAATGACTTATCGCCCGGCCGAGAGGAGGTCTTCGGCCAGGATGGGCGTGAAGATGGCCTTTCCGCTTGGCCCAAAATGCAGGGAGTCGGAGAAATCGTCGCGCGTCAGGCGCGCCTCGTCGGAGTAATCGAGGTAGATGACGCCGTTCGCGGCGAGGTAGCGCGCGAATTTCTCGTTGTAGGCGCGCAAACCGGGAGGTTCGGAGCCGGGCGCGGTGAAGCGCAGGATGCGCATCCGCACGAGGACGAGCTGGATGCCGCGTTCTTTCGTGATCTGGATCAGGTCAGGGAGGAAGGATTCGCCGACCTGCGCGTCGAAGTCCAGCGCAGCGCGGCTGTAGAGGTAATCGTCGGCCGCAGCGAGGGCGTCGCTCAGGAAACTCAAATCCATGTTTTGCGAGCCGAACACCGCTTCCATGGCGTTGTCCATGCAGGCTTTATCGCAGTCAAGCAATGAATCGGGCAGGATGTAGCGGAGGCGCGAGTCGATCCCCTGACGGACGCTCCAGCGCGAGCCGTAGGGCGGAAACCAGGCCTCAGCCCATTTTTCGAGCGGGTTCATCTGGTTGATGTAAGCCTTCTTAACGAGTTCTTCGTCGCGCGGGGTGGCGAACTCGTCTATCTGCTCGAAGTAGCGGCCGGTGACGCGATACCCCGGCACGGTCATCATTGTGTCGCGGAAGAAGATGACGAGGGTCTTGGGCGGATGGTTCGTCTCGACGATGTTATTTTTGACGATGAGGTACCACAGCGTGGAGGCGGAACCCGGCAGGCCGATGGCCATGACGCTTTCGTTCAACTTCTGGGAAAGGACAGCGGCGTCCACCGCGGGATAGAGCATCGAGTCGCCGAGCAGGACGATGTCGGGACGGCGCTCGTCAATATCTTTGGCGTAGACCCTGCGGATGTATTTGTCGAACTGCGGCTTGATGTCGCGCGGATAGGCCATGTCGTAGCGGCGGGGAATGACGAACCACGCGGCGGCGATCATGGTCAGCAGGACCAGGGCGTATTGCAGGAAGGCTTTCATGATTCTAGAATTGGAAATAAATGAAATCGGGCGTGCCGGAGTTGATATAGATGAACATCAGCATGGTGGCGGCCGCGTAATATAACGCGATGACGAGGGAATCGGGTTTGAAGTAGCGGTCGAGGAGCAGTTTCAGGATCAGCGGCGCGGAGAACGCGGCCGTCAGCGAGAACATCAGCAGGGCCACCGATTGCTGTTCGACCGTCCCGAGGAAGGGACTTGAAAAGAGACCCGCGACCCATCCCAGCGAAGGCGCGGCGAAGACGAGGAACAGGAACAAGATGAGGGCGAACATGACGATCCACGCGCCGAGGCGCGCCAACGGGTTGGACGGTTTCCACTCGCCGCGCAGACCGAGCAATTGGTAGAGCGCGATCAAAACGCCGTAGGCCGTACCCCAGACGAGGTAGGTCCAGCCCGCGCCGTGCCACAGTCCGCTGAGGAACATGGTGAGGATGGGCGGGATGGATAGCATGGCCCACTCGGGCAGGTTGGGATGATTCCGCAGCAGGTAACGGCGCAGGGGGAAGAAGATGTAATCTCTCAGCCAGGTGGAGAGAGTGATGTGCCAGCGGTTCCAGAATTCGGTCGGCGTGAGGGAGAGGTATGGGTTGCGGAAGTTTTCCGAAGTCTCGAATCCCAGCAGGAAGGACAGTCCGCGGGCGATGTCGGTGTAACCTGAAAAGTCCGCGAGGACCTGGAGGGTGAAACCCAGCGCGGCGGCGACGGCCAACTCGCCGGTGGGATTCGTCAAGTGGAGGATGCGGCTGACGGTGGGACCGACTCCGTTGGCGACGACGAATTTCTTGAAGAAGCCCATCACCAGCAGCGGCCAGGCGTTGTAGAAGTTGTCCGCTTTCCAGACGCGCGGGGATTGGATCTGCGGCAGGAGTTTCTGGGCGCGGTCAATGGGGCCGGCGGTGATCTGGGGGAAGAACGCCACGAAGAGGGCAAACCCGACGAGGTCACGCGTGGGGCGGACGACGCCGCGCGAAACGTCGAGGATGTAGGCGAGTTTCTTCAGCGTGAAGAAGGACAGTCCGATCGGCAGGATGACGCTGGCGAGGAACGCGTCAGCCTGGATGCCCTGCGCGGCGAGTTTGTCCGCGAGAGTCGGGACGAAAAATTTAAAATATTTGAAGAAGGCCAGCGCTCCGACGTTCAGAATGAGGCTTGCCCAAACAAGGCGGCTCTTTTTCTCGGTCTTTTCGAGGGAGAGGGAAATCCAGTAATCGCCCAGCGTGGACAGTCCCAGCAGCAGCGCGTACCACGGGTGGATCCAGCCGTAGAAAACGTAACTCGCCGCCAGCAGGAGCAGGTTTTGCCAGGTCTGCCTGCGGACAAGCCAGTAGGCCGCGAGGACGATGAGGAAGAAGAGCAGGAATTCGTAAGAGGTGAAGTTCATGCGAGACGGGTCGGGATTATATCAGAGGTTGAGCGAGCATGATAAAATAGCGATATGCGAACAGGAACGATCGAGAAAGTCGTAACGAAATTGAAAATGAACGAGCAAAAAAGCGACGCGGAATACTGGCGCGCACAGCCGCCCGCCGTGCGAATTGCCGCGCTGGAGGAAATTCGTCGTGAGTATCACAAGTGGAAATACGGCGCTGAACCAAGACTTCAAAGAATTTATCGAATCATTAAACAGAAATAACGTCCGATACCTCGTCATTGGCGGATACGCGGTCGCCTTTCATGGACATCCACGTTACACCAAAGACATTGACATTTGGGTTGGGATGGATCATGAAAATGCCGTCAACATCTTGAAAGCCATGGCGGAGTTTGGTTTTGCCGCGCTTGGATTGAAAGAAGAAGACTTTACCGAGCCCGATCAGATCATCCAGCTTGGTTATCCTCCCAGACGCATTGATATTCTAACCACTCCTCCCGGCGTGGATTTCGAAGAATGTTATGCAAACCGCGTCCAGACAAAAATGGACGGGATCATAGTCAACTTTATCGACATCGAGAATTTAAAGCGCAATAAAAAAGCGGCAGGGCGGCATCAGGATTTGGCCGATATAGAAAACTTGTAACTCTATCGGAAATTTTTAATTTCCAAAGCGATAACGAATTCCCGTCACTTCCCACACTCATTGGGGACAATCTTGTAATCGAACGGATCCCGATAATCCTGTGAAAATCGGCTCACGTCCTCCAACAGCGGCAGGCTCTGCCCGAAATAATCGTTCAGAATCACGCGGAAGGAATTGACCGGCGAGATGGACGGGTACAAACCGTCCTGTCCGTTCGGCAGATAATACGCGTTCAAAATCGGCGCGCGGATGAAGCGGTCGCGCACCAGCGGGCCGTGATCGCCCTGGATGATGATGATGGGCGGCGTCTCCGAGTTCTGCAGGATCGCGCGGGCGACCTCCAGAATCTGGTTGTCAATGAACGCGGCCTGTCCGCTGTAGAGCGAGGCCATCTCCTCGGGTGAGAGATTCTTCTCGTCGTGCGCGCCAAAGGCGACATCGTGGAAATTTCCCTGCGCGTCGAAAATATAGGGCGGATGCGGCGAGACGATATGCGCGAACACGAACTTCGGCCCCGGCATGGCGGGCAGTTCCTTCAACGTCCGCAGCGTCAACAGCGTGCGGTCGCGGTAATTCTCCGCCGACAGGTCAAACTTCGGCAGGAGGCCCGCGTCCACGAACGCGCTCCACAGCGTGGTATCGAGCAGTTGCGCCTCGAACTCGCTTCCCTTCGGAGAGGCGGGCTGATAATAAATGTCCGCGTCCTTGATCTCCGTCATGCGGAAGCCGGTCGCGAAGGCCACCGTCTTGTAACCGCGTGCCTCGAGAAAACGGCGGACGGCGCTGTGGTCAATGTCGGCCTGCACGTTCAACTTTCCGTTCGCGTCCATCAACTCGTCGAGATACGCGTAGTTCAGCGAAGAGGCCAGCGAGAGCAGGGTCAGCGAATAGTTGGTCTGGCTGCAATCCGCCACGTAGAATCCCAGTTCCTTCAACGAGGCGAGGAAGGCGGAACTGTCGTAGCCGCCGTGTTCTTTCAGGATGTCCGACCGACCGTGCGCGTCGAGGACGATATAGTAGATGTCCGGTTCGTTCGCGGACGGGGAGGCGGATCCCGTTTCGACGGCGGGTCCGCGTCCCGAGCGCGCGCCCGCCAGCCCGTCCGCGATGACCGGGACGAGGATCTGCGTCAGCGGCATGACGACGAGGACCAGCGTCGCCAGGTTCAGCGCGGCCGTGACCGTCGCCAGCGGCAGGGGCTTCTTCCAGAAGTACCACGTCCCGCCCGCGCCGATCAGCATCCAGACGACGAGCAGCGTGCGGTGACGAAAGAGAGCGATGCCGCCGGGTTGAATCCCTTTCAGCAGGTTGTAGATGTGTCCGTAAGAGAAGAAGAGGACGACGAAGAGGGCGGCGATCAAACCCGCGCGGCGCCAGTCGCGCGCCAGGACGCGCAGGAGCAACAGCAATCCCAGCGCCAGCGCCAGCGACATCCACAATGGGCGAACGACGACGCCCGGCGCGACCTGGTCCAGGTTGAACGCCAGCAATGCCAGCGGCGCGTACGCGGCCGCGAAGAAAACGTGCAGGGGAGTTTCGTTCCAGAATTTTTTCAAACCGGTAGGTTTTGTTTTTGTCACACGTCACCTATTTCAATGTAGGGGCAGACCTGTGTGTCTGCCCCGCGTGTCTGCCCCTGGGCGAACACATAGGTTCGCCCCAACGCAGGTTCGCCCCAACGCAGGTTCGCCCCAACGCAGGTTCGCCCCAACGCAGGTTCGCCCCAACGCAGGTTCGCCCCAACGCAGGTTCGCCCCAACGCAG
>Ga0116166_1000080_pt1 | contig 83899 bp, 74 predicted proteins | sample AD_JPNMR2_MetaG_FD_89884 | JGI IMG/M metagenome (GOLD analysis project Ga0116166, IMG submission 89884) | Active sludge microbial communities of municipal wastewater-treating anaerobic digesters from Japan - AD_JPNMR2_MetaG | ecosystem: Engineered > Bioreactor > Anaerobic > Digestate | place...
AATAAAAAAAGAAAAGATAAAAATTGCTTTAATTATCCTTATATTTTCACTATATGGAGTAAGGACGATTTTAAGAAATTATGACTGGCTGGACCCGATAAGTTTTTATGAAAAATCATTAAAGTGGGGATTTGAAGATGGTAAACTTTATTATAATTTAGGAACAATTTATTACAGAATGAAAAATTATGAAAAAGCACTTGAATTATTTTCAAAATCCATTGATTTATTCAAAAATAAAAAACTTCCATATCTCGGTATTGCTTCCTGTTATGCTAACATTGGAAAATATGATGAAGCAATAAATTATTATGAAAAGGTTCTTGAAATAGACCCTGATAATCCATTTGCTTTATGTTCTATTGCCACAATTTATTATAATCAGAGAAAAAAATCACTTACAGAAATATTTGAACTTTTAGATAAATGTATTAAAAAAAATCCAACTTACAGACCATCTTATGTTCTTGCCGGAAGAATATTTTACGAAAATGATAATTTTAAAGAAAGTATAAAATTTTTTAAAATTGCAGTATCAATAGACCCAAATGATGACCTCTCACATTTATTACTTGGAATAAGTTATTTCAATACAGGCAATAAAGAAGAAGCAGAAAAACATCTAACAAAAGCATATAATCTAAATCCAAATAATTATGAAAATATTCAAAATCTTGCCTTTTTCTATAAAATAACAGGAAAATTTGATAAAGCACTCATTCTCTATGAAGAAGCAATCAAATTAAAGCCTGATGATTTAGATACTTTAAACGATATTGGTTTATGTTATGCAATGATTGGTGAAAAAGAAAAGGCAAAAAATATATGGGAAGAAATATTAAAGAAAAACCCGGATTATAAACCTGCAAAAACAAATCTTCAAATACTTAAAAAAAATAACTAATTCTTTTTAAAAATACCTATAACTGCCTGACCGAGTGAAATACCACCATCATTTACAGGAACTTTATTATGAATCAGAACATCAAACTTTTCTTTCTTAAGTTTTTTTAAAGTATCATTCAGTAAAAACATATTTTGAAAAACTCCTCCTGATAGAGCAACTTTATTTATATCTCTTTCCTCCCTCAAAATTTTACACATATCCTTAATTATTTCTGAAACAGTTATATGAAATCTGTATGAAATTTCACCTGTTTTTAATCCTTTTTTCAAATCATCCGTTATTCCTTTTAAAATCATTTCCGGCTCTATGATATAACCAGTTTTTTCTTTATTTATTTTATACTCATAAGGTTTTAAATTTTTATTTTTTTCAATCTTCATCTCAAGTTCTATTGCTGCTTGCCCTTCATAATCAATCTTCTCTCTTATACTTAAAATTGAACTTACAGCATCAAAAAACCTTCCAAAACTTGAGTTTAAAAAAGTATTTATATTATTATCAACCATCTTCTTTATTATACCCCATTTTTTCATATCTATCTTTTTTACAAAATCTATATCTAAATTCAGGAAATCTTCCCCAAATACCATATAAAGATAAACTGTTCCTATTCTCCATACCTCTTTAATTGATATTTCTCCAGGTAAAGGGAAGTATCTTAAATGTCCAATCCTTTCAAAATTTTCATAATCACATATAAGAAATTCTCCCCCCCAAATTTTTCCATCCAGTCCATATCCAGTCCCATCAAAAGCAACTCCAATTACCTTTTCATTTTTTAAGAAATTGTCTGCCATGCAGGAAGTTATATGACTGTGGTGATGCTGAACATATATTTTTTCCCTATCAGGAAAAATTTCTTCTGCTATTTTTGAAGAAAAATATCCTGGATGCATATCACAGACAATTATCTCTGGCTCAACTTCAAGAATGTTTTTGAAAAGGTTTATTGACTTTTTATATGATTCAATTGATAATTCAGTTTCAAGGTCTCCTATATGCTGACTTAAATAAACATTTTTACTCTTTGTAAAAGAAAAAGTATTTTTCATATCACTTCCTGCTGAAAAAATTATTTTATTATAAGTATAAGGTATCTCAACAGGTGATGGAACAAATCCTCTTGACCTTCTTATAAAATAAATCTTTTTATTGAAAATCCTTAAGACAGAATCATCACAGTTTATATAAATTTTTCTGTTATGGGTCAAAAAAAAGTCACATATACCACTTAATCTTTTAAAAGCAATCTCATCTTCATAAATAATTGGCTCTTCTGAAAAATTACCACTTGTCATAACAAGAACATTTAAATTCTTACCAAAATGGAATAAAAGGTGATGAACAGGTGTATAGGGAAGAAAAAATCCCAGGTAATTGTTTTCAGGTGCAATTTCATAAGGAAGGATTTCATTTTTCTTTTTCAGAAGGACAATTGGTGTCTGCCAGGATTTCAGCAACTTTTTTTCAAAATTATTTATATAGCAGAATTTCTCTATAACTTTTAAATTTCTTGCCATTAAAGCAAATGGTTTCCCGTATCTTTTCTTCCTTTCCCTTAAAAATTTAACTGCCTTTTCATTTTCAGCATCACATGCAAGATGATAACCACCAATTCCTTTAATTCCCAATATTTTCCCCATTTTAATTAATTCTGAGCCCTTTTTAATAGCATCAACATTTTCAGCAACTTCTTTCCCTTTATTATCAAAAAGTTTTAAAGTTGGACCGCATGTAAAACAGCAGTTTGGTTGGGCATGAAATCTTCTTGAATAAACATCTTTATATTCCTTCTGACAGGTATCACACATAATAAATTCATCCATAGTTGTATTTTTTCTATCATAAGGAACTTTTTTTACAATTGTAAATCTCGGACCACAATCAGTACAGTTAATGAAAGGAAAAAGATACCTTCTATTTTTTTGATTGAAAAGTTCTCTTAAACATTTTTCACAGGTTGCTATATCAGGAGATATTTCAACTTCTCTTGTTTCTTCTTTTTTACTTTTAAGTATAAAAAAATCTTTCTCATTTTTAATATCTATCTTTCTTATATCTATTTCTTTTATCTCTGCTTTTGAAGGAGGGGATTTTCTTATTCTTTCTATAAAATATTCAATTTTGTTTTTCTCTCCTTCTATTTCAATCAAAACACCACTTCCTGTATTACAAACATATCCTTTCAAACCCAAATTTTTTGCATATCTGTATATAGTAGGTCTGAAACCAACTCCCTGAACCTTTCCTTTTACCAAAATTCTATATCTTTCTTCCAATTTCATCCTTTAATAATCCTTGCAAACTTCTTTCCTGCTTCTATAAGTTTTTCCTCATCTTCTTTATTTGGTGCATTTTTTATAAGTATCGGGTCTAAAACTTTTTTAAATTTAAAACTTGCAGCAATTTTTTCTATACTTTCAATTGCTTTTCCACCTCCACCATGAGTTAAAAAGGCAAAATATGGTTTTCCTTCAACTTTTCCCCTTGAAGGATAAAAAGTCCTGTCAAAAAAGTCCTTCAGTCCTCCAGCCATATAACTGAAATAATCAGGCGAACCAATAACTATACCATCACAGGAAAGTAAATCGTCAATATCTGCATCTATTCCCTTTTTCAGTACTACTTCAAGCCCTTCACTCTCAATTCCTTTTTTTATAATTTCTGCTGCTTTTTCAGTATTTCCACCAAGAGTATAATAAACAATCAATATTTTTCTCATTTTTCACCTCCTGTTTTCATTTTTATTTTATCATTTATATTTTTTAAATCTAACAAGTTTTCAAAAATCTCTACATCAAACATAATTTTCTCCTTAGAAGTTGATAAAATACAAATAGAAAAAATTTTTCTTTTTCACCTATCTTAACCTGAAAGAAAATTTTACTTGACAAAAAAAAATTTAGGGTATATTATTATTTACATTTTTATTTGTGATTTTTTTCACAAAGTAAAGAAATTTTAAAAATGATACTATTAATTTTACTTTTGCCTTTTTTAGGAGCATTTTTGAGAAAGTTTTTTCCAAAGAGATTTTCTCTTTTTATTGCAACTTTAATTACACTTATAGAAATTTTACTGATTTTTTATTTTGTTCAAATTACAGAAAATGTTTATGAAATGAAGTTTGATTTGGGTGGTATTTTATTCATATATGATGACCTTGGAATAATCTTTTCAATTACATCATGCTTTATTGCTTTTTTAATTTTTCTTTATTCCTTTGGATACTTTAAAGAGGAAAAAGAAAGGGATTATTTCAGTTTCTGGGGTTTGATTTTTCTCGGAAGTATGCTCGGAGTTATTTTTTCAGACAATTTAATTTCTCTTTATTTTTTCTGGGAAATTGCAGGTCTATGTTCTTATAGATTAATCGGGTTTTATAGAGAAAAAGAGCATCTTCTGAAAGCAGACAAAGCATTTATGATAACAGTTGCAGGTGCTGGAATTATGTTTTTATCTTTTGCATACATATATTCAATTACAGGGACTTTTTCTCTTTCTGAAATGAAAGGCATTTCTGTTTCTCCTTTTGTTTTTCTTTTGTTTTTTATAGGGGTTATAACAAAATCAGCAACTTTTCCTTTTCATACATGGCTTCCAGATGCTTCAGTTGCTCCCACTCCTGTTACTGCATTTCTTCATGCAGCAGTTCTTGTAAAAATTGGTATTTATGGACTTTTAAGGATTTTCTGGAAGACACTAACAGTTGAAGGAAATATTGTCTGGGCATTGTATCTATGTATATTCAGCAGTTTAATAGCAGGTATTGTTGCTTTGATTGAAAATGATTTTAAAAAAATTCTTGCTTATTCAACTGTAAGTCAACTTGGATTTTTAATAACAGGTATCCTTACTTTTAATAATACAGGCATATCAGGGTCTTTAATTTTTTATATTGCACATGCTCTTGGAAAAGGAGGATTATTTTTAACTGCAGGACTTATGGAAAAAGTTTTTAAAACAAAAGATATAACAAAAATGGGTGGAGTTATGAAAAATATGCCCTTTTTAACTTTTGGGTATCTTTTTTCAATGTTTTCTGTTATAGGAATTCCACCTTTTGCTGGTTTTTTTGGTAAAATCAATATCATAATGGGCGTCTTAAAAAATCATTTACTGTTTGCTGGCTTTTTTTTAATTATAAGTTCAATACTTACACTTTTATATTTATGGAGAACATTTAAGTATGTTTTTATATTTGAAAATGCAACTTCTAATTTTGATTTTAATTATAAGGGCTCAAAAATAATGACTTTTTCTATTTTAACACTTGGTCTTTTTTCTTTTTTAATAGGTATAATGTTATTTTTTGTTAAAGGAGGAATTTTTGGATATTAAATTGTTATTTTTACCTGTTTTTGTAAGTTTTGGTTTTTCGTTTCTTAATCTTTTATTTTATGGAATTGGCAGGAATATCAGAAAATATCTTTCTATTTTTGGTTCTTTATTAGTACTCATTTCATCTATTTATATTTTGAAATACTCTGTCGCCCTTCATTCCAGTACATTACCAAACTGGGAAAATTTAAGTATATTTTTTGCAATATTAATTTCTGCTATAAGTTTATTCTGCATAATTTACTCTCAGTGGTATAATCCATCTGCAAATTTTGTTTATGATTCTTTGTTTTTCCTTTTTACAGGTTCAATGCTTGGTGTAGTTTTATCAGGTTCTTTAATATATTTTTATGTCTTCTGGGAATTGATGACAATTTCAAGTTTCTTTCTTGTTCTTTATGAAAATACAGAAGAGTCAAAAAATGCTTCAATAAAATATATTGTAATGACCGGTGCTGGAAGTATTTTCCTTTTATTTGGAATTATAGGAGTAAATTTCATTGAAAAAGGGATTATATGGAAGCATTTATTTTTCTTCTCAATTTTTATTGGAGCAGGTGTTAAAAGCGGGCTTTTCCCTTTATATAGTTGGGTTCCAGAAACATATCCTTCGTCACCAACCCCAATAAGCGCAATCCTATCAGGTCTTGCAAGCAAAATGGGAATATATGCTTTTATTAAATTTTATTTTACTATTTTTCAACCAGGATGGTCTATTGCCTGGGAAAATTTAATGATTATTACTGGAATGATTACACTTTTATCAGGAGTTTTACTTGCTTTAATACAGCATGATATTAAAAGATTGCTTGCATATCACAGTATAAGCCAGATTGGTTATATCTTCCTTGGAATTGCCTGTGGAACTTCAATTGGATTATGTGGAGGTCTTTATCATCTTCTAAATCACTCAATATTTAAATCACTTCTTTTCCTTGGAGCAGGTATCTTAATAAAAATGACACATTCAAGAGAACTTGAAAAATATGGAAGATTTTCTTCTATATTACCATTTACTTTTTATACTTTCTCAATTGCATCACTATCTATTTCAGGAATTCCACCTTTCAATGGTTTTGTTTCAAAATGGATAATATGTCAGGCACTTCTTGAAAAGAAAACAGGTATATCAATTTTTGCAATGATAATTTCTTTACTTGGAAGTGCTTTAACACTGGCTTCTTTCATTAAAGTATTAAATGATGCATTTCTTGGAGTTGGAAAGGGTGAAATTAAAGAAAAAATTAATGAAAGGACACCGCTTATCATAATACCTTTTGGATTTCTTGCCCTTGGTTGTATAGTTTTCGGGATTTCTCCTTCCCTTGTCATAAATAAAATATTCAGCCCGATTATAGGAAGTATTCCAACTCTGAATATAAAACTTATTAATTTTATAAGTTTCTGGGGATATCTTTCAATACTTGTTTTATTTGCCGGTTATATTTATTTATCAAGACAGACACGAAAATTTAAAGAAAAGAAAGTTTTTGTTGGAGGTGAAAACATACCAAAAGAAATAACTGATTTTGACGGTTCTCATTTTTACAAAACTGTTTATGAAACAAATGGTATAAAGGACTTTTATGAAATTGAAAGGAAAGGATTATTTGACTCTTACAGGATTTCTGAAAAACTTTTCAATTTTTCAAGTAGGATTTCAAATAAAATTGAGATTTTTTTCAGCGATGTAATTTATCAAAAAGGAAGGGAAATTATTCTATTTATTACAGAAAAATTCAGGACTTTTCAAAATGGACTTTTACCAAGATATATTTTCTGGATTATGGCTGGTTTGATATTTATAATGGAGGTATTAAAAAGATGGTAACCAATATATTTTTTCATGTGTTTTTGCTTTCCATGATGGTAATTGGTTCTATGGTTGCTGTATTTTCAAGAAAACTTATATCCTCTCTTGTTTCTCTTGGAACAGTTGGAATGCTTATAAGTATATACTTTTTAATTCTTGGTGCTCCTGATATAGCAATAACACAACTTGTTGTTGAAGTTTTGGCATTAATTATTTTATTATGTGCAATTACAGGAAGGGATGTTACTGCAGATATGACTTCTTCAAAGGTTTATGTTTTTCTCTTCATTTTTATATTTGTAATTTCAATTCTCACTTTTATTTCCTATTCTAATTTTATATTCCCTGAATTTGGAAATACAAATATGCGGGTTGGAAAAGAGTATTTATATCTTGCAACGGAAAAATTAAAATCAGCAAATGCAGTGACAGCAATAGTTCTTGATTTCAGAGGATATGATACAATAGGTGAAGCAACTGTTATATTCACTGCAATTATAGGCGTTATGGTTCTTTTAAGAAAAAAAGGAAAAAAAGATGAATAAGGGTATGAGTGAAATTGTAAAGACAATAAGTAAGATAGTTGTTCCATTCATTATTATTTTTGGTATTTCAGTTATTTTTTATGGACATTTAACTCCAGGAGGTGGCTTTCCCGGGGGTGTTATAATTTCTGCTTCATTTGTACTTTTGCTTCTTGCATATGGAAGAGAAAAGGTCTTATCTAAACTATCCCTTTATAAAAGTGATATTTTACATGACATTGGAGCGATTATGTTTTTATCTGTATCTTTAATCGGTTTTGCTGGTGGTGTATTTTTCTTAAATATTTTTAACAAAGGTAAACTCTTTTCACTTTGGAGTGGAGGAAATTTATTGTTCAGTAATATTGCAATAGGACTTAAAGTTGGAACAAGTTTATTCCTTGGAATAACTTTACTTTCAATGGCAAGAATAATCCATAAAGAAAACAAAATTGAATTTTACGAAAAGGAGGAAGATATTAAATGATTGTTTACATATTTATTGCTTTTATGTTTTTTATCGGGATATACGGAATGATGGCTAAAAAAAATATAATTAAGATGATTATTGGAATGAATATAATAGGTTATGCAGTCAATTTATTTTTTATAGTTCTTGGTTATAAGAGCGGAGGAATTCAGCCAATACTTGTTCCGGGGATGGATATAAAAGAATTTGTAGAAAGAGCAGTAAATCCTTTACCTCAGGCACTTGTTTTAACTTCCATAGTTATAGATTTATCAATTATATGTTTTCTTGCTGCTTTATCAATAAGGATTTATGAAAAATACGGTACTTTTGACCTTGAAAAAATAAGGAGGTTAAAAGGATGAATTTAATTGTTTTTCCAGTTATTTTATATTTACTTTCAGCATTTTTGATTGCACTTATATGGAAAGAAGATGAAAAACTATCAGGGATTGCCTGTTTATCTTTTTCAATCCTTGTTTTTATATCTGTTATTCTTCTTGGAAAATATGTATTTTTAAACGAAAGAATTATATATTTTGTTGGTAACTGGCAGATTCCAATAGGTATAACTTTAATGGTGGATGCTCTTTCTTATATATTCCTTGTTGTTGTTAATTTTGTTTTACCTGTTATTTGCTGGTTTTCCAATTCCTATATGAGAAAGTATACCAAACCTGGCTACTTTTACATTCTTTTCTCCCTGATATCTGCTGGATTAAACGGTATTTTAATAAGTATGGACTTTTTCAATATATATGTCTTCCTTGAAATTTCTTCAATTGCTTCATACATTCTTGTTGCTTTTGGATTGAGAACAGAAGAACTTGAAGCGTCTCTTAAATATACAATGATTGGTTTTATCGGTTCAACTCTAATACTTATTGGAATTGGTTTGATTCTCGGGAAAACAGGGACTTTAAATATAAGTGATTTTATGAGTGCAATATTAAATATAAATAAAATACAATTGTTGTTCATACTTGGACTGTTTATTTCTGGCTTTGCTCTAAAAACCGCTCTTTTCCCGTTTCATTTCTGGCTTCCCGATGCTCACTCACTTGCTCCTTCACCTGTTTCAGCAATACTTTCTGGTTTATTTATTAAAGTTACAGGTTTTTATATGCTTGTAAGAATAATCACAAATATATTTATAATTTTCCCTGAAAGTAAAATTATAATAATGGCTCTTGGACTTATTTCTATGATTTTCGGTTCTCTGATGGCAATAGACCAGATAGATATAAAGAGAACTTATGCATATTCAAGTATAAGCCAGATTGGTTATTGTGCACTTGCTCTTGGAATAGGTGGATATTACGGATATCTTGGTGCCATTTTACATTTTATTTATCATTCTTTCTCAAAATCTCTTCTCTTTTTAAATTCAGGAGCAATTGAATACAGATATAAAACAACAAAAATTGAGGAATTAAAAGGACTTTCTGACAAAATGCCATATACAACAGCAACCGGTTCAATAGGTATGCTTTCTATTTCAGGAATTCCACCTTTTGGTTGTTTCTGGAGTAAAATTATAATTATAATTGCTGCTATTAAGTCATTTTATTACGGAATTGCCTTTATATGTGTTATTGTTTCAGTAATAACCCTTGGATATTTTCTTAAACTTAAGAGAAATATTTTTGACAGTAAAGGTGAAGGAGAAAAATTTGAAGAAGTTAACTTTAATCTTTTAATGCCAATGGTTATTTTAAGTATTTTGATTTTTTTTGGAGGACTAATTTTACTTCCAGAAGTTAAAATTTATCTTGATAAAGCAGTTGGTGTAATGCAAAATTTTTCTTATATACAAATAGGGGAGAGATGATATGGAATTTTTTGTAATCTTTATTTTAACTTTTATTGTATGGATGATTTTAACATGGAATATTGAGTTTTTAAATATAATCATAGGTCTTTTTGTATGTGCTTTTGTTGCATTTATTTTCAGAAAAGAGTTTAAAATTGACAGAAAGGTATTTCAGATAAAAAGGTATATCTATTTCATTGAATATATTTTTGTTTTTGTTTATTATATGATTAAAGCAAATATCCTTATGGCTTACAGGGTTTTAAGTCCAAGATTACCAATAAAGCCAGGTATAGTTAAAATACCAATTGATTTAAAATCAAATCTTGCAAGAACCATACTTGCAAACTCTATAACATTAACACCAGGAACTTTTACACTTAAAATAACAGATGAATATCTTTACATTCACTGGATTTATATTTATACTTATGAAAAGGGAAAACAGAAGGAAAACATAGTTGGAATTATGGAAAAAATTTTAAAAAGGGTCTTTGAATGAATACAATTTTTATATTTATCGGAATTTGTGTTGCTATGTGTGTTTATAGGATAGTCAGAGGACCTACTGCTGCGGATAGAAGCGTTGGTATTGATATACTCGGATTAATTATTATCATTTACTGTGTATTTTATTCTCTTATAACAGGAATTGATTTTTATATGAACATTGCTCTTGCCTGGAGTATTCTTGGCTTTGTGAGTACAATAACACTTGCTAAATTTCTTGAAGGGAGGAAATTTGATGATTGAACTTATAGGATGGTTTTTAATATTTATAGGACTTTTATTTGTATTTCTCGGTTGCCTTGGTCTTGTCAGAATGCCTGATGTTTACTGCCGTCTTCAGGTATCTACAAAATGTGTCACTCTTGGTGCTGGAGCAATTCTTTTTGGTGCATTTTTAATAAGTGGTTTTTCAAGTATTGGTTTTAAAGCATTACTCTGTATTGTCTTTTTGTTTTTAAATTCTCCAACCGCTGCTCATGCTCTATCCTATGGTGCTTTTGTTTCAGGAGTAAAACCTGTTGAAGGGACAGAAATAGAAGAGGAATTACTTGAAGGAGAAAAATGAATGCATGAACTCTCTGTTGTTAACAATATTCTTAAAATAGTTGAAAGAGTTTGTGAGGAAAATAATGCAAAAAAAGTTCTTAAAATAAATATCAAAATAAATCCTTACAGTTGTCTTGATGAAGAAAATTTAAATTTTATTTTTTCCTCAATAACAAAAGAAAAAGAAATTTATAAGGATACAAAAATTGAGGTAAAAAGGAGTTTAAACCCGTCTGAAAGAGAATACATAGTTGAAAATATTGAAATTGAGGTATAGAAATGTTTAAAGTCATAAAGGTTGAAGAAAGTATTTTTGAAGAAAATAAAAAAATTGCAGAAGAGGTAAAAGATATTCTTGAAAAAAATAAAGTTTTTTCTTTTAATGTAATGGGTGCTCCTGGAAGTGGAAAAACATTATTTATTGAAAAAACAATAGAAATACTTAAAGAAGAATTTAAATTTGGAGTTATTGAAGGAGATATTGAAGGAACATTTGATGCAGAAAGATTTAAAAGATTTGATATTCCAGTTGTTCAGATAAATACAGGAGGTGGATGCCATCTTGATGCAAATATGGTAAAAAATGGAATATTGAATTTACCACTTGAAAAAATTGAAATACTCTTTATTGAAAATGTTGGAAATCTTGTTTGTCCTGCTGAATTTGAAATAGGTACAGAAAAAAATATTGTTGTCTCTTCAATTACAGAAGGCGAAAATAAAGTTTCTAAATATCCCCTTATGTTTAAAGTTTCTCATATCTGTATTTTAAATAAAATTGACCTTCTCCCATATATTGAATTTGATATTGAAAAATTTAAAAAAGAAATTAAACAAATATCACCTGATACATACTTTATAAAACTTTCTTCAAAAACAGGTGAAAACTTTTCTGAATGGATAGAATACTTGAAAGGATTAAAAAGGGAGAAAAAGTAGCAATTATTGGGATTGGAAACAGATTAAAAGGGGATGATGCTGCTGGAAGTATAATTGCTGAAAAACTAAAAGAAAAAGTAAAGAATGAAAATTTACTTGTTATAGATGCAGAAATAAATCCTGAAAATTACATAGGAGTTATTAAAAAATTCAATCCTCCTTTTATACTCATAATAGATGCAATTGATTTCGGTTCTTTTCCAGGAGATTTTAGGATTTTTAAACCAGAGCAGATTAAGGATACAACAATTTCAACCCATAATTTTTCAATACCACTTTTAAAGAATTTGATAGATAATATTGAAATTTATATACTTGGAATTCAACCAGAAAAAATAAAACTTGGTGAAAATATAAGTCAAAAAGTATCAGAAACAATAGAAAAAATTATTAAAACCTTTTTAGTCCTTCTTCCACCTTAAAGGTGGACTTTGGAAATTAAGACAGGATAAGGTTTTTGAAGGGTAATTTTTTGTGGTAAAATTCAATTCAAATGGGATACTGTAAGATATGCAAAAAGGAAAAATTACTTTCAGAAAATCTTGGTATCTGTCTTGAATGTATAAGACAAAAACCAGAAGAAGCAATTTCTCTGGCAGATTATGTTCATAAAAAAGTAAGAGAAGGATTTAATCTTCCAGCATTCCCTCCAAAAACTGAAAATGGATTTAAATGTGAATTATGTTTTAACAGGTGTTCAATTGGTAAAAAAGAAAAAGGATATTGTGGATTAAGAGAAAACTTTAATGGTTTTTTAAAAAGTAAAGTCAGTCAGGATAAAGGAGTCCTTGATTTTTATTATGACCCAATTCCAACAAATTGCTGTGCTGAATGGTTCTGTGGTGCAGATATTGAAGGGAAAGGGAAATATAATCTTGCTGTATTTTTTTATGGTTGTTCATTTGACTGCCTTTTTTGCCAGAATTATTCCCATAAATATATTGAGAAAGGAAAAATTTTATCTATTGAAAATTTACTGAAATGGGCTATTGATGATAGAGTTTACTGTATTTGTTTTTTTGGAGGTTCTCCAGAACCGCAATTCCCTTTTATCATTAATTTCTGTGAAGAATTAATGAAAAAAAGAAAAATAAGGATCTGTTTTGAATGGAATGGTAGCGGAAATGAAGATTTTGTAAGAAAAATAGGAGAAATTGCTCTTAAAAGTAAAGGAATAATTAAATTTGATTTAAAAGCATTTGATGAAAATTTGAATATTGTTTTAACGGGTGTTTCAAATAAAAAAACATACCAGAATTTTAAATTGATTGCTAAAGAATTTTTAAAAAAAGCGGATTATCCATTACTGACAGCAACAACTCTTCTTGTTCCTTATTATATTGATGAAATTGAAGTTGAAAAAATATCAAAGTTCATTTCAGATTTAAGTCATGAAATTCCCTATTCACTTTTAATTTTTTATCCTGAATTTTATTTAAAAGATTTACCTGTAACTCCAAAAGAAACTCTTTATAAATGTTATAATATTGCAAAAAAATATCTCAAAAAATTACATATTGGAAATCTGCATCTTTTAAACTTAATTTGAAAAAAAATTTTTTTATGATATTATTGAATAAATACGATATTATAGGAATAAAATGAAAGTAAAGGTAGTTGAAAAGATTATGAAAATTATTGAGGTTATTGCAAGTGGAAAAAATGAGGGCTATTCTGTTGGTGAAATTTCCAAAATTTTGAATTTAAAGATTACAACAGTCCACTCTCTTTTATCCACTCTTCTTTCCCTCGGTTATTTATGTAAGGATGAGAAAACGAAAAAATATAAAATTTCTGACAAACTTCTAAATATCTTTTCACCCCTTATTAATAAAAATATTCTTCTTAAAGTTGCAGAACCTGTTATGAAATCTCTTGCAGAAACAATTAAAGAATCAGTTGTTCTTGGTATTTTTTATAAAGGAGAAAGATATACAATTGCACAGGCAAATTATGAAGGACATATTTTGAATGTAAATCTGAATATGTTTCAAAAATTCTCTTGTTATTTAACAGCAACAGGAAGAATTTTACTTTCTTACCTTCCTGAAGAGGAAGTTAAGGAATATATCAGAAAAAATGGTTATCCAAAAGAAAATTGGAAAAATATTAAAAATTATGAAGAATTGAAAAAGGAATTTGAGAAAATAAGGAAAAATAAAATTGAAATTATTGAAAAAGAAAACACAATTGCAATTGGAGTTCCTATTTTTAACAACAAAAAAGAAATAGTTGCTTCTCTTGGAGTTTATCTTCCAAAAATAAGGTTTAAAGGAGAAAATAAGGAAAAGATAACAAATGAACTTAAAAAAGCAGGTGAAGAAATAACTATTAAACTTGGAGGTAAATATGAATAAAAAATTAACAGAAGAGGTTAAAAAATATGCAAAAAAAATTGGAGCAGATATTGTTGGAATAGCAGATGTTGAAAGATTTAAAAATGCACCAGAAAGAATGAGTCCAAAAGGTCTTCTTCCTGAAAGTAAAAGTGTTATTGTCTGTGGAATTCATCATCTTGACGCATCTGTTGAACTTGGTGGAGAACCAACCCCTCATAATATGGGACCTTATGGAAGTCAAAGTTCTGTTATGAATCCAAAACTTGATGATATTTCTTTTTCAATAGCAAGATTTCTTGAAGACAAAGGATATAAGACACTTCCAATAGTATCAAGCAATATATGGAGGTATAAAGGTTATAAGGATTTAAAGGTCCATTTTGCACCTGATATTGCCCATAGATACGCAGCAGTTGCTGCAGGACTTGGCGAGATTGGTTGGAGTGGTCTATTTTTACATCCTGAATTTGGTCCAAGGGTCCGTCTTGTAACAATTATTACTGAGGCAGAGTTAGAACCAGACCCTATGTATGAAGGAGAAAAATTATGTGATAAATGTATGGAATGTGTTAAAAATTGTCCTGTAGATGCTTTCAGAAAAGAAGTAAAAAAAATAAATGAGATAGAAATTGGAGGTAAGTTTTTTAAATTTCCTGATACAAATAAATGGAGATGTGGATGGGCTGAAAATTTTGGTTTAAATCTTGCCTTGAAAATACCTGAAAAAGTTGAGGAGGATGTAATTCTTGAAAACCTTGAAAAATATGGTTCTTTTGCAGGAGAGGAAGGAAGCTGTTTAAAGTTCTGTATGATACCACAAAAAAGATATTATGATAAAAATTATTGTAGGGCTCCGAGAAGGAAAAAAGAAAAAAAAGAGATTAGAATTGAAGAAATTAAAAAAATACTTAAAAAATACAAAATAGATTATTTCTGTATAAAGGAAAAGAATTTTTTCAAAAATGATTTTTCTATAAATCCATCTCTTCATCTTCCTGATGTTTCTTCTATTATCTCTATAGGAATTAAAAAACCTGCTGATACAAATACAGAGATTGAAAACTATATAAAATGGAGATTGATTCAGTATACTGCTTTTGAAATTGCTCATTACTTTGATTTAAATGGTTATTCAGGAATTACAGGAACAAAGATAGATGATAATCTTGTCGCACAGAAAACTGGAATTTGGGAGGAAGATACATTTTATACAACAGTTCTTGTTAGTGCTAAATTGCCTGAAATTAAAATTATAAGAAAGCCGGAAAAAGAGAAAATAGAAAAAGAAAGATTTAGAAAATTCTGTTTTGATAATGGTGCAGACCTTGCAGGATTTTTCAATCTTAAAAGATTTGAAGAATTTAAAAATGAATTTTTAAAGAAAATTAAATTACCTGAAGAGATAGAAAGGGTTTATGATATTTCAGGTATTTATGCTCCATGCAGTCCTTCAATAAAAAAAGAGAAAATTAAATTAAAAGAACCAAAAGATTATCTTGAAGATGCAAAATCAGTTATTGTTATTGGACTTCATTACCCTGATGCCTGTATTGATACCGCAAAAATAACACCAGCAGAAACAGTTGGACCTTATGCTTTTAGTCAATTTGAAACATTGAATTTATTAACAGATATTGCATATAGAATTATAAAAAAACTTAATGACTGCGGATATAAAGGTGTTTATTCCTATGACTTAACAGGGTTTGCATCATGTGTTTTAAGTTCAAGGGGACTTTTACCTGATAATAGAGCAAATTCATATTCTGTTTTACTTTCAGGTCTTGGTTATATAGGCAAAAATGGAGTCCCAATTACTGAAAAATTTGGTCAAAGACATAGATTTTTAAGTATAATAACTGATTTTGAATTTGAAAATGACCCTTTATATGATGGAGAAAATTTCTGTAAAAATTGTAATGAATGCGTTAAAAATTGTGTTACAGAAGCAATAAAAGATAATGTTAAGAAAATAAAGATTGAAAATAAATTTTTTGAAATACCTGAAATTGACTATTTTGCATGTGACTGGGCTAAAAGATATGGACTTATAGGAAAAGAAGGACCTGAATTTATGGGAATTGATATTAATTTTAAAGTTCCTGAAAAAAATAGAATTGAAAAACTCATTGATAATTTGATGAAGGTGAAATGGGGAGTCCAAAAAAGGCATTTAAATATATGTGAAGAATGTATAAGAACCTGTACGTTTAAAGGGGAAAGGAGGGGAAAATGGTAAAGGTTGAAAGAGGAGAAGTTAAATTTAATGAAAGAGTAGATGTTAAGTATGAAGTTGATGTTCTTGTAGTTGGAGGTGGTTCTGCTGGATTTGGTGCTGCTATAAGCAGTGCAAGGAATGGAGCAAAAACAATACTTGTTGAAAAATATGGTGCTCTTGGAGGTCTTGTAACTCTGGGACTTGTCTGTTATATGGCAGGCTATCCTGAAGGAGTTGGAAAGGAATTGATAGAAAGATTGAGAGAAAAAGGGGGGATTGGAGAAAAGATAAGGATATGCGACCCTGAAATAACAAAATATGTAATGGAAAAAATGGCGATAGAAAGTGGAGTTAAAATTTTATACTGGACATATGTTATTGATTCAATTGTTAAGGATAATGAAATAAAAGGAGTTATAATTCAGAATATTTCAGGAAGGAGTGCAATTTTAGCAAAGAGGGTGATTGACTGTACAGGAGATGCCGAAGTTTCTTATTTTGCAGGAGTACCTGTTGAAGTTGGATGGGATTTAATGGAAGGATATAATCAGGCGGTCTCTCTTGATTTTGTTATGTCAAATGTAGATTTAAATTCATTTTCTTCATCTGATTTCTATTCAAAAGTCCAGATGAAAATAGAAGAAGCAGCAAAAGAAGGGAAACTGCCACGACTGGTTGAGAAAGGTTATTTAGGTCCTTTTCCAAATAGACAAGCAGATAAAGGAGATGTATATGTCTGTACAGCACACAGCAGAAGATGTAAAACAACAGATGCAGAGGATTTAACAAGAATAGTAATTGAACAGAGAGACCAGATACAGAAACTAATTGAGTTTTATAAGGAAAATGTTGTTGGATTTGAAAAGGCATACCTTTCTTATACAGCATCAATTTTAGGAGTGAGAGAGTCAAGGAGAATTGTAGGTGAGTATAAACTGACAGGTGAGGACCTTGTTCTTGCAAGAAAATTTAAGGATGCAATAGCGAGAGATACACATGGTTTTGATATACATAATCCAATAGATGACCTACCCCATATAAAGCATACACATCTATCTGAGCCAAAAGAACCTGCATATTGTACAGACAAAGAAAGAGAAGATGGAAGAATTTGTTGTGTTAAGAATAATCCAAAAGGTAAATACAGAGCATATTTAAAACCGGGTGAGTATTATGAAATTCCGTATAGATGTCTTATCCCGGTTAAAATAGATAATCTACTTGTTGCAGGAAGATGCATTTCAACTGATTTTGAAGCACAATCAGGAACAAGATTGATTATGACATGCATAACTATGGGACATGCTGCTGGAACTGCTGCATCTCTTTCAATAAAGGAAAATATAACTCCAAGAAAACTTGATGTTGATTATTTAAGAGATAAACTTGTAAAGGAAGGGATAAATTTAAAAGAAAAGCCACCATGTTATGTTAAAGGTGGTCCTTATGAAGTTCCAAAAGATGCTGAATTTATAGTTAGTACAAAAGATGGTAAAGATGAAATAAAAGTAAAAAAATAAAAGAGAGGGAGGGAAAATGTTAACATCAAAAAAAGTGAAAGAGGTGGCAAAAAAATTAGGAGCAGATTTAGTGGGGATTGCTGATATAAACAGATTTGAAGGAGCACCAAAACAAATGGACCCAAGATATATAAATCCAGATGCAAAGGTATTGATAGTTCTTGCTTTGAGAATTCCAAGAGGAGCATTAAGAGGTATAGAAGAAGGGACCTATTTTCTTTCATATTCCTCTCAGGCGTACGGAAGTATAAATATGATTTACATGCCTTTTATTTTGTATCACCTTACAAGATTTATTGAGGACAATGGATATGAAGCAACTCCTATACCAAATGATTATTATAACTGGCCAGCAATTGAATATCACAATGGAAAAATAAAAGAAAACTGGTCCCGTCCTGTATCTCCAGAAAAACCGATGCCAGATATTTTCATTCATTTCAGAATTGCTGCATATCTTGCAGGTCTTGGAGAAATTGGTTATAGCAAAATTTTATTAACACCCCAATTTGGGCCAAGACAAAGATTTGCCTGTATTTTAACAGATGCACCGCTTGAACCAGACCCAATATACGATGGACCACCAATCTGTGATAGATGTATGTTATGTGTAAAGGAATGTTCAGCAGGAGCAATAAGTCGGACAGAAACTGTTAAATTAAAATTACCGGGAATCGGAGGAAAAGAAATAGAATGGGGAAAACTTGATATAGAAAAATGTACAAATGGTTTTCAGGGAAAAGAACCTTATAAAAAATATAATCCATTTATTGGAGAACCATGTCCTGTCATCATATATTCAAGGGCACTTGAAGGAGCAAGAGGTTGTATAAGGGCATGCATGATACATCTTGAAAAGGAAGGAAAAATAAAAAATAAGTTTAAAGAGCCGTTTAGAAAAAGAAAGGCATGGTATATAGAATGGGAAAAATAAAATATTCGGTTGGATATCAATTGAGAGAAGAAGAAAATTTTTCTGATATTGTTGAAAAATTCAAAGATAGGATTGAAGAGGTTTACTTTCCATGGCTTAATTTACCAAGTGGAAGGGGACCTATTGCAGATAAAAGCGGATATATAAACTGGGAAGCACAGAAACAACTTGAGTATGAAATAAAAAAAATAAAAAAGAATGGAATAAAACTTAATTTACTTCTAAATGCTTCCTGCTGGGGAGGTAGTTCTCTTTCAATCAGTCATGTAAATACAGTTATTTCAATAGTTGATTATCTCTGTGAAAATATAGGAATTGATTCTGTTACATGCTTTTCTCCTGTTGTTGCTTATATAATTAAGAAAGATTTTCCAGAAATTGAAATAAGGGCAAGTGTAAATATGAGGATTGGGACTAAAAGAGGTATGGAACAGGTTAAAGAATTATTTGATAGTTTTGTTATGCAGAGAGAATATAACAGGGATTTTGAGAAAATTGAAGAGATGAAAGAATGGTGTGATAAAAATGGAAAAAAATTGAGTATACTTGTAAACAGTGGTTGTTTAAATTTCTGTGCGGTTCAGTTATTTCACGATAATGTCATTTCTCATGAAGCAGAAGTATTCACAAAGGCAAATATAACAGACGAAATACCCGGTAACTGCTGGAGTTTTTACAGAAATACAGAAAACTGGAAATATTTAATTACATCTTCCTGGATAAGACCTGAGGATATACATTACTATGAGAAATATTTTGATGTAGTTAAACTTGCGACAAGAATAAATCCTTATCCAGAAAAAGTAATAGAAGCATACTATAATGAAAAATATGATGGAAATTTAATTGACCTTTTTGAACCATCTCACAGCAAAATTCTATACCCATATATTATTGAAAACTCAAAATTTCCGGAAAACTGGTTTAAAAAAATTTTATCCTGTGATAAGAATTGTGAAAAATGTTTTTATTGTTCGGATATTTTCAAAAAAGTACTTGTTAAAAAATTGTAATAAAGGAGTAAAAGTATGAAACTAACAGCAGAAATGGTTAAAGAAAAAGCAAAAAGTTTAGGAGCAGATGTGGTTGGAATTGGAAACATTGAAAGATGGGAAGGAACACCAATTCAAATGGACCCAAAACAGATTATGCCTGATGCAAGAAGTGTAATAGCGATGGGATTCAGAATAATGAGAGGAAGTTTAAGGGGAATTGAGGAAGGAACCTTTTTCAGCAACTATTCTTCAATGGGTTATGGAGGACTTACTTATCTTTATATTCCAATTGTTGTTATAAATTTGAGTAAATTTATTGAGGACTTTGGATATGAAGCAATACCTTATGGACATCAGAGTGACTGGAGGGCAATAGATAATGAAGGAAATTTAAAACCAAATTACAGTAAACCTGTTACTTCTGGGAAAGCCAATCCTGATGTTATGGTTCATTTAAGAATTGCTGCATATCTATGTGGGCTTGGAGAAATAGGATACAGCAAACTTTTATTAACACCTGAGTTTGGACCGAGACAGAGAATAGGTATAGTTATAACAGAGGCACCTTTGGAACCAGACCCTTTAATTGAACCAGGTACTTTATGTGATAGATGTATGGCATGTGTTAAGGAATGTCCTGGAAATGCCATAAGTAGAAATGAAACAGTAAAAGTTGTTCTTGCTGAAAAGAAAGTTGAATGGGGAAAACTTGACTGTAAAGCATGTGATATTGCATTCAGGGGAGGAAAACCTATAAAACCAGAAGAAGATGATGGTTCTCTGCCTGACTATATGGATAATCTTCTTTATGGTTATAAAATAAAACCAAATTATATTACTCCTTTTTATAGAAAACCCCATAATCTTTATAATACAGGACAGGCAATATGTGGAGCAAGGTGTATGATAAGTTGTATGATACATCTTGAGAAAAAAGGAATTTTAAAAAATAAATTTGAAAAACCATTTAGAAGAAAAGAGCCATGGAAAGTAAATTGGTAAAAAAGGGGTTAAAATGGATAAAAATAAATTGAAAGAGTATGCGAAAGAAGTAAAGGCGGATTTAGTTGGAATTGCTGGTATTGATAGATTTAAGGGTATTGATAAACAGCATCATCCAGAAAGTATTTTTCCTGAAGTAAAAAGTGTAATTGTAATTGGGAAAAGGGTAACAAGGGGTGCATTGAGAGGAATTGAAGAAGGAACACAGTTTGGGCTTTATAATTTATATGGATACCATTGGCTAAATAATAGAATCCTTGCTTTAACTACATTTAAAATATGTGAATTTCTTGAGGATAATGGTTATGAAGCAGTTCCTTTACCTGATATACCTTCTGAAATTCCTCCTATGGGAATACCTATAAGAAAAGGGAAGCCAGCACCAAATGTTTTAATTGATATTGAAGATGCATCAGTAAGAGCAGGACTTGGAGAGATTGGATACTGTGGAATATTTTTAACGCCTGAGTTTGGTCCAAGACAGAGATTTCAAATTATACTTACAGATGCGGAAATTGAGCCAGACCCTGTAAAGAAAGAAAATGTATGTGATTTATGTAAAGAATGCATTAAGATATGTCCTCTTGAAGCAATAAAAGAAAAGGAAAAAGAAATTAAAATATGTGGAAAGAAAATGTTAATTTCAGAAATTGATTATGAAAAGTGTAAAAAATGTAAAAATGGTGTTTTCCCGAATATGTTTTATGAAAATGCAAAGCCAGATAGAATTGCTGCTTTATGCTCAAGGACATGTCTTTCTCATCTTGAAGAAAAAGGGAAAATAAAAAACCTTTTTAATGAAAAATTCAGAAAAAGGTCTGTATGGAAAATAGATAAAAGTGGAGAAATTATAGAAGGAGAGGAAAAATGACAAAATTAACAAAGGAAATGATAAGACAAGCGGGTTATGAATTTGGTCTTGATTTAGTTGGTTTTGCAAATATTGATAGATTTAAAGATGCACCTATTCATATGCATCCAAAAAGTATATTTCCTGAATGCAAAACAGTAATAGTTGTTGGAAAAAGAATTGTAAGGGGTGGATGGCGTGGAATAGAAGAGGGAACAAACTGGATTTCATATACTTACTTTGATTATCACGGACTTTTAAACACTTTTTTCATTCCTGAACCACTTTATCAACTTGCCTGCTTTATTGAAGATTTTGGTTATGAAGCAGTCCCCTATTTTCCAGGGGTTCCAGAAGTACAAAATCCAGAAGTAAAACCATTAAGAAAAGGAAATGTGTCTCCTGATGTTCATCTTGCTATAAGGATTGCTGCAGTTTGTGCAGGACTTGGAGAAATTGGATGGAGTAAAGTTTTTTTAAGTAAAAAATTTGGACCGAGACAGAGATTACATGCAATTTTAACAGACCTTGAACTTGAACCAGACCCACTTATAAAACCTGGAACAATATGCAAAAAATGTATGGAATGTGTTAAAGATTGTCCTTCAAAAGCAATACCTCATATAAAGGAAAACAAAAAAATACAGATTAAAATTGAAAATTATGTTTATGAATGGGCAGATATACATCTTGGAAAATGTACATTGAGTTATCATGGAGGTGATTCAAGAGTTTCTCCTTTTATACATAAAGATTTTCCTGGATGGAATATAGATGCAAGAAAACAGGACTTTTTAGAGGAAACTGCTTATAAATTCTGCTGGACTCTGTCAACTGGAAGATGGAGAAAAACAAAAGAATTTCCATCAGGTTATATAATTGAAGGACATGCAATTATTCAGAAATGGGGAGAAGGTGGAAGTTATGGGATATGTGGTTCAAGAAGTTGTATGAGAAGTTGTTTTAATTACCTTGAAAAAAATAATATAATTGAGCAAACATTTAAAGGAGGAGAATTTATAAAAAGAGAAAGATGGCTTTTACCCTATAGAGTCAAAAAGGAAAATAAAGATGAAAAAATTAAAGGAAAAAGGCAAATATGATGTAGTCGTTGTTGGTGGAGGAATTGCTGGAGTTAGTGCTTCTGTTTCTGCAGCAAGAAATGGTGTTAAAGTATGTCTTATTGAAAAATCTTGCTGTCTTGGTGGACTTGCAACTCTTGGACTTGTTAATGTATATATACCCTTTTGCGATGGGAAAGGAAATCAAATTATAAAAGGGATTGCCGAAGAATTAATCAGAGTATGTGGTGGTGATGGAAATGCAAAAATACCTGATTACTGGCTTTCAGAAAATAAAAAAGAACAAAGAAAAACAACAAGATATTTTGCAGAAGTTAATCCTTTTTACTCAATAATTGCCCTTGAAGAATTTGTATTAAAAGAGGGAATTGAAATTAAGTATGATACAATAGTTTATGATGTAATAAAAAAGGAAGATAGAATTACAGATATTATAGTGCTTGATAAGGAAGGGACTGGAAAAATAAGTTGTTCAACTGTTATAGATGCAACAGGTGATGCTGATATATGTTATTTTGCAGGAGAGGAAACAGTTTCTGTTGATAAAAATGTCCCGTGCGGGTGGTTTTTTTATTATGATGGGAAAAACTTAAAAAAATATACATTTACTGAGCATTTTGATAGATATAATCAGGATATTCCAGAAGGGATAAAAACATTTTCAGGAGTCAAAGCAAGTGATATAACTGAACAAGTTTTGGAATCAAGGAGAAAAATTAAGGAACTTTTCTTTAAAATTAAAGAAGGTAAGACAGATGCCTATTTACTATCCATTCCTGTAATTCCTACTTTCCGCATGACAAGAAGATTGAAAGGAAAATTTGAATTAAGAGAAGAGGATGAAGGGAAAATTTTTCCTGATGCTGTAGGAATAACCGGTGACTGGAGAAAACCAGGACCTCTTTATTATATCCCTTTTTCCTGTCTTTATGGTGTTAAAACAAAAAATTTAATAACTGCTGGTAGATGTATTTCTGCTTCAACTGCATGGGATATTATAAGAGTGATCCCAACCTGTGCATTAACAGGAGAAATTTCAGGAACTGCCTCTGCTATACTTGTTAAAGAAAAAATAGAGAGTTTCTCATCAATTGAGATAAAAAAACTACAAAAAGTTCTTAAAAAACAGGGTGTTATTTTTTAAAATTTCATTTACTTTTTTTCATAAATTTTTGAATTCCAACAAATTTATTCCTCATGCTTCTTTTGTTATATACAGATATTTCGTGTGATATAATAGTTTTTGGATAAACAAAATTTTAAAATGAAAATGATATTTTTGGGAATTTTAATATTTTTTTTGAATGTGATTAAAGGGTTTTCTTATTCAGAGATTGATATTGAAACATTTAATTACAGGAATATCTCAGAAGTAAGGGAAAAATGGTTGCCACAGGAAAGAAGTAGAGAAGTAGAATTAATAAAAGAAAAAGGTAAAAAAGTAATAAAATTTGTTTTAAATTTTTCTGAAGTTGAAAAAAGAAGTTACTGGGATAGATTTGTCCTGCTTGATTTAAGTAATTTTGAAAAATTTGTAATTGAAGTTAAATCAGAAAATCCTTCTTTAACAACAAACTGCACAATTTATTTTGAAAGTGAAGGTGGATGGTTTAGTTACAGATTTCCAATTGAAAATAACAGTTGGCAGAAAATTATTATTCCAAAATCAAAATTTGTAATTGAAGGAAATCCAACTGGATGGGATAAAATAAAAAGGATAAGAATTTCTTTCTGGAAAATAGATACTACAGATTTAAAGGAAACAAGTGTTTATCTGAGAAGTTTAAAAGGAATTATTCCTGATTCAAAAATAGGCATTGTTTTCTGTGATAGTGCAATTAAAGAGAAAGGGCACAGAAGAGATGTAATAAGTAAGTATTATTCTGATATTGCAGGAATTTTTGATAAATTTGAAATTGATTATAAAACAGTAAACCAGAGTGAATTTGAAAAAAAAGAGATTGAAAAAGAGTTTAAAATTTTAATTTTTCCTTACAATCCATTTTTTTCAGAAGAGGAAATAAAAAATATTATAAAATTTGTTGAAAAAGGTGGGAAAATAATTGTTTTTTATTCATCAAATCAGGAAATCTATAAAATTCTGGGTATTGAAAATGCAGTTTACAGATATGAAAGTTATCCTGGAGAATTTGATACCGTAGAATTTTTACCAGAAATAATAAATGGTCTACCAGAAAAAATGAAACAATCATCCTGGAATGTAATGGTCCCTGAAAAAATAAGCGAAAATTCAAAAATTGCTGGATACTGGATTGATGCAGATGGAAAAACAACGGGTATTCCATCTGCAATTCTATCTGAAAATGGATTTTATTTTTCCCATGTCTTACTTAATAAAGAAGAAGGAGAACAATTCTTGATTTCTCTGATTTTATTTTTTTTCCCTGAAAATAAAAATGCAATTTTTGATTCTCTAATTAAAAATACAGGGAAATTATCTGGTTTTCAAAATTTAGAAGAAATAAAAAAATTCATTGAAGGAAAAATGATAAAATTATCATTTTACAAAAAAAGGGAAGTAAAAAATTATTTAAATATTACAATTAGCAAATACAAAGAACTCACAAAAAATTACAAAAAATTAAATATAGAAGATTTGTTTAAAAAGAAAAACGAAATTGATGAGAATTTAAGACAGGCATATTTCAGATGTTTTAAAGGAAAAGAAAAAGAGTACAGAGGTGTGTGGTGCCATTCTCCGTTTGGCGTTAAAGGATTGGCATGGGAAGAAAGTATTAAAAAACTTAAAGAAGCCAATTTCAATGCTATATTCCCAAACATGTTAAGAGCAGGTATTGCATATTATAAAAGCGAATTTTTACCTGTTGCAGAAGAAGTTAAAATAAAAGGAGACCAGATAGAAGAATGTCTTTCTGCATGTAAAAAATATGGTATTGAATGTCATATATGGAAGGTAAACTGGAATCTTTTTAATGCACCGGCAGAATTTATTGAAAAATTAAGAAATGAAAAAAGGTTGCAGATTGATAAAAATGGAAAAGAAGTTCTTTGGCTCTGTCCTTCAAATCCTTTAAATTTTAAACTTGAATTTGATTCAATGCTTGAAATTGTGAAAAAGTATGATATTGATGGAATACATTTTGATTATATAAGGTATCCTGATGCAAATTCCTGCTTCTGTGAAAACTGCAAGAAAAATTTTGAAAGGGAATATAATGTTAAAATAGAAAACTGGCCTTATGATGTGATAAACGGAAAATATATGCGACTTTACAAAAAATGGAGGCAGGAACAGATAACAAAACTTGTAAGAGAAGTAAGCAATGAAGCAAGAAAAATAAAACCAAATATAAAAATTTCAGCAGCGGTTTTTTCAAATTATCCTGATTGTAAAGAAACAGTTGCACAGGACTGGAAATTGTGGATTGAAGAAGGATATCTTGATTTTATCTGTCCTATGGATTACACAATTTCAAACTATACTTTCAAAAATTATGTAAAAAATCAAAATGAAGTAATCAGGAAAAAAATCTCTTTCTATCCGGGAATTGGTGCCTATATTTTATCTCCTGAAGATATTGTAAATCAGATTGAAATTTGTAGAGAAATTGGAACAGACGGATTTATTTTGTTTGATTACAATTTCACCCTTTATAAAAATTTATATTATTTTGGCCTCGGTATAACTGAAAAATAAAATTTTGACGAAAAGATAAAATTTATGTTTAAATAATTATAATGGAAAAAATAAGAGACCCTGTTGTTAGTGGTTATTTTTATCCATCAGGGAAGGCACATCTTTTAAGAATGCTTGAAACATTTATTGATAGAAACACACAGAAAGAAAAAGTAATTGCCTGTATGGTTCCACATGCTGGTTATATTTATTCAGGGAAAACTGCAGGTTTAACCTACTCAAAAATTGAAATACCTGAAAGTGTTATAATTTTAGGGCCGAATCATACCGGCTATGGAGAACCATATTCTGTAAGTGACCATGATAAATGGCTAACTCCTCTTGGTGAAATTGAAATTGATAAAGAATTGAGAGATAAACTTGTTGAAAAAAGTAGATATTTACAGAAAGATGAAATTGCACATATAAGAGAACATTCAATAGAAGTCCAGATTCCATTTTTACAGTTTTTAAAGAAAGATGTAAAAATTGTACCTATAACTCTAATGGGATATGTTGATAATCCTGCATGGTATGAAATAGGAGAGGTAATTGCTGAAGTTATAAAAGAAAGTAAAAAGGAATGTTTACTAATTGCAAGTTCTGATATGACACATTATGAACCACATAAAATTGCTGAAAGTAAAGATAATTATGTTATTGAGGCGATATGTGATTTAGATGAAGATGAAGTTATAAGAAGAATAGAGGAAAAGGATGTTACTATGTGTGGTTATTCAGGAGTTATAGTAAGTATTGTTGCATCAAAAAAACTTGGTGCTGAAAAAGGTCAACTTGTTTATTATACAACAAGTGCTGAAACTTCAAAGGACTATTCACAGGTTGTCGGATATGCAGGAGTTATAATTAAATAAAAGTGTTTTTCTCAAATTTATTTTTTTTAATTTTAAACAGTTTTCTGCTTGCAGGAATTTTTGGAGTTTCTGGTATAATAGAATTTTTTGTTATTTTTTTAATTTTTTTCTACTTTCAGATTTACGGTATTTCAATAATTCTTGGCCTTTTTAAAATTCTTTATCCTCAATTTATTCTAATCTTTCTTTTCCTCATATTTCTTTTTCTTCTTCCAGAAATAAAAAAAATAAAATTGCCTGATTTAAAAAATATACCTTTTAAAATCTCTATTTTTTTATGTTTAACAGTTTCATTACATCTTCTTTATATTTTTAATCTTTTGATACTCCCCCCTTTAACCACAGATGGTCTTCTATATCATTTACCATTTGCTGTTCATTATTACAAAACCCATTCAATTTCCTTACCAAACCTCTATTTTACAGAAATTTCAATGACATATTATCCTATTGGAGGAGAAATTTTTTACTTTTTTAGCATTCTGTCAAAAAAAGAATTCCTTTTTAAATTTACTCAATTCCCATTTCTAATTCTTGGTTGTTTCTCTGTTTTTTTAATTTCAAAATCATTTGGTTTATCTGATTTTCTTTCAACTCTCTCTGCTATTTCTTTTTCACTTATAAAACCTGTTTTTAAAGAATCTACAATGTGTTTTGTTGATTTAATGATGGCTTCTACTTTCATCACAACTTATTATTTTTTTAACAAAAAAGAAAAAAAATATATATTTCCTGGACTTTTATCCCTTTCTTTACTTTTATCAATAAAAACGTTATCTTTACTTTTTGCACTTTTACTTTTACCCTTTCTTTTTCAAAAAAAATCTGGTAAATTCTCTAAACTTTTGTATTTTTCTGTTTTTTATCTTTTATTTTTTGGTCTCTTTTCTTACTGGCGTAATCTTCTATTAACAGGTAATCCTGTTTATCCTGCAGATATAACTTTAGGAAACTTTACTTTATTCAGAGGTGCTTATATTTATCAAAAGGTTTCAATTATTGAAAAAATTAAAAATTTATTTTCTGTTCTTGCTTTCTCTTCATTACATATTGACCCTTCTTTCAATTTAAAAATTGTTCTTCTTTTATTTTTCCTGATTTCTTTTACACTCTCAATAAGAAAAAGAGAGATTTTAATTTTTTACTTTTTATTTCCTCTTTCCATTCTTTTATATTTTTTATTAATCCCTTCTACCTACTTTCAAATAAGACACCTTTTGCCTGTTTATGGAATATTATCTATTTCTCTTTTCTACCCATTTCAAAAATTGGAATATTTATGCATTGCTGTATTTCTGTATTTCTTCCTTTCTGTTTTTCCATCTTCCTGTATTTCTTTGTTTTTGATAATCTTTTCAATACTTTTTATTTCATTTTTTATAATAAATCGTATTAAAAAACCTGTTTTTTATGTGCCCCTTTTACTTCTTTTTATTCTATTTCTCATATTTCAGGTTGATATAAAAACGCCTCTTTACAAAGAAATAAAGTTTGAATTCTGGAAGAGTTTTTATAAGGAAGAAGGAGAAATATGGGAATTTGTACAGAAAAATTCAAAAGAAGGAAAAAATATTGCTTATGTTGGAAGTTTTTTTATATATCCATTTTATGGAGAAAATTTTCAGAATAATGTATTCTATCAGTCAGTAAATTCAATCAAAACAATTCCTGTGTACAAATATAGAAAAAGAATAAAGTATGAGGAACCATCAGAAAATTTGTATAGAGAAAACCCAGATTTTAAAAAGTGGATTGAAGGACTTAAAAATGAAAAAACTGACTGGATAATAATTAAAAAAGATAAAGAATATATTGAAAGGAAATGGATAGAGGAAAATCCAGATATATTTAAAATCCTCTATTCAACCAACTATGCTGAAATTTACAAATTAAAAATTGAATAGCCAGAACTTTTACATATTAAATTTGTATATGATGCTTTGTATATATTATTTTTTTTTTAAAAAAGTTGACAAATTAAAATAAAAAGGTATAATATTTTTGTATGAAAAATGGGATGCCTGATTATTTAATAATAGAAAAAGAATTAAGAGAAAAAATAGAAAAGGGGGAATACAAATCAGGAGAAAGGATTCCTACCGAAGTCCAACTCTGTGAAAAATATAAAGTTAGCAGAATTACATTAAGGAAAGCACTTTCTATCCTTGAAGCAGAGGGTTATATATATAGAATTACTGGTAAAGGGACTTTTGTTATTCCTTCTGAAAAAAGGGATGAAGCAAAAATCATAAAGGAAAGACAGAAAGAAATAAAAAAATTGAATAAAGGAGTTGCTATTCTTGTTCCTTGTATAACATTTACTATTTTTTCTGGAATTGTAAGAGGAGCTGAGGATTACTTAAGAGAAGAAAATTATCATTTACTTCTTGGGAATTACGATAATAATCCAGAAAAGGAAAGAGAATATATGGAAATGTTTACAGAAAGAGGCATTGAGGGTTTCATAGTTTCTGCAAATTATTTTTCTAATCAAAATTCTTATTATGAGGAATTGATAAAAAAGAATATACCTTTTGTATTTGCTGATACCCCCCTTGAAAAATTTAAAGCAGACCTTATTGCAACAAATAATATAAAAGGTGCGTATCTTGGAACAAAATATTTGATTTCACGCGGCTGTAAAAAAATTGCATTTCTGAGTGCTTTAATGATACTTTACAGTTCTGAAAGAAGATTTATGGGATTTAGAAAAGCAATGGAAGAAGGTGGTCTTAAACCTGATGAAAAAATAATAAAACATGGATATGCAACAGAAGAATTTGGTTATGATTCAATAAAAGAAATTATGAAAAAAGAAAAAATTGATGGTATTTTTTCTGCGAATGAACCAATAACTGTTGGAATTGTCAAGGCACTGAAAGATATGAATATAAGTAAAGATGATATAAAAATTGTATCTTTTGACCAGCCAGTTCTTCCAAATGGAACAGACTATGATGTAAAACTTATAAAACAGCCAAGATATGAAATAGGAAAGATATCTGCAAAAATACTACTTGAAAGGATAAAAGAAAAGAAAAAAGGGATAAATTCAATTTATAAAGAAATACTTTTAGAACCAATAATAGAATAAGGAGGTGAGAAAAATGAAGAAAAAAATGGGATTTACTTTGATAGAACTGCTGGTTGTAGTTGCTATTATTTCTATTCTGGCAGCATTAATATTACCTGCATTAGAAAAGGCAAAAGAAAAGGCGCAGAGGGCTGTATGCATGTCAAATTTAAAACAATTGTATATTGCTCTTTCCCTTTATGCAAATGATTATGATGGTTATTTTCCCATAGCATTAGAAAATCAGTATAATAGAATAAGGACATCCCGTTCAATGATGTTACTTCTTGGTATTTATGTTTCAGGACCTGCTGGCACTTCTCCTCCATCAGGACCACCTACAGGACCAAGATATGTAACAAATCCTGAATTGTTTATATGTCCTGCTTCAAGGGATAAAGTTTCAAAAACAGGATATCTTGTATATCCTTACTGCTCATATGCATATGCACCAAATTTAAACACTAAAAAACTTAAAGTTCCTGCTGGGGCAATAGAAATAGGAACAGGAAAAACAGATACCCTGTCTTCAAACAACTGGGCAATTATGTCTGATAAAAAGTATGTAGATGATAATGGCTCTTTTGAATGGTATAGAGGATTTGGTTCTTATTGGGAATACAGATTTCAACTTGTGGAACTTTGCAATCACAAAACTTATGGAATAAATGTTCTTTACATAAATGGAGATGTTCAATGGATACCTGCTTTTCAGTGGCTTGGTCCAACTGGATGGACAAAATCTGTGTCACAGGGTGGAAATTACTATATAAATGGAAAATGGTATATTCCTTCTGAAAAAATACCGAATATCAACTATTCAATGGGAGGAAGTCAACCTTACTGGTACACAAGTAATACAGGAAGTAGTTATGTTCATCCAGACCAGCAGATTTATTTAAGAGGACCTGAAAGTACCGGTAATTTTTAAGGAGGAGAAAAATGGACAAAAGAAAATTTTCCGGTTTCACACTTATAGAATTACTTGTTGTGGTTGCGATAATAGCGATTCTTGCAGCAATGCTTTTACCTACTTTGAGTAAGGCAAGAGAGAGAGCAAGAAGAGCTATTTGTTTAAATAATTTAAAACAGATAGGTCTTGCTTTTAGAATGTATGCAGAAGATTATAGTGGCTGGCTTCCGAATTATGAAGGTCCACCAACAAGTTCCTGGTATGTTTTAACGTACAGACCTTTTAACAAGTTGATTGGAAAAGATTCTTCTGGAAACCTTGGAGGAGTTAAATATGTGACAACTGCAGAGGTTTTTCTCTGCCCAAGCCAACGACTTGATTACAGAAATGTCTCATCTGTCAGAAAAACCGGATATCTTACGCCTCAGTATCAACTTTCTTATGCTTATGCAAAACCATATGATATAAGTACATGGGCGAGAGTCAGTTACAGTATAAATCCTTATGCATATGTCCCTGGTCTTGGAATTAACGCAGGAACAGAGCCGGATTCTATACTTGCTGCTGACAGACAGAGACCCGATGCTACAAAGGGAACAGGGAATCTAGGTGGTGGACCGCTTTGGGTTATTGATAGATGGGATTGGGGTGGTGCAACAGGAACAGAAGACCAGCCAGTAGCAGAAGGTTCTATCCCAAAAGGAATAACACTGACAGAAGAAAATAATCATGGAACTGCAGGTATTAATGTTTTATATATGGATGGGACTGTGAGATGGATTGCTGCTACAAAAACAGAGGTTTCCGGAGAGATAAAGTATATTTTACCAATGAAAAGGAATTATGAAGGAATAACTCAATGGGTTGGAAGGATGCATAATCCTTTAATTTATGCTCCTTAATTAATGGAGGTGAATCATGAAAAGAAATGGCTTTACACTTGTTGAACTTCTTGTAGTAATAGCAATTATGGCTATTCTTGCAACTTTAATTCTTCCCCAATTGGCAAAGGCGAGAATCAGAGCACAACAGGCAGCATGTATAAGTAATTTAAAACAACTCGGTCTTGCTGTTCGTATGTATGCAAATGATTATGATGATTGTATACCTTATATGAATGGAGATGACTCAGGCAGGGCTTATAACAATCATCTTTCTCTTTTACTGCCATATGTTGGATGGAAACAAGGAACAACAGTAACTCCTGAATTATATGTCTGTCCTGCTGTTGGACTTTCAGGTGCACCTGATGCAACATATAGTTGTTTCCCCTTTACGAATGTTAAAATTAAAAGGATATATTGCTTCAATAGAATAACAGGAGGATTTCCTTCTGGGTATGGTAACCGTGTTTATAATGGACAGAAACTCGGACATGTACCAGACCCTACAACTCATATTCTTTTTCTTGAAGGGACTTGCGACCATGTTTATAGTTTAAGCCAGATAATGTATCTTCACGGAAATAATACGAATGTTTTATTTGCAGGAGGAAATGCAGGTTCATTCCCAAAAGGTTTTCTTGAAAATCCTGCAAATCTTGTTCCTTACTTTGGACAAAAATTGGCAGGATATTGAGAAATCAAAAATTGGAGGTAAATAATGAAAAAAATATTTTTATCTACAATAATAGAGTTTTTTCTCTTTTCTTCTTTTTTATTGTTTTCTGATACAAATCTATGGGAAGGAAAAAGTTCTGACTGGTTTGATAAGGAAAACTGGTCAATGAAAAAAGTCCCTGATAAAAACGATAATAATGATGTTCTTATACCTTCCGGAAAACTTAATTACCCTAAACTTACTTCAGATGTATTTATAGACGGAACTCTTACAATAGAAAAAGGTGCTTCAATTCAACTGAATGGTTATAATATCACACTTGTAAATCTTGGAGTAAACAATAAAAAGGGGATTGTAAATAAGGGAATAATTAATGCTGAAAAGAATGGTTCTATTTTGACTGTTGGAAGAGGGGGGTTCATTAATGAAGGAGAAGTTAAAGGCTATCCTTCCCTTGTTTTTGGTACATATTCATTTGATGCATTACTTAAAGCAGGGGGTGCAAATTTTTCTTCAATAACCATTTCTCCTGGTTCTTATTCATACAGAGTAACAGCAGTGGATAAATTAGTAATTAAAGGAAATTTGGTTTTACAGGGACACTCATTATATGTGAATAAAAATGCTTCTGTTTATATATATGGAGATATTATTTTTGAAGGGAAGTCACCAAGAACTGCAGGTATGACCCTTGAAGGGGATGTTTTTCTTTATGGAAATATTGTAAGCAATGATTCTTCTATTGGGAATGGAAACGGAAATGGCTGGATAATTTTTAATAAGGATGGATTGCAGGAAATAAATATTTTAAAAGAAGGAGGAATTTTACCTCCTATAAAAATAGAAAAAAAAGAAGGAATTGTAAAATTAACAGGAAATTTATCATGTGCTGGTTTATATATTGAAGAAAAAAATGCTCTTTTGCTTAATAATACTGAAAAAATACAATTTGGTGGTGCTGGGTCTGAAAGTGCATACACTCGTGGATTGATAAATAAAGGGAAAATTCAGGGCAAGACAGATTTAAATTTTTCAACAGGATGTTATAATGCAGATTTATTGCAAGGAGATTTTGAAATTCAGAATTTAAAAATTGATACTGGAAATTATGCATATTCTGTCAATTTAAAAGAGAATTTGAAGGTAAACGGAGATATTGATTTTAAAACAGGAACTTTAAATATGGGAGAAAACGCAATAACAGTTGGTGGAAGTTGGTATTTTTCTCCATTTCCGGAAAAACCCTCTCCTGTTACTCCTGTTCTACAATCAGGAAAAAATGCAAAAATAATATTTACCTCAAACTCAAACGCAATAATTCAATCAGGCGGTGTTGAAAAAGCACATTACTATGACGCAACATTCCCAAATTTAATAATAAACAAACCAGAAGGAATTCTAATAATTAAAGAAAAACCTCTTGAAGTAAAAGGAATGCTGAAACTTGAAAATGGGAAAATAGAAATGAAAGATGGAGGAGAAATATATTTGGGAGTGGTAAGAGACCAGACATATGGGAAATACAGAATCTTTGATATTGGACTTAAATTAAAAGGAACTCTCACAAAAGAGATGTTTCCTGAAATAGTCCCTGCTAAAATACCTGAACCTACTCCTGGAAAAGTAAGGATTATTCACAATTATGTTGGACCTGATATTTCTTCAAAAGAACTTTTTAATATAGCACCTTTTGCAAATATAACAACAATTCCTTATACAACAATAGTTAAAAACCTTATAGATAATGACCCTGACTTAAGAACTTTAACTTTACCTGAAACAGGAACTCCAGCAAAATTTTCAAGATACCAGTTTCAGTTTAAAGAAAAACAAAAAATTTCAAGAATTTCATGGTGTGTAGCATCAGGTCCATGGGCAATTCTTGCTGATAAAGATGGAGATGGAAATTGTGAAACGCTTTTAAGAATAGATATTGAGGGGAAAGTAGAAAATCCGGGAGGAACATGGGTATCAAGGTCTTTTTTGCATAATAATTTTGTCCCTCCTGTTGAAACTTATGGAATAATGTATGTTGATTTTTCAGGGAAAAATAATATTTATGATTTTCAGATACTTATAAGCGATAAAAAAGATTATGATAAATTAAAAAAAGATTTTGAATATGAAAAAGAAAAAGGAGTCCCTATTGTTGAAGATGGGGAGGAGATAAATGTTCCTGCTCCTTCTGAAAAAGAAAGGATTTTTACAGGTTTTCATATTGAACCATGGATGTTTAATTTACCCCAATGGATAAAGATGGATAAAGATAAAAGACCTTCTCTGAATGAATATAAAGGGTTCAGAGATTTTGTTGAAGGAGTGAAAAATTATAAAGGGAATATTCTTAATATGTGGCCACCAACAACATGGGAGCAGGTTGGGCCTGGAACATATGAACATCCAGTTCTCTGGCCAAGCGAATATGATAGACACAGTGCAAAAGAAAATTTTCTTGAAGAAGTTGTTGAAGCATTTCATAAAGAGGGTCTAAAACTCTTCACAATGAGAAGGGTTGCATATCCAAAAAAACTGGAAGAATTTCCCAAGACCCCAACAAGAGACAAACCTGCACCCTATATTTCAAGACATAGTAGAGAATATTTAAATGGTATAGTTAGAGAACAGGTTCTTTCAGGAGTTGATGGTGTTGGTATTGGTTTTGACGAGCAGATGCCTTACAGAACTATTTTAAATTTAAAAGGAGTGAATGAAGTAACAAAAAGTATTTTTAAAGAAAAATATAAATGTGAATTACCAGAAGAACCGCAGGATACAGAAGCATTTCGTAAATGGATTGTTTTTGGATATGAAGAATTTGCAAATTATCTTGCTGATGCTGCAAACGAAGCAAAAAAAATAAGACCTAGTGTTTATACAAAATCGCCTGTTCATTTTACCCTTGGAACATTATGGAACAGTCGTATTGATGTTGGAATAGCAGAAGATATTGTAGGAAATAAAGCCAGAATAGATTTTGCAAGAGGTAATTCATATCTTACATTTCAATCACTTGGTCATTATGTGACTGTTTTATCTGCAAAAATAGGAGTAGGAGCAAATGAAAATGGTGGAGTTGTTTCTTTACACAACTGCTCATGGTCGTGGAGAGATGATACTCTTAATGTTCATCCAGGATTTTATCTCCACTTCCCTCCAGTCTATATGAGGGCATCTCCTATAAGTTCTGTATTAAATGGAGCGAGAATGACTTTATTCTGGAGATATAATCTTATTTTTTTTGGTAATTATGATAAATATGTTAAGGAAGGATATTCCATTATTGAAACTATGAGTAGTTGGGGAGCAAAGGAAGCAAAAACTCCAAAATATATAGCAATTTTAAGGTCAAGAACATCCGAGGACTGGTGGCAGGTAAAACAGAGATATAATGAAAAAGGGGACCCGATGGACCAAATAAGGGGCTATATATATCTTAAATATGTAATGGAATTTCTATTGAGAAATGGGTATCCTTTTGATGTATATTATCTTGACCATCCAGTTGAAAATTTAAGGAAAAAACTTGACGGTTATAAACTTTTCATTCTTCCCTTCCCTTACAGTATAAGTAAAGAAACATTCAATTTAATTAAAGAATTTATGGAAAAAGGAGTTGGAGTGATTTTATTTGACAGAACTGGTGAAACTGATGAGTGGGGGAATTTATATGAAAAAGGGCTTTTTGAGGATTTAATTAAAGAAAAAAAGGTCTTATTTATAAATGAAGACATACCAAAAATAGGACATCATCCTGACTTTATAAAATCTTTGGGCCAAAAAATAGATGAAACACTTGGAAGAGAAAAAACATTTTATTTTAATTCTTATGGAGAGGATGTTGAATTTGGTATTCTTGAAAATAAAAATAAAGAATACATTTTAACTTTCATAAACTGGACGGATAAACCTGTTGAAGTAGATTTTGGACTTCTAAAACTTCCTCAAACAAAAAATTATGAAATTTTACAGAGAGATTTAAATGGAACTAAAAGAGTAAAAATTGGAAATAAAGAGTTATTAAAAGGAATGGATTTGAAAAAAATACGAATTGCTTTAGATAAATGGGATGTAAAAGTCCTTTATGTAAAATAAAAAGGGAGTAAAGATGAAAAAAATAATTGAATTTGCTTGTGTTTTATTAATTTTAACTTGTTTTTCTTTAAAGGCAGAAAGGGATTATAAACTTGACTGGTACAACTGGGTAGAAGTAAAGACTGCTCCTTATATGCTTAAAATAGACAACCTTACAGATTCTGATACAAAAACTGTTTCTGAATATCTTGGAGGACCTGAGATAGGGGGATGGATTGAATGGCAATTCCCTTCTCCTGTGAATGTAAGTTATGTAAAGTTTATGCAGAGTGGCGCAGATACTTTTTCTCTAATGTGTGATACAGACGGTAAATTACTGTTTAATATTGAAGTTGGAAAAGTAAAAGTAGAAAAACCTGATGAATGGATAATAATTCCTGTCAATAAAAAAGTTTTTGGCTTAAAACTAATTGCTTTAAGTGGAAAAGCAGGATACCGTACTCCATATCCAACATTTAAAGAGATTGAAATTTATACAAAAGAAAAAATAACTCCTGAAAAAAAGAGAGAGGAAAAAAGTAAAGCAATACTCAATAAAGGAAATAAAATTCAGTTTCCAGAGTTAAACAAAAAGAATATAAAATTTATTCCATGCATAGACCTCTGGATGGCAGGAATTATTCCTGGTGATAAAATGCAGGAAAGTACAGAGGAAATTGAAAAAAGTAATGGATTCCAAACGATGCTTAAAAAATTACGGGAAATAGATGCTCAGGGAGTAAGAATCTTTCTTGAAACTTACTGCTGTAATAATAAAATGCCTTGGAAAAGTCAACTTGCTCCAAATTATGGAAAGGATACTCTTAAAGGATTTATAGATGCACTCCATAAAAATAATCTTACATCTGCAATTTTCCTTCATGCATGGATTTCTCCTATTCAACCAGCAGAAAAGATGTTACCAATGCCTGATAGAAGATGGGATTATCCTTATGAACAAAGTGATTTAGTAGCAAGTAAAGGGTTATACGAAGGATATGAACCAAATAGATATCCTTGTGTAATATGTGATGATGACTTCAAAACAAAATGGTTTGGTCTACTTAAAGAGGTTGTTGAAAGAGGAATAGATGAAGTTTATGTTATGCCTGATGAATATTACTTTAAAGGACATAATCTTGAAACTGTAAGATGTCCTTCATGCGAAAGAGAATTTAAGAAAAGATATGGATATGAAAGTTTGCCAAAAGTTGGGAAAGGAGGAGGAATTAAAAGAGATTTTGGACCTGACCCGAGAAAAATGATAGATAATGAACATTACAGGAAATGGAAACTTTTTGAATATGAAAAGATTGCAGAACTGTTTAACGAAGTGGCTGATAAACTTAAAAAACTGAATCCTAATCTGAATTTAATAAGTAGTGCAAATCCTGCATCTTCTTTATATTCAAATTTAGGACTTGAACATGGAATAGCATTTGATATCATTGGCAGAGGAAAAAGTTTTACACATATTCAACTTTATGCACATGTTCCGTTAAATTATGGTGGATATACAGCACTTGCAAGAAGAATGTCTGCTGCTTATCCTGATGCAAATCTTTCTGCAAGTATCCAGTCGCTCGGTTTTAAACACCTAAAAGCAGACAAAAGTAATGAAATTTTGTTCTATGGATACCTTATTCCTTTCATTATGAATGGAGCAACGAGAATAGACCTTTACCGTTTGAATTATGTGGAAGGAAATGGTTGGTGGGAAAGGATAAAAAATGGTATAAAGATGGTAAGATTACTTGAAGAGTGGGGAATTACTGAAAGCAAAAGTGTGGCAGAGACATGTCTTCTTATTTCCCGTGCTTCTGAGGACTGGTGGCAGGTAAAAGCTCAAAGCGCAATGGGAACTGTTGAACCAGAATCAAAAAGGTCAACCATACTTTATATGGAAGAAAAACTTGGAACTGTCCAGACAGAAACAACAGATGAAATGGAAAGGACACTTAATTTTGAAAGATTCAGGGGAATGTATTCAAATCGTGCAATTGAATCGGTTTTAATAGAAAACGGAATTCAGTATGATGTTAAATATACAGAAAGAGAAGAAACTTTAGGAGATTTGAGTAAATATAAACTCCTTATTCTGCCATTTAGTTATTCAATGTCAAAAAAAGCATATGAAAATATCAAAAAAGCAGTTGAATCAGGAACTAAACTTGTTATATTCAACCAACTTGCACCAACCAATGAATATGGAGAACCATATTCAGAACCTCTTTTAAAAGAACTCCTTAATAATCCAAACGTGAAATTTATAGATATAAACCCTGCTTCAGAAGGTATGAAGAGGTCTTTCAAAAAATTTTATGGAGATTTATTTTACAAACTGCTTGGGACAAAATATTACTTTAACAACAATGATAATAAAGTGGAATATGTTTTAAGAAAGATAGATAATAAGAATTTTATTTTGTACCTTGCCAATTGGGATAAAAATGAAAGTACATGTGTAATTGGTATACCTGTTGCTTCCGGGAATTACAGAATTTTGATTTACAGCAGTTTAACAGACGAATTAAGAGAAGGTACAATGAAAGGAACTTTTGGGAACAAAAATATTATTAAGGGTTATAGTTTTAAGAATTTTGGAATAAAGATAAGCCCAGGAGAAGTACTTCTTGTAAAAATCTATCCTGAAAAATGAAAGAGGAAAAAATTGTTTTAAAAAATGATATTCTTAAAATTGAAATAGATAAAAAGGATTTCTATTTATCTGTTTTTGATTTAAGAACAGGTATAAAATGGCTAATGCAAAAAAATGGTCCTGGAGATATAGGGATAAAAGGTCATTCAGGTCCGTGGATAGGTCTTCCTTTCAGTTCTGCAGGAAGTGTTGAATGGAAAGAAAATACCAATTTTATTGAGGTATGGTTAACAAGGTTTCCTTATAGAGCAAATATATGGGGACCAATTGACTTTGCTGTTTTTTTAATTTTTAAACTTATGGAAGATACCCTCTCAATCATAGTTGGGACAAAAAATGGAAGAGGTGAAGTTTCCTTAATAGACAGTTACTATCCGAGAGGTTTTTTATTTCCTGAAAAAGTAAACGGATTCCTTGTTCTTCCTTATGGGCATGGATGTCTTCTTGATAAAAAATTCCCTTGCGAATTAGACCATACGTTTCCTGTTTATGCAGGAATGAGTTTTGTGATGCCTTGGTGGGGACAGATAACAGAAAAAGGAACTGGACTTATTGCTTTACCAGAAACCCCTGAGGATATGGGGATAAGATTAATAACTGAAAATGGTTATGGTCACACTGCTCATCCATACTGGCAGGCATCTCTTGGAAATTTTTCATATCCGAGAAAAATAAATTATAAATTTTTTAAAAAATGTGATGTTGTTTTACTTGCAAAAACTTACAGAAAATTTGCAGAAAAAAGAGGAATTAAGGGGATTTTAAAAGAAAAAGCAAAAGAAAGAAAAAATGTAGAAAAACTTAAGGGTTCAATTATTGTTAGTATATGGCATGAGTCCTGGTTTGGCAATTTCAGAAAAAAAGATGTATGGAGAAGAATGACTTTTGCAGAAGGATTAAAAAGATTCAAAATGCTTGCAAAAGATGTTCCAATTAAAAAAGCAGTTGTTCATATTGATGGATGGGGAATAAAAGGATATGATTGTTGTCATCCTGATATTTTACCTCCTGACCCAAAACTTGGTGGATGGAACGGACTAAAAAAAATGGCAGATGAAATACAATCAATGGGTCATATATTTTTATTACATGATAATTATGTTGATGTTTATGCAGATAGTAGTGCCTTTGGTCCTGAATATACAGTTCTTGATTTAAGCGGGGTAAGACCCGAGAATAACGAATGGCTTGGAGGAAGACAGAGATGGCTATGTCCTAAAAAAACAATGAAATTTGCAAAAAGAAATCTAATGGAGGTGAAAAAAAAGATTAATCCATCAGGAACATATCTTGATTGTTTTACATATAGTCATTTAAGAGAATGTTATGACCAAAAACATCTTTCTTCCCGCAAAGATACTATAAAATACTGGTCTGAAATATTTGCATTATGTCAAAATTTTGGATGGGTAACTTCCTCTGAAGGTGGAGCAGACTGGTCAATACCTGTACTTGACTTCTGCCATACTGTTCAGCCTGGAATATGTCCATTTGACCTTAGAGAAAAATTAAAAGGACCCCTTGGAATCCCTGTTCCTCTTTATTCTCTTGTCTGGCATGACTGTATAGTAATCCCAGCTTGGATATCCGGTGAAAAAGACACTGATTCATTCTTATGGGGTATTTTATGGGGAGGAATTCCTTCTATTCGTACAAAATCTCTTGAATGTAATTCTGCTCCTTATGGCAAAGAAGATATAAAATTTGTGAGAAACCTTATACCAATGGTAGAACTTTCTGAAAAAATATGTTTTGAAGAAATGGTCAATTTTAAAATTCTTGATTCTAACGGAAATATTCAGCAAACAGAATTTTCTGATGGTACAAGTATAACTGTTGATTTTAAGAATAAAACTTATTGGATAAAAAAATGACAAAATACCAGTTAACACGAAAAGTTAAAAAATTTGTTTTGGATAACGGAGCAGATCTCGTTGGAATTGCTCCTGTTAGCAGATGGGAAAAGGCACCAATTAAGCACAGCCCAAAAGGTATTATGCCAGAATCAAAATCTGTTATAGTTGCAGGTGTACACTTTCTTGATGCAAATACAGAACTTGCAGCAGAAAAAGACCCTCGTTTCCCAGGTCCAGGATATTCAGAAATGAATGCTTCTGTTTTTCTACAATCCCTTGGTTTTAAAATTGCAAAATTTCTGCAAGATATGGGATTCTCTACAATACCTATTATTCATACAATGCTCTGGAATTACAGACCACAGGAAGGAGCAGAAAGAGGATGGATGGCAGATATGTGTCATTATTATGCAGCTGTATGTGCAGGCCTTGGAGAAATTGGGTGGAACAATCTATGTTTAACTCCCCAATTTGGACCAAGACAGAGATTTATATCCATTATTACAGAAGCAGAACTTGAACCAGACCCTCTATATAACGGAGAACCATTATGTGATAAATGCCTTCTCTGTGCTAAAAACTGTCCTACCGAGTCATTTGATAAAGAAGTTATAAGAATTGCGACAATAGAAATTGAAGACAAAAAATTTTCTTTCCCTTACAGAAATTTATGGCGATGCGCAATTGGAGAGAATTTTCAACTTGATGTTTTTATACCTAAACCCGAAAAGATAGACGAAAATTTTATTCTTGAAACAATTGACAGGGGGATTAAAGAAAAACCAGAAGTATTTTATGGATGGAAAATGGGAATGTGTCTTAAATACTGTGTTCCTCCTAAGAGAAGATATTTTGACAGGAATTACTGCAAATCTCCAAGGAGAAAAAGAGATAAAGAACCCGATTTTTCTGAAGAAAATGTTAAAAAACTTATAAAAGAAATTAAGAAACTTGCTTTAAAACTGGATGTGGATATAATAGGAGCGGCTTCAATTGAAGAATTTAAAGAAAGTGGTATAAATTTAAACCAATTTCTTCCGGATGCAAAAAGTGCTCTGATTTTGGGTTTTTCATATCCTGAAAATTGTTCTTTAAACACATGGTTTACTGCAGAAGTTGCCGAACTTCTAATTGCAAAACATATACAGGAAAAATATGGATTTTCTTCTTTGATAAAAAGTGGAATTGATGATGAAAAATGTATGAAAATTTGTAATCTTACTTATTATAGTAAAGGGATTACTTTTTCTGAAAAAAATAAAATCTTAAGAACCATAATTACCCAAGCACCTTTTAACAAAAATTCTTTCAAGTCAACAAAAAAGAGAGAAAAAAAGAAAACACTTTCCACCTCTTCCCTTACTGAATATATTAAAACTTTTTCTCTAAAAAATGGTGCTGACCTTGTCGGTATAACATGCGTGGAAAAACTTGATGAAATAGCAGAACAATTAAAGAATATATATGAAAATGAAAAATATTTTATCGTGGAGAATAAAGGTTGGGTATGCGATGGAAAAATAATAAAAGATCTCATGCATGCCCCTTTTAATCCAGTTGTAAAGGAAGTTAAACTTATCCCCAGAAAACCTTCTGATTATTTGAAATCTGCAAGGTCTATTATTGTTATTGGTTTACATCTCATAGAAAAAAGTATTGAACTCGCTGGTTCTCCTCCGGGATATAAAGCAGGCCACTATATGTATACAACTCATATGGAATCAATAAATCAAATTTTTACAATACTGAAAAAAATTACAAGAGAACTTTCTTCCTTTGGATATCAGTGCATACCAGTTATTGATATATTTGACATTTCTTCAAAAATATATGGTGAAATACCTGATTTATATTCATCACGATTTGCAGCAATTGCTTCTGGTCTTGGAGAAATTGGATGGAATGGAATTGTTTTAACTCCTCAATTTGGACCAAGACAAAGATTTGCCTGCATTATTACTGATGCTGAATTAATCCCTGACTCTGTCTATAAAGGACCTTCTCTTTGTAAAAAATGTTATGAGTGTGTAAATGCCTGTCCTGTATCTGCAATTTCAGAAAAAGATAAAAACTTTATAAAAATTGATGGAAAAGTATTTGAATGGGGAAAATTAAATATTCTTAGATGTGATTGTGCCAAGAGATATGCTCTTATTGCTGACGAGGGGCCAAAATATATTGGTTCTAAAAATAATTTTAAACTACCCGAAAAAATAACTCCTGAATTTGTATGTGAAGCATTAAAAAAGTCAGATAGAATTCAAGAACCAGGTTATTGCACAATTGTAGAAAATTGTTTTAAAATATGTAATGGCAGGAAAAAATAAATGGAAAGTAAAGCAAAGGAATTTTTAAAAAGACTTGTTGAAACTCCAAGTCCCTCTGGTTTTGAAAGAATTGTTCAGAATCTTGTTAAAGATTATCTGAAAAATTTTATAGACAGAATAGAAATTGATATCCATGGAAATTTAATCGCCATTAAAAATCCTTCCGGAATTCCCAAAATTATGCTGGGTGCTCACTGCGACGAGGTTGGTTTTCAGGTTAAATATATATCAGAAGAAGGTTTCATTTTTTTTCAAACAATAGGAGCGCCTTATATACACTCACTTCACGGACAGAAAGTCATAATTTTGAATAAAAAAAGATGTGTTAAAGGTGTAATTTGCAAAAAAAAGATAGATAAAGCAGAAGATTTAAAAATAAACAGTTTCTGGATAGACATAGGTGCAAAAAATAAAGAAGAAGCAGAAAAATTTGTCAGCATAGGCGATCCAATCGCCTTTTCTTCTTCTTTTACAGAATTGCTTGAAGGGAAAAACATAATGGCAAAAGGATTTGATGATAAAATAGGAGTTTTTGTTATCGCAGAGACAATGAGATTATTGAGTAAGGAAAAAATAAAATCTTCAGTATATGGAGTTTCAACTGTTCAGGAAGAAATCGGTTCAAGAGGAGCATGGATGGCTTCTTTTAAGATAAAACCAGATATTGCTATAGTTGTTGAAGTAATGGAATGTTCTGATTATCCTGATACAGAAAAAAGAATTATGGGTGATATAAGATTGGGCAAAGGGCCTGTATTACAGATAGGTCCAAATATAACCCCTACTCTTGGAGAGTTTCTTATTGAAACAGCAAAAAAGGAAAAAATTCCATATCAGATAGATGCTGCTGCCGGTCCAACACCAACAGATGCGAGTGTAATTCAGATAATACAGGGAGGCATTGCCACTGCTTTATTGAGAATTCCCCTTAGATATATGCATACTTCTGGAGAAATAGTTTCCCAAGATGATGTCAAAAATGCAATAAAACTTTTAACTCTTTCTATAAAAAATATGTTTTAAAAACTAAATTTTTCATTTGGTAAAGTAAAATTCTATTATGTCTCCGTCTTCTATATGTGAATTTGGTCCAAGAAGTTTTAAAATCCCCATATTTTTTGCCTTATGCCAGTCAGTTATTTCAACAAACTCATTAAAACTTAAAGATACTGCCTTTACAAAACCTTTCTCAATATCTTTATGAATCTTCCCTCCTGCCTGTTTTGCATTTAAGTTCTCTGGAATAATCCATGCCTGTGCAATATCTCCTTTTATTGTATAAAAAGTTATCATTCCAAGTTTTTCTATTACTTTCTTATAGATATCCTTTATTTCATAAATAACTGGAAGGTCTGTTTTTATTTCTTTTCTATTACCATTTGATAAAATTAAAAACTCTTTCAATGTTATAAGTTCTGCTCCAAGTAATTGTTTTTTATCTATTTCCATATCCTTCAAAAATTTTTCCGATTTTAAAAAATCAAGACATTTTTCCCAGATTTCAGTATTAGTTTTTTCTTTTTTCCTACCTTCTATTATACTTTCAACCCTTTCTATATCATGATAAATAAGTTCCATAACCAGTGATTCCATTTCTTCCTCTGGATTTGCTTCCTCTGCGAAATTTTTTACAATTAAAAGAATAATATCTGCTTCAAAAAAGTTTTTAAAATAATTAGAAGGAAATCCTTCTCCTTCTGGAAAACCTTTAAAATCATATATCTCAAATTCAGGATAGACAACTTTTTTTGGCTTTACAATTTCTTTTATCTTTTCAAGTCGCTCATCTTTGTAAATACCAATCCCAATATTCGGTTTAAACGGGTCAAAAATCTCGCTTTCTTTGCCTGTCAGTTCTTTAAATATATATGTCTTCCCGCTTCCTGAATAACCTAAAAGAGCAATTTTTATCATTTTATACTTCCAAATTCTTTATAAATATATTCAGAAATTTTTTCTATTTTTTTTATTTCTCCAAAAGGGGGTAATTCGTCTGACACTCCGAGTATCAATTTCGGGAAAAACATATCTATTACTCTTTTTGTAAAGTCAACAACAAAATCAGTTGAATACTGGGGAAGAAAGAAAATTGCTGGAATTAAATCCAGAACAACAAAATCATTTCCAACCGCCTCTTTTATTTCATCAAGTGTCATATCACATTGAGGGAAAGGAGTTAATGCTTCTATTCCAGATAGTTCTGAAATTTTTATATACTTTAATATTAATTTTGAGTTACCATCCCAGTGGCTATGAACAAATCTATTATTTTTCTTCATAATTTTTCCTATTTTCTGCCATCTTGGTAAGAGATATTTTTCTAAAATTGGAGGGGGTGTAAATTCATTTGTTGCGTGGTCTCCAAGATTAAAAATTCTACAATCAGATTTTAAAACTTCTTTTATCATCCTTTCGTCTCTTTCATCGCATGCGGATAGGTATTCCTCTACTTCTTGTGGATAATCTTTAAGGAGATAATATGTATTCAAAAGTCCTGCATAAAATTTAATTAAATCAGTAAAACCAGAACTTGAAAGAAAAATTGTAGGTGCTCCCCTGTTTCCCATTCTTTTATCTCTTTCATCAAAAATTTCTTTAACAAAAATATATCTTTTATTTCTTATTAAATGTGTTAAAATCTTCAGTTCTTTAATATTTTCACAAGGAAATTTTACTATTCTTTTATTTTCATTTTCTCTGACAATCTGATAAACAGTCCTTAAATCACCCCATTTTGTTCTTACTACACTTTCTGTATGGTTTTCATCTAAAATTCTTTCAAAAAATTCAACAGGTTCCTCATTATATTCAAAAAGACCACTTGAAGCACCATATCTGACAGAACAACCAAGTTGGTCATAAATTTGAAAGTCAGAAAGGTCTTTAAAACTATCAGGCAAAGAATTATTTTTTCTGTGATAATATATCCAGGTTTCAAGTCTGGGTTGCCATAAAACTTTATTTGCTTTCCCTTCAAAAATTTTTATATTCAATTCTCTTTTTGTCATTTTTTTTAATTTTAAAGCAAAATTTTAAACTTGACAAAAAATTCATAAAAGGGTATTTTATTCACTATCAGAGCCGGGGTAGCTCAGTGGTAGAGCGCAGCCCTGAAAAGGCTGGCGTGGGCAGTTCGATTCTGCCCCCCGGCAATTACAAAACAGATAAAATGTTGGGAAAATTTTCTGATTTCTATCTGAAAATTTTTGGGTGGGAAGAGGAATAAATTTTAATTTTAAAAATTGCTGAAATTTCCATCCATAAGAGAGGTAAACCATGAATTATTATGAAGATTTACTATCCAGATTAAAAAACTTAAATCCCGGAACAAAAATGTTTTTGAGTAATTTTTTAAACAGAGAAAAAGTTCTTTTTCTTGAAAATTTAATAGAACTTTTAAAAAAAATAAATGAAAAAGAAGAAGAAATAAAAAATTTAACAAGAGAAAAGATGATAGAAAAGACAGAAGAGATAAGAAAACTCATTTCAGAAGGAGAACCACTTGATAATTTTATAGTAGATGCATTTGCGCTTGTAAGGGAATCTGCAAGAAGGACTTTAAATATGAGGCATTTTGATGTTCAGATATTAGGAGGGATAGTTTTGCATTCAGGAAAAATTGCAGAAATGGCTACAGGAGAAGGAAAAACACTGGTTGCAACTTTACCTTTATTTTTGAATGCTCTTGAAGGGAAGGGCTGTCATCTTGTAACTGTAAATGATTATCTTGCTAAAAGAGATACTCAGTGGATGGGTCCAATTTATCATTATTTAGGTCTTTCTGTTGGATGTATTGTTTCATATAGAGAAACCAAAGATAGATATTCTTCAGTTGCTTACAAATTTGACCCAACACACCTTCCTCCTGATTCAAGATTTTTATATTTAAAACCTGTTAGTAGAAAAGAAGCATACCTTTGTGATATAACATATGGGACAGGCAGTGAATTTGGGTTTGACTATTTAAGAGACAATATGGCGGTAAGAAAAGAAGACCAGGTACAGAGAAAATTAAATTATGCGATAATAGACGAAGTTGACTCTATTTTAATAGATGAAGCAAGAACTCCTTTAATAATATCCGGTCCAAGTGAAGAGAGTCCCACTTTGTATTATGAAGTTGACCGACTTGTAAGGAAATTGACAAAGGATAAAGATTTTGTAGTTGATGAAGAAAATCAGACCGCAACTTTAACAGAAGATGGGATTAAAAAATGTGAAAAACTTTTAAATATAGGAAATCTTTATGATGGAACTCATACAGAACTTGTTCATCATATAAATCAAGCATTAAGAGCACACAATTTTTTCAAGAGAGATAAAGAATATGTTGTTAAAGATGGAGAAGTTATTATAGTTGATGAATTTACAGGCAGATTAATGCCAGGAAGAAGATGGTCAGATGGACTTCATCAGGCAATTGAAGCAAAGGAAGGGGTTAGAATTGAAAGTGAAAACCAGACACTTGCAACAATTTCTTTTCAGAATTATTTTAAACTTTATAAAAAAATCGCAGGAATGACAGGAACAGCAATAACAGAAGCACTTGAATTTAAAGAGATTTATAAACTTGATGTGGTGGTAATACCAACAAATAAACCATTAAACAGAAAAGAATATGATGATGAAATTTATTCAACAGAAAAAGAGAAGTTCAATGCAATATTGAAGGAAATAGAAGAACTTTATAAAATAGGAAGACCAGTTCTTGTTGGGACAATATCTATAGAAAAAGCAGAAAAGTTAAGTAAAATGCTTGATAGAAAAAACATTCCTCACAAAGTATTACACGGTAAAAACCACGAAGCAGAAGCAGCAATTATAGCACAGGCAGGAAAACCAAAAGCAATAACTATTGCAACTCAGATGGCAGGTAGGGGAGTTGATATTATTCTTGGAGGAAACCCGGAAATTATTGCAAGAGAAGAAACGGTTAAAATTTTATGGGCAAGGAAAAGAGAAAAGAAACATATAAAGTCAGATTTTATTGATATAGTAAACGAGATAGAAGAAAAATACAAAAAAAGGCAGGAAGAAATTGAAAAAACTATAGGAACACAACTTAAAGAATTCAAAGAAAAATTATCAGAGATAGAAAAAAATTTATATCAGAAAGAAAAAGTAGTAAAAGAAATATTTGAAAAAGAAATATTTGAAAAAAAATCTAAAGGATTGTTTAAAAGGTATGAAAATAAACTTTTAAAATTGAAAGCAATTTATGAAGCAAATAATAATAAATTACAGGAATTGAATATTCAGTTTAAGGATAAACCAGAAAAAACAAAAGAAATAAGGGAAACAACAGGAAAAGCATTCAGGGAATATATAAATTACAAAAATTACATAAAGAACCTCTTTGATATAAAAACAAAAGAAAATATAGAAGAACAGAGGAGCCGTCTTATAGAAATTATTGAAAATGAGAAAAATGAAAAGGAATTAATAAATTCTTTGATTACTTTGTTGGAAGTAATAAAAAATACATGTATTTCCTGTATAAAAACTCTTGAAGAAGTATACCCTGAAATTCTTTTTACAGAAGAAGCAGAAAAAAGTAAGAAAAAAATAAATAGATACATTGAATTTATTGATAATTTGAAAAATCAGATATCGGAAAAAACTCAAATTGAACAGATTGTTTCTGATTTTAAAAATAGAGAATATCATGTGTACAAGGGTTTAGAAGAGGGTTTTACAGAAATTGAAAGAGAAATTTATAAAAAATATTCTCCAGATTATTTAGAAATTGAAAAAGAATATGAAAAAACAGTTAGAGAATATGAAAAAATTCAGAAAAAATATATTGAGGAATTGAATCTTGCAAGAGAGGAATATGAAAGAGAAAGAAGTCAGTATGAAGAAGAATGGAAAAAAATTAGAGAAGATATGGAAAAAAGTCCGGAAGAATTTAAGGAAATATATCAGGAATTACTTGAAAAATACAAAAAACCGTGGGAAGAAGACCATAAAAAAGTAGTGGAACTGGGAGGACTTCATGTAATCGGGAGTGAAAGATATGAAGCAAGAAGAATAGATAATCAATTAAAAGGTAGAGCAGGAAGGCAGGGAGACCCCGGTTCTTCAAAATTCTTTTTATCCCTTGAAGATGACCTTTTGAGAATTTTTGGAGGGGAAAGATTAAAAGGATTGATGGGAAAGTTACCTGAAGGAGAAAAAATAACTCATCCACTGATAACAAAAATGATAAATAATGCACAAAAAAAAGTTGAGGGAAGGAATTTTGAAATTAGAAAAAATCTTCTTGAATTTGATAATGTTTTGAATGAACAGAGAAATATTATTTACACTTTGAGACAGGACATTCTTGAAAATAGAAATCTTGATGAATATTTAAAAGAGTATATAGAAGAAATTATTGAGAGAGTTTTCAATGAATACTGTGATGAAAAAATAAAACCATATATGTGGAACATAGAAGGATTAACTAAATATTTTAAAACAACTTTTGGAATAAATATTGAAATAGAAAATCCTGAAAATATAAAAAATTACCTTTTGTGGAAAGATGATTTTAAAGAAAAGTTAAAGGATATCTTCATTTCTGTATTAGAGGATAAAAAGAAACAACTGGGTGAATTTTTTGAAGAATTAAAGAAATTTGTGTTTTTACAGGTAATAGACAATAGATGGAAAGCACATTTAAGGGCAATGGATGAATTGAGAGAAGGTATAAGTTTAAGAGCATATGCTCAGAAAGACCCATTAATAGCATATAAACATGAATCTTTTCAATATTTTCAGGAAATGTTAAAATCTATTAAAGAAGAAATTATTGGTAATTTATTAAAAATTCAGGTTACAGAAAAGGTTGCTCTTAAAGTTAGAGAAACAGAAAGAAAGGAGTTTGTCCATCAAACATATGAACAGTTTGCTACAACAAAAGAAAAAGAAGAACCTGTTTCTGTTGCACAGAGTATTTCTGAAGGTTTATATAATAAAAATGTAATTAACAGTCCAACCGCTTCTTTGAAAAAACAAAAAATAGGAAGAAATCAACCATGTCCATGTGGAAGTGGTAAAAAATATAAACATTGTTGTGGAAAAAATGAATAATACAAAAGTTTATTTGTTAAAAACCTGTGGAAAACATGGAAAAAGAAGTTCATAAACTGTGGAATATCGTACTCAATAATGTGGAAGAAAAGATAAATAATTCAAGGACCTTTGATTTATGGATAAAACCTGTAAAACTTATAGATATAACTGAAAATATTGTAAAAATAGAAGTTCCAAATTCAACTTTTGAAAAGAATTTTTTACCTTATATAGAAATTTTAAGAGAAGAAATACAAAAAATCTTTGGTTTTAATCCTAATTTTGAAATAATTTATTCTATAGACCTCCCTTCAGAAATAAAAGAAGAAAGTTTTTTTGAAATAGCATTGAATCCCGAGTATACTTTTGAAAACTTTGTTGTTGGTCCATGTAATCGTCTTGCTCATGCTGCAAGTGTTGCTGTTGCTCAATCTCCTGGAGTTGCTTATAACCCTCTTTTTCTATATGGAGGTGTTGGACTTGGCAAAACTCATTTAATGCAGGCAATCGGTCATTTTGTTAAGGAGAAAAGTAATGCTAAAATTGCTTACATGCCATCTGAATATTTTGTAAATGAGTTTATAACAAGTATAAAAAATAAAACAACTCATCTTTTCAGAAATAAATTCCGTAATCTTGATTATCTTTTAATAGATGATATTCATTTTATTGCAGGAAAAGAAGGAACTCAGGAAGAATTTTTCCATACTTTTAATTTTCTCTATGATAAAAGAAAACAGATAGTTCTTTCAAGTGATAAACCGCCAAAAGAAATAAAGTTTCTTGAAAAACGTCTTGTATCAAGGTTTGAATGGGGTCTTATAGTTGATTTACAGACCCCGGATATAGAAACAAGGGTTGCAATAATAAAGAAAAAAAGTGAATTGAGGAAACTTTCTTTCTCTGAAGACCTTATTTTTTATATCGCTGAAAAAATAAAAGATAATATTAGATTAATAGAAGGAATTTTAAATGGACTTGTTGCAAATGTGACCTTACTGAATAGAGAACTTAATAAAAACTTAATAGATGAAATAATAGAGGGTGTATACAGTTCAGATAAAAAAGAAAAAAAGTTTGTAAATATTAAACAAATAATGAATGTTGTTTGTGAGTATTTTGGTTTATCTCCTGAAGAAATAAAAAGTGAAAAAAGGGTTAAAAATATAATTCTTCCTAGACAAATAGCTATGTATCTTGGAAGGGAATTAACAGAAACTTCTTTAAATTCAATTGCTTCTGAGTTTGGAGGAAAGGACCATACGACTGTTTTACATGCCTGTAAAAAAGTTAAAGAGTTAATGGAAAAGGATAAAAATTTAAAAAAAATAATAGAAAATATAAAGGAAAAATTAAATGAACAGTGAATTCACAGGTTTTGCACATAAAAATTTATTTACAAATTATAGATTTTTAAATTTTTTAGTATTTTTCCACAATTTTACTATTAATTATAAAATATATATAAAAAGGAGGATTAAAAATGAAAGTAAATATAAGTAGTGAAGTTTTAAATAAAGGGCTTGAGTACATTTCAGATGTTTTACCTGCGAAACCAACAATAGCGATTTGTGGAGGAATTTTTTTAGAAGGAAAAGAAAATAATTTAACGTTAATTGCAACAGACCTTGAAAATACTGTTAAAGTTTCTTTAGAATGTGATGTTAAAGAAAAAGGTCAATGTGTTATTCCAGGAAAACAATTTATCTCTCTCTTAAAACAATTTAAAAATAAAGAAATAAAAATAGAAAAAAAAGAAAAGTTTATTAATTTAATAGGAGAATCATCCCAGTATTCATTTATAGAAATGGAAACAGAAGATTTTCCTAAAATCCCAAAATTCTCTTCAGAAATAACTTTCAGAATTAAAGGAGAAACATTAAAAGATGGTTTTAAAAAAACTATTTTCTGTATTGACCCAGATGAACCAAGACAGCAGTTCAGAGGAGGACTTTTTGATATAAAGGAAAAAGTTATAAATATAATAGGAACAGATACCAGAAGATTATCTCTTTTCTCTATTTTATTTGATACTCCCTTTAAGAAAAATACAAAGGTTTTATTATCATATAATTTAATAAAAAAAATGATAAATTTATTAAATAATGAAGAAGTAGAAGTTTTTATTGGAAAAAATAATATATCTTTTCAAACAAGTTTTACAATACAGATGGAAGAAAACAAAAAAGGAATAGGAAGTGTTTTGTTTATTTCTCAACTACTTACAGGAGCAGAAGAGTTTCCTGATTATGAAAAAGTTATTCCTGATATTAAAAAATCAAAAATTTCTCAAATCAATACAGATTTATTTTTATCGTCTTTAAAGAGAATTTCACTTTTTACTTCAGAAAGAAATAATAAAGTTAAATTAAGTTTTAAAAAAGATGCTTTAATTTTATCCGCTTCAGGAGAACTTGGAGAAGCTCAGGAAAAAATGGATATTCCTTACAGTGATGAGGAAATAGATATAATTTTTCCTCCTAATTTTTTGATTGATTTTTTACAAGTAGTAGAAAAAAAAGAGTTTATTTTTTCTTTTACATCTTCTTCAAAACCAGTTTTAATGAAACCAGAGGAAGAAGATAATTTCTTATATGTTTGTATGCCATTAAAAACAGAATGAGAAATGAAAACAGAAAAAATAGATAGTATTGTTAAAAGGGTTTTAAATAAAATTGAGATACCTGACGAAAAGAATAGAAATATTGATATAACTGTTCTCTGGCCAAGGATAATAGATGAAAAAATGAGAGGGAAAAGTTATGTTCTTTACGAAAAAGAAAAAAAACTTTATATTAAAGTTGAAAATAGTTGTTTTCTTTCTCTTTGTAGAATGAATAAGAAAAAAATAATTGAAAAGTTGAAAGAATTTGGTTTTAATTATATTGATATAAAATTCTTAATTTGAAAAAGGAGGAAATATGTTTAAAGGAGCAATTGTTGCACTTGTAACACCAATTAAGAATGATAAGGTTGATTATAATTCCTATAAAACACTTATTGATTTTCAAATAAAGAATAAAACCAATGGGATTTTAGTTGCTGGTTGTACAGGAGAACCGGCAACTTTAAGTTATGAAGAGCATAAAGATTTGATAAAGTTTACTGTTGAATATGTTAATAAGAAAGTTCCTGTTATAGCAGGTACTGGTTCAAATAATACTAAAGAAGCGATTGAACTTACTGAATATGCTGAAAAGGTAGGAGCAGATGCAGCACTTTTGATAACCCCTTATTATAATAAACCAACTCAGAAAGGACTTTATCTTCATTATAAGGCGATTGCAAAGGCAGTATCAATACCTCTTATTCTATACAATGTGCCTTCAAGAACAGGGATTTCTATTACACCTGAAACAGTTGCGGAACTTTCCGAAATAAAAAATATAGTTGGGATAAAGGAAGCAAGTGGTTCTCTTGATCAGGTAAGTAAAATACTTACGCTATTAAAAAGAGAAGATTTTACAGTTCTCTCCGGAGATGATTCTTTAACTTTACCAATTATGTCTGTTGGAGGAAAAGGGGTTGTTTCAGTCGCTTCAAATATAGTTCCTCTTGAAGTTTCTCAGATGGTTGAATATACGTTAAATGGTGACTATGAAAATGCAAGGAAGATACATCTTAAACTTTTCCCAATCTTTAAAATTCTTTTTATAGAAACAAATCCAATACCTGTAAAAACATGTCTTTCTTTAATGGGTATGATAAGTCCTGAATGGAGACTTCCTTTATGTGGACCGAGTGATGAGAGTATAGAAAAGATTAAGAAAACATTAAAGGAGAGTGGAGTTTTATGATATTCAAAAGAAAGCGGTATATTGAGATTTCACCGAAAGAAAAAGTTGAAATTAAAAAAGAATTGTGGGTCAAATGTGAAAAATGTGGAAAATTAATTTATACAAAAAAACTTGAAGAGAATTTAAAAATATGTCCAGAATGCAACTTTTATTTCAGAATGACCGCAAAAGAAAGAATCAATTCTCTTATAGATGCGGGTACTTTTTCAGAAAAATGGGGAGATTTACAGTCGGAAGACCCACTTAATTTTGTAGGAGTTAAATCATATAAGGAAAAACTTGAAGAAGAAATGAAAAATACAGGAATGAATGAAGCAATGGTAACAGGAACAGGAAAAATTGGAAACTTCCCTGTCGCTTTCTGTGTACTTGACGCTCATTTTATTATGGGAAGTATGGGGTCTGTTGTGGGAGAGAAATTTACAAGGTTATGTGAATTTGCGGTTGAAAATGGACTGTCTCTTATTTCTGTTTCTGGAGGGGGTGGCGGAGCAAGAATGTATGAAGGCGTTGTTTCTCTAATGCAAATGGCAAAAACTTCAGCAGCTGTTGGTAAATTGAAAAAGGCGGGTATTCTGTATGTTTCTATTTTAACAGACCCAACAATGGGAGGAGTTGCTGCAAGTTTCGCATTTCTCGGTGATATAATAATTGCTGAACCAAAAGCACTTATAGGTTTTGCAGGACCAAGAGTTATAGAGCAGACGATTAAACAAAAACTTCCTCCAGGTTTTCAGACATCTGAATTTTTATATGAACATGGTTTAATTGATATGGTTGTAGAGAGGAAAAATTTAAAAGAAACATTAATAAAAATTTTAAGAATCTTCCATTCATGAACAATCTCACACCTTTAGAATTTCTTGATTCTTTAAGTGATTTTGGAATTAAACTTGGACTTGATAAAACCATTTATTATCTTGAAAAACTCGGTAACCCACACTATAAATATCCATCAGTACTTGTTGCAGGAACAAATGGAAAAGGTTCTGTATGTAAAACATTAAGCAAAATTCTTCAAACTTCAGGATACCGGGTTGGATTGTATACAAGCCCTCATTTGATTGATGTAAAAGAAAGAATAAGAATAAATGAAGAGAAAATAAAAGAGAAAGATTTTATAGAGAAAATTGAACAGTTAAGAAAACTTATAGAAAAACAGCCATATCACCTTTATCCGACATATTTTGAAGCACTTACAATAATAGCATTTTCTTATTTTTATGATAAAAAAATTGATATTCTTGTATGTGAGGTTGGAATGGGAGGAAGGTTTGACGCAACAAATGTCCTTCCCTCTTTTTTAGAGATAATAACCAAAATTGGACTTGACCATACAGAATTTCTTGGAAAAACTTATAAAATGATTGCAAATGAAAAAGCAGGAATAATAAAAGAAAAAACAATGGTTATTTCAGCAAAACAGAAAAAAGATGCAATTGATGTTATAAAGAAAAAGGTAAAGGATAAAAAAGGAGAATTATTTATTTATGGTGAAGATTTTAAAGGCAGAATTGTTTCTCTTTCTCCTTCAGGGATGATTTTTGATTTTAATGGAAGAGAGAAATATAAAAATTTAAAAACAGATCTATTGGGAACTCATCAGGTAGAAAATCTGTCAATAGCGATTGAGGCAGGTTTAATTTTGAAGGAAAAGGGATACATGATAAAAGAGAAAGATATAAGAGAGGCAATAAAAAACATAAACTGGAAGGCAAGATTTCAAATTCTTCAAAAAAACCCTTATATTATTTTTGACGGAGCACACAATGTTGACGGAGTTAAGAATTTGATGAAAAATGTGAAGAAAATATTTCCTGATACTAGATTTAATTATCTTGTTGGCATTTTAAAGGATAAGGACTACAAAAACATGGTTAAGATTTTTGAAAAACACGCAGGTAAAATAATTTTAACAAAGCCAAATTCAGATAGAGCCATTGAGCCATCTGTTTTAAAAGGTTTGTTAAAAAACAAAAAAAATGTCAAAATAATTGAAAATCCAGAAGAAGCATATAAATACATAAAAGGGACAAAAGAAAACTGGTTAATTTTTGGTTCTCTTTATCTTGCATCATCTATACTTACTGAATAAAAGGAGGATAAAAATGGAGATAAGACAGGGTAATTTAGAAGTTCTGGATGAAATGATTGAATTGGCTGATTTAGTTTTCCGTCCTAAAGAAAAAAGCATGGGTATTGAGACACCGATAATGTACAGCAAAGAGAATATAGAGAAAGGAAATACTTTTATAGCAATTGAGAATAAAAAAATTGTTTCTTTTGTCGGGCTGGTGGAAGAAGAAATAAATGTTTACGGTAATAGAATGAAAATAGGAGAAATTGGAAATGTCTGTACACATCCAGATTATAGAGGTAAAGGATTTGCCTCTGCTCTTTTACAGAAAGCAATAGAAAAGGCAACAGAAGATAAAATAGCATATTTAATGATTTCAGGAGGCAGGTCTTTATATAAAAGGATAGGTGCTGTAAGTATGCTTTATTATGTTTATCAAATTAGAGGTAAAAATAAAAAAGTAGATTTTAAAATAAAAAGGTTCAGGGATGAAATGTTTTCTGATTGTATGAAAATTTATCAAAAGGAACCTGTTAGATTTATAAGAAACAAAGATTTCTCACAACTTTTTTCTTTATATAACGGAAAATATAGAAAAAAAGTAATGTTATGCGAAAGCAGAATATATGTTATTCAGAAAGAACGGGAAATTTTAGGTTATTGGGCAGAAGGAGAGAGAAAGGGAGTTATAAATATTGGATACAACAGAGAATTTGCAGGTTCAAGAAAGTTTCTTGTTGAAGCATGGAAAAGTAGAAGAGGGAAAAAGAATATATTTGTTCCTTTATGGGATAGAGAATTACACTATCTTCTTGGAAAAGAAAAGGAAAAAAGGGAGATGGGAACGATTTTACTTATTAACCCTGAAATTCTTTTCAGTTCTTTATATGATTTTTTCAGAGAAAGGAATATAGAGATTGAATACAGGACAGAAGATAACAAATTTCTTTTAAAAGCGTATAATGAAGAAAAAAAATTTGAGAATTTAACAACTTTTTCTGAATTTTTATTTAACTTCCATGAAGAAAATCAAAATGGTATCTGGAAAAAAATTTTACCCATCCCTCTACCATCTTATGGATTAAATTATGCGTGAAAATAATTAAATTTTTTGTTCATTTTTAAGAAAGACAGGTACTTTTTATTTTTTTATGGTTTTGAAGTATAATTTTTAAAAAAGGAGAGATATGGTAAGAGTCAGATTTGCACCAAGTCCAACAGGTTTTTTACATATTGGTAATGCAAGAACTGCTTTATTTAATTATTTATTTGCAAGAAAGAATAAAGGAAAATTTGTTTTAAGAATTGAAGATACAGACATAGAAAGAAGTAGAAAGGAATATGAAGAGGCGATAATAGAAGATTTAAAGTGGCTCGGTCTTGAATGGGATGAAGGCCCTGATGTTGGAGGAGAATATGGTCCTTACAGGCAGAGTGAAAGGATTTATATTTACAGGGAATTTGCTGAAAAACTTTTAAAGGAAGGGTTTGTTTATAAATGTTTCTGTACAAAAGAAGAACTTGAAGAAATGAGAAAACAGGCACAGGAGAAAGGACTTCCTCCTGGTTATGATGGTAGATGCAGGAATTTAACAAAAGAAAAAATAAGTCAGTATGAAAGAGAAGGAAGGCAGTATGTTTTAAGGTTAAAAGTTCCTGAAGAGAAAATAGAGATAAATGACCTAATAAGAGGTAGAGTTGTTTTTGAAGGAGAACATTTAACCGATTTTGTTATAATGAAGTCAGACGGGACCCCTACTTTTAATTTTGCTGTTGTTATAGATGATTATTTGATGAGGATAACTCATGTAATAAGGGGAGAAGACCATCTTCCCAATACTCCAAAACATGTTTTAATTTTTAAAGCAATAAAAGCAGAAATCCCTCAATTTGCCCATATGTCTATGACATTGGGACCTGATAGAACAAGGTTAAGCAAAAGACATGGAGCAACATCTGTAAGAGCATATAAGGAAGAGGGTTATCTTCCAGAAGCATTTTTTAATTATATTTCTTTACTTGGATGGGGAACAACTGAAAGTAAAGAAATTTTTACAAAAGAAGAGTTAATAAATGAGTTTTCAATTGAAAGATGTCATAAAGCAAGTGCTGTTTTTGACCCTGAAAAATTATTGTGGATGAATAGTTTATATATAAGAAACTCATCAATTGATAGAATATACCAGTTATCCTTACCTTTTTTGAAAGAGAAAGGATTACTTTATGACAATGTTGAAAGAGAAAAGGAAGAATATATAAAAAAAGCGATATCTCTTGAGCAGGAAAAAATAAAGAAGTTAAAGGAGGTTCCGTATCTTATTGAATTTTTCTTAAAAGACCCTGAATATGAAAAAGAAAACTTTGAAAAACTTATAAATGAAAATACAAAGAAAATTCTATCTGAAATTGCAGATGTTTTTGAGAAAATGGATGATTTTAAAAGAGAGGAAATAGAAAGAAAAGTTAGGGATTACTGTTCTGAAAAGGGATTAAAGACATCTTTTGTTTTCCATCCATTGAGATTTGTAGTCAGTGGAAGAACAAAAGGCCCTGATTTGTTTGGTATGATAGAACTCCTTGGAAAAGAAAAAGTAATAGAAAGAATAAAAAAGGTAATAAAATGAAGAAAATTATAAATGGAGATTTGTTTATTGAGCAAAAGGAAGAGATGATAATAAAAGATAGTCCAGAAAAGATACATTATACGACAACAGAAATTAAAAATAAAGTTATTTTAGGAGATTGCTTTAATGTTTTAAGGAAGTTAAGAGAAGAAAGTTTTGATATGGTTTTTATTGACCCCCCTTATTTTTTACAACTTCCTCAAAAAGAGTTAAGGAGATGGAAAGTTAAAAGTATAGTTGAAGGGGTGAATGATGAATGGGATAAATTTTCTTGTTTTGAAGAATATGATAAATTTATTGCAAATTTACTTATAGAAGTAAAAAGAGTAATGAAGTCCAATGCTACAATATGGGTTATAGCAACTTATCATAGTATTTTTAGGATTGGAAAAATTATGCAAGACTTAGGTTTTTGGATCCTTAACGATGTTATATGGGTGAAAACAAATCCAATGCCTAACTGGTTAGGAGTTAGGTTTACAAATGCAACTGAAACTCTTATTTGGGCAGTAAAAGATAAAAATGTTAAAAGATATACATTTAACAAGGAATATGCTAAAAAATTTGGGATAGGAACGATAGGAGCAAATGTTTGGGTTTTACCAATTTGCTGGGGAAAAGAAAGAATTAAAGACTATAATGGGAAAAAACTTCATTCAACTCAAAAGCCAATAGAACTTCTTAAAAGAGTAATTTTAACAAGCACAAAAGAAAGAGATTTAATATTAGACCCTGTTGCAGGGACAGGAACAACTGGATATGTTGCCAAAGGGTTAAATAGAAATTTTGTTATAATAGAAATTAATCAAAAATATGTATAAGGAATAAAAAAAAGATTTGAAAGTTCTTTAAAATTAACGGAAACTTTAAAGTTACATAGAGAATGGAAGGAATATTTGAAAAAATCGAGGTAAACAATGAACTATGAAAAATTTTGTTCAATTTTAAATAGGCATATTTTTGAGGGAGAAAAAAAAGAGTTATTGAAAAAATTAGCAGAGAAACCGGAAAGATTTATTGGTTTATTTAGGCCAACAAAACCCGGTGCAAAAATTTTACAACATCTTCTTCAATCTCATGAAATTAGATTAGGGGATGCGGTTGAAGAAATAATAGATGAGATTTTTAATGAAATAGGGTTTAAAAGTTTAAATAAAAAAGTTATTAATAATAAAACTGGAGAAGAATAGTTTTTGGATCAATATTTTACAGATGGTAATAACTATTATTTTATTGAACAGAAGGTTAGGGATGACCACGATTCTTCAAAAAAGAAAGGGTAAATTAGAAACTTTGAAGCAAAATTGGAAGGAAAATTTGCCTGAATTGCCAGAGATTAATTTTGATAGAACTCCAGAGGAAAGTTTTAAGGAGATTAAAGATTTAGAATTAAGATACTGGAGAAAAATTTTAGAAAATGAAAAACTGTGGGAAGAAGGGATTATGAATGTACTATTTAAAGAAGGGAAAACACTAAGCCTTTTATACAATTTTTTCAGAGAAAAGGAAATAACTCCTTATAAAAATTTAGAAACAATGCTGGTAGAGAAATTAAAAAAATATTGGATAAAAGGAGGGGAAAAAAATGATTAAAAGAAGCAAGGTAGAGGAATTGAAGAAAAAGTCATTTGAAATGTTGAAGAAAGCAGGGATTGTTATAACTGAAGATGAGTACAAAAATATGGAAGTTGTTGATGCAGGTCTTGGAATTCCAGATGAAATTGGATTACAGATTATTGTTTATGTAAATAATGAAAGATACTGTGCAAAGGAACTTGTTTTATTACCAAGGCAGACATGTCCTGAGCATAGGCATCCACCAATATCTGAGAAAAATCCGGGGAAGCAAGAGACATTCAGATGCAGGTATGGAGAGGTTTATCTTTATATTCCAGGAGAACCTGTAGAAAATCCAAAAGCAATATTGAAAAGCAGAAAAGAATATTTTACTGTCTGGCATGAGATAATTTTAAAACCCGGTCAGCAGTATACAATTCCACCAGATACACTTCACTGGTTTCAGGCAGGAGATAAAGGCGCAATAGTAAGCGAGTTTTCTTCCCAGAGTATTGATGAAACAGATATTTTTACAGACCCTGACATTAAAAGAATAACGGAAATAGAACAAGGTTAAACTTGAGTTTTGCATTCATTTTTACACCAACTTCTATCAATGATTTTAACAACTTTTTCTTTATGATACTCTTTTATTTTGTTTCCTTCCTGTATAAATTCTTCTTTATTGTCAATCTATATGAAAATCTCTCAATTACTTCTTTTTTTCTGTATTCTTTGTTCTCTATATCAATAAATTTCATAGCATACTTATATTTTTTTTATCTCTGGCCTATTTAATCTTTTCAAATCCTCTTCTATTAAAGTAAGCCGTTTATTAGAAAAAATAAATTATGATATAATAAAATCTGTTGAAAATTAAGGAAAATCTTTATTAAAGTAAAAGAACAATAAATAAAAATGAAAGAAAAAGAAATAGCAAGATATAAAGTTAAACAATATAAGGGGAAAGGGCCAAAACTAAAAACAAAAAGAGAGATTGAGGCATATTACTGGAGTGGAGTTTTTGTTTTTTTTATGGGGGTCTTGCTTATTTTTAAACCTGCTTTTGACTACACTCTGATAAAGAATTTAAATGGTCTTTTATTCTGCCTTTTAATTTCAATCTATTTCCTTTTTTCAAAAAAAGAATTTGAAATTTCAAACTTTATATATCTACCGGTAATTTTTTTTACCTATGTTTTAATATCCTGTTTTTATGCACCTTTTGAATTTGAGGCAGCAAAAAACCTTGAAAATTACCTTCTTTATTTTCTTATTTTTATTATATCTTCGAACTTGGAAATTGATAAAAAAATCTTTTATATATGGATTGGCGCAGGAATTATTGCTTCTATAACAGGGATATGTCAGTTTTATGGAGAAAGACATTATGCTGTTTCAACATTTGGAAATCCCAATTTTTTTTCAGGTCATATAATAATGGTTTTATGTTTGTCTTTTTCAAATATTTTAAACTGGAAATTGTATGAAAAAGAAAAATATTCAGGATTATTTAAATTACTTGATATCTCCTGTTTAATTTTTGGTTTATGGGCTCTTGGAGTCGCTCAATCAAGAGCAGCATTAATGGCTTTTGTTATAGGGCTTTCCTCTGTCTGGTATATTCATAATATAGAAAATAGGTCAGAAATTAAATATGCTGTAATCTTTCTGATTATTTTTATTCTTGCAATCTTCTTTCCCAAAATTATTTTATGGTATAAAACAAATATAAGAAGTTATATATGGAAGGGAACCTGGAGAATGATTCTGAGAAAACCAGTTTTTGGCTGGGGATTTGGTAATTTTATTTTCTTTTATCCCTATTTCAGAGTAAGAGAATATTTTCTTCAACCTGAATCAACTCCTATTACAAATCATCCTCATAATGAATACCTTGAGATATGGTCAGAAATGGGGATTATAGGACTTCTGATTTTTCTCATTTTCGTATTTTCCTTTATTGTAGGTGCAATTAAAAATAAGGGTTCAAAAATCTTTTTTTCAGGAATTATTGGTGGAATAATAAGTGTTTTATGCGATAATATTTTTTCAACAAATTTAAGAAATCCCTCAACAAGTATGTATTTCTGGTTTCTAATCGGTATAACTTCTAAATATACAAAGGTAAAAAAAATAGATTTTAAATTTTCAAAATATTTGTGGTATATCATATTTTCAGTTTCTCTTATTTTTTCAATTTTTTATTCATATTACAGAATTTATCCCCAGATTTATTATAAGAATGGAATAGGAGCAAAAGATTTAGGTGATTATGAAGAAGCGATTGAAAATTATCTTATTGTTTGTAAATTGAATCCATATAATTATGAATGCTGGTATAAACTTGCTTACGCTTATGGAATGGTAGGAAATTATAAAAAGGCAGAAGAAATTTATCTGCATATAAATGAAAATCTTTTCCCTCATTATGCAAAAACAGATGCCAATCTTGGAACAGTTTATTTAAAAGTAGGGGAAATAGAAAAAGCATTTAAGTATTATAAAGAAGCAGAATTTTTTAATCCTTATGATGAAGATATTTTATGCAGTATTGCATCAATTTATCTTGTGTATTATAATAATATAGAAAAAGCTGTGGAGTATTTACAAAGGGTTCTGAAAATAAATCCAGATAATATATATGCAAATAGAACTATATCTCTTTTGAAAAAGGAAGGTAAAATAAGGAGGTAAAAATATGGCAATGAGATGTGAGATATGCGGAAAAGAAGGGAGAAGCGGTAATAAGGTTAGTCATTCAAATAGAAAGACAAGAAGAACTTGGAAACCCAATATCCAGAAAGTACTTGTTGAATACAAAGGTATTGTTAAAAAGATGCGGATTTGTACAAAATGTTTGAAAACAAAGGTAAAAAGACCTATAAAAGAAGTCCAGATTACCTGAAATTTTTTATTTTGAGAGAGATTTTATAATATCCATCAATTTCTTTAATTTCAGGAGTATAAAAAATTTCTTTTATTTCTCCATTAGGTTTTTTCCTTGTTTCAAATATAGATTCAAAAATTGTATTGCCCTTTTTTATCCAATATTTTTGTTCTTTTCCTTTTTTTATTTCTTTTATTGAAACATCCCTGCACAGAAAAACAGGAGGTCTATTTCCTTTTCCGTATGGTTTTAAAAGATTAAGATATTCAAAAATTTCCGGTTTTATATCCTCTATATCAAAGACAATATCAAAATACTCATCATCCTGATTTTTTTCTATTTTTATACTCTTCCAATATTCTCTAATTTCCTTTTCATTATTTAACGAAAATTTAAAACCAATAGCAGTTTTGTGTCCTCCAAAAGATAAAAATTTATCCTTTATTTTTTTCATTTTTGTATATAAATCATAATTTTCAGGACTTCTTGCGGAACCTTTCAAAATATTTCCTTTTTTACTTGCAATAAAGAATGGTTGTCCATACTTTTCTGTGAGACGGCTTGCTATTATACCACATAACGATTCAGGCAAAGTTTCAAAAACTAAAAACCTCTCTTCAAAATTTTCTTTTTCTTCTATTTTTTTTATTATTTCCTGGGTTATTTTATATCTCTTTTTATCAAGTTGTTCAATCTCTTGAAGCAGTTTTTCAATTTCTTTTTCTTCCTCTTCAAGAAAAAGATTCAATGTGATTTCAGGTTTTCCAAATCTGCCAGGAGAGTTTAATTTTGGGTTTATTTTTATTTTTACTTCATCAATTTCAAGAATACTTTTTTTCAAATATTTAGAAACAAGTAAATTTAATCCTTTAATGTTTGAATATTTTAAATCTTTGAGCATCTCTTTTACAAAAATTCTGTTTTCATCTGTTAAGTTTAAATTTTCACTTAAAGTTGCAAGTCCTACAATGCATATATAATCATTCAAACAAAAATGTGAATAATTTGACATTAAATACTGAAAAAGTTTAAAAGAAAGGCCTGTTGCAGAAAGGTCAATTTTTTCTGATGAGAATAAAGGATGAATGTATATTGGTCCTTCTGGCAAATTTTCAATGTCTGTTTGATGATGGTCAACAACTATGGTTTTTATATTATTTTCAACACATTTTTTTAAAAAGTTATAAGAAGAGACACCACAGTCTATAAGAATTATAATTTTATAATTTTCATTTAAGAGATAATCAACAAGGTTTTCTTCAATTTCATAGTCATCAAGCCGGTGGGTTAAGTAATAATTAAAGTCCCCATTTTTTTCTTTAAGAAATTTAAGTATAAAAAAAACACCTCCAATTCCATCAATATCTCCATCTCCATAAACAAATATTTTTTCATTTTTCTTAATTCCATTTAAGATTTCTATAGATGCTTTTTCTATATGTGAAATTATTTCAGGTCCAGAGATATCATTTAAAGTTGGAAATAGAAACTTTTTGATTTCTTTTTCTTCTTTTATATTTCTCCTGTACAAAATTTCTTTCAAAAAATAAGGGATTTCCATCATTTTAAAAACAATTCTATTACAGGAACAGCGACATTTGGTTTAAAAGGTGGTAATGTGAGTATTTTTCCTTCTTTTTCTCCCAATTGTTTTTTGTGCCATTCATCTGTCCCTATTTTTATTTCACTTCCATCATTAAGTAATTGTGCATATTCAACTTGTTCTTTATATGCTTTTCCTTCAAGTACTAAAAACTTATAAGGCCATGAAAGGATATGAACATAGAGACGATTTTTTTCAGGATTATATGTCAATTTACAATTTTCAGGTATTTTAAACTCTTCAGGAGCTTTGGTACAATCATAAATGCTTGAAAAATGATATTTCATCCATTCTCCAATTTTTTCAAGTCGTTCTCTTGCTCTATAATCAAATTCCCCTCTTGCAGTTGGTCCCACATTTAAAAGTAAATTTCCACCTTTACTCACACAGTCAATAAGTGTTTTTATTATTTCTTCTGTATCTCTCCATGTTGCCTCATCTCTGTGATAACCCCATGAACCAGAAAATGTCTGACATGATTCCCATATAATTTTTTTCCCATCTTTTTCTGGCCATTCATTTGGAACCACCTGTTCAGGAGTAACAAAATCATATTCATCTTCAAGGTCAAGCCTATTATTGAGTAAAATATGTGGTTGTAATTCTCTTATCATCTTTACAAGTTTTTCTGAATTCCAGTCATTTTTCCCTTTTCCATCAGGACCAGGATAACTAAAATCTGCCCAGAGTATATCTATTTTTCCATATTCTGTTAACAATTCTCTAATCTGACCGTGTAAATACTCTCTGTATTTTGCCATATCTCTTTCTTTATTCAACTTTTCTTTTTCTGGATGATTTCTTAATGGATGAAATCTGTCAATTGTAAAATGAGGATGATGCCAGTCAATTAAAGAATAATAAAAACCAATTTTAAATCCTTCTTTTCTGAATGCTTCTACAAAATCCCTCAATAAATCTCTTTTACAGGGAGTATTTGTTGCCTTATAATCAGTCAGTTTGCTATCCCAGAGACAGAATCCTTCATGATGTTTTGTTGTAATAACTGCATATTTCATACCTGCCTTTTTTGCTATCTTTGCCCATTCTTCTGGATTATAAAGGTCTGGATTAAATCTTTTAAAATATTTCTCATCATAAATTTCATTCGGTATTTCTTCCCTGTTTCTTACCCATTCATGTCTTGCAGGTAAAGAATATAGTCCCCAGTGAATAAAAAGACCAAATTTTGCTCTTATAAACCATTCATAATCTCCTTTCCCTTTTCTTATTTCATACATTTTTCTTCCTCCTTTTTAGTTTTTACTATTTTATCATTTTTTCTTTCTTTGTTATAATTTATAGTTATGAAAAAAATAATTTTTTTTCTGAATTTTATTGTTTCACTTGTATCAGGTGAAACTGAAGTCCTTTTTACACCTTCAAAAAAAACTTATTCTTATTTTATAAACTTATTACAGAATGCAAAAAAATCAATTTATATTTCAACCTACTCAATAAGTCCAGATTTCTTAAATTTTCTTAAAGGCAAAAAATTAGATATTAAAATTGTCTGTGAATATGGAGAAGATAAAAACTTGCAAATTAAAAAAATTGAAAATAAAAATCTTTTTCATTCAAAATTTTTAATAATTGATGAAGAAGTATCTATAATTACATCTGCTAATTTGACTTTCAGCAATTTTTATAAAAATCACAATAATCTTGTTATAATTAAGGATAAAAATTTATCAAGGTATCTTATAAAAAAGTTTGATTCTTTCTGGAATAATTACAATTATACAGAAAACTTTAAAGACAGAAATATTGAAATATGGTTTTCTCCTGAAAATGACTGTGAAGGAATTATTGAAAGGGAAATTAAAAATTCAACCAATTCAATAAATTTTGCGACATTTTCTTTTACAGACACAAATATAGCAGAAAAAATTATTGAAAAAAGGAATGAAGGGATTTTGGTTAAAGGAATTATTGAAAGTTATAATATTTTCCCTCATTCTGTCTTTTATCTCCTTTTAAGTTATGGTTGTGATGTAAGAAAAAGTTGTATATCCGGATTTCTGCACGATAAATTTTTTATAATTGATAGGGAAAAAGTTATAACAGGGTCTTTCAATCCAACAAAAAGTGCAAAGGAAAATGTTGAACTTCTCTGTCTGATAAATGATAGAAATACAGCAGAAGAATTTTACAGAGAATGGAGATACTTATATCTTTTTAAATCAACAAAAGAGGATATTTAAAATTTTATTTCAGGTGCTTTTTCACTTCCTTTTTCTGCCTGAAAATAACTCTTTTCTTTATCAAAACCAAAAATTTTTACAAAAATAAAAGTCGGAAATGACTTTGCAATTCTATTATACTCCTCAACAGCAATATTGTATCTTCTTCTTTCAACTGCAATTCTGTTTTCTGTTCCTGCAAGTTCATCCTGTAATGATAGAAAATTTGTACTTGCTTTTATCTGTGGATAGTTTTCCACAACAAGTAAAAGTCGCCCAATAACTCTGTCTATTTCTCCTGCTGCAGTTTCTTTTTCAGATATAGATTTTGCATTTTGCCATTTGGTTCTTGCTTCTGTTACCTGTATAAACAGTTCTTTTTCATGTTTTGCATAACCTTTAACAACTTCAACCAGATTTGGGATTAAATCATTTCTTCTCTGATATACATTTTCAACCTGAGCCCAACTTGATTTAACTTTCTGGTCAAGATATACAAGACGATTATACTGATACACAAAAATACCAAAAATAAAAATAAGCAAAATTGTCCATAATAAAACATTCAAATTTCTCTTCATTTCTTCTCCTTTCTTTCATTAATCAAATAAATTATCTCTGATAAAAACTTTAAAATCTCATCAACTTTCTCATAAATTTCTTTTTTCTTTAATTTTACATTCTTCTCAAAAATTTCTAAACCTTCAGGTATTGCAATTCTTTTTCCCATCTGCTTTTCAATAAGAGGAATCAGAAATTTTAAATTTTTAATTACATCTTCTATAACAGAATAAATATTTCTTTCAAAGATAATAGAATGCTGAAAGTCAAGAAATAACTGCTTTGTTTTTCTTTCAATTTCAACTCGTAAATTTTCTTTTTCAACTTTTATCTTTTCAGTTATATCCTCTCCATAAATTACCCTATGATTTTCTTTTATATCAAGCCATTCAACAGGAAAAACATCTGCTGAACTTAACAAAAACCATTCTGAAAACAAATAAAATCTTATCATATTTTTATAGGCAAATTTTGACAATCTTTTCTTTATCTCTTCAAGGTCTGTTTTTGAAAGAGAATCAACTATTACAATCAAATTTATGTCAGAAATTCCCTTTCTATAATTCCCCTTAACATAACTTCCATAAATGATACAACTTTTAAGTCGTTCTTTAAAAATTTCTTTTGTTTTTTCAACAAATGTTTTAATTTTTTCTTCCATGTTTTTCTCCTTTTATTTTACCATCTACCACTTGCTCCTCCTCCACCACTTGCTCCACCACCAAAGCCACCAAAACCACCTGAAAAACCTCCTCCACCATGAAAAGAACCTGAAGAATATATACTTGAACCTCTTAAATAAAAAGGAACATGCTCTTTCCATCTATTTCCATAATATTTCTTTAGTCGTCTTCTGATATTTTGAAATAAAAGATTTGATATGAAACCTAAAATAAAAATAAAAAAGAAAGGGATAAGCAATGATAAAAAAATAAATAACCCATATTGAGAAATATTATTTCTATTTAAAAAGGCATTTATCAGGAAAAAAGAAATTAAAACTGCCTCAAAAAGAAAACCAATAAGACCTAAAATAATAAAAGAGAAAAGAAGGATAAATGTATACCATAAAAGACGAAAACCAGCTGGAGGAATATTTTCTCTTTCTACTACCTCTTCCCCTTTTGTAGTCATATATATTTTTTCTATTGCTTCATAAATCCCTGCATAAAAATCTCCTCTTTTGAAATTAGGAGCCATAATCTCTCTAATTATCCTTCCACAAACAGAATCAGGTAAATAACCTTCAAGTCCATAACCAACTTCAATCCTTATCTTTCTTTCATCCAATGAAATTAAAATTAAGACACCATTATCTTTTCCCTTTTTACCTATTCCCCAATTATTAAAAATCTCATTCGCGTACTCTTCAATACTTTTCCCTTCAAGTGATTTTATAATTAAAACACATATTTCATTTGTTGTTTCTTTTTCTATATCTTTTAATCTTTTCTCAATTTTTTCTTTCTGCTCATCTGAAAGAGTATCTGCAAAATCATTTAAATAGCCAACTGGTTTTAATGAAATGAAAAGAAGTGGTAAAATATTTAAAAGAAGTTTAAATTTTCTCATTTAAATATAGTAAGTTTTTTATAAGGACTTGTCAAAGGGGGAAATATGATAAATAAAAGGGAAGATATGGAATTTGAGGAAAGGGAAAAAATGAGAGGCGGAGAAGGAATTATTAAGATATTGCATTTCTTTAAAAAAGAGGATTTTAAGGCAAATGTAAGATTATGTGCAAAATTGATTATAGAGCCAGGTTGTTCAATTGGATTACATCAACATCTTGATGAGGATGAAGTATTTATTATTTTAAAAGGAAAAGGTATTATGTATGATGGTAAAAATGAATATTCTGTTAAGGAAGGTGATGCAATTTTAACAGGAAATGGCGAGCAACATTCAATAAAAAATATAGGAAAAGATAATCTTGAAATAATTGCTTTTATATCAAAATATTAAAATTTCAATTTTTTAAATTTTGAGGGTATAATTTTTTAAAAAAGGAGATAGAGTGAGAAAGTATTTTGTTTTTATAATTGTTTCTCTTTTTCTTTCAGGATGCATATGTGAAAAAATAGAAGAGAAAAAGAAGTTGGAAGAATTACCAGAAGTTTATTTTCCATCTGAGGAAAAAACAGAGGAAAGCAAAATAGAGATCACAAAGGAAGAGAAAAAAGAGGAAGAAATTGTGGAAAAGAAAAAAGAGGAAGAAGTTAAGGAAGAGAAAAAAGAGGAAGAAATTGTGGAAAAGAAAAAAGAGGAAGAAGTTAAGGAAGAGAAAAAAGAGGAAGGAGTTGTTCAGAAAGAAGAAGTTGAAGGAATAAAGGAAGAAAAAACAGAAGAGAAAGAAGAAATTGTTTTACTACCTAAAAAAGTAGTTTTTCCAAAAAAAGAGGAAAAAATTACAGGTGTTCCTCAACCTTTTTTTGTGAATTATCTTGGAGAATGCTTAATCTATGAACTTAAATGGAATTTTGTAAATCTTGGTAAAGCAATAATAGTTTGTTTGGAAGAAAAAGATAGATATCGTCTTGTAGGAATAACTCTTCCAAGTGGTGTTCCTGCTCAGATTGGATATGGATATAACAGAGTAGATTCATTTATAGATAAGAAAACAGGGAAAACATCTTACTTTTACATATATTCAAAAACAGGTGATAAAGAACAGATAACTGATTTATATTTTAACTGGAATGCAAACCAGTATACCTGTATTACAAAAACATATAAAAATAAAAATTTATTATCAACAAAAAGAGAAGTAATTAATTTTGATGGAGAAATTTTTGATTGTCTTGGATTTTTTTATTTTCTGCGTAATGGAGATATCAATACTTTTAAAAATAATCAATTCCCCATTGCTTTAAAGGAAAAGTGGTATTTAAAAATAAATTTTAAAGGTAAGGAAGTAAAAAAATTGCCAAACGGTGAAAGTAAAGAGGTTTTTATTCTTGAACCCCTTGCGAGAAAAGAAAAAGAAAGTTTTAAAAAGGGAATAATTGATATCTGGATAACAAATGATAGCGAAAGGGAACCTTTATTTTTTGAAGGAAGATTACCCATAGGTAAAGCAGTAATGAATCTAACAAAAGTAATAAAGTTGGAACAGAAATCTGATATAAATGTAAATAAGGTTCTTAATGAGATTGTTTCAACTCTTTAAATAAAGGGGAAAAATGTGCCTTGCAATTCCAATGAAGGTTGAGGAAATTGAAGGAGATTATGCAGTTGTTTCTTCTGGAAATGTTAAAAGAAAAGTTAATATATCACTTGTAGAAAATGTTAAAAAGGGAGATTATTTAATTATTCATGCTGGCTTTGCTATTGAAAAACTTGATAAAAAAGAAGCAAAAAAGACACTCAATATAATAAAAGAAATGAAATGGAATATATAAAAGAATACAGAAATACAGAAAAGCAGAAAGAAATAATAACAGAAATACAGAAATACAGCAAAATTTTGAAAAAGAAAATAAATATAATGGAAGTTTGTGGAACCCATACCATGGCTATCGGTAAATACGGAATAAGAAAATTGCTTCCTGAAAATGTAAATTTAATTTCAGGCCCTGGTTGTCCTGTCTGCGTTACTCCTGAAGAATATATAGATACCGCTATTGAATTGTCAAGGGATAAAGATGTTTTTATCACAACCTTTGGGGATATGATGAAAGTTCCTGGAAGTTTTTCTTCTCTTGAGAAAGAAAGAGCAAATGGTGCTAAAATTTTTGTAGTATATTCTCCACTCGATGCTTTGAAGGTATCTTACGAAAATAAAAATAAAAAAGTAATTTTCCTATCTATTGGTTTTGAGACAACAACCCCTTTAATTTCCCAGACAGTTAAGATTGCAAGAGAGGAAAAAATAAGAAATTTTTTTGTACTTTCTGGAAATAAACTTATACCACCTGTTATGGAATTTTTATTGAAACAAAAGGATACAGAAATAGAAGGTTTTATATGTCCAGGACATGTAAGTGCTATTACAGGAATAGAGCCATATAAATCAATCTCAAAAAAATTTAATGTTTCGTGCGTTATAAGTGGTTTTGAGCCACTGGATATTTTACTTTCAATTCTTTTGATTTTGAAAAGTATTAATGAAGGAAAGTCAGAAGTAATTAATGAATATAAAAGAACAGTAAGAGAGGAAGGAAATATTAAAGCAAAAAAAACAATTTATGATACTTTTAAAATTATTGATTCTGAATGGAGAGGGATAGGTATTGTTGAAGATAGTGGTTTAAAACTGAAAGAAGAATTCATTGATTTTGATGCTGAAAAAGAGTTTGTGATAAAAATAAAAAGTTCAGGTAAAAAGAAAAGTTGTTTATGCGGAGAAATTTTAAAAGGAAAGAAAATCCCTTTTGACTGTCCATTATTTGAAAAAATTTGTAATCCTGAAAATCCGGTTGGTCCCTGCATGGTTTCATCAGAAGGGACTTGTAGCGCCTATTATAAATATGAAAGAAGATAGAATTATTTTATCGCATGGAAGCGGTGGTAAGTTGATGCACAGTTTAATAGAAAATATTTTTTTAAAAAACTTTAAAAATGATATTCTTGAAAAACTTTATGATTCAGGGATTATTGAATTTGAAGATTTTGACTTGTGTTTTACCACTGATTCCTATACTGTTGAACCTGTTTTTTTTAAAGGAGGAGATATAGGTAAACTTTCTATCTGTGGAACTGTTAATGATTTAGCAGTCTGTGGAGCAAAACCTCTTTATCTATCTGCAAGTTTTATAATAGAAGAGGGATTTGAAATAAAGAATATTGAAAAAATTGTAAAGTCAATGGAAAAAATAGCAAGAGAAGCAGATGTTAAAATTGTTACAGGTGATACCAAAGTTGTGGAAAAAGGTAAGATTGATAAGATTTTTATAAATACGGCAGGAATAGGAATAAAAGAGAAAAGAATAAAACTTGGAATAGAAAGAATAGAAGAAGGAGATGTTGTAATAATAAATGGCGGAATTGCTGAACATGGACTTTCTGTTTTGCTTTCAAGGGATATTTATGATATTGAATCAGAAATAAAAAGTGACTGTGCTCCTTTAAATAAACTAATATCTGAAATTTTAAAAGAGACAGATGGAATAAAGTTCATGAGGGACCCAACAAGGGGAGGAATTTCTGCAACTTTAAATGAAATAGTAAGAAACAGGGATTTTGGGATAGTCATTTATGAAAACAAAATCCCTGTAAAAAAAGAAGTTTTATCAATGTGTGAAATTCTTGGTTTTGACCCTTTAAATATTGCAAATGAAGGGAAGGTTATTATTATATGCAGTAGAAAAGATAGTGAAAAAGTAATTAAAAAAATGAAAAAAAATATATATGGGAAAAAAGCAGAAATTATAGGAGAGATTGTGAAAAGGCCAGAAGGAAAAGTTTTAATTGAAACACTATCAGGTGCAAGGAGAATTGTAGATATGCCTGTTGGAGAACAATTTCCAAGAATATGTTAAAAAATTTTATAAAAAGAATAAATCTGGTGATTTTAATCTTTTTTATTCTATTATTTTTTGCAAGAGAGTTAATTGTCTCTTCTGAAAAATCAATTACCTGTGATGAAACTGTCCATATTCCAGCAGGATATTTTTATGTTAAAAATGGTGATTTTTTTATAAATTTTGAACACCCTCCTTTCTCAAAAATTCTTTCAGGTCTTTTTATCATAAAACAGAAAATTTTTTTTTCAGAAGAAGCATATAGAAATTTAAGGAAAAATGAATGGGATCTTGGAATGTTTTTTTTCTACCTTAATAGAGAGAATGTTGATAATATAGTTTTCTGGGCTCGTTTTCCAATGATTTTACTTGGTATTTTACTTGGTTTTTTCATATATTTGTGGTCAAAAGAATTATATGGTGAAATTGCAGGACTTTTCTGTTTATTTTTATTTTCATTCTGCCCAAACTTTCTTGCTCACAGTTGTCTTGTAACTACAGATGTTCCCTTTACTGCTTTTTTTGTTATAACCCTTTATTATCTGTGGAAATTCTTTGAAACAAACAATAATAAATATTTACTTTTTTCTGGAATATTTTTTGGTCTTTCTATATCAACAAAATTTACTGGAATTGTAGTTATACCGTTTATAATTCTGTTTCTTATAATTATGAAAATAAAGGATAATTTCAAAACAAAATTGAAATCAAATCTTATTTTTTTCCTCCTTTATCTTGTTTTAATTCCATTCATTGTTTTACTCCTGACTTATAGAATTTATGGTTTTAAAAATTTTTTACTTGGATTAAAAACAATTGTTTTTGAGACAACAGAAAGAGGACATATGAGTTTTTTAAATGGCAGATTTTCAACAACCGGCTGGAGATACTATTTTATACTTGCATTCCTTTACAAAACTCCAATTGCTCTGATAATTTTTTTTATTCTTTCAATCTTCATAAACAGAAAAATAGAAAAAAAAGAGTTTTTTCTGATTTTACCTGCTTTTATTTTTTTCATTTTTTCCTCTTTTAGCAAAAAACAGATTGGAATTAGATATATACTGCCATTTTATGCTTTAATTTATATTTACTGTGGAAGATTGTGTGTCTATCATGAAAAAATAAAAATCAAACCTGTCTTTAAAAAAGTTATTTTAATAATATTGATTTTCTGGTATGCTTTTTCATCTTTTAAAATTCATCCCCATTATCTTGCATATTTTAATGAAATTGCTGGAGGACCTGAAAATGGATGGAAACATTTAATTGATTCAAATATAGATTGGGGACAGGATTTGAAGGGATTAAAAGAATATTTACAGAAAGAAGGAAAACCAGAAATAATGCTTAATTATTTTGGTTCAATTCTTCCTGAAACATATGGAATTGTTTATGAGCCATTTTTTTATCCTCTTTTTTTAAATCTTCCACAGCAATATTATCGTTTAAATTCAGAATTTCCTCAAAAAGAATATCTTGTTATAAGTGTGAATTATCTGCAAGGACTGGTTTATAATGACCATAATATTTTTAACTGGCTAAAGGAAATAAAACCAAGAATAAAAATTGGGTATAGTATTTTTGTTTATGACATTACAGAAGATATTTTCATAAGGACAAAATTATTTGAGATGTTTGATAAATACGGTTTTGCAAGACAGGCAGAAAGACAGAAAAAAATAATAGATAGAATAAAAAACAAATAAAGATACTTCTTTTGTTCCATTGGACACCTTTAAGATGGGATAGGGAGAATTCTTTCTTTTATTTTTTATATACTCTTCTGAATATTTTATTTTTATTTCTTGAAGGTGTCAAATTTTTAAAAGTGAAATATTTAAATTTAAAAAAGAAAAGTATCTTTTATATAATTTAGTTTTAAATACTTATAACTAACACTTTTATTTTTTCTTCTCTACCTGATAAATTTTAAAAAAATTTGAATTGAAGTAAAATAAAATTTTAAGATATGATTTAAAAATAAGTGGCGAACTGAAATAAAGAAGAAAGAATTTTTATTAAATAAAAGAAAGACCCAAAGGGTAAAAATAATAGGTAATATTTTCATTATCTAATTTCTTTCTCATCTCTTTTTTTCTTAATTTTTCTCGGGGTGAAAAATTTTTAAATTAGATTTTTATGATGAAGCATTTAGAATATTGAATTATTATAAAGAAAAAAGTAAAATAATAATAACTGGAGGGGTAGCATAGTGGTCTAATGCGGCGGATTGCTAATCCGTTCCTAACCAATTTTAAAAATCCTTGTAAATTGCTTATCTTATTAAATATAAATAACTTACATCAATTTTTCAATTTCCCACATTTTCCCATATTTTCTCATATTTTTGCATAAATCTTGCACAAATCTTGCACAACATTATGCTGTATTTTTTAATCTTTAAAAATACAATATATTGTATAAATTTAACCCAGTTAATTGAAATAATTGATATACAAATGATTTAATGGGATTTTTAAGTTTTTTTGATAAAAGTTATTTTTAAGGTATAATCAAGACAAAAAATAAAACCAAGTATATAATTTAAACATACAATTTAAAATGAAAAAAATTTTATTTGAAGTAGACCCCTTAAATATTAAAATCAGAATTTCAGAGGAGTACTGAGAATATATTGTTAAAATAAAACATCCTATAATGATAGGGAAAGAAGAAATAGTAAAAGAGACATTAAAAGACCCAGAAGAAATTAGAAAGAGCAAAATTGATGAAAATGTTTTACTTTTTTATAAAAAATTTGATAAATTATATTGTGTGGTTGTAAAATGTTATGAGAAAGAAGGATTTATAATTACCTGTTATCCAACAGAAAAAATAGAGGAAGGTGAGAAAATACGGAAAAAGTGATTATAAGGTATAACAGAGAGAGCAATACATTAGATATTTGGTTTGGTAATCCTATAGATAAGTTTATATGTGGAGAAATAGGAGATGGAATTATTCTAAAAAAAGATAAAGATGGAAATGTTATAGGAATAGAAAAATTGTATATTTCCAAAAGAGTTGGAATTTCTTCTTCCCCTCTCGAAGTAATGATTGATAAAACCCTTGACACCCAATATATAAGTAGTATACCCCCACCCGGAGGACTATATATTTTTTCTATTTTGAGAGACACAAATAAAAAACTTGATTTTTTAACTTTTAATTTTAAGATTTAATTTCCTGAGCTGCTTTAAAGGGGATTGCGATAGAAGAGTGGACTTTGAAAAAGAAAGATTTTTAAAATAGGGGGAAAATTATGGAGGAAAAAATGAAAAATTTTTTAAAGAAAATAGAATATTTAGAAAACAAATATATAGAATATTTAAAAAGCAAAGATAAAGAGAATTTAAGAAGAGAAGAAGAAATATTGAAGTTAAAGGGTTCAAAATCTCTTTCTCTTCCCCAATTCCAAAAAATAGTCAAGTGGAAAAACCCGAGAGATAGAAGCTCTGCAAAAAACTCCGAAAGAGACATTCAAAAGATTACCAAAAGCTGTTTTGAAGAATTAAAAAACAATGAATACAATGATGATAAAGTTAGAAGTGCGATAGAAAAATTGAAAAAATTAAACGGAGTAGGTGTTGCAGTAGCAAGCGCGATTTTAATGGCATATGACCCTTGTAAATTTACTCCAATAGATTGGAGGGCCTGGAATATGCTTTACCTTCTTTGTTATATAGATGAACCCTGTCCTAAAAGTTTTACACCAGACCATTACATAAAATATTTAAAAGTATGTCGAAAATTGGCAAAAGAATTAGACGTTTATTTGCGAACCCTTGATAGGGCCCTTTGGATTGCATCTAAAAATTACAGAAATTTAGATTGTTAAGGGAAAAATAGAGTATTAAAAACAATTGGAATTTAGAAAATTATTCTGTTTAAAATGTGGCCAAGACCTTAAAGTGGAAGATATCGAAAATGGGAATTGTCCAAATTGTGGAGCAGATTTAAGAAAAATGGGATTAGAAAAATATATCCACTAAAATTACTCTAAGGATTTAAAGAAATTTTCAGAAAAAGATAAATCAGAAATTTATTTAGCACCATGTAAAGTATGTAAAAAAGAGTTGCTTGTAATGCAGAAATTTGTCCTCATTGTGGAACTCCTTACCCAGTAAAAGAATATTGGAAGGACCCGCCTACATGGACCGAGCCATGGCTAATTTTTTGTTGGGCCTTGATGCTTGTTTTATCTATTACATTATCACCTCCACCAGAAACTTTCGGGTATTGGTTTGCAGTTTTCCATGGTATAGGTTATACAATTCTTATATTTGCTATAATTGTTTATCTGAATAAGTTTAGAAGAAGAAACAAATAATATCTTAACAACATTGCAGATACCACAATCAAAATGAGTTCAAAAGTGAAGAAAGTTGATAGATAGGAAAGATTACTTATGGTTGGCTGGATAAAGTTAAAAGAATTGTAAAAAAGCAGTTATTGAAGTATCTGAAGGATATTGGACAAGTAAAGCAATAGAAAAGGAATTGAAAACTGAAAAAGTGGATAAAAAAAAGAATTTTTTGTATGTCTTCCGAGCATTGTCCTCCGTCATTAGGATATTAAAAAGAAATGTAAATATCACTTTTAAATTTGTCAAATTTTCTAAAGTTTTTAAATTCTTTACGTATCAATGGTTTTAAGCATCTTTTTACAAAACTACAGAAGTTGAGAAAAATAGGTAACACCTCCTTATATCTGGAAAAGTTGACTGATTTAGATAAAATAGAAGGGATATAAAAAGGGGTGGCAGAGTTTCTTGGGAGATGTGTGCTTAAGTTTGTTTCGTTTTCGCCCCTTTCGGATGCCTTTATTCTACCTTATTTCTACCCTTTCCTTAATGGGAAGCAGTATAAACTTTAAATATCTACAGATGGATAATGGGAGTGAATTTTCAAGGTATTTTCATCAGGCATGTAAAAATCTTAATCTAGAACATTACTTCTCAAGGGTGAGGACGCCTGAAGATAATCCTGAAATAGAGAGATATAACAGGACACTGGAAGAGGAGTTTTTACAGATGGGTAATTATATTGAGGATGTAGATAATTTTAATAGATTTTTAACTGACTGGTTGATAGAGTATAATTTTAACCGTCCACACCACACACTGGGCTATTCAATTCCAATGGATTTTTTGTCTCAAATGAAAGGATATAAAGTGTTACCTATATACTCAACTTGTACAAATTATTGACAGAGCAGAGAAAAATTAAGTATAATTAAAATATGAATCAGATATGAATCAGATGATAAAAATTCTTAAAGCAGATGAAGGTATGATAAAAGTTACCTTTCCCTATAATCCTGTATTTGTTGAGAAAATTAAGACCATCAGCGGACTGAAATGGCATCCAATAAGAACTGCTCGAAGGATATTTGAAATAGTTTATAAACGGGCTGGGATTAAAAAAGATGTAGCCATTCATACTTTCAGACCAAATCTTGCAAGGAGTTGCAGAATGAGTAACCTAAAGGGATGGATAGATGACACAGTCGCCTATACCGCCAAATTGGAATTAAAAGCGACCCTGTCGTCTATGAACGAGTTATATGAAATGCCCAAGCCTGCTATAAGAAAGCAAGAGGTATAAAAATGGCTAGAAAAAGTTATTTAGTAGTAAAACCTTTGGACTTGTTTACTCCAACATTATTACCTTTGGGTCTCCCTGAGGTGTTCAAGCAAATTTATTATTATCTTTATAGTAACAGCAACATTCCAAGAGCAGAAAGGCTTGGCGCAGAAATGATTAGAATTCTTTTTTGTAAGATATATGACGAAACACATAACAAAAATGACAAAGAATTCATAATAAGAGCAGATGAAAACGAAAAAGAAGTTAGTAATAGGATCAAAAAATTATTTGAAAAAGTAAAGGATAGCTATCCTGATGTCTTTGATAGAGAAGAAAAGATACTTCTTGATGATAAATCGATTAAATATGTAGCACAAAAACTTCAAGGATATGTTCTTGTCGAAAGTGAAAGAGATGTAATAAGTGAAGCATTCCAAGCTTTTTGGGGTCCTGGATTGCGAGGAGAAAAGGGGCAGTTTTTTACTCCGAGAAACGTGGTCAAAATGTGCGTTGATATATTGAATCCTAAACCAGATGAAAAAGTCATAGATCCTGCATGTGGTTCTGGTGGTTTTTTAGTTGAAGTTTTATCACATCTAAAGGAAAGGGGACATGTTTGTAATGTGTACGGGATAGACAAAGAGATAGATTTAGTTAAGATATGTAAAGCATACATGAGTATTGTTGGAAATGGTCATGCAAATATATTTTGTGCTGATTCACTTTATCCAGAATCTTGGCCAGAAAATATGAAGGAAAAAATTAAAGATGAAAGTTTTGATATTGTGCTTACGAATCCACCATTTGGAGCAAAAATATTTATTGAAGATAAAAATATCTTAAAGAACTATAAATTAGGGCATAAATGGATAAAAGATAAATCTAACAATTGGAAAATCAGCAATTTTGTTTCTAACCAAGTCCCACAGATCCTGTTTATAGAAAGGTGTCTCCAACTTCTTAAACCAAATGGTAGAATGGCAATTGTTCTTCCTGATGGGGTTTTTGGAAATCCTAGTTATAGGTATGTCTGGGAATTTATCTTAAAGAATGCTAAGATATTAGCAATAGTTAGCTTACCCCCTGAAACCTTTCTTCCAAGTACTCATACGAAAACGAGTGTCCTGTTTTTAGAAAAGACACAAAATATTAAGAAAGACTATGATATCTTCATGGCTATTGCAAACAAAGTCGGGCATGATAAAAATGGTAAAGTAGTATTTAAAATGGATATGAAGGGCAATTATGTTCTTGATAATGAAGGAAATAAAATAATAGACGACGACCTACCATTAGTTTCATCTATGTATAAGGAATTTATAAAAAACGTCCTCCATCTGAGTCATCTTGGATTTACTCTAAAATTATCCGATGTAAGAAATTTTATTTTCATTCCAAATTATTATAATCCTGAAACTACGCAAATTCTTAACAAAATGGAGAGAACAGGAAAATATAAACTTACAACAATTAAAGAATTGGTAGAACAAAAATGGATTTCTGTAAAAAGAGGTCATGAGGTAGGTTCAAAATATTATGGAAATGGCAACATCCCCTTTGTAAGAACGTCTGATATTGTTAATTGGGAAATAAAAATAGACCCTATAAAATGTGTTCCAGAAGAAGTTTACGAAAAATATAAAAAAAGACAGGATATAAGAGAAAATGATATTTTATTGGTTACTGATGGTACATTTCTAATAGGAAGGACGGCAATAGTTACTTCGCTTGATAAAAAATTGGTAATTCAAAGTCATATAAGAAGAATTAGATGTTTAAAACCTGACAAACTGCATCCTTACTTGCTACTCTATCTATTGAATACTGATATTGTGCAAAAACAAATAGAAGAAAAAACTTTTGTTCAAGCTACGATCTCTACTATTGGAGAAAGGTTGTATGAAGTTGTAATCCCAATTCCTACAGATAAAAGTACTGTGGAAGAAATAATAAGCGAAGTATCAGAAATTATTAAAATGAAAGTAGAAGCACGGATAAAAATGGAAAAACTGATAAAAACAGGAGGGAGGGAATAAGAATGGCTAAAGGTCGGACTATTTCAGCTACGGAATTGACGGAAAAAGATAAGGCCGCCTTAGAAATATGTAGAAAGATCAGTGATGGTCTAGCTGATTTAATAACAAACACAGAAAGTAGGAAGGACTTTGTAAAAAATTATGGAAGAATTCATTTAAGCAGGGATGCAGGTTTAGGTATGGCAGGTGCCAAACTCCAGCGGGATGCTCTTTGTACAAGAGGTCGAACAGATAAAGCCCCTTACTCAAACAGAAATTTGAGATGGCACCCTCTTATTGTAGCAAATGAAATCCCTGAGTATGCAAAGGAAGTTGAGTATGTTAGTATTGATAACAAATCATTAGTATTTGTCATAAATGGCGAGCTTTGGTATCCAAAAGATGTTCACAAGTTAGAAGAGGTGTATTGTGTTCCATATGATAAGTGGTATGCTATTAAAGATGATCTACTTCAATGGACTGATGATGACTGGACTAATAATTCTTGTGTAATACCTGCAATGGAATATTCAACATTAGAATATTCGGTAGAAACTTTTGCTATACTCGGTATTGCTGTTGTCAGCAATTTTTATGGTGTAAATCCGGTAAATGCCTATAACTTGGTCAAAGAAATCTTTCTAAATTCCAATTACAATCCTACTCGAGAATATCCAAACCAAAATGAGATACAAGAGATAATTTTATGTCCTTTATGTCGTGCACCATTAAATAAACCTCCTGCGAATTTATCTTTACCGGAGAGGGAAGAAGTTTTCCAACCACCATGGAGAAAGTCAAAAAGGGAAGAAGGCGAAGCAGAAAGTTTGCAATTGTTTCATACATTCCCACTGAAAGAAAGCAAAATATTACATACACCTAGATTGGTAAGATACGGTCACCGCTGGTGTAATGTCGCAATGGCGGATCACTCAGTTGATGAAACAGTTGAGTTTATGCAGGCGGTAGTTGATGCACATGAGAGAAAGAAAAAAAATAGAAAATAAACGAAGCGGGCTTGGGCACTCTACGGAAACCTTCGGTTTCCTTGCCTCGCCTTTGGCTCGGTCATATAACAGCGGACATACGGTTCGGGCTTACGCCCTCACCCAAATGCTCGGCTTTGCCTCGCACTTCGTATGTCCGCGGCCGTTATATGAAATGACTAAAATAATGTGAGGCAAAATGAAAATAGCAATAACTTCTGATGTACACCTGAAGAACTGTTCAGAGTCACCAGAAAGATATAATGCTCTTGAAAATATCTTTTCGAAGATAACACATAAAGGTATTTCTGAATTAATTATCGCTGGTGATTTATTTGATAAGGATTATAACAACTATTCAGACTTTGATGAACTATGTAAGAAATATCCTAATGTTAGTGTTAGTATTATACCTGGTAACCATGACTACAAGATTGAAAACAGGTTTTTTGCTGCGACAAATATCAAAGTAATTACTGAACCACAGATAAAAGAAATAGATGGACTTCCAATTCTTTTTCTTCCATATAATCCTGAAAAGTCTATGGATGAAGTAATTGTTGAGTTTTCTCATCGTAACACTTTCCCAGAAAGATGGATATTAATAGGGCATGGAGATTATATCACAATAAATAAGGAACTAAATCCCTATGAACCTGGCTTTTATATGCCTCTTACGGCTATGACGGTAAACAATTATAATCCTGCAAAGGTAATACTTGGACACATCCACAAACATTCAGAATTCGGTAAAGTCGTTTATCCAGGTTCTCCATGTGGACTGGATATTAATGAAACAGGTAAAAGAAGATTCTTGATATATGATACACAATCGCTGGTTCTTGAATATGAGACAGTTGAGACGGACGTTATCTATTTTAATGAAACAATACTAATGTATCCTATGGATGATGAAATCAGTTATTTGAAAGATAGATTTTACGAAATTATACAAAAATGGCAGTTAAGCGAAGATGAACTAAAAAAGGTGAAGCTAAGGCTGTTCTTGAAAGGCTACACCAAAGACAAAAATGTTATCACTCAGAATCTTGTGCAAATTGTTCGTGATAAAGGAATTGAATTCTATGATAGTTCGGGACCCGATACTTCTGAACTTAAAATCCTTAAAGAAACGGATAGGGAAAGGATATTATTACTTAACAAAGTAAAAATTAAAATAGAAAATATTGTAAAAAGTATTGATAAAAGAGAATGTGTTTCTTCTACGGACGATATTATGAAAAAAGTCATGGAACTTATATTTAGAAGTGAGAACAAATGAGAATAAAAAAGATTTCAGTGAAAAATTGTGGGCCAATAAAAGAATTTGATGAAGATTTAGCCAGCCTGAATGTTATTTATGGCAAAAACGAACAAGGGAAATCATTTCTTGTTGAATTTTTGATAAAGTGTCTTTTCACAAATACTTCCAACTGGGGTTACCTTAGAAATATTGAAAGTAGTAGGGGAAAGGTAATCCTCGAAGGACTTGGCGGCAGAGAGGTTGAATTTTCACTATCATCACGATCGAAGAAAGAACAGAAATTAGAAGATTATTTTGAAAAAGACCCCAGGGGATTACCACCGTCTCTCTGTAGGCTACTTGTCGTTAAAGGTGGTGAATTTGAAATAGTTAAAAATGAATCAGGTGTCGACAAAAATCTCATAAATGATATTCTCTCTGGGAAAAGAATCTTGAATTC